>Ga0066376_10002899_pt1 | contig 15718 bp, 13 predicted proteins | sample Knorr_S15_td_Bot_FD_77009 | JGI IMG/M metagenome (GOLD analysis project Ga0066376, IMG submission 77009) | Marine microbial communities from Southern Atlantic Ocean transect - Knorr_S15_td_Bottom_ad_5009_LV_A | ecosystem: Environmental > Aquatic > Marine > Oceanic | place: Southern Atlantic... | reverse complement strand
GTCTGTTTGAAAGTTGCCATTTCAAAGAAATGGTCTTATTGCCAATCCAACAAACGCCCACACGAATTACTTGATTAAATTGTTAAAGAGCGGTCGGTTAAGTGCTTGGCCGTGAGGCCGTGTACTCAACCGAGGAGGCGTATTATATACCCATAGACATAAAGCGCAAGGCTAAATGCAAAAAAAAGACGCTGGAAGCGTCTTTTTTTTAAACCAACAATAACCTTCACTGCTTACATCACTAGATGGCGAATATCGCCCAGCAATTTAGCAAGGTATTGAGTGAATCGAGCCGCGTCTGCACCATTGACTGCACGATGATCGTAGGACAAAGATAACGGCATCATTAATCTTGGCTCAAACTGACTGCCATCCCAGCGCGGCTGCATTTCTGCCTTAGACACGCCCAGAATAGCCACCTCTGGCGCATTAACGATGGGCGTAAACGCAGTGCCACCAATACTACCCAAGCTAGAGATGGTAAAGCAACCACCTTGCATGTCTGCCGGCATGAGCTTTTTGGCCTTAGCCTTAGCCCCCATTTCGATCACTTCGGCAGATAATTGCCAAATGGACTTAGTATCAACATCTCGCAGTACCGGCACCATAAGACCTGCGGGAGTATCTACGGCCACACCAATGTTAACGTAATGCTTCTGGATAATGTGCTCACCATCGTTATCAAGGGAGACGTTGAACTGGGGAAACTGGCGTAACGCAAGAGCGCAAGCTTTAAGCATAAAGGGCAAAAGCGTCACCTTAGTGCCTCTCTGCTCGGCCTCTGCCTTGAGGCCCTTGCGAAAGGCTTCCAACTCGGTAATGTCCGCATGGTCAAATTGCGTCACATGGGGCACATTCAACCAATTACGGGTCATGTTTGTCGCTGTTATGCGCTTAATTTTGCTCATTTTCATGCTATCGGTAGCACCAAACTGGCTAAAGTCGATAGCCGGCGGCCGCTCAATGCCAGACCCCTGCATCGGGGCAGCAGCTGGCTTTTGCAAACGCTGTTTAACAAAAGCCTGTACATCTTCCTTAAGCACGCGGCTCCTAGGGCCTGATGCCGTCACCTGAGCCAACTCAACCCCAAAATCCCTTGCCAACATGCGCACCGCAGGGCCAGCGTGCACGCTGGCGCCGAGCGCCACTTCATTATCTGCGCCCACTACGGCTACCTGAGCCGGGGCTGGTTTTGCTTGCAGCGCCTCAACCACAGAAGCTGTTACTGGCGCCAAATCCTCAACCGGCTTAGCGGCCATCACCACAACTGCAGACCCTACCTCAACTTCAGCTGCAAGCAAGGCCATGACATCACCAGTATTGACCTTAGCGCCTTCTTTAACTTTAACTTCAAGCACCTTGCCACCAAAAGGCGCAGGGATTTCCATTGAAGCTTTGTCCGTTTCGACAACAATGAGGGTATCACCCTCGGCCACTTCATCACCGACCTTAACGCTAAGCTCTATCACCTCAACGTCTACGGCACCGCCTAAGTCCGGCACTAGAGCCGTACGCTCTTGGGCTTCTAGGGTGGCAACTGCCTCTACTTCAGCTGCAGTTGCTACTGGAGCGGCCTCTATTACAGGCTCAGCCACTGCTTCAACCACTGGTTCTGGAGCAACCACTTCGCCCGCATTCTCGACCTCTACCTCAGCCATCACGTCACCGGTATTACAGGTATCGCCTTCTTTTAAGCTAATCGATGTAATCACTCCAGCGCTAGAGGTTGGAATCTCCATAGAAGCCTTATCGGTTTCCACCACAATAATGGAGTCGCCTTCGTTAACTTGGTCGCCTATAGCGACGCAAATTTCAATCACTTCTACGTTTTCGGCACCACCCAAATCAGGGATGGTTATGTTACTTGTTGCCATGTCTTTGTCCTCGCTTCGTCAGCAGCTTACAGGTGAACCGGATTAGGCTTATCACTGTCGATATTGAACTTCTTAATGGCACGAGTGACCTCGCTCACTTTAATACTGCCATCTTCCGACAAGGCTTTCAGTGCCGCCACCACAACGTAATAACGGTTCACTTCAAAGAATTCCCTGAGTTTTTCACGGGTGTCGCTACGACCATAGCCGTCGGTACCTAGCACTTTATAGTTGCCCGGCACACATTCACGAATTTGCTCGGCAAAGGCCTTCACATAATCAGTGGCAGCAATGACAGGGCCACCACGACCCATCAAACATTGCTCTACATAACTCTGCTTTGGCGCTGCTTCTGGATGCAGCATATTCCAACGATTCACATCCTGAGCATCGCGACCAAGCTCATTAAAACTAGTGACACTCCACACATCGGCGCCAATATTAAACTCATCAGCCAGTATTTGTGCTGCAGCTTCCACTTCTCGCAAAATGGTGCCACTACCCAATAACTGCACTCGCTTCATGGCTTTAGGCTTCACTTCATTGAGCAAATACATGCCTTTAACAATACCTGCTTCACACCCTAAGGGCATTTCTGGCTGCACATAGTTCTCATTCATCACTGTAATGTAATAAAACTTGTTTTCCTTGAGCTCGTACATGCGATGCAAACCGTCTTGAATAATAACGGTTAGTTCATAGGCGTAGGTTGGATCATAGGTCACGCAGTTAGGAATGAGATTACCTAAAATATGACTATGACCATCTTCATGCTGCAAGCCTTCACCATTAAGGGTGGTGCGACCTGCAGTGCCACCAATAAGGAAGCCTCGCGCTTGACTATCGCCCGCGGCCCAAGCCAAATCACCAATACGCTGAAAACCAAACATCGAATAAAAGATGTAAAAGGGGATCATGGCGTAATTATTGTTACTGTAAGAAGTTGCGCAGGCTAACCAGGCCGCCATGGCACCGGCTTCGTTAATGCCCTCTTCCAAAATTTGCCCGGCCTTGTCTTCGCGGTAGTACATCACCTGATCGGCATCATGGGGCACGTACTTTTGGCCTTCGGCAGTGTAGATACCCAACTGACGGAACATGCCTTCCATACCAAAGGTACGAGCTTCATCGGGCACAATAGGCACCACTCTTTGGCCAATTTCTTTGTCTTTCACCAAGGTAGTTAAGGTACGCACAAACGACATAGTAGTAGACACCTGACGCTTACCACTGGATTTTAACTGACCACTCATGGCCTCTAAACTAGGCGTCTTTAGTGCTTCAAAGTCACTGCGCCGGCTTGGTAAGACCCCGCCCAAGGCTTCTCGCCTGGCGCGCATGTATTTCATTTCTGGTGTGTCTTGCGCCGGGCGATAGTAAGGCACGTTTTTAATTTGCTCACTAGTCAGGGGAATATTAAAGCGCTGACAGAAGCTTTCCATCTCTTCCATATCCAGCTTTTTAAGCGAGTGGGTTGGATTCTTGGCTTCGCCAGACTTGCCCATGCCGTAGCCTTTTACCGTTTGCGCCAAAATCACCGTTGGCTTGCCCACTGTATTCACCGCTTGATGGTAAGCGGCGTAGACCTTATAAGGGTCGTGGCCGCCGCGGTTTAACTTCATAATGTCGTCATCGGTGTAGTCGGCCACCATTTCTAGCAATTCTGGATATTTGCCAAAGAAGTGTTCACGGGTGTAAGCGCCGCCCATGGCCTTGTAGTTTTGTAGCTCGCCATCCACCACTTCATTCATGCGACGTTGCAACAAGCCGTGGGTATCGCGCTCTAGCAGAGGATCCCAGTGGCGGCCCCAAAGCACCTTAATGACATGCCAACCCGCGCCTTTAAAGATACCTTCCAACTCTTGAACAATTTTACCGTTGCCACGCACCGGGCCATCTAGACGTTGTAAGTTACAGTTGATAACAAAAATCAGGTTATCTAGCTTTTCGCGACCCGCAAGGGAAATACAACCCAAGGATTCTGGCTCATCACATTCGCCATCACCCAAGAAAGCCCATACCTTACGGTCGCCGTTTTCCACCAAACCACGCTGTTGTTGATAGCGCATAATGTGGGCCTGATGAATGGCCTGCAAAGGCCCAAGACCCATAGAGACAGTAGGGAACTGCCAATAGTCGGGCATCAACCACGGATGCGGATAAGACGACAGGCCATTGCCATCCACTTCGCGGCGGAAGTTATCCATTTGCTCGTCGGTTAAGCGGCCTTCTAAGTAAGAACGCGCATAAATACCAGGAGAAATGTGCCCCTGGAAGAAAATAAGGTCACCCTCTTGCTGATCGGTATTGCCGCGAAAAAAGTAGTTAAAGCCCACGTCGTAAAGCGTGGCAGAGGAAGAAAAACTAGCTATATGGCCACCTAGGCCGTCGTCATTGTCGTTGGCGCGCATTACCATGGCCATAGCATTCCAGCGAATCAAGGAGCGAATACGGCGCTCCATAAACAAATCGCCGGGCATATGCTGCTCATCCCGAGGAGCAATGCTATTAACATAGGGAGATGTGAGGGAGTCTTCTACTTGAGCACCTTGCAAGCGGGCCTGTTCACCCAATTTAGCGAGAATAAAACGAGCCCTTTCGGCACCTTCGTTTTTAATCACTGAAGCCAAGGCTTCAAGCCATTCCTGCGTTTCGATTGGATCAATATCTGAATGAGACTGCACGTTTTTCCCCTGTCCGATACAACTAGGCCCTGCCTATAGCAGAGCCCTTGAAATAATATGTAGTAATACTACAATATTTGCCTAAATAATGCCATTAATTCGCCATTTATCAACTAAACAGTAAATATTTTACATTTATGTTTATAGGCCAGAACGGCGCATTGCGCGCTCTAATCGAGTAGCCTCTTTACTCTGCTCGATAATCGCCTCTTCCACGAATGCCAAATGGTCGTGGGCCGCATTACGCGCCACTTCTGGATCACCAGCAACAATGGCATCCAATAGCACTCTATGTTGGTCATGGATACGCTCACGAGTGTCCCGCTTGGGGTATACACTCTCAAGGTTAGCATAGATGTTTTTATGCAACAGGGTAAATAACGAGCGCATGGTATGTAACAGCACGGCATTGTGTGATGCCTCGGCAATGGCCAAATGAAAATCTGCGTCGGCTCGCGTTTCTTGCTCAAATAATTTTTCATCATGGGCGGCTTGCAAGCAAACATAGCACTCTTGCAACCGTGTCTTGTCGGCCTCGGTACAACGCAGGGCGGCATAATATGCCGACACCCCTTCTAAGGCATGGCGAAACTCAAGTAAATCATATTGCGCCTCTGGGTGAGTGGCAAATAGCTCCGTTAGTGGATCCACTAGACTACTGCCAATGTTTTCTGACACAAAGGAGCCGCCGCCTTGACGACTAACAATAAGCCCCCGCGCCGATAGCTTTTGCAGCGCCTCCCGCAGCGATGGTCGCGACACCTCAAACTGAAGCGCTAACTCCCGCTCAGGCGGCAGTTGCTGCCCCGGCTTTAAACTCCCCTCCAGTATCATGGCCTCCAACTGCTCCATAATGACATCTGAAATTTTGGGTTGCTTTACCCTCTGATACGCCATGTTTGCTATCCCTATTGGTATTACCAATTAATACAGAGCTACAAAATAACGTTTAACAAAGTCAATGGTCAAGTTTTTTTACCTGATTAATTCCCTAGCACTGCTGGTCAAAAAAATACTTGGGAAAATGGTCATGCCAATGTACCAACAGATGCCGCTCCTTACTCCATCCATATGCCGCCCGCGCACTTAACGCACATATAAAGGCGTATTTCCCTTCATTATTTTGCAATTATTAGGTATGTTTGCTGTTTTAGTTTGGCCACAGGTCAGCTTGTGGCTATCTGCCCTTGCCTATGTGCGGGGCCAAGTTTGCGCTTAACACGCATTGGAGAATTAGCTTTCCATGGATCAGAACATTATAGAACGCGTTTTTTCCACAGTGTTTCCGCTGGTAATGATAGCCGCCATCGGCTATGGTTACGGCCGCTGGCGCCAACCCGACATCAAGCTAATTAACCAAATCAACATGGAGTATTCGTGCCTCTGTTAGTGTTTGTGGTGTTAGCAGACCAATCTGTACCCATGGCTCACCTTGGCCCCGTGGCTCTGGGTGCCGGCATTGTGGTATTAGGCTCGAGCTTGATCTTATGGCCCTTCATTGCCCTCTCCCCCTGGTCAACTAAAACATTTTTGCCGCCCATGATGTTTAACAATGTTGGCAACATGGGCATTCCGTTAATCCTGCTAGCCTTTGGCGAATAGTTTTTAGCTATTGCCGTGGTGTTTTTTATTGTTGAAATGACCCTGCATTTTAGTTTTGGAGTATTTATCATCAACCCTAAAATGCGCCTATTAAAACAACCGGTGATGCTTGCCACTCTAGTCGGCTTTGCCTTTGCTATCACCGGCACTGGCTTACCTAATAACCTTTATGTGCCCATCGAAATGCTGGGCCAAATCTCCATTCCCTTGATGCTCTTCACCCTAGGCATTCGCCTCACCAACATTGAATTTGACGATTGGCACATAGGGCTTGCGGGGGCAGTTTTATGCCCTATTTCGGGGGTTTTAGTGGCCATCGCTGCACAACAGCTACTGCAATTACCAGCTCACCAATACGCCATGCTTATTGTGTTTGGCGCCCTTCCACCCGCGGTGCTCAACTACATGGTGGCGGAGCAATATCAACAAGAGCCAAAGCGTGTGGCTTCCATTGTACTAATAGGTAATTTAACCGCCTTAATCACCATTCCACTAACTCTGTCACTGGTACTCTAAGTGTTGCTTTAGATGCCACTTTAGCCGCTTATGAGCCCCAGCCCTGTGGTATGATAGAAGCAGTTTATAGTCACCATCAGATCAGAGAACAGCCGTCCATGAACGATCATCTGAAAGCCGACATAGTCGCTAACGTCAGCGCTGCCTTACTAGAAGATGTAGGCGATGGTGACATTACCGCACGGCTTATTCCGGCCAACGAACAAGCCTCTGCTGGCGTTATCACCCGTGAAGATGCCATTATTTGTGGCGTTGATTGGGTTAATGAAGTGGCACGTCAGGTAGACCCCACCATCACCATCGATTGGATGGTAGCCGACGGCCAAGCGGCCGAAGCCAACCAGCTGTTGTTTCAAGCCCAGGGTAAGGCCCGCAGCTTGCTTACCTTTGAGCGCTGCGCGTTAAACTTTTTGCAGTGTTTGTCTGGCACAGCCACTATTGCACATTATTACGCCGGCTTAGTCATGGGTACACAAGTGAAGCTGCTGGATACGCGGAAAACCATTCCTGGCCTGCGTAAGGCGCAGAAATATGCCGTCGCCTGCGGCCAATGTTATAACCACCGCATTGGTTTGTACGACGCATTTTTAATTAAAGAAAATCACATAGCCGCCTGCGGCAGCATTGCCCAAGCTATTAGAACCGCACGTGAGCAAGAGCCTAGCAAACAGGTAGAAGTTGAAGTGGAATCTCTGGAAGAGCTACAACAAGCCCTAGATGCCGGTGCCGATCGCATCATGCTAGATAACTTTACCCTAAGGGAAATGCGCGATTCAGTGGCGCTCACGGCAGGCCGTGCAGAACTCGAAGCCTCGGGCGGCATTACCGAACACACCTTACGCCCGATCGCAGAAACGGGGGTAGATTACATCTCTATTGGCGCCCTCACCAAAGATTGCCGTGCCATCGACTTATCCATGCGTTTTGCCTAGAACAACATTAAGTGGTCAAGCGAAAGCTTAATGCCAATTTCTTCACCGATGGCATGGTTGTGATGGGAATCAGCAAAGCAAGATAAGGTCTGATTGCCCGCCACCAGCACCCGATACAAAAAATGCGTGCCTCGAAAGCGCTTGCTGATAATGCGGCCAGTAATGGGGCTGTCATCGAGATGTAGCACATCATCAGGACGAATAAACACCTCGGCCTCCTGACCCTCGCTAAAGCCATGGGGTCGGTCACTGCACAGGCGGCCAATGGGGGATTCGACACAGGTATCACTGACCACTTTGCAGGCCAAAAAATCACCTTCCCCTATAAAATCAGCCACAAAGCGGCCATCGGGCTTGTGGTAAATATTGTAGGCCGTGTCCCACTGCTCGATACTGCCCTGATTCATCACCGCCACATGGTCGGCCATAGTGAAGGCTTCGGTCTGATCATGGGTCACTAGTAAAGCGGGGATTTTCTCTTGGCGTAAAATGGACGCAACTTCAGGCACCAACTCTTCCCGTAACATGGCATCCAAGCCAGAGAAGGGCTCGTCTAACAGCAATAGGCTGGGTTTGGGCGCCATGGCCCGGGCCAAAGCCACTCGCTGCTGCTGGCCACCAGACAAGGCATGGGGGTAGCGCTTTTGGTAACCACTTAAACCCACCAGATCCAATAGTTCTTCTACCCTTTGTACTTGCTCGGTCTTGGGCCAATGTTGTAAGCCAAAGCCAACGTTGGCAGCAATATTCATGTGCGGAAACAAAGCCACATCTTGGAACACCATACCTACATTGCGGGTTTCTGCGGCCAAGCAAAAATCATCTTTGGCCAGAGTTTTACCGGCCAAACTAATACTGCCCGATAACACCGGCACAAAGCCTGCGATGGCCCGTAGCAGAGTCGATTTACCGCAGCCGCTTGGGCCCAGCAAACAACCAATTTCCCCTACTCCAACAGCCAAGCTTAGGTCATGGACGATGGTGTGCTTGTCATAGGCAATACTCACCTTTTCTATCAGCAAGTGCTGGTTGGTGTCATCAAAGGTCATGGTCATAGCATCTCTCCCACGTTAGTGTGGCCGGCGGCGGGCAATGGAACTGTGCAACAGCAAGACCGGAATCAAGCCTACCAACACAATCATAATTGAAGCAGGTGCAGCATCTACTAGGCGCTCGTCCGAGGCCAATTCATAGGCACGTACTGCCATGGTATTAAAATTAAAGGGTCGCAATATTAAGGTTGCTGGCAACTCTTTAAGCACATCAACAAACACAATCAGCGCCGCTGTAAGTACCGAACTGCGCAACAAAGGCACATGGATTTTACGTAAGATAGCCAGCGGGCTGTGGCCCATGGAACGGCCAGCCTGGTCCAAACTGGGCTTAATGCTGTCTAGACCCGCTTGTACACTGCCCAGGGCTACAGCTAAAAAGCGCACAGTATAGGCAAACAATAGGGCAATTAAACTACCCGAGAGCAACAAGCCTGGGCTTTCCCAGCCTAAGTTTTGAGCAAAAGCGATAAGGCGATGGTCCATCCAGGCCAAGGGAATCAGTACACCAATGGCAATGATGGTGCCAGGCAAGGCATATCCAAACGCAGGCATGGCCAATACAGCCCGCACCGGTTTGCTTGGGCGCGCCCGCTGGGCATAAGCTATTATAACGGCCAAAGTTACAGCCACAACTGCAGCAAGAAATGCCAAGCTAAAGGAATTCCACGCCAAGCGAACAAAATCCCAGCCCAAAGGTTCAGCTTCAAACACCGCCCACAACAAGAGTTGCGCTGCAGGAATAACAAAACCGCCGAGCAAGGGTAACAAGCAGATGGCTAGCGCCAATAAGGCCTTGCTACCAGCGAGTGGAATTAAATCGGCCCTAGCCCTAGATTCAGCTGCCGAATGATAGCGCGCACGACGCCGAGAATAGCGCTCTAATAGCACCAACAATATAACAAAGGCCAACAGGCTCGCCGCTAATTGTGCAGCAGCAACTGTGTCACCATAACCATAAAAGGTGCGAAAAATACCGGTAGTAAAGGTACTCACACCAAAATACTGCACCGTGCCGTAGTCGGCCAAAGTTTCCATCAGTGCCAATGATAGGCCTGCAACAATAGCCGGCCTAGCCATGGGCAATGCCAAGCTCCACATGGCACGCCAACGAGAATAACCCAGGCTACAGCCTACTTCGATGCTACTCACGGATTGCTCTAAAAATGCCGCTCGTGCCATGAGATAGACGTAGGGATAGAGCACTAATGACATCATAATGATGGCACCGCCTAGGGAACGAATCTCAAAAAACCAATAATCACCATAGCCTAAGCCAGTAATGTCTCGTATCCAGGTTTGTACTGGGCCAGCAAAATCTAACAAGCCGGTGTAAGTGTAAGCGATGATATAAGCAGGCACAGCCAAAGGTAACAACAAGGCCCAACTGAGCCAGCGGCGGCCAGGAAAACTGCACATACTGGTGAGCCAAGCCGTGGGCACGCCCAATAACAGCACGCCCGAGCCTACACCCAACAACAGCAATAAAGAGTTAATCAGGTAGTCTGCCAGCACGGTATCGAGCAAATGCTGCCACAGAGCGCTATCTGCCTGCACCAGGTAGCTTAAAATAACCAACACCGGCAACGACAGTAGGGCCGCTACTAATACAGCGAAACCACTTAAGCCATAGCGCTTCAGCATATTAACGCCAACCTGCACGGTCCATCAATTGTACGGCTTGGCGGTTATTTTGGCCCAAAATCTGCAATGCAATAGGGTCCATCTTATAGCTGCCAAAGCCAACAAGAGTGGCCGAAACATCCACCCCAGGCACTACTGGGTACTCATTGTTTATATCGGCGTACCAGCGCTGCGCCTCGTCCGAGGCCAAATATGCCAATAACTCTTGTGCTTGCTGCGGGTGTTTACCGTACTTGGTTAGACCTGCGCCACTCACATTAAAGTGGGCGCCGCGGCCTAATGGCCCAGAACCCTTTTGATTGGGCCAGAACACGGCTAGTTGACTGGCAATAGCTTGCTCTTTGGCTTTACCACTATTAATAAGGCGACCCAAGTAATAGGTGTTGGCAATGGTGACATCACAAACACCCGCCGCCACCGCCTTAAGTTGGTCCACATCACCTCCAGCGGGAGGCTTGGCTAGATTGTTCACCATACCCTCTAGCCAGGCCTGGGTTGCCGCTGCGCCAAGCGCATCAATAGTGGCCGCCACTAATGATTGGTTATATACCGCTTGGGAAGAGCGCAAACAAATACGACCATCCCAAGCTGCCCCGGCCAAGGCTTCGTAAGTGGATAATTCGGCCACATCAACCCGCTCCTTAGCGTAGATAATGGGCCGTGCCCGCAAAGTAAGGCCATACCAATAGCCGTCGGCATCGCGCAGTGCTGCAGGAATACGTTGCTCCAACCCAGGTAAAGACATAGGCTTCAACACCCCTGCCTCCTTAGCTCTATGTAGGCGGCCGGCATCCACAGTTATAAACAAGTCTGCAGGGCTGGCACTGCCTTCAACCTGCAAGCGTTTGAGCAAGGCATCGGCCTTACCAGTAATAAGATTAACCTTGATGCCCGTAGTCTCGCTAAACGCATCTAGCAAGGGCTTAATCAAGGCTTCTTTACGGCCTGAATAGACATTCACCACCTCAGCCGCCTGGGCGCTCTGCCCCACCACCAAAGCCAAACCAAATGTAATGCAAAAAACCTGCTTAATTAACGTCATGTGTCTCACTGTTTGCTCTAATACTTAGCCTATGTGTATTTAAAAAGCGGCTAATAAAATGTCGAATGCTCTGCCAGCTAGTTACAAAAGGCTGCCAGTACAAGGTACTAAGGGTCTGTTCTTTGGGCTCTTGATGGGGCAAACCATAGCTTAACTGCTGTTGGCTTGATGCCGTTAGCAAGGTACTACCCATACGATCCCAAAGGGCCAAAAACGCACCGTAGTTGCAGTCCCAGTGGAGCCTGTCCCTAGAGTGGTGTAATTGATGTTGGGCGGGAGAAATTAACCAAAACTCAAGCGTCTGACCATAACAGATACTAACGTGAGAGTGACGTAAATTTGCTCCTAACAGATTAAACACCGCGGTAAACACATTGGCACCTAAGATGGCCACTAAACTCACTTTATCGGCAAACAAAAACACAAATACACCAATCAAAACACCCTGTACTAAGGCACTACGCACACCAAACAGCAGGCCTTCAACGGGATGTGTACGCAACACCGTTAACGGGGTTAAGGTTTGCGCAGTATGGTGCACCCGATGAAAGGCCCACAATAAAGGCCAACGGTGCATGAGCCGATGCAAATAATAACGGCTGGCGTCATCAACCACAAACAAAGTGAAGGTAAATAATAGGGCAACAGAAGATGCCGATAATGCTGTGGGCCATAAAGGCCTCACCAGTACATCATTGAGAGCATAAAACAGGCCGGTGGCTAAGACTAACTTGCTTAGCATCAGCGGCCGTAATAGCAACATAATGGCTTGATTGAGTAGCAATATTTGGTAGTCAGCGCGGCTGGATTTCGACCACCACAGCTTGGGGCTTAGCAGGTACTTAAGGGCCGCAACAATAGTTAAATTACGCTGCCACTTAAGCCACACGCAAGCTAAAGCCAAGGCACTCAACAAGTAGCCTACAAACACTCGCTTATTGCCTTGGCTCACCAAGTCAATAACTTGGCTGAGCCACAAACTGGCAAACTCGCTAACCCATTCTAAGTTCATAAAATGCGCGAGCTTATAGCTTAATCATTTTCGGCGCTCAAGGCATCGCCAAGCGCTTCTACGAGCTGCGCTAGATTGGCCGTCACATCCTTGTTGCGAGCCTCTACTGCGAAGCTATCAAGCATGAGTTTTTGTACCTTAATCATGTGCACGCGGTATTCCGACAAGCTAATTGATGAGCTCTGTACAAACTCGCCATCCACCAAGGCTACCACCTGAGTGTTACCTAACAACACAGGGCTATAACCCAATAGTCGGTTCAGCTTCACACCGGTTTCGCCTAAGTTAACGCCGCCTGCTTCAAGCGCCAAAGCAAAGCCTTTTAGCTCGCCCCAGTGTTTCACATAGCTACGGTATGCCTTCACCGCGTCGCCATTAGCTTCAATGATGGTTTCTAATTTTTCCAAATCGCCATACACAGAGCCAGCGTACTTAAACACGGCTTCAGCAATAAGACGCTGCCACTGGGTTTTAATAATCGTGGCATAGCCCATTAATTGGCTGCGTTGATTGTCAGTTAATGCTTCGCCATTGGCGCTAGTAATCAAATTACGGCCATCCATAAAGGCTTGCACAATAGTGTGTAGGTATTGGGTTTTGCCCCCTTTATCGAAGCTAGCCGCATAATAAGCATGGGCATAAGCCATCTCTGTTACCAAGGACACCTTGCCGTCGCCATTGTAATCCGCCTTAGCAAAGCCCTCTGGCTTTTGCTTGGCAATGGCATAAACTTCTGCGGCCGTTAGCTCTAAGGTGTGCGCTGGCGCACCAAAATATCCAAACGCCTCATCCCATACATGCTCTTTACCTGTATAGGCTGCGCCGTCCTTATAAGCTTTGTTATTAGGCTTAACATCTGCCGCCAACTTTTCGTCCAAGTAGCTATCCACCGCTTGGTTATAGAACACGGCGCCCATAGCGAACTTAGAAATCAACTGGGTGTAATCGTAGCCCGTTAACGGGTCAAAGCCATTTTCGGTCTCAGCCGCCTTTTCCAACATCAGCTGCAACAACTCAGCCCCTGTTAAATTGCCCGGCATCCCCGTGATCAAACCTCTATAGGCCTTGCCAGACAAATTCTTGCCGGACGACAAATCATCTACCTGGCTTTGTAACACAGCAAAACCTTCTTTCGAAGCAGGATTGATGATAACGCGGCCCTTATCCTTGGCAGAAAAATAGGCACTTGTTTGCTCTAAAGACGCACCCTTTGAGACTAGTTTCTTGAGTGAGTTGTGTAATGCGTGACGTGCCATCTGCCCGACGAAAGACTCTGAATGAGTTTTATCACCGGCGTAATTTTTAACTGTAATAGGGAAATCTGCATACACTGCAGCACTGGCTTGAGCGCTCACGGCTAAACTGGCGGCTACAACAACGGCAAGAAGGGTTTTACTCATGGGGGCATTTCTAAGTAAATAATCAATGTCCACATCATAAACAAAGTTTATTGCTAATGCAAATCATTCTTATTTAGATTAGCATAAGTTTTTAGTTTTAGTTTACATAAATCAATATATGCTTTTTTATACCATATGCAGGCTATGCCGGTACCCATAAAAATCACTAACTGGTAGAATGCGCGCCTACAGTGTCCCAGTAGCTCAGCTGGATAGAGCAGCCGCCTCCTAAGCGGCAGGCCGGAGGTTCGAATCCTCTCTGGGACGCCATTCCCCTGTTTTTCCCCGTACCATCCAGACCTTTCCGTGCCTAAAATTCCTTGAAAATACCGTTATATGAGTATATTTTCTTCCTATGCGGTATTTTTCGGTATCACTAAAGCCGGTGTTCTTTGGTATGTAGGTTGGGATGTAATATTTTGGAAACCGACCTATATACCAAAAAATGATCCAGGCGTGATTTAGCTACATACCAAAAACCATCCCAAAACCGAGGTAATTCCATGCCTAAGCTAATTACACAATTGACGGGTAACCAGTGTAAACATGCCAAACCAAAGGCTAAGCCTTACAACCTTCCTGATGGTGGCGGGTTAAACTTGATCATTACACCTATTAGCGGCGTTTATCAGGGAGCCACAGTCCGAGTGAGCAGAGACCTTAACGGAACTGATAGCGCCTTACATGCCGCAAAGCTAGAGGCCCAACCTAAAGACGTAACTAAACAAGTGGATGGTTTGAACGGGGACCAAATAGGGGACTAAATAGAAACTTGATTGCAGCTTCTGAAGCATGAAACCATGTAAGCCATTGATTTAATTGGCGCGCCAGGAGGGAGTCGAACCCCCCGACCAACAGGATCGGAACCTGAACACCAAGTTATCGAGGTTAAGCATAGACCAGATCAATACACTTGAGCGCCTGAAAGGCAGAGACCAACAAAAGATTATTGTTGAAAAGGTAAATATTGAAGCTGGTGGCCAGGCTGCCATTGGTGTCTATGAGGGGGTGGGGGCAAATGCTAAAAAAGGACTATAAAGCCCATGTAGCGGCCAATCGGTTTGACCTAACAGTGGCGATTCAGTCCTCAACCTCAACAATGCCTTATTGATACAGTTTTAATGCTTTGGATTTTTTTGTCAATGAGAATATATTAAATACAGAATATTCTGGTATCTGCTTTTGCTCTCTCCAGCAATAATAAATTTGCTAATTGTTTGACAAAAAAATTTTATAGAAATTAACTAAATATGTTTTATTAATAAAACATATATCTTCAGACTAGATAAATAGTTCAAAACATTAAAAAGACATTTCTGTACTAAAGTAAACAGTATTGTTATATCCTGAACTCGATGTCTGGGCAACTTTAAAACCGGTATTTATTGACCAATCATCACTTAACTTCTTGTCAAAATCTAACCCAATTTTCCTATTAGAAGAATTACCATCGATTATTGAAAAACTATACTCGCTAGTTGAATTAGGCTGGAATAATACTCCCATACTTATAGTATTTTCATAGCCAGAACTTTCAGTTTGATTTCTCTCGTAATCGATCATAAATAACCACCCCCCTTCCACCTCAATATCAGCGCCAATACCCAGACGAATATTGTCTGTTTCTTCCTTATCGATATTTAAAGTGTAGTTTGTATTTGGATAGACAATATATGAAACAACAGCATCCGATGAATCAATAATATCCTTACCATATTCAATACGAGCGTTTGGCATAAAAGTTATCTCTCCAATCTTTATTACATCATCCATAAGCAATCCTATTGAAGCTTTGACAGTCTTAATTTTTTGCTCATTATAGCTAAGTGCTGCTATAGTTCCTGAATCAGTATAACTAGATAATTTTGTATATCCAGCATCTAATCGACCGTATGGTGACAACGTAAACTGATTATTTGTAAATTCAGCACCATATAAAACTGAACCAAACAACTGCTTT
>Ga0066376_10002897_pt1 | contig 15727 bp, 14 predicted proteins | sample Knorr_S15_td_Bot_FD_77009 | JGI IMG/M metagenome (GOLD analysis project Ga0066376, IMG submission 77009) | Marine microbial communities from Southern Atlantic Ocean transect - Knorr_S15_td_Bottom_ad_5009_LV_A | ecosystem: Environmental > Aquatic > Marine > Oceanic | place: Southern Atlantic... | reverse complement strand
GCTGATCGGATCAACATACAACCGCACGCCGTTCGACTCGAAGACCTGATCGGCTTCCGGGTCGCCGGCGCCCTCTTCGATCATCAGACCATACTGAAAACCGGAGCAGCCGCCCCCCTGCACGAACACCCGGAGACCAGCTTCCGATTTCTTCTCTTCCAGCATCAGATCGGTGATCTTGGTTGCCGCGGTTTCGGTCACGGTTATGACTTCAGACATCTGATTGCGATCTCCCCGGCTCCGGAACGGAGCCCTCTGTGAATTATATCGAGCGCGGTCCCCCGCCTCAAGCGGGCGCCGCTGGCTGTTCTACAATACGCAGAGCGCAATCTCCATCTGGACGAGACGCCAGACCACGGTGATGAGTACCCCTTCCGACCCGCTGCTCGATCGGGCCCAGGCCCGGTGGACCGATCTGGCCGCTTCCCGGCCTGACCTCGAACCCGCCATTGCCATGCAGCGCTCGATGGTCACCCGGACCATTGACGCGGTGCGACGGCTGGGCGCGACAGAAATTGCAGACATCACCGTGGAACCGGCACTAGCGGCGACCAAGCTGCGTGCGGCAACGCCGGTGCTGCGGGGCGAGGTACTCGCGCTCCCCGTCGAGCTCCTTAGCCCTTTGGTGCTCCAGGCCTGCGACGACCTTGCGACCGGAGGGGCCGGAGAAGTAGCGCGTCACGTGCGGGCCTGTCTCGACGCCGGTCGCATCGAGCTGAGCTCGCTGCTGGTCGCGTCCTTTGATCGAGACCAGAACGCGATCCGCATGAAGGCGATGCACGAGAGCATCGCACCCGACGTGCTGTGGCTCGCGGCGGAGCTCGCGGTCGGACCGGCGGCTCACATCGCACAACGCGCGGTATTCGCGCCAAAGGGCGGCGAACCACACCCGGCCGTCACCGGCGCGCTCGCGGACTGGCCCCACGGGTATTGCCCCGCGTGCGGCTCCTGGCCGGCATTTGGCGAAGTGACCGACGGCGCCGAGCGGCTGCGTTGCTCGTTCTGCGGCCTCGGCTGGCGTCGTAACCGGCCGGGCTGCACCTATTGCGGCGCCGACGAGCTCACCGCCGCGAAGACTGACCCGGGCGAACCGCATCGGGCTGAGCTGTGCGGCGGCTGCGGCGCCTATCTGAAATGGCTGGTCCCGGCGGCCCCCACGCCGTTCGAGCTGCTCGCAGTGGAAGACCTCGCCTCCATGGCGCTCGATGTGCTGGCGGCCAGACAGGGGTTCGGTCGGCCGTCGTTACCGGACTTGGGTGAACCCGCACGATTGCCGTGTGAAGGTCTCGAGACGGCACCATGACCGCACCTCGTAAGCACCTGATGCCACGACACGTGCGGGTGCGCACGCCGCTCGGCGCCCGGCTGGCTCTACTGGTCCTGCTGGCGACGTTGAGCCCCCCCGCCCCAGCGATGGCGCAAGACCAGCCGCACGCCCGCCTGTTTCCGCCCGACGACATCGGCATTCTCGAGGCTCCTGACCGCGATATGTGGCAGAGGCCGGACGAGATCATGGATGTGCTGAACATCGCCGACGGGTCGGTGGTGGCCGATGTCGGCGCCGCCGCCGGCTGGTTCACCGTGCGACTCGCCCGGCGGGTCGGTCCCAACGGACTCGTGTTCGCCGAAGACATCCAGCAGCCGATGCTCGATGCCATCGCGTATCGGGTCAGCCATGAGGGCTTGGACAACGTGGTCAATGTGCTGGGCACGGCGGAAGATCCGAGACTGCCGGCCGATCTCGACGCGGTCCTGATTGTCGACGTGTATGCCGAGGTGGAGGATCCGGTCTCGCTGCTCACGAATGTGGCGGCGGCCCTTAAGCCCCAAGGGCGTCTGGGCATCGTCGACTTCACGCGGGACGGTGGCGGTCCGGGACCGGAGATGGAACGTCGCGTGGAAGCGAAGAACGTCATCCGCGACGCCCAGGCGGCCGGGCTGAGTCTCCTCTCTCACGAAACATTCCTGACCTACCAGTTTCTGCTGGTGTTCGGCCTCGAACCAGTCCCCGCGCCGCAGGTGCAGACCACGCGCTGAGGGGACACCAGGCTGTTTCCCCCATGCGGACCGCGCTCACGATTGCCGGCAGCGACTCCGGCGGCGGCGCTGGTATCCAAGCCGACCTGAAGACGTTCGCGGCGCATGACGTGCACGGCGTGTGTGCCGTGACTGCGGTGACGGCCCAGAACACGGTCGGCGTCACGACCGTCGGATCGGTGAGCGCGGCCCTCGTCGCGACCCAGATCGTTACCGTCATGGACGACTTCGACGTCGTCGCCATCAAGACCGGCATGCTCGCGACACGCGCCATCGTGGCCGCCGTGTGCGACCAGCTCCAGGCGTGTCCGGACATCCCCCTGGTGGTCGATCCGGTGCTGGTCTCCACCAGCGGGGACCGACTACTGGAGAAGGAGGCCGTCTCGATCGTCCGTGCTCGCCTGCTGCCGCGCGCCTGTCTCGTCACCCCGAATCGACGTGAGGCAGAGATTTTGACCGGGCAGCACATCGCAACGCGGCAACAGGCGGTCGAGGCTGCCGCCCGCCTACGGGAGATGGGCGTTGGCGCCGTCGTGCTCACTGGCGGTGATGCAGACGGCCCCGACGCGGTGGACCTGTTCGACGATGGCGACACGCTCGACGAGCTTCGCGGTCCCAAACTGAAGAGCCGCGCCACCCATGGCACCGGCTGCACCTTCGCGGCCGCCATCACCGCCCGTCTGGCGCAGGGTGCGTCCCTCAGAGACGCGGTTTCCTCAGCAAAACGCTACATCGAGGGGGCCATCAGACATGCCCATCCATTGGGTCGTGGGCAGGGTCCGCTCAATCATTTCTGGAACAAATGAACGACAATGGAACAGTCATGCAGACGGCGCCGTATGCGGTCACGACCGACACGTTGAACCTCGAAGCGCTCATTCACGCGGTCACGAGCACCCCACCGGACACCGCCGTCGACGCGGTCGGCCCTGGCGGCATCACGTCGTTCGTCGGGGTCGTGCGAAACGAAAACGCCGGCCGACGTGTGTTGCGCCTGGAATACGAGGGATACGAGCCGCTGGCGCTTCGGGCGTTCGAGCGGATCGGGGCTGAAACGGCTGACCGCTGGGACGTGCGCGTGGCGTTGCATCACCGATTGGGCACCTTGCAGATCGGCGAAGCGAGCGTCATGATCGCCGCCGCTTCTCCCCATCGTGCCGATGCCTTCGCCGCCTGCCGCTACATCATCGAGCGGGTGAAGCAGATCGTGCCAATCTGGAAGCACGAGTTCTTCGAAGGGGGCGACGTCTGGATCGAAGGAGCCACCGCCGACCCCGACGACGACACCGCCCGGCAGAACGCGATACGGGTGGCTGGTGAGTGAAACGGTGAGCAACATCCGTGTGAACGTGCGACTGTTCGCCCGGCTGAAGGATATTGTCGGCACGGGGGAACTGGCGCGCGGGGCGCCCCTGGGCGCCACGGCGCGGACGGTGTGGGACATGCTGGTCAACGAGTTCGCCGAGCTGGGAGATTATGAAGCGTCCATCTCGGTCGCGATCAACGAGGAGTATTCACGAATGGACGTCGCGGTCGCCGACGGCGATGAGATCGCGTTTCTGCCGCCCGTCTCCGGCGGCTGAGCAACGGCAGGGCGCGCGACAATGCGCGCCCCGCCGCCGCGGAGTGGGGCATTCGGGGTCCCCGCGGAGTGGCCGCGTGGGGTTCGGGGCGCAGCCCCGATTAAGTAAAGACAGACGATGTTCGACAAGCTGCAGAGTATTGACGCGCGTTACGACGAGCTGATGGCGCTGGTCAGCGACACCTCCGTGCAAGCCGATCACAACCGGTATCGTGAGCACTCGAAGGCGCTCTCCGACATCCAGCCGATCGTGGACAAGTTCCGCGAATACAAAGCGGTGGTCAACGAGATCGCGCAGGCCCAGGAACTCGCCGACGGCAACGACGCCGAGATGCGGGAACTCGCCGAACAGGAGCTGGCCTCGCTGAGCGAGACCCGTGACGCGCTGCTGGCCGACGTCAAGATTTTGATGGTTCCGAAAGACCCGAATGACGAGAAAAACGTCATGCTGGAAATTCGGGCCGGGACCGGCGGGGACGAAGCAGGGCTCTTCGCGGGCGATCTGTTCCGGATGTACACCCGATACGCGGAACGACAAGGATGGAAGGTGGATGTCATGTCCACCAGTGAAACCGGCGTCGGTGCCATCAAGGAAGTCATCGCACTGATCGAAGGCCGACAGGTGTATAGCCAGCTGAAATACGAGAGCGGCGTCCATCGGGTGCAGCGGGTACCGGCCACCGAGGCCAGCGGTCGTATTCATACCTCGACCGCAACCGTCGCCGTTCTCCCCGAGGCTGAAGAGGTCGACATCGCGATCGAGAACAAGGACCTGCGCATCGATACCTTCTGCTCGAGCGGACCCGGTGGCCAGAGCGTCAACACGACCTACTCAGCCGTGCGTATCACGCACCTGCCCAGCGGTCTGGTGGTCTCTCAGCAGGACGAAAAGTCGCAGATCAAGAACAAGGCGAAGGCGATGAAGGTGCTGCGCGCCAGACTCTATGAGTTGGAAATGCAGCGACAGCACGACGCGATCGCCCAGGACCGCAAGAGCCAGGTGGGCACCGGCGAGCGATCCGAAAAAATTCGGACCTACAACTTCCCGCAGAACCGGATAACCGACCATCGGATCGGGTTCACCACCCACCGTCTGACTGAGATGCTCAACGGCGATTTGACGGAGATAGGCGAAACGCTCACCGCCCACTTCCGGGCTGAGCTGCTCAAGGACGTCGAGCCGGTCCCGGGCGCTTGACGCAACGTCCGGACCGCACATGGCGACACTCCAGAACTGGGTGTCGGCCGCCTGTCACCGGCTGAGGGCCGCCGGCATCGACGAGCGGGACGCCTCGTTCGATGTGGAAGTCCTGGCGCGGCACGCGCTCGGGTGGACGCGCGCGCAGTGGCTGTCGCGACTGCGAGACCAGACACCGGACACGGCCGGCGGGATCGACGCCCTGGTCGGCCCGCTCATCGACCGACGAAGTCGGCGCGAGCCAGTGGCTCTGATCACCGGGGTCCGAGAGTTCTGGGGCCTGGACATGGTCGTCACCCCGGATGTCCTCATCCCCCGACCGGAGACCGAGCTACTCGTAGAGATCGCGCTGGCCCGACTGGCAGACCCCAATAGACCGTGGGTGATCGCCGACGTTGGCACTGGCTCCGGTTGCTTGGCGGTGGCCCTCGCCACAGAGCTGGTGCACGCCCGCGTGGTGGCCACCGACATGTCGCCGGAGGCGCTGGCGGTGGCCCTGGGCAACGCGGCCCGGCACGGGGTGAGCGACCGGGTCGCGTTCCACGAAACACACTTCCTCGACGGAGCGCCGGGTCCTTACGACCTGGTCGTCTCGAACCCGCCCTACATACCGGACACCGACCTCGCGGCACTGGTGCCCGAGGTGGCACGACACGAGCCGCGGTCGGCTCTGAGCGGGGGCAGAGATGGACTGGACCCGGCCCGCACACTTCTGCCTGCCGCCTCCGCTCGTTTACGTGAGGGTGCCTGGATCGTAATGGAGATCGGCGTGGGTCAAAGCCAGTCGGTCCGCGACATCGCCAGGGGCGCGGCTCTAGAAGTCGTTGAGATTCGTCCTGACCTGCAAGGCATCCCGCGGGCGGTAGTGATGCGGCGTGGCGCCGGACCGTAGGTTTCCGGGCGAGGCGTCCGTCTGGCGGCGTTACTTCGTCGGTCACAGCCCGCCTGGCTACTCCCTCCTTGCGCCTGGCCAGACGAACGCCTCGCCCGGAAACCACCCCGGCGTCGTTTTTCAGCACCCTCCTAGTGCCAGCGCGCCGGTGATAGACTCGGCGCTCGCAGAACCGAGGAGAACGCGCTGATGGCCGACGACTGTCTGTTTTGCAAGATTGCCAGCGGGGACGTGCCGGCGACGATCGTGCACGAGGACGATCAGGTGCTGGCTTTTGAAGACATCTCTGCCCAGGCGCCGTTCCATGTCTTGGTCATTCCCCGTCGGCACATCTCCACGTTGAACGACTTGCAGGATGGTGACGAGACCCTCGTCGGCACGCTCATCGCCACGGCCGCGAGAATCGCGAAGGAACATGGACACGCGCAGGACGGCTACCGCACCGTGTTCAACTGCAATCGCGGCGCCGGACAGACGGTGTTTCACATACACCTGCACCTGCTGGCGGGCCGCAACATGACCTGGCCGCCCGGCTAGCTCCGGTTTCCTGGCGAGGTGTCCGTCTGGCGGCGTTACTGCGTCGGTCACAGCCTGCCTGGCTGCTCCCTCCTTGCGCCTTGCCAGACGAACACCTCGCCAGGAAACCGCCCTGGGTGTCGTCATCCGTATAACGCCCGCCCCCTCGGGCGGCCCGTTAGACTTGACGCGCCGCGACAACGGCTGGGAGCTCGGCCAAGCTCGTGATGACCGCCACGTCGTGCACTTCGGGCCGCGCCTGACCCGAACGGTCCAGGAGGACGGCTTGCATGCCCAGGTCCCGAGCGCCGACCACATCGTGGCTGAGGCTGTCTCCCACCATCATCGCGTCGGCGGCGGCCACGCCCAGCTCACGCAGCGCCACCTCAAAGATGCTGGGGTGCGGTTTCATGTAACCGTGGTCCGAGGAGGACACCGCGCCGGCAATCAGCGCGTCGAGGTCGAAATGGCTCTGAAAGGCATCGAGACACCGGTGGGTGTTGGAGATCAGTCCGAGACGGAGCCCGCTGGCGTGGAGCTGTCGTAGCGCCGGCTTGACGTCGGCGTACAACGAAAAGTGGCGACAGACAGCCCACTCGTCGTAGATTTCCTTCGCGCAGGCCTCGAGGCCGTCTCCCCGCCCACCCATCTCCTCGATGACCCGGCGACCGAAACGTACGAACAGTTCCGCTCGATATCTCGCGTCCGCGCCCACTTCGAGCTCGCGGGAGGCCGCCGCGACCGCGTCGTCGAACCGAGCAATGTCAACCGCCAGTCCGTGCCGCTGGCAAAACATCCGGTAGCCTTCGGCGTCGAAGGTGGGGCCCGGATGAATCAGCGTGAAGTCGACGTCGAAAAAGACCGCCTTGGTGGTGGTCACGACTCCTCGTAGGGGCCGGCGATGACGATCGCGGCCTGTTCAGGACGGAGTGTTCGCCGCGCGGCGTCGGCGACCGCCTCGACGGTCACCGCGTCGACCAACCCCGGCAGTGTGCGATCGTGGTCGAGCCCCAGCCCGAACTGCTCCGTCGTCTGGAGGAATCTGGCGATACCCGCGTTGGTTTCGAGCGACCGCGGGATGGAGCCAACCAGATACCGCTTGGCGCTCGTCACTTCATCGTCGGTGGCCCCGTCTCGTGCCATGCCGACCACCTCAGCCTCGATCGACTCCAATGCCCGGTCGACGTTGCCGGCGTTGACCCCGGCCCGGACGAGCAGCGGCCCAGCGATGTGACCCGCCTCGAACATGCTGCCGGCGTAGTAGGCCATCCCCTGCTGTTCGCGGATGCTCCGCCCCAACCGTCCCCCGATGCCGTACTGGCCCAGCACGTTGTTCATGACCCAGTAGGCATAGAACGCCGGGTCCGACCGCACAATCGTCGTGAACCCGTAAACGATGTCGGCCTGCGCCTTGGCAGGCATCGGGATGACGAGCCGGCGGCGCGATCCAGCCGCCGGCGGCGGAAGCCGCGACCACGGCTCGCCGAAGGCCAGACGCTCGATCATCAATTCATGCGCGGCACTCATGAGCGGGTCGGCACCTCCACGCCAGGCACCGGAGACGCGGGTGAGGGCGGCCACTGCGCCCGACACCGAGATATCTCCGACCAGCACCACCGTCAAGCGATCGGGCGGGAACCGCGCGGCATGGAACTCAAGCAACTGGGTGCGATCAATCGACTGCACCGTCGCGGGCGACCCCTTCGGCCGACGCCCGTACGGGTGGTCCTCGCCATAGAGCAGCGGCATCACCGCTTCCAACGCCCGCGTCGCTGGACTGTCTTCGTCCTGCCGGAGCCTCGTCAGAAGCTGGCCGCGGCAGATCTCGGTGTCAGCGTCTGAACACGCCGGAGCCCGCAGCATATCGGCCACCAGCTCCAGCATCGTCTCGACATCCTCGGCGAGGCAATCGCAGGTGACGGTCGTCGTGTGCCGCGACACGGTGATGGACGGCGACACGCCGTGCAGGTCGAGGACGTCCGCCACCTCGTCGCCGGTCCGGGTGCCGGCGCCGCGGTCGAGCACCCGCGCCAGGAGGTGCGCCGTGCCCTCACCGCCCAGTGGGTCGCACAGACTACCGGTGGACATGGCGGCACTGATGGTGACGGCCGGCTGGGTGGGCGTCTGCTTGACAATCAGCGTGATCCCGTTTGCCAGCTGTTCACGGACCGGGGCTAGGCCCAGCGTCGGGGTCATGCCGGTCGGAACCAGCCAACGGTTCGATTGTTGGTCGCCAGATAGCGGGCAGCGACCCGGGCGACATCCTCGGACGATACCTCGGCGATTCGTCCCGGCAGCTGAGCAAGGAGGTGGGCACCGGCCACCGTCTCGAAGAAGCCGATCTGGTGTCCGATGTTGGTGATGCTGTTGTTTTCGAGCACGATCCGGGCGCGAAGCTGTCGCTTGGCTCGCTCCACCTCGACGTCGCTCACCCCGTCGTCACGCGCCGAATCGAGCGCGGCCAGGGCCGAATCTCGCAACTCGTCGAGCGGGACCCCCTCGCCGGCCGTCGCCGACACCATGAATAGATACGGTTCGGCGGTCGCGACGAACGACCCACTCACCGCGGCCGCACGACCGCCATCGACCAGCGCTCGGTACAAGCGGGCCCGGCGCTGCGGCGTGGGGCCGCTGAAACTGGACCACAGGTTCAGGCCCTTCGCGCCGGTCAACGCGGCATCGAGCACCAGCATCGGCGCGAAGTCGGGATCAGTCGCGGCGGGCGCGTGATACGCCACTTTCACATAGCCGGTCGCGCCCTCTCGCACAATCTCGAGGCGCCGTTCACCGGTCTGATCCGGTTCGGTCGTCCGCACGCGCGACGGTTCCGGGCCGGCCGTGATGCCACCGAATCGTCGCTCGACCTGGCGCAACGCCTGGTCCGCCTCAACGTCACCGACGATGACCAGGGTTGCGTTGGCCGGTGTGTAGTACCGGCGATAGAAGCCGTGTAGGTCGTCCCGGGTCATCGTCTGCAGGTCGCCGATCCAGCCAATGGTCGGGTGGCGGTAGGGGTGCGCCTTGAACGCGGTGGCGGTCACCTCTATGTCGAGCAGGTGGTCAGGGTCGTTCTCGCCTCCCTGCAACTCGGACACGATGACCGAGCGCTCAGACTCAGTCGCCTCCGCGTCATACAGGCAGCGATCCATCCGCTCCGCCTCCATGAACAACATCTCGTCGAGCGCGTCCTTGGTCGCGGTGGCCATGTAGGTGGTCTGGTCGATCCAGGTATACCCGTTCCAAAAGCCCCCGAACCGATCGATGAACTGTTTGAAATCGTCGGGTGGTATGCCGGTCGTCCCCTTGAAGTTCATGTGCTCGACCCAGTGCGACACCCCTGTCAGCCCGGGGCGTTCGTCTTTCGACCCCACCCGGTACCAGCACCACACCGACACCAGCGGCGCCGTATGCATCTCCACCACCCGCACCTGTAGACCGTTGTCGAGCACGGCCTCTCGGAGTAGGGGAAAGAGGCCGTCGTGTGGAGGGGCCGGGGTGGACACGGTAGCGATTATACGTGGCGTGGCTGGACGCAGCCTGGACCTGTCTCCTCGGTAGGGGACAGGTCCGTCACCCGGCCTTGATAGTCGATTGCGTGCGGCTCTGGTAGTGTCGAACTCACACATGGCGCCTCTGCTCGCCGTCGGTCTCGTCGCGCTGCTGCTCCTCTGGGTGGTGGTGTCAGGCCGCCGTCGGCGGCGCGCGCTGCTCAAGCGCTTCCGGTCGGAGTGGGGACGGGTCTCGACCCAGGAACGCGACGTTGCCGCGGTCGCGCTGTATCACCGGACCATGCAGGCCGGCGCGACGGGTGACGGTCTGGACGAGCGGACAGCGACGGACCTCGATCTCGATGCGGTGTTCGAGATACTCGACCGCACCGAGACCAACATCGGTCAGCAGTTGCTCGATCAGCGGCTGCGCTCGTCATTCACCCGCGACGAACTCTCCGCCTTCGAGTCGCTGATGACCCGGGTCTCGGCGGTTGAGACCGAGCGACAACGGATTCAGTTCTCGCTCACACGGTTGCGAGGGCACTCGGGCGATCTGTGGTGGCTCGCGCTGCCCGGCGTGCTCGAGCCCAAGCGGTGGGACGTGGTGTTTCCCCTGCTGACTCCGGTCGTGCCACTGGCCTTGGCGCTGGCCACCGTCTGGCCACCGGCCGTCGGCATCGTGATTCTCGGGCTCCTGACCAACATGACGCTTCGCTATGTCCACGCCCCACGTCTCGGTCCGCTGCTCCGCCCGTTTCGACAACTCGGCCCCCTGCTCGCTACGGCCACCGCGCTGCAACCGATGGTCACCGGCGACCTGTCGCCGCTCGGTCCGACACTCACGGACGATGTGTCCAGCCAGCAACGGCTCCGACGGATGGTGCGGTGGGTGAGCCACGACCCGATGCTGTCAGACGATTTCACCAACGGGTTGTTCGAGGCGGCCAACCTCATGCTGCTGCTCGATGTGAGCGTGTTGTACTTCGCCGCAAAAGAGGTCCGGGCGCATGGCCCCGCGCTGCTCCGAACGATTGCGACCGTCGGTACGGTCGACGCCGCTATCAGCATCGCGTCGTATCGGGCCGGCACGAGCGGCTGGACCCGGCCGGTGCTCGAATCCAGTGCCCAGTTGGCTCTGAGGGACTTGCGGCATCCGCTGCTGGACGCTCCGGTCCCGAACTCGCTTACGCTCGTGGCACCTGCCGGCGTGCTGGTGACGGGGTCAAACATGTCCGGCAAGTCGACCTTTTTGCGCACTCTTGGCGTGAACGCGGTGCTGGCCCAAACGCTCAACACCTGCCTGGCGTCCGCGTACGAGGCGCCGGTCTTCACGATTCGCAGCGTGATCGGGAGGGGTGACGATCTGGCCTCGGGCACCAGCTACTACGAGGATGAGGTGGATGAGTGCTCGCGGTCGTCCGTCTCTGCGAAGACCAGCGGCCGCAGCTCTTCCTGTTTGATGAGCTGTTCCGGGGCACCAGCACGACCGAACGGATCGCCGCCGCGGAAGCCGTGCTGAGGGAACTCCTCGAGCGCCCGGAACAGGCCGACTGCGCCCCACCCGGTGCACGCGTCGTCATAGCCGCGACCCACGACCGCGAGCTGGTCCGGCTGCTGGATGGGCAGTACGCCCCCTACCACTTCACCGATACCGTCGGCTCAGATGGGCTGTCGTTCGACTATCGCCTGCGCGAAGGACCCGCCGTCTCGCGGAACGCCGTGGCGCTGCTGGAAGCCTACGGCGCGCCGGCCCGTGTCGTGCGCCGCGCCCGGGCGCGACAGGCCGACCTCGACGGAGCCGGTACGCAATAGACGCTACAATGAGTGTTTTGACGCCGGCCGGCGTGTATACCAATGCCTGACTGGAAGACGACCCTCAACCTGCCGCGCACCGCCTTTCCAATGAAGGCGAACCTCCAGGCCGCGGAGCCAGCCATCATCGCGCGGTGGAACGAGATGGGGCTGTACGAACGCATCCGAGAGCTGCGGGCCGGCGCCAAGCCGTTCGTCCTCCACGACGGACCGCCCTACGTCAACGGACCGATCCATATCGGCCACGCGCTGAACAAGGTCTTGAAAGACATCATCGTCAAGTCGAAGACGATGGCCGGCTTCGATGCGCCCTATGTGCCTGGATTCGACTGCCACGGATTGCCGATCGAGCTACAAGTCGAAAAGAAACTAGGCAAGAAGAAGCGTGAGATGAGCGTGGCGGACTTTCGGCGCGCCTGCGCGGAGTATGCGGAGAAGTTCGTGGCCCTGCAAACGGCCGACTTCCGACGTCTCGGCGTACTGGGCGATTGGGACCGCCCATATCTCACGATGACGCCCGACTATCAGGCGGCCATCGTCCGCGTGCTGGGGCGCTTCGTCGAGCAGGGCATGGTGTACAAGGGTAAGAAGCCGGTCCACTGGTGCCTGCGCTGCCGGACCGCGCTCGCAGAAGCCGAGGTCGAGTACGCGGACCACACGTCCCCATCAATCTACGTCGAATTCCAACTCCGAGCCGAGAGCGCGCCACAGCTGGTCGAACGAGCTCCGGCGCTGCGCGACCGCCCGGTGTCGGTGCTCATCTGGACGACGACGCCCTGGACGATTCCCGCGAACCTGGCGGTCGCGTTTCAACCGGGTTTCGATTATGGGGTCTATGACGTCGACGGCACCGCGGTCATCGTGGCCGAACCGCTGGCGAGTACTGTCGCCGGTGCCGTCGGTCGTGACTTCAGCCGGAAGCTGGTCAGCCTGAAGGGTCGCGACCTGGAGGGGCTGCGGTTCAGGCACCCGCTGTACGACCGCGATTCGGTCGGGGTATTGGCAGACTACGTGACCCTCGAACAAGGCACCGGGGCGGTCCACACAGCCCCGGGGCATGGCGCCGACGACTACGCCACCGGGATGCGATACGGGCTCGACGTATATGCCCCGATCGGAGCATCCGGCCGATTCGATGACGATGTCGGCGTCGTGGGTGGCGAGAAGGTCTTCGACGCGAATCCGAAGGTCGAAGCGGCCCTCGCCGCCGCCGGTCGGCTCTGGCACCGCGAGACGGTCGACCATTCCTACCCGCACTGCTGGCGGTGCCATCACCCGGTGATTTTTCTGGCCACCTGGCAGTGGTTCATCGCGATGGATACCGACGACCTCCGGGGTCGGGCGCTGGCGGCGATCAAGCAGGTGGAGTGGTTCCCCCCCTGGGGCGAAGAGCGCATCCACAACATGCTGGTCAATCGACCGGACTGGTGCATCTCACGTCAGCGGTCATGGGGCGTGCCGATTCCAGCCGTCTACTGCACCGGGTGCCGTGAAGCGATCTTGACGACCGAGTTGGTCGACCGCGCGGCCACGGTGTTCGCAGCCCACGGCGCCGACGCCTGGTACGAACGCGACCTCGCCGAGTTTCTCCCCGACGACCTTCGGTGCCCAGAGTGCGACGGCACCGAGTTCGAGCGTGAGCGCGACATCCTCGACGTCTGGTTCGACTCGGGTTCGAGTCACGAAGCGATCCTCGGTCAGCACCCGGAGCTGGAGTGGCCCTACACCGTCTATCTGGAGGGAAGCGATCAGTATCGCGGGTGGTTCCATAGTTCGCTGCTCATCGGACTGGGCACCCGCAACGCCGCGCCATACCGGCAGGTCATCACCAATGGATTTGTGGTGGACAAGGCCGGACGCAAGATGTCGAAGTCGGCCGGCAACACGGTCGAGCCGCAAGCGATCATCAACCAAAGCGGCGCGGACGTGCTCCGGTTGTGGGTCGCCATGGTCGACTACCGTGAGGAGGTGCGAATCGGTCCAGAGATTCTCGCCCGGGTCATAGAGGCCTACCGGAAAATCCGTAACACGCTCCGTATTCTGGTGGCGAACCTGTACGACTTCGATCCGGCCACCGACGCGATGCCACGCGACGCGCTGCAGGACGTCGACCGCTACGCGCTGGCCCGTTACGGTGAAGTCGCGACCCGCGTGCTACGGGGATACGACCGGTATGAGTTTCAGTCTGCAGTGCACGCCCTGATCAACTACCTGACCGTGGACCTCAGTGCGTTCTACGTGGACATCTCCAAGGACCGGCTGTATACGTTCGGTCCGGGGTCGGACGCGCGTCGGTCGGCTCAGACCGCCATTCACACGATCGTCGACGGCCTGACCCGTCTGATTGCGCCGATCTTGCCGATGACCGCCGACGAACTCTGGCGGAGCCTGCCGGGCGCCGATGCCGACAGTGTGCATCTGGCCGACTTCCCGACCGGGCTGGAGTCACTCGTCGACCCGGAGCTGATCGACCGGTGGGACCGGCTGCTGCGTGTGCGCGACGCCGTCAACAGCGAACTGGAGACGTTGCGCCGGGACAAGGTGGTCGGTACGTCACTGGAGGCTGTCGTGCATCTGACCGCGAACGGCGAGCTGGCGACGCTGCTCGAGCGCTACCACGAAGAGCTGCCGACGCTCTTCATCACATCGGCGGTGACCCTGACGAGGGGGACACCACCTGAGGCAGATGACGACGCGCTCTTCCAGTATCAGGACCCGGAGGGATCCGCCCGGATCGAGGTAGGCCGGCCGGATGCGGCCAAGTGTCCTCGCTGCTGGCGCTGGGTATGCCCTGAAACGACTGACGGCCATGACCGCGAGAACACGGAAGTCTGTGCCCGTTGTGCCAATGCCCTGGCCGACGCAGTCAGTCCGGTCGCCTGACCTCGACGCCGCGATGACCACCGAGTCCGACCGCGCGAACATCTTGCCGCCAGTGATCGAGGTCGAGGATGCCTCCGGCCTCATCACCCGCCGCGTGATGGTGACGATCAGCGTCGCCATCTTGGCGCTCGATCAGCTGACCAAGCAGATGGTCCGAACCTCGATCACGTTGTACGATTCGATCGAGGTGATACCGGGTTGGCTGAACCTCGTGCACGTCCGCAATACCGGCGCCGCGTTTGGATTTCTGAATTCGGCCAGCCTCGCGAACAAACAGTTGCTCATGACCGGTATTGCAGTGGTGGCGCTGGCGGCGATCCTTGCCTACGCCTGGCAGGTCGGTCCGCGTGAGACACTGACTCGAGTTGGCCTGGCCCTGATTCTGGGTGGCGCGGCCGGGAATCTCGTCGACCGTGCGTCGGTCGGCTACGTGGTGGATTTTGTCGATGTGTTCTGGCGGACGCACCACTTCTGGGCGTTCAACGTGGCCGACTCAGCCATCACGGTGGGGGCCGTCTTCCTGATTCTTGACATGCTCGTGGTAACCCGCGCCGATGTATCCACTGCTGTTTGAACTCGGTCCCGTCAGCATCTATAGCTACGGCGTGCTGCTGGCCACGGCTTACATCGTGGGGCTCCAGTTCGCGCTACGGCGAGCCGACCGCGCCGGCCTGAACGGGCAGCGCGTGATGGACCTGGGCATCTTTGTCATCATCAGCGCGCTGGTCGGCGCCAAGCTGATGCTCTTCCTCTTGGACATCGACCGGTTCACGAGCGATCCGGCTCAGCTGATGGTCCTGCTGAAATCGGGCGGCGTCTTCTACGGCGGATTGCTCCTCGCCGTACCGGTCGCCTGGTGGTACATTCGCCGGCACGGTCTTCCCCTCTGGACGACCTGCGACCTGTTTGCCCCCGGCATCGCGCTGGGTCACAGCATCGGCCGCATGGGGTGTCTGTTGGCCGGTTGCTGCTACGGTAGCCCGACCGACGTGCCATGGGCCATCACCTTCACGAGCACGCTGGCCGCCGCCAACGTGGGCACCCCCCTCGAGATCGCGTTGCATCCAACGCAAATCTACGAAGCGGTCGCCGAGCTGCTGGTGCTGGCCGCGCTGCTGTTCGGTGAGCGCCGCTGGCGGCGATTCCCGGGCCGCACTTTCTGGACCTACCTGCTGCTGTATCCGACGGCTCGCATCATCATCGAGTTCTATCGTGGCGACCCGCGTGGCATGCTGTTCGATACCATTTCGACCTCGCAGGTCCTCTCCGGCTTGATCGTGCCGATCAGTATCGTCATGCTGATTCTGCTCGGCCGG
>Ga0066376_10002895_pt1 | contig 15732 bp, 12 predicted proteins | sample Knorr_S15_td_Bot_FD_77009 | JGI IMG/M metagenome (GOLD analysis project Ga0066376, IMG submission 77009) | Marine microbial communities from Southern Atlantic Ocean transect - Knorr_S15_td_Bottom_ad_5009_LV_A | ecosystem: Environmental > Aquatic > Marine > Oceanic | place: Southern Atlantic... | reverse complement strand
GAGGATCCTGGCCGGTGGTCCCTGTCGTTTCCGTTCGGTCTCGGCGGCGATCAATTCGAGCAGTCGGTCTGGGAGCCCCAGCGGAGCGGCTTCGAGCAAATCGAAGGGTCGTGGTTGTGTGTAGCCGGTGAGGGTGTTGAAGAAGGTGGCCGCGTCGGCTCCGAGTTCACCGTCGGCGGTCAGGTAGCTGATGTCGGTGTAGAGTCTCGAGGTGCTTTCGTTGTAGTTGCCGGTGCCGAAGTGGACGTAGCGGCGGATGCCTCCGGGTTCGCGTCGCACGACCAGGCAGATCTTGGCGTGAGTCTTGAGGCCACGGATGCCGTAGATCACCTGCACGCCGGCCCCTTCGAGGCTGCGGGCCCACTCGATGTTGCGGGCCTCGTCGAAGCGGGCCTTCAACTCGACAATCACCGTCACGTGCTTGCCCAGTTCGGCGGCCCGGGCCAGCCCGCGAACGATCGGGCTGTCGTGGCTGGTGCGGTACAGCGTCTGCTTGATCGCCAGTACGTCCGGATCGGTCGCCGCCTCCTCGACAAATCGCACCACCGGATCGAAACTCTCGAACGGGTGACACAGCAGCACGTCCTGCTCGGCGAGCACATCGAAGAGGTTGCGGCGGGGGTCGATCTGCGGCGAGGCCACCGGTGGCCAGGGGGTGTCTCGGAGTTGATCGAAGCCGGTGAGGTCACTCAGAGGGAAGAACCCGGTCAGGTCCAGCGGTCCGGGGATCCCGAACACATCGGTGTCCTCGACGCCGAACTGCTGCTGCAGGAACCTCCGGGTCGCCTCCCCGGCTCCCTCGGCAATCTCCAACCGCACGCAGTGACTCTCCTTGCGAGCTTCCAGGATCTCCTGCATCCCCTCCATCAGGTCCGACGCTTCGTCCTCGCGGAGACTCAGATCGGCGTTGCGGGTGATCCGGAACGGCAGGCACTCGCGGACGGTTTCGCCCGGGAAGAACTTGTCGATCGACCAGGCGATGACGTCTTCGAGCAGCATGTAGGCGTAGCCGCCGTCGGAGGGCAGGGTGAGCAGCCGCGGGCAGGTGCGGCCGCAGGGGATCCAGGCGAAGCGGGGGGTTCCGTCGGTGTGGTCCTCGAGGCGGACCGAGACGCACAGCGAGCCGCCCGGCAGCAGCGGGCAATCGATGTCGGCGGCGACCGCCATCGGGGTCAGGACCGAGTAGATCTCGTCGTCGACGATCTGTGCCAGCACCGTTTCCTGTTCGGGGTCGATCGAGTCGGGACGCACCCGCCTTATGCCCTCCGCCGCGAGTGCCGGCTCGAGTTCGTCGCCGAAGCGGGCGTACTGGTCGGCGATCATCCGGCGGACCCGGAGGTTGATCCTCTCGAGCTGTTCACCGGGTGTCAGCCCGGCCGCGTCGCCTCCCCCGTGACCCTCGCGGTCGACCAGCTGCAGGCCCCCGACTCGGACCATGAAGAACTCGTCGAGGTTCGAGGCGGTGATTGCCAGGAACTTCAGCCGCTCGAGCAACGGGTGCCCGCTGTCGGCCGACTCGTCGAGCACCCGCTGGTTGAATTCCAGCCAGCTGAGCTCGCGGTTGATGAACAGGTCGTTGTGGACGGTCATGAGGCGGATCAGTGGTGGGATTCGGGCAGTGCTGCGGCTCGCAGCAGGACCGACTGGCCGAAGATCTGTTCAAAGAGCAGCCCGTTTCTGTTGAGCGTGAGTTGTTCGATCGAGAGGTCTTCGACTCCGGGTACGGTGATCACGAGTTTCCCGCCGGAGTCATGGCAGTCGAACTCCGAGACCCGTCCGCTTCGTGACGCGTCCAGCGCGGTGGCGACTCTCAGCAGTGCGGCCATCTTGGTGACGGCGATCCGCTGGTCGCGGTCGAGTTTCGAGTAGCCCAGGTGGGTCACCTTGGGCGAGGCGCCTCGATGATAGCGGGCGACCAGTGCCACGAGCAGCATGTCGGTGCGGGTCAACCCGAACAGGTCGCTTTGCTGGACCAGGTACATCGAGTGCTTGTGCAGGCTGCGGCTCGAGACGAAGCGGCCGATTTCGTGCAGCAGGGCCGCGGTGTGCAGCAGCATGCCGAAGCGAGGTTCGAGCTGGTGGTTGTCGGCGAGTTTTTCGAAGAGCTGCCCGCAGAGTCCGGCGACGTGCACCGCGTGCGATTCGTCGAACTGATACTTGCGGCCGAGATCGAGTGCCGAGCGGGTGACCTGTCGGCCGAAGTCGTCGCTCCAACCGTCTCCCGATGCCATCTCACGTAACAGCCCGTCACGCAGGTTGACGTTGCAGACGAACAGCTGGTCGCGGTCGAAGGTGCGTGCCAGTTCGAGATAGCACAGCAGTGCCGGTCCGAGCACCGCGGCGTTGGGGTAGCTGACCTGGAAGCGGCGGACGATGTCGTCGGGCGAGAGTTCCAGGATCTCGTCGCACAGCCCCGCAATCTCCTCGACCTCCAGGCACGCCAACTCGTCCCGGCTCGATTCGGGCTGCAGCTGCCGAGCGGCAAAGCGGATGTCGCCACCCAGGGCAATCACTTCCAGCGGGGCCTTCCACGGTACGCTGTCGCGAACCCGGTCCATCGTGCGACGGACTTCCGATCGCATCATCTCGACCAGCGAACCACGCGGTGCCGGTTCGAGTGACTTGTGGAGTCTCTGGGAGCCGAGCTGGTAGGTGTTGGAGTGGATCACGTCGCCGGCCTGGACCAGCAGGATCTCGGTGCTGCCACCACCCACCTCGATCACGATCGACTGGGCATCGCCCAGCGCCGGGTGATTCTCGATCAGCGGCTGCACCCCGAGGTAGGTGATCCGGTTCACCTCCGCCTCGTCGATCGCCTCGATCTCCAGGCTCGTCGCCACGTAGACGCGATCGAGGAATTCGAGCCGGTTGGTTGCTTCGCGGACCGCGCTGGTGGCCACCACCCGGACCTGGTCGGGGTTGGTGATGTCGTACTCGGCCAGCAGTTTCCCATAGCTGAGCAGCACCGCCACACAACCCTCGGTCGTCTTCCGCCTGATGCGGCCACGCGTGAAGGTGTCGTGGCCGAGGTCGACGTCGCGCGAGAGCGATTCGAGGAGTCGGATCGAGCCGTCGCTGAGGATTTCACCGATCGCCATCCGGATCGAGGACGATCCGATATCGATCACCGCGACCGGTCGGGTCTGCGGCGGCGGATCGGGGTGCCGATGCGAATCGTGAATGGTGGTGACGTGGTCTGTCATCGATGAGCGAGGAGAGCGAGGAGAGCGAGGAGAGCGAGGAGAGCGAGGTGCACGTGGGTTCAGGCAGCCTGCGTCGTGCGGTCGACGATTTCGGTTTCGGCCCAGGCGGCGGCACCCAGCACGCTGGCGTCGTCGCCGAGGTCGGCGGTGACGACCTGGTAGGTACCGCGGTACGACTCGAGCAGGTTCTTGTGACAGCTCTCGGCAACCGCGTTGCAGAACAGTTCGGGCATCGCCTCGACCAGCCCTCCACCGAGCACGATGGTATCGGGAGCCAGCAGGTGGACCAGCCCGGTGGCGGCCATCCCGATCCACTCGGCCGCCTCGCGGACGATGTTCTCGATCACCGTGTCACCGCTGGCGATGGCCGCTGAGAGTGCTCCGCTGCGGATCGTCGCCACCTCGGTCCCGACGTGTTCGGCCAGGTGAGGAGCCTGTCCGCGGTAGGCGGCCTGGGCCGCCGCGGCGGCAATTGCCAGGCGGCTCGAAACGTTCTCTAGCGTGCGACAGCGACCGTTGCCACGGGACGGGCCACCCGGATCGATCGGCATGTGACCGATCTCCATGCAGGTGATCCGGTTTCCTCGCAGAATACGACCCTCGTAGACGCAGCCGCCTCCGATGCCGGTGCCCGGAAAGATGCCCACCACGCAGCGCGATCCGCGGGCGGCGCCGAAACGGTATTCGCCGTAGACCCCCGCGTCGACGTCGTTGACGACCAGGACCGGGCAGTCCATCTTCTTGGTCAACCAGTCTCCGACCGCCACGTCGCGCCAGCCGAGGTTGATCGCCTCGTGCACCACCCCGGTGGTCATGTCGACCGGGCCGGGACAGCCGATGCCGATCCCACGGATCGCCGTGCGGTCCAGCCCCGCCTCGGACAACGCCTTGTCGATCGTCTTGGCGATCCGCTTCAGGTTCTTCTTGGGCGAGACGGAGTTGAGAGTCGATTTTCGGGCACGGCCGATCACCTCGAACGACGCATCATAGACGCTGGCCAGCATCTTGGTGCCGCCCAGGTCAAATCCCAACCATACGCCGTCCTTTGGCACCGCCATGCCGCTAACCTGCTGAGGGGTTCAGATTGCCCGAATCCAGCATATCCGCCGTATAGGGTCGATGCGAGATGATTGCTTCCAGGAAGAAGTTGACGACCGCGTCACCCCTGGGGCGCCGGTTTCCGCAGCAGATCCCGCCACCTCTCGGTGAGGTCTAGCTCGAGAGGTGCTGCGGATGGTGGTCTACTTCGACTTGCGGCGTGCCGCGTCGGGGTGTTTCGACAGCGGCTGGTGGTTCTCGAGTCCTTCGATCTTCAGCGTGCGGCCGTGACGCTCGAACTCCTTCTGTAAACCGTGCAGTTTTTCCATCACGGTATGGTCCACGAGCGTGGTGTCCGAGAGGTCCACCGTCAGGCTGGTGATCCGCTCGTCTTTTGTGACACTCTCGATCCGTTTCTTCAGCGGAATCCAGTTGCTGAAGACGACCGATTGCCGTGCGGTGATCACGCTTGAGCTCTCACTGGTTTGCTCGGTGTCTGCAAAGGACTTGAAGAGCGAACGGATCGGCACACCGTTGTAGAGATGGATGCCGTACTTGACGGCGATCCCGATGGCAATTCCCATCAGGAGGTCGGTTGCCAGCACGGCGATCAGGGTGGAGACGAAGATCACGAACTGCTCGCGGCCGATCTCCAGGACGTGCCGGAACTCCTTCGGCGAGGCGAGCCGGAAGCCGGTATAGACGAGCATGGCACCCAGGGCGGCCAGTGGGATGAGGTGCAGCACGGTCGGGATCAGCGCGACGCAGACGAGCAGAAAGAGTGCATGAAACATGTCGGCGAAACGGGTCTTCGCCCCGTTGTCGATGTTCGCCCGGCTCCGCACGATCTCGGAGATCATCGGCAGGCCCCCCACGAAGGAGCAGAGCGTATTCCCCAGGCCGACGGCCAGGTTGTCTCGATCGAGGTTGGTCTTTCGCTGATAGGGGTCGATCATGTCGACCGCCTTGGCACTGAGCATCGATTCCAGCGTGCCGATCAGCGAGAACATGATGACCCATTTCCAGCCGACGGCGGTCGTCAGCGCCGAGAAGTCGGGAAAGGTGATCTCGTCGAACATGCCGAACACGCGGTCCGGCATCCGGACCAGGAACTGCTCTCCCAGCTGGTACTCGTGACCGTTGAACAGGTAGCTGTGGTCGGTGGTCAACTGGAAGTACATTCCCATCGGGACCGCCAGGACCAGGACGACCATCGGGGCCGGGATCATCTTCAGGTACTTGTTCTTGATCAGCGGCCACAGGAACATCGCCAGCACGCTGGTGATGCCGATCAGGCCGATCGCCGGGTTCATGTGCAGGATGTTCTCGGGGATCTTCCCGAGCAGCTCCAGCGGTTTGCCTTCCGGTGAGACTCCCAGCGCGACGGGAATCTGCTTGGCGATGATGATGACGCCGATGGCCGCGAGCATGCCGTGCACGACCGAGGTGGGAAAGAACTCGCCGACGATCCCCGCCCGGAAGAGGCCAAAGAGGATCTGGATCACCCCGGCGGCGACGCCCACACCCAGGGCCAGTTTGTACGCCTGCAGGTCCGCGGCCGGGTCGTCGCCGAAGGTGAACCCGAAATCCTGCACGGCTCCGATAGCGATCACGATCAGGCCTGCAGCCGGACCCTTGATCGTCAGCTCCGAATCGCTGATCAGAGTGGCCAGGATGCCACCGATGATCGCGGTGAAGATCCCGGCGATGGCCGGGTATCCGCACGCCAGGGAGATTCCCAGGCAAAGCGGCAGAGCGATCAGGAATACCAGGAACCCCGAGACGAGGTCCGACTTCCAGTGCTTGGCCAGCCCCGCGAGGTTGCCGCGTGGGACTTCCGGGATTTCCGGAAAGTCCGTGTTCGATGTCGACATTCGTTCCCTCTACTCCGTTGGAAGTCCATTGTTGGCCAGCTGTTCGAGGAGTTGAGTAACGCTCGAGTCGATCAGCCCCATCAGAGGTCCCGGGTAGACCCCCACGCAGAGGACGACCACGGCCAGGGGCACCAGAGTCGCTACTTCGCGTGCATTCAAATCGGGAAGCAGTGCGGCGGTACCTGTTGCCGACTGTCCCAGGGCGACACGCTGCAGCATCCAGAGCATGTAGGACGCCGCCAGGACAATCCCCCCCATGGCCAGCATCACCATGACGAAACTCCTGTCCGAGGTGCCCAGCAGCACCAGGAATTCTCCGATGAAACTGCAGGTACCCGGCAGACCAAACGACGCAACCGAGAACAGGCACAACAGGGCGACAAACCGCGGCATCCGCTTGTGCAGTCCGCCGTACTCGGAAATCAGCCGACTGTGCGTCCGGTCGTACAGCTGGCCCACCGCCAGGAACATCCCTCCGGTGACGATTCCGTGATTGAACATCTGCAGAATCGCGCCCTCGATCCCCTGGCGATTGAAGGCGAAGATCCCCAGCGTGACGAATCCCATGTGCGAGATCGAGGAATAGGCCACGAGCTTCTTGAGGTCATCCTGTGCCAGGGCCATGTAGCCTCCATACAGAATGGCCAGCACCGAGAGCCACAGAACAAAGGGGGCACAGGTGACTGATGCGTCAGGCAGGATCGGGAGGCAGATCCGCAAGAATCCATACCCTCCCATCTTCAACAGGACCCCTGCCAGAATCACACTCCCGGCCGTGGGCGCCTCGGCATGCGCGTCGGGCAGCCACGTGTGAAACGGGATCATCGGCAGCTTGATGCCGAAGGACAGCCCGAAGGCCAGGAACATCCACAACTGCGTGGACTCCGGATACGTCTGCTGAGACAGCGCAATGATGTCAAACGTATGACCTCCCTCAACGTGCAATGCCAGGATTCCTGCCAAAAGAAACAGGCTGCCCGTCAAGCTGTAGAGCACGAATTTCAGACCCGCGGCAATTCGCCCGGGTCCTCCCCAGAGAATGATCATGAAGTACATGGGAATCATGGTCACTTCCCACATCATGAAGAACAGGAAGAGATCCAGGGCCGTGAACACGACCAGCATCGCGCCCTGGACCAGCAGGATCATGATCATGAACGCCCTGACAGAAGTCTGAATGGATCGCCACGAGCAGAGGATGCACAGGGGCGCGATCAGGGCTGTCAGCAGCACCAGCAGGATGCTGATTCCATCGACTCCCACCGCGTACTGAATATTGAAAGTCGGCATCCACTCCATGCGTTCGACAAACTGCATGCCGGGCGTGACGGGATCGAACCGGAAGCACAGCACGGCGACGAGGATGAAATCGAGCAGCGCACAGAAGAGTGCGATCCGCCGCATCCAGGCCTCGCTGCGGACGAATCCCAGGATCGCAATCCCCAGGAACGGGACGGCAATGATGCAACTGAGAGTGTGATCAGCAAATTCAGAAAAAATCGAGCTCACGAGATCTTCTCTTTGAAGGACAGTTTCATAGTACAAGCCAGTAGAAGAGGCCTATGGCGGTCACCAGCCAGAAAATCAGCACGAGGAGGTGGTGTTGCAGGCTTCGCGGCCCGCTGTCTTCAATCCGGCGTCCGGTTGCGGCGGCCGCGTGCCCGATCCGTTCCACGTTCTGTTCGATCCGACGAACGTCAACGGCCTCCCAGAGCCACCGGGCCAGCCCCGCGCTTTGCCGCCCAGTCCCCTCGACAGCACGGTCGATCAGCCGGACATCGATGATCTGCCAGAGCCAGCCGGCCAGGCCGACAGAAGTCGTGGCAACGGCGTGGACCAGACGGTCGATGCGACGAATCTCCACCGTTTGCCACATCCAACGTGCAAAACGCAGCGTGGGCCGCACGGCACATGCGTCGAAGATCTCGTCGAAATAGAGCTTGTTGAGAAGAACGACGTACATCTTCTTGAACCGGGCTGGAGGCACAGCGTGCAACTTGCCCTGTCGGGCCTGGAGCAGGCAGGCAACAGCCCAGCCCGCAACGGCCGCGAGCAGCGGCAGGGCGAGCGATGCAGAGAGTATCTCGGGTGCCGGGGAGCCGGCCGTGCTCGAGTACGGCTTCGCTAATGCCGGAGCCAGGAAGGGAACAAACCAATTCCAGATGGCGAGCAGCAGACCGGCCAGGCCGAGCGCCGCCACCGTGATTGCCAGGAGGTGCAGGGGGGACGAGAAACGAGGTTGAACCAGCGCCGACGGCTTGCTCGCGAACAGCGAGCTGATCCCGCGAAACAGGTAGATCGCTGTCAGGAAGACAGTCAGCAACCCAATCACCCAGAAGGCGACTCGGGCCGGGCCGGAATTGTGTGCCGTCCAAAGAGACTCATACGGGCCGGCAAACAGCAGAACCGGTGGGCCGCAGGCCAGGATCAGGGTGCCCAGGTAGATCGACCACGGCGGTCTCGATCGGTGTGTATGTGAAAAGGAATCCGTGTGGCCATGGGATCCGGCCAATGCAAGCTGCGATCCGGTCGACAGGAACAGGAACCCCTTCAGGAATCCATGAGCCAGCAGGTGAAAGACTGCGGCCGCAAACGCCCCGACGCCACAAGTCATGATCATCAGCCCAATCTGGCTGATGGTGGAATAGGCGAGGATCTTCTTGATGTCGGTCTGCACCAGGGACACCACCGCCGCAAAGAGAGCCGTGGTTCCACCGATCACCGCGATGACCGTCATCGCAGCCGGTGAAAGCATCACCAGCGGGCTGAAGCGAATCAGCAGGAAGGGACCTGCATTGACCATGGTCGCGGCATGAATGAGTGCCGAAACGGGTGTCGGAGCCTCCATCGCATGCGGAAGCCAGATGTGAAATGGGACCTGGGCCGATTTTCCCAGGCAGCCCATGAACAGCAACAGCGTGATCGCCGTCAGCGATCCGACATGACACTCCAGGCCGGCCCAGCCCAACAGGTTGACCGAGTGCCCGCTCATCTCCGGGGCCAATTCCAGGATCTGGCGAATGTCGAGTGTATCAAACGTGGCAAATGTCAGAATCACGCCCAGGAGCAGGCCCACGTCGGCCACGGCGTTGACCAGGAAGGCCTTCGTGGCCGCTCGGCATGCCGAGCGGCTGTGTGCCTGATGGGAAATCAACAGATAGGAGCAGATCCCCATGATCTCCCAGCACATGAACAGCATCAGCAGGTTGCTGCTCATGACCAGCGTGACCATGGCAAAAGTGAATAGCGTGGTCACGGAGAAGAACCGGCTGTACCGCGGGTCGCCGGTCATGTACCGGGCAGAATAGACGTGAACCACGAAGCTGACGCCCGTGACCAGGAGCAGCATCAGCACGGTGAGCTGGTCGATATACAAGCCCAGCTCGACAACCCGATCTCCCGATCGAAAGAACTCGTAGAGCGGAATGTGAATCGGCTCGCCGAACAGGGCGATCTCAACGAAGGCCGCTACCGACCAGACCAGGGACAAGCCGATCGCAGCCGAGGCGACAGAGCCGCTCGATTCACCGAGCCGACGCCCGAGCAGTGCAATGCAGATTGCCGCCAACAGCGGGAGCAGGACGATCAGGACGTAAAGGACGGACATCTCAGTCGTTGCACCTGGCCGAAGTAAATTACAAGCCCGCCGAGGAGGCGATGCTCCGGAACACCTTGATGATCGGATCGCTGCACAGCCCCAGGACGAGGATGGCAGCAGAAGTCACACCGACACTGGCGCGGAACGCCAGGTGTGTTTCGACTCGCGGCGCCTCTGAAGACGCTGGCTGCTCGGCGAACACGCGTACAAACAGCCTCAGGAAAAACACCATCGTCAGCAACGTGGCCACGATCACGGCTGCCACAGCGAAGTAGTTACCGGCTTCGATGGCTCCTAGAATGATGTGCCATTTGCCGAAGAACCCACCGGTTGGTGGAAGGCCAATCATGGAGAGCGCCAGGATGACGAGACCGCCTGTGAGCCAGCGTGATCCCTGCCGCAGCTTCGCGATCTCGTCGACGGTTCGCGCTCCGTGATGGTAGATCGCCGCTCCGGCGATAAAGAACATCGCCGCCTGCATGACGGCGTCGTTGATCAGGTAGAACATTCCTCCGGAAAACCCCGTGGCATTGCCCTGGCTCACTCCAATCAGAATCAGCCCAACGTGAGAGACACCCGAATAGGCAAACATGCGTTTCAGGTTCTGCTGGCCCAGTGCCAACAGAGCGCCAAAAACGGCCGCCAGCGAACCCAGAGCCCCCAGCAGGGTCAGCAGGTGGACCTGGGCCAGGCCGTCTGCGGTGTCACGAGCGCCGAGCACCCAGAACATGACTCGGACCCACCCATACAGGGCGACCTTCGTCATCAGGCCCGCGAGCAAGGGAGAAATCGCATCCGGTGCGCGGGTATACGCATCGGGCAACCATCCATGAAGCGGAAAGAGGGCCATCTTGATTGCGAAACCGATGAACATGAATGTCGATCCGCCGATGACCGCCTTGGAGGTCGCCAATTCAGGCTTGTCCGTCATCAGCTGGGCCAGGTCAGCCATGTTCAGAGTGCCTGTCGCTGCGTAAAAGAAGACGACTCCCAGCAGGTAGAACGATGCTCCCAGCGTGCCCAGGATCAGATATCGGAAGCTGGCCACCAGTGCCCGACCACCGGCCATACCGACCAGGGCATAGGCCGACAACGAGGCAACTTCCAGAAACACGAAGACGTTGAAGATGTCTCCGGCAAACACGATCCCGGTCAAGCCGGATATCAAGAGCAGGATCAGCGTGTAGTAGAGGACCGCTCGTTTGCCCAGTGACTTCGGTGTTACAGGACCACCGAAGATCAAACAGACCGAGGCCAGGGAGCTGAGGACGACCAGCATGACACTCGCCAGAGCGTCATTCACCCATTCGATTCCGAGTGGTGGATCGGGCAAGGCTGTGCTGATGGGCCAGCCGCCGAACGCGTATCGCGTTTCACCATGGTTCAGGACGAGCCAGAGGTTGACCCAGGCAGCCACACTCATCGCAAAGACGGACAGCATCGTCATTGGTCTGCACCACTGAGGGTGTTTCAGACCGACCAGGGGTGCGGAAATGGCGCTCAGAAAGGGGATCAGGAAGATGATTACGGGAAGCTGGTTCATTCAATCCTCTGCAACAGCTCGTCCTCGTCCAAGCTGCCATACTCTCGATAGATCGCCTTGACCAACGCCAGGGAGACACCCAGGGTGGCGACCTGGACAACGATGGCCGTCAACGTGAGAACATGCGGCAGTGGATTGCTGTATTGATCAGGATCGATCGTGGGCGATACGGACTGAACCGCGTCGGGTCCCTGCAGAATGGGAACCGTTGCCTGGCTCTTTGCGCTGAAGGTGACAAGCAGGAAGATCACGCTGGTCTGGACCAGGTACATTCCAATCAGCTTCTTCACCAGGTTCGCGTGGGCGACCATGATGAAAATGCCCCAGAGAAAGAGAATCACAAAGACGATGAAGTTCGGCCTTTGAAGCCCCGCCACGATGTGCTCAATCATCTGGATGCTCGCTTTCGTCGCTTGACGACAAACTGAAGACGATTGAGATTGCGGTCACGGCGATATCGACGGCGACGCCGATCTGTGTCATCAGGATCCCCAGAAAACGCCGGCGTGAATCGGCCGTGACCCAGGGGATTTCGAGATCGGAGTAGTTCAGAAACTCGCCGCCCCCGATCAGGCACAGTCCACCTACCCCGGCGAAGATGATCAAGCCGACCCCGTCACCGTGTACCACCTTTCTTGCCAGCCGGCACGGAGACTCCTCGCGGCCGAACACGAGCAGCCCCAGGATCAGGCTTGTGCCGAGCATGACGCCACCGACAAACCCGCCGCCGGGTCCGTACTGACCAAAGAACAGGACGTAGAGCGCAAAGAGCTGGATCAGCGGAATCAGCATCCGGGCCATCGTCCGCACGATGGGGCTGTCGTGGGAATGGATCATTCGCGATTCCTCCCCAACAGCAAGACGCAGGCGATGCCGGCGGTGAAGATGACGACGGTTTCGATCAGGGTGTCAAATGCGCGATAGTCCATCAGGACCGATGTCACGACATTCGGCGTTTCGGTGTCCTGGAGGCTGTTCGTGAGGTAGTCGGGAGAAACATGAACACTGGCCGGCGAGGCCGGATCGTCGAATTCGGGGAGATCCTCCGCTGAGTACAGCAACAACAGCCCGAGCACGGGCAGACCGAGTAACGCCAGGCGGGGAGGAGCGGAACGTCTTATGTGAGTGTCTTTCGGCGCGATGCCGAAGAGCGTCACCAGAAAGAAGACCGTCGCCAATCCCGCCCCCACGACAGCTTCGACGAAGGCCACGTCCACTGCGCCAAGCCATCCCCAGACCACCGCAAGCAGGAAGCTGTAGGTGCCGAGGATCAGCACCGCGCTGAAGAGGTCCTTGACCAGGATCGCACCGGCTGCCGTGACTACGAGCAGAATCAACAGCAGTATCTCAAACGAAAAGGTCATGAGTCCTCTCGGGTCCAGGCCTCGACCCCAGACCGATTCGCGGATCGAACCGTCGCGTGGGCGATCACCGGGTTGAGCAGATACAGCAGAACCATGACGATTAAGATCCTGACCAGGTTGATGGTGAATCCCTGGTACAGAGCCAGACCGCTCAACAGGAACAAAGCACCCACCGAATCCGTCAGCGACACCGCGTGGGCCCTGGTAAACACGTCGGGCAGGCGGAGCACGCCGATCGCCGCAACGAACAGGAAGAACAGACCGACCAATATCAACCCGGCCGCCACGATTGAAATGAGCAGCTGTGCCGCCTCGGGGAATTCACTCAGCGGCATCAGAGCACTTCCTCTCTTTCCTCGAGGTACTTTGCGATGGCCAGTGATCCGATCAAGTTCACAAGCGCATAGCCGGTTGATATGACGACGAACATCTCCACTCGGTCGAATACGGTTCCAATCACAACCAGCAGAATGATGGCCTTGGTGGAGATTCCGTTCAGTCCCAACACCCGGTCAAAGACCGTTGGACCTCGAAGTACCCGGTACAGGTACGCGCCGATCAGGAGCGTGATTGAGATCAGGACGACCTGAAAAAACACTATTGGCAAATTCATTGCGTGCCTTCCCTGCCGCCGAACACGCGTGCGATCTTCCGGTCGAAGTGCAGCCCGGTGAGGTCTTCGGCCGACTTGTCATCGATGGCATGCACCAGCAGATTCTGACCATCAACTTCCACGGTCAGCGTGCCGGGAGTCAGCGTGATGGAATTCCCCAGCAGGACGATGCCCGAGTCTTCTGGCAGGCTCGTCCGATGGCGAATCATCCGAGGGTCGATGGGAAGGGCCGGATGCAGGATCAGGACAGACAGATGGAGGCCGCTCTTGAGAATGCGGCCGATCAGCCATGGGAAATACCAGGCGAGTCGCAACGGGTGGATCGAGCCGCGGGGTGCGGAGCGGTCGGTGTTGAGCCAGGCGACTCCCAGGGCCGCAACGAGGCCCAGGGTCACATGCGTCCACTCGAAACTCCCGGTCAGAAGCAGCCAGATGAGGAACAACCCGAGCGTCTTGATCGTCAGCGCGTGATAGAAACTGTGCTTCATGGCTGTGCCTGACAATTCGGGGGTTGCAGGAGGGGCACGTGCGCGGATCGAGCCACGCCTACAACCGATACGGTTCCCAGCTGGAGTCGGGGAGATATCGGAGAAACTCGCCGGTATCGGGGTCGACGCTTACAAGCGTGACCCACTGGTTATGAAACAGGTGCTGCAGAAGCGTGTGCTTCTGGATGATGTTGGAGATTCGAGTCGTGGGGGCCTCGAGAATCGCCAGCAGGCGAACGGGTTCATGGAAGTGTCTGGCGCCATCGTTGACGCTCTGCAATGGCAGTCCCGGCTGCAGGTCACCGTGGCTTCCGTGCATGACGCCCACACCCGCAACCACGTTGTGTGTGACTTTACTCCCGCTCCCGTAGACCTCCGGATCAACCGCGGAGAAGTAGTACTCCATGCTGATCCACTGGGCCACGACCAGCGGGGCGTTCATGAGGGCTTCGAGAATGTCGCCGCTTGTGTCTGCCAGGGGGTCGTAGGAATGCAAGAAAACGCGTCCGCCCAGATCGAGGCCCCTGGTGAGCGTTCGTCTTCCCAGGATGAAAGCGGAGTTGCTCGACAATCCCCATTCGGGACGAACATTCCCCCAGTCCACGCTCCGAGTGACCATGTGCCTGGCTGCTGCTGCCGGGGAGGCACTTCTGGGTGCCCCTGGCACGCGTTGACATCGTTCGAGAGCCTGATGGCTGCCGGCCTCTTTCAAGTCCTCGCTGAACAACCGCAAGTCATCGGCGTGGCTGTGCGGAACATCCTGTTCGTCGTAGAACGCAACCTGATCGGTGGCCGTGTCGTGTTTCGCCGCGAGGAACCAGGTGTCTTCGGGGATGTCGAGTCCATTCTGTTTGAGCGTGTCACGAACGCGAGGTTGGTTGGCCATTGCTGCGAACACGCGCGCATTCGCATCACCATGACCGCCGCCGCATGCGCCGCAATTGTACGCTGCGAAGTAGGGGTTGTTGTCCGACGTACTGCCGTGGCCGCAGAGGACGATGAAGCGGCCGAAGTTACTGGTCAACCCGATGGCACGCAGGCCCTTTTCCACAAACGTCGCCTGCTCCTCGGGGCTGAATCCGTGAGGTAGGCCGGAGTGCGGCTCGAGGAGTTCATCCTGATCGAGGTCGATTGGGATCCGGGTGGCGACTGGCCGGGTCAACCACCGCCGTATCCGTGAGGTGATGGAGGCGTAGGAGTTTTGAAAGAAGGTTTTTCCAACCAGGCCGACGCTGAAGAACAGGCCGAGCACATCGATCAGCATGAGCGAACCGACGGGATTGCGTTTCAGGTCATGAAACAGGTGCTGTCCCAGCTGGTTCCATCGCGATCCCGTCGCGTAGGAGTCCAGTGATTCCTCCTCGCCCGGGCGGGGGACCTCATCGACTGCAAAACCGGGCGCCACGATGACAGGACACAAGGCTGCACGCTCGGCACGGTCAAAAGCCTGGTAACTGATTGCCAGGCCAAAGAACCCGGCGAACCCGTATGTTTCGTAAGGTCCCTGGGACTCGATGTGACGACGGAACGACTCGGATCGGGCGTCGATGCACAAGACAAGCTGAGCCCGCGGGCGGACCTCGGTAGCGGACGTCACACCGCGATGGGCCGACAGCCGCCGGATCAACTGGTCCCGATAGCTGGTTTCCAGAGCCTCCAGCCACACGGCGCCATGTTCATCCGCGGGGAGAGCGTTCAGCCACTCGAGCAGTGCGCGAATGTCGGATGCAGGGAGCCGCTCGAGGTCGTCCGGGGTCAGCTCGAGATGCCTGGCAAGTTGAAACAGCCGCCAGGCATCATGGCAAACGGCCGCGAGGTTGCGATTGGCCGGATGAGCATCGCGGCCAACGAGTGCCTGGTATTGGTCAAGGTGCTGCTCCCAGTAGGACACCAGGTCGGACCGTGTCCCGTCGATTCCCCACTCGCGGCGACACAACGTGTCGACCAACTCGACCTCGTAGAACAGCCGGACTGCCAGGTACTGGACCGGGTCGATGGGGTGGTCCTTCTG
>Ga0066376_10002893_pt1 | contig 15734 bp, 17 predicted proteins | sample Knorr_S15_td_Bot_FD_77009 | JGI IMG/M metagenome (GOLD analysis project Ga0066376, IMG submission 77009) | Marine microbial communities from Southern Atlantic Ocean transect - Knorr_S15_td_Bottom_ad_5009_LV_A | ecosystem: Environmental > Aquatic > Marine > Oceanic | place: Southern Atlantic... | reverse complement strand
CAGACATGGTCAAACCTTCTGGTGAAGGGGCCCTGCGTTGTATGCAGCAGGCAACTTCGACTGTCGATACGCCCATTGATTACATCAATACCCACGCAACCAGTACCCCCGCTGGTGATATTGCCGAACTTGATGCCATCAAAGAATTATTTGGTGACGATGCACCCAGAATCAGTGGCACTAAATCCTTAACAGGTCATGGGCTTGGTGCAGCAGGTGCCAATGAAGCCATCTATTCACTACTCATGATGGAGCATGATTTTATTGCTGCCTCTGCAAACATCACTGAGCTGGATGAAGGTGCTGCTGGAATGAAAATTGTCACTCAGAGAGAAGACAATGCCGGCCTTAACACCATCATGTCCAATAGCTTTGGTTTTGGTGGGACTAATGCCACCCTGGTATTTAAACGTCCTGATTAGTGACAGGCAATTGAACTAGTCTCATAACGACATGGAAACTGCACAGCTTCTAAAAATACTCCTTAGCTGGGCAGTTACCCTGAGCAGTTATTCAGCGCCTGAACAACTTCCTACCGTCGAATATAAATCTGAAGCTTATTTCCATGAACATGCCTGTGGAGGAAGGCCGTGCAGTATCCTCGCCTGGTATGATAATAACGGCGCGATATTTCTGGACAAGCGACTACAACAACAGACGGATGTAATGACCAGAAGTATATTGGTGCACGAGATGGTTCATTACCTGCAAGATCTCAGTGGCAGGTACGACAACAGTAGTTGTGAGGATCATGCGAGACGAGAACGAGAAGCCTACGCCATTCAAAGAGAGTATGGCATCAGGGCAAGTGGTTCTGTACTTTTCATTCGAATGGTTATCCCACCTTGTCCTCAAGCCTGATTATTCATAAAGGATTAATCCCTGAGAGGATAAAAACTTGAATAGTCATATCCTCATTTCATTGGCTGGAATCGGTGTATTGGGAATCGCCTGCCAATGGCTGGCATGGTGGGCTCGTCAACCAGCAATATTATTCCTGTTGCTGTGTGGCATGATCGTTGGCCCGGTCACCGGCTTGCTAAAACCGGATGATCTGTTTGGAGAACTATTATTCCCCATAGTTTCTCTTTCGGTCGCTGTCATTCTTTTTGAAGGTAGCCTGACACTCAAACTCGATGAAATAAGAGGCCTCGGATCTGTTGTTCGTAATCTGATTACAGTTGGTGTATTAATCACCTGGTTGATTACTGCCGTCGCGACACATATTTTGATTGGCTTCCCCTATGAATTATCATTTTTATTCGGCGCTGTTGTTGTGGTCACCGGACCCACCGTCATCATGCCGATACTTCGAACCGTCAGACCAAATGCAAAGATTGCAAATATACTGCGTTTGGAAGGGATCGTGATTGATCCTCTCGGTGCATTACTGGCCGTTCTTGTATTTGATTTCATCATCTCCAGCCAGGCAGAAAATGCACTGGAAATAATTTCCCTGGTATTCGGACGTATCGTGCTTGTTGGTGCAACGTCTGGTGCACTTGCCGCATTTCTTCTTGGAGAGATACTACGCAGACATCTGATTCCTGAGTATCTACGTAATGTCCTTTCTCTAACACTTGTGTTTGCAGTTTATGCTGGTGCAGATCATCTGGCACACGAATCTGGCCTACTTGCCGTTACCGTCATGGGTATGGTGCTGGCAAATCTGAAAGATACAGATATCGATGATATTCTTGATTTCAAGGAAAGCTTGAGTATTTTACTGATTTCAGGCTTATTCATCATTCTCGCGGCACGTGTTGAATTTTACCAGTTCAAAGAAATTGCCTGGCATGCCCTGGGCGTACTTGCAGTAATGATGTTTTTGGCAAGACCCATAGCGGTCTGGGTATCCACCTTCTCATCAGATTTAAAACCAAAAGAGAAACTCTTAATTTCCTGGATAGGCCCTAAAGGAATTGTTGCCGCTGCTGTCGCATCACTCTTTGCCATACGTCTTGAAGCCGAAGGCTATCCTGAAGCATCATTACTCGTACCTCTTACTTTTTTTATTATCATCGGCACCGTCGTTTTACAAAGTGCAACTGCAAAATATATCGCACATTGGTTGGGTGTCAGGGAGCCGCCGCCAACAGGTTTATTAATCGTAGGAGCCGGCAATGTTGCTCGTGCCATTGGCAAGGTACTACAGGAATCAGCAATTAATGTCATCTTGACTGATAGCAACTGGGAAAATATAAGCCAGGCAAGAATGGATGGACTGAATACCTACTATGGTAATCCCACGTCAGAACATGCTGACCGCAATCTTGACCTTACAGGGATAGGTAAAATGCTGGCGATGACAGGCAATGCCAATCAAAATGCACTTGCGAGTCTACGATTTAAATCAGAATTCGGTGTAAAAAAAATATTTGAGTTGAAAACAAACAGGGAACAAATCATTTCAGAAAAGCATTCTCTGTCTACCAGGCACCGTGGCCCTCAATTGTTTAACGACAATATAACTTATGGGCAAATTGCATCACTCCTTCGCCAAGGAGCAGAGATCAAGAGCACACAACTCAGCGATGAGTATGACTATGATGCCTATATGCGTAATCTAACGAGGCAATTAATACCCCTGTTTGCGATTGATCAGCGAGATCGTTTACATATTATTACGGCTGACCAGAAGATCGCCCCGAAATCTGGCTGGTCAATCATTAGCCTGATATATGATAACAACGCTGAACAGGCATAAATGGATTGCACACTTGATTTAAAAACTGTGACTCACATCACAGTATCTGCCTGCTGCCGCTCAGATCTGTGCACTGCTTCACACACGCTTTCCTGAATATTGACTAGAATTGTAACCAAATCTAACTCCTCAGAGATTTGTGACTGGACCCGGAACTGACTCTAGCCCTCCTCCCCCCCCTTCAATAGACTCTTTCCGGGTCTCTTGTATTCCTGTATTCCGAAAGATGATCTTTAAGAAAAACCTAGGAAACCTCCGATTAAGTCTGGGTCGAACAGATTGCTGGCTAAAACATCATGATTCTAGGCGTGAAACGTACGTAATAGCAGGGCTATTGCGAAGTTTTACAACGCAGAAACAGGATGTTTTAGTCGCAAGATGCCGATTCATGGCTTAATCAGAGGTTCCCTAGTTACATTCATATTTATATTGGCATTTTGATAGTTCATCATCCTGACAAATGATTCTACCATTATCCATCGTAAACCAGTCCCCACTGTCAACAGTAATCAGGCATTTTTCAGGTTTAGAAATCCCATCGAGCCTGACTTCCCTATTGGGACTGTCATACTTACAGGAGACAAACTCTCCATGATTCTCAATGGTAACAGCATATAATTGTGTAACAGCAAGCAGATCATCAAGAGCTACTTCATAATTGACGGTCCATTCATAAGCCTCTGGGACTTTTCTATCTTTGATATCACTGACAGTAGGACAGGTATCTGCAAATATAAACGGACTAAAAAATAATGCGAGCAAATAGATTAAGACTATTTTATTTTTATGTATCATCTAATATCCAGTCCAGGTAATTACTGAATCCAGCAATATGACAACAATTTACTATATTCACGACCCGATGTGCAGTTGGTGTTGGGCATTTAGACCGACCCTGGATACACTGCATGCAACCCTTGCCGATCACCTTCAGCTAGAATATCTGCTTGGTGGCCTCGCCAGGGATACTGATGATCCGATGCCTATAGATTTACGCCAGCAGATTCAAAATCACTGGCACACTATTCAAACACGAGTGCCAGAAACAAGGTTTAATTTTGATTTCTGGGAAAAATGTCAACCAAGACGCAGTACCTATCCCGCTTGTCGCGCAGTACTTGTCGCTAAACTTCAGGATATTCAGTTCCAGGAACCCATGATACTGGCTATCCAGCATGCTTATTATCTACAGGCCAGAAACCCTTCCAACACCGTAACACTTATCGAACTGGCAGATGAAATTGGACTTGATATAGATAGATTCAGTAGTGATTTACACTCTGATGAAATTCGAGTTTTGCTTAAACGTGAGATTGCTTTTGCCCGCCGAATCGGAGGCAACGCATTCCCTATGCTGCTGCTTGGCGATAACAACAACTATCATCAAATCCTGATCGACTACACGCACCCTGAGAATATGCTCGATGAAATAAACCAGTTCTCATCGCGCCATGATGAAGAGCGGGCATGGCTCATCGAACCGTAGTAGTAACGGTGGGTGTGGCACCCCGACAGGCAAGGGGTAATAATTCTTCTGGCAATGTACTTATACATCTCCATGTGATCCCGGCATCATTAGCAAATGGCGTTAATACAACCTTCTTTCCATGAATATCAGCGGGGGCATTCGGGTCTTTGCGGCTGGTATACAAAAGACTGATAGAACCAGGTGATTCCTTGCCAACAACTATTGACTCAAGCAGAGACTTATCCAGTACTTCGATCGAAATCAGACTTTCTGATTGCCAATCTTGTTTGCCGGGAAATTCTGATTCCGATTGCCAATAATTCGCGATCGCTTCTTTATATGGTTTGGCCAGAGATATTCCCTGTAGCACCTTGGCGAGATCGGAAAATTCAATTTTTGCAGGGAAAAGAACAAAATTCCAGACAAGCACCAGTGCAAGCAAAATAAGAATAATCAGACGTCTATTCATGGTTTCATTCTAATCTCAAAAATCATAATTGCCACGCCATATTCAGGTCAACGTCATTAAAAATAAGCTGTATAATCAGCATTTAGGCAAACCTTTTTTAGAAATCCTATTTAAAATAGTCATGAAAGATACAACAGAAATAATTACACATCCGGAAAATATTACAATTTCCCAGACCGTGGCCATCTTGATTGATGGTAACAATATTGAACGAAGCATCCATTCAGAGTCGGATAACACCAATACCATGCTCAACCTGGACGCAATTGTTCCAAAATTGCTGGTGAATAGAGGGTTGAGTCGCCTGGTTTATTTCAGAGAAGGCAAACATATTTCAAACAAGCTACAGGAACGCCTGCATAATTTTTATCATGGTTCCGTCAGAGCATGTCACAAAAGTGCAGATATTCCACTCTCCATCATTGCCATCCAGCTGGCGAATAAAGTTGATACTATTATTATTATGTCTGGTGATTCTGACTATATCGAGCTGGTTCGACACCTTAAGTCTGAAGGTGTCCGCGTAGAGATAGCCGCAGTGCTTAAAACAACATCACAGTTACTTAAAGATGAAGCCGATCATTACCATGAAATTACCAGGGAAGACTGGTTTACCTTACCTGAGAAGAGAAAGCAGAGTCGTAAAATGAAAACAAAAAAGTCGAATTAACTTCTTCCCATGCATAGTAATTTGGGTCTTCTAAACAGTGATGATAATACGCAGTGCGTCCAGTCGAATCGATGCTGATGCAATCAATTCTGAAGTCACTTCTAACAGATCTTTAAAATAGTTTATTTCTTCGAGTCGAACGTTAGAATTTACCTTGCGCATATGTTCCAGTCTATCTACTTCCCTCTGCAAAATATCGTTGATTCTCTCTGCGGCCTGTTGCTTTAATTTTAGCGATTCTTGCTCTGCAAGTTTTCTGAATTTATCCAGTAATGTCCTGATCACATCAGATTTCATCCTGATAATTTCTTTAATTATTTCAGGTGAAACTCTGTTCTGATTTTCATTAATAATATTATTCTCAAGACTCAATCTACTACCATGTTCATCAAGCATGATTCTGATTGTGGTTGGTGGCAAATATCGACTCGACTGCATATCGATTTTATCCACAGGCTCTAATACAAAAAGTACCTCCATCAATAATGTACCAGGGTCAATCGACCCATGCTTCAGGGTGCAGACTGTGGCATTACCCAGTTCGCTACTCAAAACCATATCCATGGCAAACCCAACCATCGGATGTTCCCAGGTTAAGTACTGCATATCTTCATGTATCAGCGCAGTCTCTCTGGAATAGGTAATCGTCAAGCCCTCATCTGTCAGCCCGGGAAATGATGAAAGCATCCTTTCTCCCGGGTTCAATATGTAACTAGATTCACTATGAAATTCGGTATTGATACCAAAACAATCAAAAATAAGGTCCATATATTCAGGCAATCTATTATTGTTATCTTCTGTAATCGCCTTATCTTTCAAGGCCTCGGCAATTGCAGGACGGCAAGAACTGTATTCCAGTAACCTGTCTCGTCCTTTATGCATCGCATCATTAAGTTGCTGATGTATTTTGCCTGTTTTATGAATCAGTCCCTGGGTTATTTTATTTGCCAGAAAATCAGCCTTTAATTCGGTTTCTATCTCTTCATAGACAGATTGGCCTGCCGGGCAAGTTTCCCTGAAAGCTCCAAGTCCTCCCTCATACCACTTGAACATAACGGCCTGCGGAGTATCTTCAATATAAGGCACATAAATTTTTATTGTTTGCCTCTGACCTATGCGATCCAGTCTACCAATTCGCTGTTCTAGTAAATCCGGGTTTAGTGGTAAATCAAACAGGACTAAATGATGCGCAAACTGGAAATTTCTTCCTTCACTGCCTATCTCAGAACAGATAAGCACCTGGCTGCCTTTATCTTCATCAGCAAAATAGGCCGCAGCTCGATCGCATTCAACCAGACTCAATCCTTCATGAAAAGCAGCCGCATGCATACCTTCCTTTTTTTTCAATAGGTTACTGATATCAATTGCAGTTCCAGCATGCGCACATATCACCAGGACTTTCTTCTCTTTAAGCAATTTAAGCTTCTCAATCAGCCAGCTTATTCTAGGATCAATTTTTTCCCAGTGTGTTTTTCCTTCTTGTTGATAAAGCCTTTCAGGACATAATAAAAATTTGATTTCGCCCTCATCTATGCCTTTATTAGACGAATCTGTATAGAGAGATCGGTATTCCTGTGGTAGTGAGAGCGAATAGGCATAGAGTTCTCTGCCAGGGAACCCTTTGATTGTGGCACGCGTATTTCTAAACAAAACACGACCAGTACCATGGTAATCCAGTAATTGATCGATAACTTTCTTTCTTGCATCAATATTTTCTGACGAATTAAGATCTGTATTATCAATTATCTGCGGAAACCTGGTGCTGGTGTCTGCTAATAGTTTGCCTAATAAACCCTGTGTCTTATTTGATAACTTAACATCAGAAAATAATTCCTCTACTGCCTGAGCGATGGGTTCGTAATTCCTTTCTTCATCAACGAAAGAATCGAAATCAGGAAATCGGTCGGGGTCAAGTAATCGTAATCGAGCATAGTGACTTTCTTTACCTAGTTGCTCTGGTGTCGCGGTGAGCAACAAAACACCTTTAGTCGAATGAGATAGCTGTTCTACAATTTTATATTCGTTACTAACCTTGCTGGTAGACCAATACAAATGATGTACTTCATCAACCACCAGAATATCCCATTCGCCAAGCAAGGATTGCTGATAATATTTCTCATATGCAGTCAGAAATTCAAGACTACAAATGACCAGTTGTTCAGTTTGAAAAATATTAATATCTTCATCGCCCTCTTCCAGTGCATAACATCTTTCCGCATCAAAAATACTAAAGGTCAGATTGAATTTACGTAACATCTCCACCAACCATTGGTGAACAAGGCTCTCCGGTACAACAATAAGGATACGTTGGGCGCGTTCCGTAAGAATCTGGTGATGGATAATCATTCCTGCTTCAATTGTTTTGCCCAGACCCACCTCATCAGCTAATAAAACACGTGGGGCATAACGATGTGCCACTTCATTGGCGATATATAGTTGATGTGGAATTAGACTGGTTCGAGTACCTGCCAATCCGTAAAGATCATTATGTGCCAATCTGTTTTTATGCTTAAGCGTCTGAAATCTTGCCTGAAACCATTTATCAGAATCAGTTTGACCATTAAATAAACGTTCGGCGGGCTGGTTTAACTGGACTATATTGGCTAAAGAATCTTCCTTGATGGTTAACTGTTCACCTTTATCATTTTTTCCCTGATAACTGATCAAACCTTCATTATTAATAACCGAATCAACAATCACTTTAATACCTGCCTCAGTAGTTATCGTATCTCCAATATTGAAAATGACTCTGGTGAGCGGTGCGGTTTCTTTTGCATATGAACGAACTTCACCTGTTGCAGGAAAAGAAATCGTTACAGTTCTATGTTCTGAGGATAAAACCGTACCCAAACCCATGCGAGACTCGGCATCACTTATCCAACGCTGACCAGGTGTGTATGTATTCATTTCTTGGTATTCATTCTTTGCATTATGCTAATCTAGCACTGTTAACAATAAGTAGAAGATTCAGTATCGCTAAAATATGTAGTATTTTACAGGAAGCTGACGACTGATAGAAAATCTGCTTCAAAGAACCTCTATGAATTCATGAATAAACTTAAGGAATTACTGAAATGCACACCTGAAAAAATAGAATTTGATTAGGTAATGCAAGTTATTGAAGAAAACTATAACTACACACCAACTCGTTTTACCAATGGTGAAGGTAATGACCAGGTAACGAATGAAGCCGACAGGAACGAAGGATCCTGCAAGATCTTTTCATTCGCCCAACTAAATAATCTAAATGAAAAACAAACGCTGGCTTGCTTTGGTAATTATTATCGAGAGGATGTATTAGCGCATCCAGAGAATACTGATCATGCTAATATCAGAAATTTCATTAAATATGGATGGCGTGGTATCCACTTCGATGGGATTGCCTTAACCGAAAAGTAAGTCCTGCATTAATGTTGGTGACCACCCGCGCCATGCGCGTGACCGTGCATCAGTTCTTCGCCTCTGGCATCCCGGACATCAACAACATCAACCTCAAATGTCAGTATTTTACCAGCAAAGGGATGATTGGTATCGACATCAACATTAAATTTACCAACTTTGACTAATGTCGCTTGTCTGAGGCCATCGGTGGTATTGATGTCTACAACCATTCCCACCTGTAATTTTCCTTTTGTCGCCAGATGTTTTTTAGAGATGCGTTGTTTAGAAGATTCCAGAGGAACCCCGTAGGCATCCTTTGGCTCCAGTGTCACACTAAAACTTTCCCCAGATTTTTTCCCAGCCAATTCAGACTCTAATCCTCTAATTAATCCATTATGTCCATGCATATAACGCATAGGTGCTCCATCGGCTGAACTTTCCAGTAATTCACCGTTCTCAGTTACCTTGAAATGGAAACTGACTACCTTATCTTTTTCTATCAACATCAATCCAACCTCAAAAATTAATCCGGCATTGTAACAAAACACCCAAATATTTCTCATTGCCTCTAACTATCTGCCCGATAAGATTCAGCTAGTACTCAACACAGTTCGCGAATAAACTCATCAGCGTATGGCTGAAATCGGAAAAATAAATAATCTGCAGGTGGTAAAAATCCTCGACCATGGCATTTACCTTGATGGTGGAGATCTGGGTGAAATACTCATGCCCAGAAGATATGTGCCTGAAAATTGTCAGGTCAGCGACGCTCTTGATGTATTTATCTACCTGGACTCCGCTGATCTCTTATTAGCCACCACTGAAACACCCTATGTGATGGTTGGTGAATGCGCCTACCTCAAAGTGATTGATGTGAATCAGGCAGGTGCTTTCATGGACTGGGGCTTACCCAAAGATTTACTGGTGCCTTATGGTGAGCAAATCAGTCCTTTGAAAATAGGACAATCCTATACCGTGCTTGCCTATCTGGATGAAAATACAAACAGGATCGCAGCCACACAAAAACTGGATTCTCACCTCAGTGAAGAAGCACAATATTTCAAACCTGGGCAAGCTGTGGATATATTAATATTCGGCAAAACTGAACTGGGATATAAGGCAGTCATCAATAACACGCATATCGGCTTGATCTACAAAAATGAGGTGTTTCAAACACTTACCCATGGAGAAAAATTAAAAGGTTTTATCAAAACCATTCGAGAAGACAGGAAGATTGATCTGTGCCTGCAGCTACCAGGAAAGGATGCACGAGACGATCTGAACACAAGGATTCTTGATCATCTAAAGAAGAATGATGGAGAATCGACCCTGACCGATAAAAGCTCACCAGACGATATCTATCAATGCTTTGCTGTCAGTAAGAAAAATTACAAAAAAGCCATAGGGACACTTTATAAAAAAAGATTAATACGCATTGAAGATGCTAAAATAACGCTACTTTAATTGCCTTGCATCTCGGTCAAATATTTAAATAATAATCTGGCTGATTTCGGTGGCTTGTTCTTCTCTTGTTCTTTCTTTGCATTTCGAATCAATTGTCTAACGTGTTGCCGATCAAAATTTTCAAATTTAATTACTAGCTCATTTAACAGCTCCTGATCACCATACAAGAGTTCGTCTCTCCATTTCTCGATCTCATGAAATACTTTGACTTCGTCTTTATGTGGTTGCTGTAATTTATGCAACATCGTGCGTATTGATGTCTCATCTTCCTTCGGCATTAAACTTCCAATATATTGGAGTTGTCGGCGTATTGCGCCATGCTTGAAAGATCTTGCCGCAATGACAGCATCTCTGAGTTTATCTGTGATAGGAATATCGACTAATTGCCTGGGTGATAATTCAACGAGTTGTTTGCCTAATGCCTGTAATTCATGCATCTCACGTTTGATTTGTGATTTGCTCTTCGGCTGCTCCCCTACATCTTGTTCCTCACTATCTTGATATTCCATATTCGCTTATCTATTCGTTATCATTTAGTTAAGTATCCAGTACAAAAGTAATACTTTATTTATGATTTTTAAATGGTAATAACTCAGCTGCGTTAGTTCGATATTTTTCCATCAGGCTGGCTTCCCTCTTTGTAAATCCTTTGATTGCAGTAGCAAATTCAGAATCACAAATCCAGTGTGCAGAATATGTTATCACTGGTTCAAATCCTCTGGCTATTTTATGCTCTCCTTGGGCCCCGGAGTCAAAACGCGTCAGACGATTTTTGATGCAGTACTCAAGCCCCTGATAGTAACAGGCTTCAAAGTGCAGGCTGTGATATTCCTCATAACACCCCCAATAACGACCATAAAAACTGTCGCCACCCACCAGGCTGAATGCAGCACCGACATAAATACTGTTTTTCACGGCCAATATTAACAATAACTGTTCAGGCATTGTCTCGGCAATCTCTTTGAAGAACTCCAGATTCAGGTAAGGTGGATTGCCGTGCTTTAAATACGTTAACTGGTAAAACTGAAAAAACACATCTAGCTGTTGTTCTGTAATGTCTTTACCCTGAATCTGTTTAAGCACGATACCCTGATCATTAATAAAACGCCTCTCACGTAATAGCGTTTTGCGCTTCTTTGAATTAAACGAATCAAGATAATCCTTAAAATCTCTGTAGCCTTTATTTATCCATCTAAATTGGACGCCTTCCCTGATACTCAATTCAGCAGATTTAAATAATTCTATTTCTGTAGATGTCGGATACAAGCAATGCCAACTGGAAATATTTTCCGTCTCTGCAGTTTTATTTATATGATTCAGGATTGATTCTAAAACAGCCTTCTTCTCCACTCCTGTTTTAACGAAAAGTCTTTCTCCTTCGCAGGGCGTAAAGGGAATCGCTGTTAACCATTTTGGGTAATATGACAACCCATGTTGTCGGTACGCATGTGCCCATTCAAAATCAAAAACATATTCTCCGTGTGAATGTGTTTTCCTGTACATAGGCATCAGTGCAATTAGATCACCATTGTCATACACCAGACAATGTTGAGGCGTCCATCCTGTTTCTTCGCTGACACAAGCACTTTCTTCAAGTGCATGAAGAAATTCATGGCGAATAAAGGGATACTCAAGCCCCGTTATCCTGTTCCAGTCTTCACGGGGAATCTCATCAATACGATTGATCAGGGATATTTTCATCGTTCGCTTTAACTATTCGTACTCAACACATTTCTACTGGATAAACAGGGTTTAATCTGGCAAGTTGGAGCACTGATACCCAAACCACATTGGAAATGTAAGTATTATAGTAGCATCGTTAATTATAAATATTAAAAGTGAACAAACCCTTCTCACAAGCTTGCGAAAATAACAAGGATCCTATCCTGTCTGTGCTGAAAAGGGTTTTTCACAGCCCCTGCGAAGTACTGGAGATTGGCAGTGGCACAGGTCAACATGCTGTTTATTTTGCCGAGCACTTACCTCATGTGACGTGGCAGCCTTCAGATCAGGTCGTGCATTTACCGGGTATTGATTTATGGATTAATGAGGCCAAACTCAAAAACATAAAGGCTCCACTAGCACTCGATATTAATCAAAAACCCTGGCCTGTGTCAGGGATTGATGCAGTCTTTACTGCAAATACTTTGCACATTCTAAGCTGGGAAAGTGTCCAGGTGTTTATTGAATCGCTTGGTAAAGTCATGTGCCCAGGTGCAATATTTTGTTGCTATGGTCCATTCAATGTTGGGGGGGCTTATACCAGCGAGAGTAATGCCCGTTTTGATGTCTGGCTGAAAGAGCAAAATCCTCTAAGCGCTATTCGTGATCTGGAAGCTGTAAAATCACTCGCTGGTGATGCCGGGATTAAGCTGAAAGAAGATATTGAAATGCCAGAAAATAATAAATTATTAATCTGGGAAAAGAACTAGTTTCAGAATAATTCGTTTATTGCTATTTTAATGTACTGTCTGACTCAATAATTTTGCTTCTTCTGATTCAGAATACTGGTTGCGAAGTAATAATACATAACTTGAGACAGCATCTTTATCTCCCAGCTCTCTTTCGATCTGTATCCCCAACCACAAACTTTTTGCGGAATGATTATTCGATTCAAGATAGCGATCTAGATACTCTCTGGCAGGCATATAGTTTCCCTGCTCATAAGAAATTTCTGCCATTTGAATCAATGTAGCTCCAACCCTTGGATTCCTTCTTAAAGCTTCATTAAAATATTTTTCTGCCAGTTCAATCTGCCCATTATTAAGTGCGCAAGTACCAGCATTGTTGTAAGCAAGCTCAGGCGTTGCATACAAAGGATTACTCGCTGCCCTCAGAAAGACTTCATCTGCTTCTTCATAACGCCGCGTCCTGCAGAGTAATAATCCGTAATTATTCAGAGCAGAAGAATCATCAGGATTAAGTTCAATGGCTATTTTGAAATTATATTCCGCAATATCATACTCACGCATGGTCTGGTGTAATACACCAAGGGCATTGTAAATGGGTGGATAGTCCGGTTTGACGTCCCGTGCATGGTTCAGTCTCTCTAGTGCTTCTTCGAGATGCCCTTCGCGCATGTAAGCAATTCCCAGGTTCATATTAGCGATTGCTATTTCAATATCACTACCACGCTGATTGGCCTGTGAATAATTATTCACCTTCGCATCATTTTTATAGGCATTACGCGTTATTGCAGATCCGACGGCACCGACGATTGCTGCAGGTCCACAGGCAGTCAAAAATAATGACATCGATAGTAAAACGATTAAGCTCGAATGACGCATGATATAAGCTTACATCAAAAATAGATAAAGTTAAGGCCCTAACTCATTATTTAATAAGATAAATCGTCTTTTTAAAGGTATGAAAATAATACCTAAAGTAGTGAAAAAGTAAGAAATGGGTCAATATTTTCTATTTTTCATCTAAGGAGAAAATGTCGTTAACAGGATACGTAACTGCCTTAATTTAGCCTTAACACGCCCCGCATTTTCATGACCAATCCTCACGAGAATCTTTTGTCCTGTAGAAAGTGACTCTAATTCCGGGTTTGCAAACAGCCAGAATACTTTCGGCCGAATTAGTTTTATCGGCCCTTCAACTTCAGGTGCTTTAAGCAGGTGATCGATTACTTGAATAAAACGATCATTGAAATATCGATCTGGATAACCAAGTTCTTCATAGGCTTCCTGAAACAAGGGATAAAATCTGATGTACTGAACAACCAGTTTCCTGGTATCTATAACTTCCGCCAAACTCACAAAATATTAGTAACGTTGAAAGTTTTTATTATCCAAAAATGCAGTATCCACATCCTGCTCAATCACGACAAACGTAACAGGTACCCGTTGGGTAAAAATATAACGCCGCGGCAATTTCTGATTAGTCATATTATCAATCGTAACAACGAAATGGCGTATAAAAGATTGAAATGAAAATAATCCTGCTACATCAGTAAATTGCTTGATTGCGGCTGCAATATCGTTATCACTCTCATCTAATAGAGGCAAAGGCGTAGATATCTGCAATTCATTGTCATCAGCGGAGAGTGACGTTTCTACTGATGTCACCCCGGATTCAGAAGCTTCGTTTTCCTGTGCCTCTACAAGTGCAGTGGGTGTTTCTGGCACAGGATATTTGATAGTAGGTCCTGTATCAGTTTTTGGAAGATCCAGGAAATTATCCATGTCAGTCTCTGCTGTAGTTTCTACAACAGATTCAGTTTCTGCGTTTTGTTGCCAGGGATAATAAGTAGCCGCGATGGCCAACGCGAAAACAATAATTACGATTAAAATTGATTTTTTCATGTCGTTTTTTACCTTAATATTTCGCCAATAAAAAATATGACACAGTTATCACTCTTTGGTTCAGAGTAAGGTTCATGCACCTTCCATCTGGATAATACTACCGCTTGTCTAGAATTAGTTCACTTATTAAAAGATAATGTTAAACCTGTCACTATAGAAGCAAGCGAAGACAAAAGATGAACAATACTAATACTGATACCCAGATTGCAGAAGCCAGATTAATTGTTGAACGGTTACACCATATGCTGCACAAAGATGCACTTCATCGTCTGGAATTATTTCAGAAATATGCCTGTGATCCTGATGAGGCCAGGTGGTCTCCTGATCTGCATCAGCAATGTGAACTTGTTGAAGCGCTACGCAGAAAACTGAGTAATATTATTCAAAACTAACTTGTTGATATAGTTGCAAATTATTCAGCAGACGTCTTAAGTATCCCTGGCCTTCTGATAAAAACAGCATGCGGCACACCAAATGCCTGCTTTAATTTAACATCAATATCCCACTTATTATCATAAGCACTCACATGCCAGGCATTTTTAATACCAATATGATTAATATGATACCAGGGTGACACTAATGGGAAAGACGATAAAGGCCAATCTGATCCATAAATCATTCTTTCAGTGAGTCCTGGATGTTTCAGGGCTTTCGCCAAGTAACCAAGCTTATTCAATTGCGTCAGGCTAGAAATATCAGTGTACAAATTTGGAAACTCATCAAACATTGGCAAGATTCTTTCGAAGTTATCCTGGCCATCAGACTCGCCAGTTGTTGCGATATGGGCAGCGATTACTGTCACTCCACATGTTAGCGGTAACTCTAGTAATCGCGGATCTGAAAAGTGATCTTTGGCGTTGGAAAAAGATTTCTCCATTCCTGTATGCGTAAGTAACGGAATATTTAATTCTGCCAGGCGTTTGTAAAAATGGATAAATTTTTCATCAGAAGGATCGATATACATAATACTCGGGATCCATTTAATCAGGACAGCTCCCTGTCTGTGTACCTCATCCAGTAGTGCCAGACTGTTATCTCTATTTGGGTTAATGCTAGCCCCGAATAATAAACTAGGATATTTGGCTGTCTGGCTGACAACAAATTCATTAGATACGTAAACCTGCGTTTTCTTGCGGTCGAGTGTTTTTGTTTTCTCATCAATCACACCGTCCATGGCCAGCACAACAGCCTGATCGACATATTTTGATCGTACTATCTTGTCATTTAGCTTTTTAATCAGAATTTGATCGCCATATTCCTTAAGT
>Ga0066376_10002892_pt1 | contig 15740 bp, 17 predicted proteins | sample Knorr_S15_td_Bot_FD_77009 | JGI IMG/M metagenome (GOLD analysis project Ga0066376, IMG submission 77009) | Marine microbial communities from Southern Atlantic Ocean transect - Knorr_S15_td_Bottom_ad_5009_LV_A | ecosystem: Environmental > Aquatic > Marine > Oceanic | place: Southern Atlantic... | reverse complement strand
TAGGATATGGAGATGCAAAGAAGATGCTTTTGGAGACATTCTTCGATTATTTTGGCCCTATGCGTAAAAAACATGCAGATCTGAAGGAATCTGAGCTCGAAGAAGCTGTGCAGATGGGGGCAAAGCATGCGAAGGGCATTGCTTCTCAGACGATGGAAAGGGTGATTACGGCTGTAGGACTCGTTTAAAGCCTACATTCAGCGCCTTTATGCATATTGAAAAATAGTGCAAAATTTGCTATAATAGTAGGAAACATACACAAATACCTATGCCAATGCCAAAGAAGACCAAACCCCAAGCTCACGTTTCCCGCGCTCTCATCGCGGCACTCATTGGTGTCATTGCTATTCCTACAGCGATGACGGGTCTTTTCCAGTCTATTGATGATGATGGTATCAATGCCGTTCCTGTTATTGATCTCCACCAGAGAGCATACAATGATCGTGCAAATGTGCGGATTAAGGGGCGCAACTATTGGAGGGCGGTAGGAGTATACAAAGAGCTGTTTCGTCTCAAAGTAGAAGGTATTGTTCCTCCAGATATCAATGACACAGATAGTGTGAACTATTACCTCAATCCAGAGAACTTTGTTGGGGTAGAAGGCTACACAGATACGGTGCATGCCGCAGCTCCCGTAGTGATAGGGGACGGATTCGTTGCGACCATTTCTCCAGCCCAAGCACAGTACAGACGTACATCAGAACGCTATCGAGATTTGCTCGATGGGTATATTGCTTCGGGCCGTTGCCCAGGATCTCTGCGTCAGTATCACTTGGCTGGTTTTTACGACCTGTGCAACGCATTGCTCGATGAACATATGGTTGCGATAAGTCCAATTCTCATCAATCGTAGTGTCTATCTTCGCGGATTCCAGTCACTGGGATTTGCACCACTACGCAATCTTCGTAAGCGTCTGAAAGTATTAGAAGAGTCTCTCCTCTATGCAGGTGGAACTTATTTGCGTCCACGTACGCATAACGGACGCCCTCGTCCAAGGTCATCTGCTAATCGCGCTTACTAAATATGAAACGCCATCCATACGCCACGCACCGGCTGATGCTGGCTCTATTGGTGGGCATTGTTGCTGTGCCTATCACATCAACTGCTCTCTTTATCCGTCAGGATATTGCCCCGCAGAATGTTTCTATGGAAGAGCTTCGCAGGAGTGCTTTTGGAGATAGAAGTAGGCTTCGTGCTCAGCGCAGACTATATTGGCATATCATGGAGCGTATGGAATCTGGCAAGATTGATATTGTAAAGCCAGATATTAATGATGCCGACGCTCTTCAAGATGCTCTGAAAGATCCTGTAGAAGAAGTGGTAGAAGTAGCACCTCCTTTAGAGACTACGCTAACTGCTCGTAATCTCGTTCCTCAAGATAGAGGATTGCTTCGTCGATACACTCGTGCAGGGTTTTGTCCTGTGTCGCTCAAGAACTTTCGTGTCCCAGGATTTTATGAGCTTTGTGTGTTGCTTGCTGGAGACAAGGTGAAGGCCGAACCTGTAGTGGGACTCCTCAATCACAATGCGTATTTCTACCGAACGCTTCGCTATTCTGCTCCAGATATTGGTGGTTTCAAGTTGCGTATGAAGATGATGGAAATGACACTTGTCAGAAATCGTCGAGATCCTGGAGTACTTCCTGGTCGCCCATCAATTTGTATTTCGAATCTGAATTGTCAGATGCCACGATACAGTAACTAGGTGGTAGGGTTAGGAGTAGGGCGTAGGGTATACTTTTGGTATGTCTCAGCATTTGGTATTGGCATCGGCGAGCCCACAACGTAAAAGGCTTCTCGAAGGACTCGGGTTAACTTTTGAAGTACACCCCAGTAGCTTCGATGAATCAACCTGTACAGAGACAGATCCTGTAGCTCGTGCCGCGCACCAGGCGTATCACAAGGCACTGGATGTCAATGAGCGGTTTCCAGACAGCTTTGTTATTGGCTGTGACACACTTGTGGTTTCGGAGGACGGGGATCTTTTAGAGAAGGCACCAGATACAGAGGCAGCTAGAGAGATGGTGGGCAAGCTTTCTGGAAAAACATGCACGGTGCACTCAGCACTCTCAGTCGTTGATCCTGATCAGAAGCATCACGAAGGAGTGTGTTCTTCTACGGTTACGTTTAAGAAGCTCACGGAAAAGGAACTTGATTGGTGGATTGGTACGAATCTTTGGAAAGATCGTTCCGGATCATTTCAGATCGATGGCCCTGGGCAATTCATGATTTCCCACATCGAAGGGGATTGGAGTTCCGTTGTAGGGCTTCCAGTTTATCTTCTGGGAGACGTACTGAAGAAAGCGGGGTATCACATTTTTGTCTGAGTCCAGTCCCACAGTTCATCAAAGATACCTGCAGTACTAGCAGCACAGGTGTAGCCACCTTTGGGGTTGCCAGGTTCTTGTGCTTCGTACGCCATGGTGCCTCCTGCCTCTTCTATCAGTAAGAATCCGGTTGCGATATCCCACAGACGAATGCCATCAAAAAATACACCATCGGTATGTCCCATTAGAATTTCGCCGAGCTCCTCTGCCGCGCAGCCATAGTTTTCTATGGACCTGCAGCGAGGGAGAGTTACGTGCAGCACGCCGTCGATTTCTTTTCCTCGGTGAATCAGATTACAGTTGAGGATGGCATCTTGCATGCTACCGGTATCGCGCAGCTTTACGGTGTCACCGTTAAAATATGCACCGGCACCTTTCCCTCCCCAGAACCACTGATTGAGTAGTGGCATATGCATGGCGCCCGCCAAGAGCTCGCCATCTTTTTGTACGGCAATGATCGTACCGAAGCTATGTTTTCCATGGATGAAATTGGTCGTACCATCTAGCGGATCCACGATCCATTCATAGGGACTATTTGGATCTCCAATATCTTCTGCACCCTGCTCTTCTCCAATATATCGATGGTCTGGGAAGTGTTTTGCAATAGCTGCTACTACCGCTTCTTGGGTCTGTCCATCAATCTCTGTGACCAGATCTATAGCTGAAGATTTAACTGTGACATCGAGCTCTTTGCCTCTTTTATGCACCGCATCATATTCGCGTTCTAAAATCGCAGAACCAACCGCGGTGGCTTCGCGGGCAACGTCTATCAGTTGGTCTATGGATATATTCGTCATGGCGACAGTCTATAGGGTTGGGAGCCTATAGTCATACAATCCGGTTCTTGCTTTTTCATACCCTGGCATTGCCCACTGCACCCACTGCCAATATTGCGGACTGTGGTCTGCTCGCTTTCTGTGGGCTAGCTCATGGAGGATGACGTACTTCATCACTTCGGGGCGTACAAACAGCAGTGCAGCATTCAGCATAATCGTTCCTTCTGGGCTGCAGCTGCCCCACTGAGAGGAGGCAAATTGGAGTTTGACGTCTGAGACAAGGACGCCGAAGGTCTCATCATTCAGTTTCATCACCAGCTGTTCGACGTACTGGAGTTGCTCTTTGGCTATGGTCTTCCAGAGCAGCTTATGAAGGCCCTTACGTCGCATACGAGGGCCAATCTGAACGTTCCAGCCACGGGTGGTTCGACGGATGGATGTCTTCTTGCTTGGACGGAGGCAAAAGCAGTATTTCTTGCCATTATCGAGGGTGATGGTGGCACTCTCTCCACTATCGAGGAGCTTGCCGAAGGGATTGATCAAGATCTTCTCCTGCTCATCTTCTACCTGCTTGAGCATACGTTCGAGAAGGTCATGAACATGCTCATCTTCCTCGGTCTTTGAGAGCCCTTTGGCCAGACGGATGATAATTGTATCGTCTCGAAACACGGCACGACTATGTTTGTTTTTCGTGTGCTCAACTCGGTGGCGAATGGGGTGTTGTTTCATTTGGGTTGGAGAGTATACATGCTCGTCAAGGGGGGGCCTTCGGTCGGGGGGTCGCCGAAGAGTACAGCCCATCGCAAAGAGCAACTGCGCTTTTTTCGCTTCTACAAGCCATTCAATTTCCTGATTACGGGTTTTGCGCATCTGCTTGCTCAAGTTCTGTGTTCAAGGCCGCTGCCTCGCGGGCCGATTTGATGCAAAATTTTACATTGGATTGCTCTTGACGAAATGCAGTTATCAAAGCGTCGTTATCGTCCATCAATAAAAGTGCCTGCAGGTCCTGCTCTGCAGTCGCGAGACAGTCGATGGTCAGGCTAATTTTTGCTTCGACTGGCTCCGCCACAGTTGCTTTAGTGCGGATGTCATCAAGGCGGATAGCGAGGTGATTCAGCCAGCCCAGAGACCTGCTGATACGCAATTGAGTCATCGCCAGACGTATGTTGCGCCGATAGAGAGCTGAGAGCTTTCGTTTTTCCTCTCTAAGCTCTTCCTTGTTCTCGTAGAGCCCTGAATCAATGCCTTTCATGATGGCGGTAATGGCTTTTGAGAGGTTCTCGTTGTGGAAGACTGCTGCATTCTTGTATTGCTCTGTGGGGCCGGGAAGAGCCACAATATGTTGCCTTTGCTTTCGGAGCATCTCCAGCTCTGTTTGGAGGACTGCCTTAAAGCAGTTGATGGTGATAGGCATCATTGCTCCTCGGTTGGCCTCACGGATGTCCGTGCGGCACTCTAGGCGCTTTGCTTGGCGCTGCTTGCGCCGCGTCTTATGCCCACTCCTAAAATCAGCATCCGCTTTGCGGTTATTCATCATTGCAGCCCAAAATCCCTGGTTGCGGGTTCTTCTCTCGGCCCACTGCGTTTTTTTCAGTAGATTCTCAGGAGTCAGTTCGGGTTCGACTTCTTGAGCCGCGGGCTTATAGGGTCTCTCAAATCCTGGCTGCAGTCCTATCTTGGCCGACACACCGAAGGGCATCAGCATCATTCCGATCAATCCAAGTACGATGAATTTCCGTGAGAGGTAGGTCACGGTAGGAGAGTGTAGCACATGCGGATCTACGCCTTCATGCGTTCTAATACCAATCCACCTAGATGTCCGACGACCGTATCGAGGTTGTCGTTGACGATAAGGTCATCAAATAGTTCACGGCGCTCTTTGAAGAACTTCAGATCCTCTTCGGCATTCTTTAGACGGTCTTCGATTTGCTGCTCGGTATCGCGGCCACGCTCACGGAGTCTGTGGAGCAGAGCGGAGAGCATTTGTCTCTTACTTTTGCCAGGAGGCATCAGGCCAAATGACAGGATCGACCTGCGTCCATAGTGGGAAGCGAGTCCTTGGAGTAGGTTCATTTCTGTGATGATCACGGGGATCTTTTTCTGTTTCCAGATCGCTTCGATGTCTTTGATCTTATAGCCATACAAACGTTTTTCATTTCGCGAGGGGATGCTGGTAAATGTTGCAAGCTTGCCGCTGTTTTTCAGCTCCAAAAATTCCTCTGAGCTTACGTGTGTGTACTCATCTTCATCACCTTCTTTTGGCTCACGTGTTGTGAGAATAGGCACGCGCTCTACATACTTTCCGACTTTTGTAGAGAGGAGAATCGATACGGTTGTTTTTCCTACACCAGAGGGGCCAGTGAGTGCCAAGACGTAACCGGGGAATTCGTTTTTTACGGTTTGCTGTACAGGAATTTCATAGGAAACATCATAGGTACGGAGGCCTTGATTATTAATTCTACTGAGGCGCATTTTTGGGAGAACTTTCATACCGATAGTTGTCGGTTGTCGGTTGTCGGTTATCAGTTGTCCGGTGACCTTTGATCCATCTTCAAGCTCGATAAGTCCAATGACTCGAGGCCCTGTAGGGAATCCTTCTGGTACATGATGTACTGTGGTGAAAGACACGATAGTTCCTTCTTGCATCCTCAGCTTCAGGTCTTTTTGTGCGCGATGGATTTGAGGTGGGGTATTACGCATGAGAGAGAATGTGGACACCGCAAGTCGCTGCTGCTCCGCCAAAGTTATGAGCAAGTCCGTATGTTCTTCCGGATCTCTTCATCTGTTTGCTGATATCTATTATCTGCTTAATTCCCGTGGCTGCAACTGGGTGCCCACAGGCTTTGAGGCCTCCACTTTGATTGATGGTCATCTTTCCTTTCTTTTCGTAGAGCGAAATACCTTCACCGGGGTTTGCAAATCCCATGTCCTCCAAAGAGATCAGCGCTGCGATAGAAAAGCAGTCATGTAGTTCTAAATGATCAATATCAGACTGGTTTATTCCTGCTTCTTCCAACGCGGCTGCCATGGCATCCTTGGTCGCTGCGAATGAAGTGATGGTTGGACGATCGGTAATACTAAGAGTATCGGTTGCCAGTTGAGAAGCAGCTATTCGGATAGGGTTTTCTTTCTTCGTAGAAAGAATAACTGCTGCAGCGCCATCGGAAATAGGGCTGCAGTCGAGCATACACAGTGGGTCTGCGACTTTAGGTGACATGGAAATCGCTTCGGCTGGAATCTCTTTTCTAAATTGAGCGAAAGGATTGCTCATCGCATTCTCATGATGACGGGCACTCACCAGATTTAGTTGTTCTCGGGTGAGATTGAATTCGTGCATGTATCTGCTCGCAATGAGTCCAAAAATACCGGGGAAGGTGAGGCCTGAGGGGGCATCTTTTTCCGCATCTGCAGCTCCCATAAGCCCCGCTGCGATTTTGGCTGGGCTGATATCTGTCATCTTCTCTACGCCGATAACCAGTACGGTCTCAGCCTTTCCACTTTCCAGTAATGCACAGGCAGTGTGTAGGGCCACAGAACCAGAGGCACAGGCAGCTTCTGCTCGCAGTGCAGGAGGATGATGTGGCAGAAGGGATGCAGCCATGGCACCGAGATGTGCTTGGTCACTTGCGACTTCTCCGAGCATGTTAGCAACCACCACCATATCAATATCCAATGCCGTGCACTGTGCAGATTCAATAGCACTATCAATCGCTTCTTCCATCAGGTCTTTGATTGACATATCCCAGTGTTCGCCGAAGCGAGTCTGTCCGGTGCCGGTGAGGTAGATGGGGGAACGCATTAGTGGGCAGCGATGAGTGATTGGTACTCCGTGTAGTTTACGTAGGTGGTTTCTCTCGTATCTGGTGCAAGCTTTACACCATCTTTCATCATTGTCATCAAAAATGCATCGCTTCCTGCACCCGATCCGTATGATACGAGGAGGATACGATCATCCTTCTTTGCTTGCTGTAACACATGAGCAAGTCCGAGTGGACTGCAGGCACTGTATGTGTTTCCAATGGTTGGGACGATAAACCCGTGCTCCATTTGTTCTTTGGTAAATCCAAACTCTTTGGCGACGCGACTCGGGAACTTGGCGTTTGGCATGTGGAAGATCACGTGATCAATTTCTTCTGGTTTGATCGATCCAATTTCGAGAATTCCCTTGGTAGCTTCCCTCACATGGTGGAAGTAGGCGGGCTCTCCCGTGAATCTTCCTGCATGTTCGGGATGTGCTTTTCCGTTTGCTCTCCAGAAGTCTGGTGTGTCTGTTGTAAACGATAGTGTCTGGTCGATCCGACACAACGCATTCTTGGCAGTAGCTGGCCCCATGATAAAGGCTGCGGCTCCTGCTGCTGCTGTGTATTCGAGTGCGTCACCAGGCTTGGCTTGAGCGCAGTCTGCACCAATCGCAAGCCCATGGCTGATCTGCTTTGCACGGATCATACTGTCGACAATCTGTATTGCTGCTGTTCCTGCCTTGCAGGCAAACTCAAGGTCTGCGCAGTGGCAAAATGGGTCACATTCTAAGGCAGCTGCCACCATTCCACTTGTCGGCTTTACGGCATACGGATGACTTTCGGATCCGACAAACACAGCAGACACCTGACTTGATTGAATATCAGCAATCTCAATGGCCTGTCTTCCTGCTTCAAACGCGAGGGTAAATGTGTCCTCTCCAGCATCTGGCACTGTCTTCTCTGTAACACCCAAACCGTTGATCATTGCATTTGCATCTTGCTTCCACATATTGGCAATTTCCTCCGTTTTTATACGGAGAGAGGGGATAGACATACCGAAACCGAGGATGGCGGATTGCATCGGGCGGTATTTTAGCAGAGATTTTGCTGAGTAGAGTTATCTAGCCAGCTTTTTATGGCTGCTGGCAAGCTTCTGTGCAGCCTGAGCGGCAAGGAGCGATACTTCACCGGCCAAGACTGCAGCACCGATGGATTCGGCAAGCTGCTGGGTAGGCTTTAGGTTCGTACTCGGTTTCATCAGAAGATCAAGACATTGCCTCTGGGCAGGGAGTTCTGTTCCGCCTCCCCGTACTCCAACGAGGATTGCGGGAATGCGAACACGGACAGAAATGCCATGCGCTTCTTCGGTCACGGTTGTATCTGTCAGAGAACCTTCTACTGTGTGGGCGGTGTCTTGCCCAGTCGAAAGATAGAGAGCGGCGATCACATTTGCGGCATGTAAGTTGGATCCAATTGCTCCTGCAATCTCTGACCCTCTCTTCAGCTTTGCTTCATATACATCAAGAAGTTTCGTAGGATCTACTTTGAGAACATCTTTGATGATGTGGGGTTTGAGGAGCGCTTCGGCGATCACTTCGTATCCACGTCCTCTGTCGTGTGTACGCTTACTCGGTTTCTTATCACTATCAACATTACCCGCAATTGTTATCAGTTCTACTTTGCCAAGTTCTGCAATGGCATCACCGATGGTTTGTGCAGCGATCGTTATCATGTTCATGCCCATGGCTTCGTCGGTATCTGCTTTTATAGAAAGAAACACATAGTCATCTTTTTGGTCTATCTCGAAACTCAAAATCTTTAAGTGACTACTGGTTGCCTCGCCCTGCTTTTTCCAGAACTTCTCCTTCTCTGTAATCAGCAGAGCAAGTGCATCAGGGTCTTTCGTTTTCCACGCAATAGATCTGGAGATTCCGTGATGGATAGAGGTGATGCGAATACCTTCACCGGCAGATGCAGCCTTGCACCCGCGGTTTACACTGGCTACGAGGGCACCTTCTGTTGTGGCGAGTGGCAGATGTAATTCGCAGGTTTCTTGGGAACTGAAGGTTGCTTTTAAAGGTCCTGCGTAGCCAACAGGAATAGGAATACTCCCAAACATCTGTTCACAGTTTTTTTCTTCTGCTTGGCCGATGCGACTGGGCTCTGTGCCGAGTAGCGAAAGATTGAGGTCCAGCTTGTCTTGGATTTTCATTCTTCGCACGGCACAGCGCTCATGCGAGGAGAGCGATTCGGGGAGGTTACGGAGGTCCATTTCATTTACAGGGTAAATGAAAAGTGGAAAACGGAAAGTGGAAAGTGGAAAAAGACGGACTTTATTCCACGAAGGAAGTCCCTTTCCCTATCTGAGTTTCAAATACTTGACATCCCTCCTGGGTATGAGCGAATTCTTTGACGGCCTCTAGAGCTTCTTCCTCGCAAAAGAGATGCACCGTAGGGCCTGCATCTATGGTATAGAGCACGGGGAGGTGTTCGGCTTGCCGAAGGGTTTTTATTTCATCAATAATCCGATAGGTTTCCTTAGACAAGTAGTTGAGTGGTGGATCTTGGGTCTGCATACAGTGGTGCATATCCATGCAATCTTGCTCGGCGACCTTTTGCAGCTTTTCAAAATCTTTACTGAGTATCGCGTCGATGCATTCTTGTTGACGGTGATCACCGATCTCTTGCACACGCGTCTTAAAGTGTGGACTTGTCCAGGCTTTAGAGTGCCCTTCGGTTGATCCTATTTTTTTCTCTTCGGCACTAGGAACGATGATGACGTCATGCAAGTTCCAGTGATGCTCATCGGCAATTTGGAATCCGATGGATCCATCGATGAAATCATTTGGTTCATTTTTTATAGCACCAAAACCTCCGAAGATCGATCTGGCTGCTGAACCTGAACCCAGCCTCGCCATGACACTGATTTGCTCATCGGAAAGATCTGCATCTACAAGACCAGAAATTGCTTTAGCAAGCGCAGAAAAGACAGCTGCGGAAGAGGCGAGTCCAATAGATGGGGGGATCTGAGAATCGATTTCTATCGAAATCGAAGTGGAAAGTGGAAAGTGGAAAGTGGATAAATACACATTAATGAGATCAATTGTTTTTGCAAATCGAGCTATGTCTTTCTCGGTCATCTCTTTATTTTCAGACTTCACGCTCAACTCGTCAGCTAGGCTCACAGTCACATCAACGAATGGACCATCAAGTGTCATCGCTACGTTGTCATTCGCGCAGAGACGAAACTCATCGTGCCGGTTTCCCCAATATTTAATGAGGGCGATGTTTGGGGTGGATCTAGCAGTGATCATAATTGGATAGTAGGGTACGCATCATCAATCACCGATGCATCGATATTGATAGCTAATATCATCCCACATCCACCGGTCTTGCTTCCTGATCCGATGACCTTGGCAGCTCCACCTTCTTGTTCAATTTTTTTGATCAGACTTTTTACCTTAGCCGTAACAACGCCAAGAGATTTTTGTGCCTGATTATGTTCTTTGAATACTGCAGAAATACTTTCACCCTGTTGTAATTTTCTAGAGCAGTTTCCGATGGTTTGTAGCGCTTCTGAAAGTTCATCTTTTCTGGATGTCACCCACTCAATAAGCTCTGGGGTTTGTTGTTCCGGTTCTCCGGTATCAATGAGGAGTGCTCCTTTTAATAGATTATCAGGAAGATCAATAACTTCAGGCTCCGATCCCTTTACAAATTTTATCGGTTGCTCGTTCCAAATGACGTCAAAGTCGATGCCGCTGTGGCCGGGGTTTACAGTATCCTCGATCGTCAAAGCTTTCTCTCTATCATCTCCGATCAAACATCGAACCACGGCAATTACCAGTGCAGTTGACGCACCCATGCCTTTACCAAGAGGGAGTGGGCTATGGATCGTCAGTGCTCCGCCAAAGGTACCGCATAGACTAATGATCTGCTTGAGATATTCTCGCCACTCGGCGTTGCCTTCCATATCTTTCCAAGCTATTGAAAGATCGTTGGTGGATGGATCTTCTTCGAACGTTACAGAAATACCTAGCGGGGCTGGAACGGCAATTCCGGGATAGCCAAAGAGGACGGCGTACTCGCCGGTGAGGATTATTTTTCCTCTAACTGTAGCTGTTTTCATATTTATATTATAGACTACTACAAATTTGAAAAACTGAAAAACTGAAAAACTGAAAAGCTTCTTTCAGATTTTCAACTTTTCAATATTGCTTATTTTCCGAATCTACGGGTACGTTCTGAAAATCGATCAACACAATCGCAAAGATCGTCGACGGAAAAATCCGGAAAGAACTTGTCCACAAAATCCCACTCCGCATACGCACTTTGCCAGAGGAAGAAGTTACTCGTGCGACTCTCGCCGGAGGTACGAATAATCAGATCGATATCAGGGAGTTCTGGGTGGTCGAGTGCTGCCGCTATTCCTTCTTCGCTTGTGTCATCCGTTCTACTCAGCGCTCGTACAATTTCATCTTTCCCGCCGTAATCTATTGCGAGGTGTAGTGTCAGCTCTGTTTGATCTTTGGTTTCTTTCTCTACATCAGCAATTAAGTCTGCAAGAGAGGAGGGGATCCTGTTCTTTCTTCCGGAGTGCACGAAGCGGGTGGAGTTCTCTAAAAATGTAGAGCGCTCTTTTGCGAGATAGTCTTCGAGGAGCTTCATTAACATAGCAATCTCTTTGGGGTCGCGTTTCCAGTTTTCGGTAGAAAAGCACCAGACCGTAAGTGTCTGTACTCGTGGGTCTTGCCTGCACCAGTCTGTGAGAGTGCGAAAGTTTTCGACAGCCACTTTGTGTCCTTCCCAAGGTTTGAGAGTACGCTTTTTCGCCCAACGCCTGTTGCCATCAGGGATGATGGCGATATGGAGAGGGGGATTAGACATCAAGGATTATCTGGAGTGCCGAACCAAACCATGGGGCATAACTTTCTGGATTCTCTTCCATATCCTTTTGTAGCTCATCAATGTTCATCCATTTCATATCCATAATCTCACTGGGGTCTGGACTTAGTTCGATGGATTCATCTACGGTGCCCAGGAGCACGGTGTCGTACTCATATTCTGTACCGCGACCCTCTGGGTCATCTGCTTTATAGATAAATGAATCTATGACTTCGAGGCCTGTGCGAAAACCACACTCTTCTTTCAGTCTGTCAGAAGCTTCTATTTCGATATCAAACTTCCCCTTCGGGTGACTGCAGCACGTATTGGCCCAGTATCCTGGAAAGAGCATCTTCACAGATGCACGTCTCTGGATGAGTATCTTCTTTCGATCTGGTGTAAAAATGAAGACCGAAAAGGCTTTGTGGAGCTTTCCTCCCCCTGTATGCGCCTCAATAATCTCGGACTTGCCGAGGGACTCTCCTTGCTCGTTTGTGAGAATGACGGATTTCATGGGTGGATTATAACATTTCCTACCAGATTTCACCCTTCAAAAAACCTCAATATTCCTGTATAATGACTCTATATGCTAGAAATACAACAAATACTCGAATATCAGATTCTCGGAAATACCGTAGCGCAGTTTGGTATTGCCGCTGCTGTCTTTTTGGTGGTATTTATAGCCCTTCGACTCGTGCGTAGGCATGTGCTGAGTAAAACGGTCACACTCTCCAAATTAACGAGTTCCCAAGTGGATGATGTGATTGTTGATTTTCTTCATGGTATTAAAATGCCGATTTACCTTCTTATTGCATTTTTTGTCGCACTTCAAGGTATTGCCATTCATCAGTCTCTGGATTTGATTATCGGCGTTGCGATTTTGATTGTGATTGTCTCCCAAGTTATCAAGCTTCTCGAGGAGGTATGTTGCATGGCACTGACAGCACAGCTCAAGAAGACCAACGCAGATGCGCAGCTTCCTGCTATCATTCGTATAGGATTGCGTATGGTGTTTTGGTCCATTGGGTTCCTGATGATTCTGAGTAATGCTGGCGTAAATATTACGTCACTGGTTGCTGGTCTTGGTATTGGAGGATTGGCGATTTCCCTTGCACTCCAAAACATTCTTTCAGATCTCTTCGCCTCATTCTCTATCGCTGTTGATAAGCCCTTCGAGATAGGGGACTTTATTATCATCGGGGAGCACAAAGGTACGGTAAAGCACATCGGAATGAAGACGACACGTATCACATCATTGCAGGGAGAGGAGATTGTCATCTCCAACGCAGAGTTGACGTCAGCTCGTGTACAGAATTACAAGAAGATGGAGAAGCGTCGCATCGTTTTTACGTTTGGTTGCACGTATGATGCGAAACCGGAGCAAATGAAGGGTATTACAGAGGATGTTGCCAAGATTATTGATGATCATCAGTTGGCAGAAGTGAGTCGTGTGCACTTTAAGGAATTTGGTGAATCAGAACTGTCGTTTGAAGCCGTATACTTCATGTTAACGAGTGATTATACCGACTACATGAATACACAGCAGGACATCAATATTAAGATCATGCAATACTTCAAAGAAAATGGTCTAGAAATGGCTTACCCAACACAAACACTGTACATGAAGAAGGAGGAGTAGCACCAAGTGCGCTACTGCGTGTATACTCTTCTCAATTTCTTCTATGTATGCTCAGTTTACAATGTACAGAATCAACCATCCGTGCTGCTGCTGCCAAAAAAAGTGGGCAGTTCCTTTCGGTGAGCGCACGAGCAGAACAAAAACTTGGTAAGGATATTTTCTTTGCAGGCACTGTGCAAGATACAGAGAAAGCCATCATTGCACTTAAAAAGGTAAAGAAGTCTCTTAGAAGCAGGTCTCGAAAAGTTATACTTTGCCTTTCACCTCTTGTTGTACATACACATCTCTTGCGTATACCAAAAGTGCGATCAGGCCGTTTGGCCACTGCAGTACGAGACGAACTCGAAGCAGTGTTGCCTGAGCCAATAGAGGATATGCAGATTCACTTCACTCCTATACGTCGAGACAAAACGGGTACACGTATTGCGGTGACTGCTGTACGGAAAGATCTTCTTCTGACCTATAAAAATCTTCTCAAAAAAGCAAAGCTCTCACTCGGCAATGTGACGACGAGTGCACTTGCTCTTGGCGATATGCTGAAGCACGCCGACACATTCTTGTTGGTGAATGCCGAAGATCCAGAGCCAAGTGTGGTGGTGTTTTACGGAGGATTCCCTGTGGACGAGCAGTTACTCAGCTCTACTGCAGCTCTTACTGTTCTTGCACAACTGCGTAGTCTCCTTGATGAGTACAAAGCAGATGGTATGCCGATTCAACATGTCGCCGTACATGGTTCCAAAGAGTTCTTCGCAAAGATCGAGCAAGGGTTTATCCCTAAGAAAATCGCAGACAGTAAGAAGGAAGAGATGGAGGATGTAGTGACTACCGAGCACGTTCTTCCGAAGCTCAAAAAAGCAGACTTGGTCTGGGGTGGGCTGATAGCCTCTTCCTTAGGAAAGGGACTGGATATTCGTAAAAGTGTTTCGCATTGGTCCTTCATACAATGCATACTGTTTGGTGCCTTTGCCACTGCCGCTAGCTATTTTGTGTGGGTGATCGCTAGTGCGCAAATCATGGGTCTTTGGGCGGAAATACAGTCGTTTTTTCCAATAGTAATACCGCTTTAGGTGCTACTGTAGGCTCATGAGTAGCCGCTACACCCTCGGAGAAAATCTTGCAACCATGCTGAAAGGTGGGGTGATTATGGACGTGGTGAATGCGCAGCAAGCTGAAATCGCAGAAAAAGCTGGAGCGTGTGCTGTCATGGCACTTGAGCGTGTGCCTGCTGATATCCGGAGAGATGGTGGTGTAGCACGCATGAGTGATCCGTGTCTTATTAAAGAGATTGCAGCCGCAGTCAGTATTCCTGTTATGGCGAAAGTTCGCATTGGACATACGGCTGAAGCGAGAGTTGTCGAGGCACTGAACGTAGACTTTATCGATGAAAGTGAAGTACTGACACCGGCAGATCCCTTCGATCATATCGACAAGACGGCGTTTAAGATTCCTTTTGTCTGTGGTGCGACTAATCTCGGCGAAGGACTGCGCAGGATTCACGAAGGTGCTGCGATGATTCGTACAAAAGGGGAGGCGGGCACTGGTAACGTTGTCGAGGCTGTACGTCATATCAAGATGATTAACACGCAATTATGTGATCTCAAAGAGTATTCCAAAACGCAGATGCGAGTTTTTTCCGAGACAGAGCGTGTTCCGCTGGAACTTGTAGAGCGTGTACGAGAGATGCAGCGGCTTCCTGTTGTTACTTTTGTTGCAGGAGGTATTGCTACCCCTGCAGATGCCGCACTTATGATGTCGCTTGGTGCCGAAGGAGTGTTTGTTGGTTCGGGCATCTTTAAATCGCAGGATCCTGCAAAAACTGCGACAGCGATTGTACAGGCGGTGATGCATTGGGAGGATGCGGACATTGTTGCGGAAGCGTCGCAAGGGCTAGGGGAAGCAATGACAGGCCTCGAAATAGATTCAATCGAGGTCGCGCTCGCAGAAAGAGGACATTAGGCAAAGAAGCAATGTTGAAAATTTGAAATGTTGAAAATTATGACGCATCACGCATCACGCATCACCGTTGGAGTTCTCGCCTTACAGGGTGATGTTGCAGAGCACATCAATGTGATTGAAAGCTTGAAGGTGGAAAGTTTGAAGGTTCGATCTGTAGAAGATCTTTCCAAATGTGATGCTCTTATTATTCCTGGTGGAGAGAGCACAGTCATGATGAAATTCCTGAAGGAATCTGGACTCGATCAGATCATCATCAAAAGAGCACAAGAAGGAATGCCGATATTTGGCACGTGTGCAGGAGCGATCGTGCTTTCAGATTCCCATCTCGGCCTCTTAGATATCAGTGTAGATCGCAATGCGTATGGGTCACAGCAACAGAGTTTTTCGGATCAAATTGCCGTCGAAGGCATCGGTACTAT
>Ga0066376_10002891_pt1 | contig 15743 bp, 13 predicted proteins | sample Knorr_S15_td_Bot_FD_77009 | JGI IMG/M metagenome (GOLD analysis project Ga0066376, IMG submission 77009) | Marine microbial communities from Southern Atlantic Ocean transect - Knorr_S15_td_Bottom_ad_5009_LV_A | ecosystem: Environmental > Aquatic > Marine > Oceanic | place: Southern Atlantic... | reverse complement strand
GGGGATCAACACCGGAAAGATCGAGTTGGAGAGAAATGCCGGCTTCCATCTTCTCCTCTTCCATCGCCATCGCCTCGGCTTCCATTCTCTCCGCTTCCATGGCTGCATCGGACTGGGTGATGCTGGAATCCGACCCGCAGGCGGCGATGGCAAGCAGAAACACCAGCAGTACCAGGGGCGCCAGAACGTACTTTTTCCGCGAAATCCACAGTGAATCGAGTCTCATTTCTATTCTCCAAAATAAAGGTTAGATTCACTTTGGAGAAGAGATGTTGCCAGGTTATTGCGAATATTACGGAATTCTTAACGCAGGGAATTGTCGAGGAAAAAAGGTGACGGCGGAGCGTTTTACGGAATGGACGTCGCCTTTAACTAGATCGATCAACGAGGAACTTTTCACGCACCTGACTGTTGGTGGTTAGCGATTGGCGGTGGCAAGTCGGACCTGAACTCCGTGGAGAAACAAACAGGTTCCTCGGGACAGGCGTATCAATCAACTTGTGAGCATTGCTCAGGCCATCAACGAGTCATACATAAATCAACGGATGGTGGTGATACCGCTGATGATCGGCCTGAAAATGAAGCTCACAATCCGCCTGAGGCGGTGGGAACGCCTAATATTCCGGCATGGTTGGGCACCAGATGTCCGCCACAACGCCATAGTGATCACTGGCATAGGTACCCGTCAGCGCAAAGTCGCAGGCGATATGTGCGTCGATGACCTGACCTGAGCGATATTTAGGCTTCTCATCTCCGCTTCCTGCCGGAGCCGCCTTAGGCACGCCGACGAACACGTAGTCGATTCGTCCGTCATACAAGTAACCAGCAGTCGTGTGGGGATTCCGGTGGTCCCAGGTTAGCCCAAGGCCCTTGCCTGACGCCGCCCATGCGTCCTGATAGAACGTCCCGCGCCCGCTCAACCCGACCTCGCCTCTTAGAAAGCGGATCGCGTTGGCCTCAGGCGGAGTGTTGAAATCACCGGCAAGAATCGGCGGCAGAGGAGATTCCTCGACACTTCGAGAAGAGATAACGTCGTCGATAAACATCACCTGACTCTCGCGAACTGCTGCCCCTTTGGGATCTCTAGTCAGGTGTGTGGAGAACACGTCAAACCCACCGGTGCGAACGTACAATAACGACTTCGGCCGGAGATCAGCGCACTCTAGGACGTAAGACTCACTTGCCTCTACTGCCCAACGGCTCATCACAGCGTTTCCTGAGAGTAGTCCATCGACATCGAGGCTCCCGCCGAACCCAACGCTCCATTCTCCCCTGCACTTATCTGCCAGAACGTCCGCAAAACTCGCCTTGTCCCCTTCTTTCCGGACCTCCTGCAGGCAAGCGATGTGAGGATCAATGGCATCGATCCACGCCGCTATTTCTTGCGCTCGCTCCTCAAGCGGTGGTACATACCATGTATTCAGCGTTAGTACGCGTAGAACATTATCCGGTCGTGCTATGTTGGTCACGGACCACTCCTAGATAAGCGCGAGTTCGCGGAATTGTGAGTTATACTACCACGGCCCATGTATTGATTAAGCCATGCCTGAGCGAGGGACCAGTGCCCAGATTTTCTCATCGAAAAATGGGCGCACGAAATCCGGAGTCGTGGCTGTAAAACAGACCCGGTCCGGCAGACGTGATTTATCTTGATAATGAGTTGGCTATGACACGAGTTTATGCAGATATGGTGGCGGACCTTTTTCATTCCGGACATGTGGAGTTTCTCAAACAGGCCCGGACCTTCGGGGACTACCTGCTAGTGGGCATCCACGCGGATGACGTCCTCGTTTCCAATGATTATAAAAAGGGCATACCGATACTCACGATGGATGAGCGCGTAAACAGCGTGGGCGCGTGCCGATTTGTCGATGAAGTGCTTCCCAACGCACCATTCATAATGGACCGGCCCTGGATCGATAAACACAACATTCAGATCGTTGTTCGCGGTGACGACATGCCCAAGGACCGGCTGGAGTACTTCTACAAAGTCCCGATGGAAATGGGGATTTTCCGCACGGTGCCCTATACCGAAGGCATTTCCACAACCGAAATAATTCGCAGAATCATGGAAAGAAGCGGGTGATCCTGCCGTCGAAGAGTCGGTTTGTTAGCTTCTAGGTCTCTAAGCGGTCTATGAATCTAGGGTTCCCGCGGCTTGGTGGCGTAGCCCTCCCCCGGTTTAAGCACTGTGCCGTCCCACCGGTATGGCCTTCCTTAGCTGTCTGCCTGCCCCTCTTGTGAAAGCACCATGAGGCGCCCGTCCTTTTTCGAAGGATCGGGCCTGTAGACATACGACTGGCCCGGGCTCAACAACTCCTGGTAAAGAACCTCCTCATGGTCGTCGAACTTGATAAAAAGCGCATAAAAGTCTTCGTACGGAAGACTGAACTCAGCGCGGCCATCGTCATTGGTAGATTCCTCATCCAATCCAACAACTGAAACCTGCGCGCCTTTGACTATCTCATCTCTTTGATTGAGGACCCGAACCGTCGTTGAGGGTTGCCCTTGGGTTGGCACAACTTTGACTGCGGAAGACTTTCCAACCTGGTCAACAATATCTTTTTCGTAAGCGTATTCCTTTGGCGTTACCCAGTTGGGACCGTACTTTGATTCCAGGTATTCTTCGGGCGGGTTCGGCACAAGATAATTACCGCCCAAGCACTCGATCTCCTTGAGGTTGGAGAAGAACCGCACCGGCATCCAGATCATTGGAAAATGGAATATATGGTCGTCGATTATGTGGAAAAAAGTCAGGTCTATGCGCGTTGACGACTTCATTATCCCGGCGGCGATCCAATGATCGTTGCTTTCTACATTGACGTAATAGCCGTGGTCTCTGAAGGCATCAAAAACAGGGGGGATCATGTCTTCGGTCAGCCCATCGAGTCCGATCACGCAGCCCAGATCGATGTCATCATCCCATGGTATGAAAGACTTATCTCTGATCGCCCCTAGACAGGTGCCTTGCCGGATGAAAAATTGGATCCCGAGCTGGTCCATGATCTCCTTGGACTCTTTAAGCAACTGTTCCGCAATCTTCGGGTCTATGTGCCGTAGGTTTGCGTATGAATCGAATAGATCAGCCTCGTCCGCTCCACTTTCAGAAACCATTACCCCTCCTGTATCCAAATCCAACCGGATCGAAAGATTCTCTTAGTTATGTTCTCGCTTGAAACGCGTCTTTATTTCCTGGTCATGGCCCAGTGTAAGGCCCGAAGCCGTCAGCCTATTTTTTCGCAGACGAAAACCTGCCTCCAGGAAGTGGATTCATCAAATGGGTTGCCCAACAGGTCGCCGCGCTTTTCAATAACAGCAAAGCCGACGTCCTGAAGTTGAGCGGCCAACGTCGCCGGAGAGTAGAGGAATTCTTGGCAGACAGCTTCCTGATAGACCAACCCCGCCCCGTCATTCCTGAAAACGTGCCAAGTCTCGTTCCAATCTTGGCCTTCGACCGCACTTTGGATCACTACGATGGTATTTTGGTCTTCGCTGTAATGTAACTCTTGGCTGTTATTACTGTGGGCGATCTCAACCTTATGATTCGGCAACTCCAGCAGCAACATTCCCTTAGGCTCCAGATGGTCGTAACAGCGCTGAAGGCATCGCTTGATCTCTTGTTCGTTGGCAACAAAAACAAGGACTGAACTCAACGCAAGAATGGCATCATATCGCCGGTTGATCGTGAAGTCTCGCATGTCGCCCTTGTGGACCTTGAGGCTGGGCGCTCTCTGGCCAACAACATCGATCATGACTTGGCTGATCTCCAGTCCCTCAATGTCGATACCAGCCTCATGCATCGGTATGGCAAATAGTCCTGTTCCGATCCCCAACTCAAGCACCGAAGCTTTTCCGTGTTTTTTTAGAAGACCTTTGACGAATGGCACCCTCTCGATCGTGTCAGGGTACACAAGATCATAGGCATCGCCAATCGCGTCATATATCGTCAATATTTTTTCTCCGTAATATTTTAATCTCGGACTACCAATTTGCCCTACGCCGATTGGCGCTCTCTACTATCGGTATCCAATGGCGAGTTTCCAATCACACATGCGTAACTTGAAACGAGGGCAAGCGGCGTTGGCAACAATCAGATCTCCTGTGCCAACCTTTGAAGCGGTAACTTGGCGGCGTTCAATCCGGAGGTGTTAAGCCCTTCGGTAAACCACCCATACCCCTAGCTTCCGTCGGTTTACCCCGCAAATGCGACAACCGCGCTAAGCTCGTGGAATGCCCTCTCCCTTATAGCTCGGAGCAGAAGTAACGCTTCAACCGATCGATCCCTTCATCGTACCGGGTATTGCAAAAAGCTAGTCGAAGGTCCTGAGGTATGCCGAAATCGGTGCCTGGAACGACCGCCACGTGCGCTTTATTCAGGATATCGTGCGCCAGTTCTTTGGAAGATTCAAAGCCCTGGGATTTGTTCCAATCGGCGCAACGAAGCACAGCGTAGAACCCGCCTTCCGCGGCTATCGGCTCGCACCCAGTTTCCAACAATTGCTCGGTTGTGTACTCCGCTCGAGTTTTGTAGATGCCTGCCAACTCCGCCGGACTCTCCTCATCATCAAGGGCGGCAATCATGCCGTATTGATAGCACGGGTCCGTGCAAAGTAGGGTGTGTTGCTGCATGACCCTCAAGTTCACCTGCAGTTCTTCAGGCATTATGGCGAAGCCCACCCGCTTGGTGTACATACGGAAACCCTTTGAAAAACTGTTGGTAACGATGGTGACGTCATTGTATTCAGGGAGGATTTCCAGAGGCGACTTGAAGTCTTCATAAAAGAGGCAATTACGATAAATCTCATCGTTGAGAATGTAAGCTTGACGGTCGACTATTTCGTAGATCTGGCGCAGCTCATCTGGATTGACGATGTTGCCCAGGGGATTGCCCGGAGAATTCACCACGACCAGCGATGTCCGTTCCGGCGAGAAGTTTTCTCGGAAAGAATCCATATCTACCCGCATCGTCTTCGGGTCAACGTCGTAAAATTTTATGGTGGCATTCGCCAAGGTTGCGCAATAAACATAGAGCGCATAGTACGGCCGGGGCAGGAGAATTTCCCGTCCCTCGCCGGATACAAGCTGGAAAATGTTACGAAATATCGGGGACGTCCCAGTGCTAACAATGATGTTGTCCTTGGATACGTCCGCTTGGCACATCTTCTGGTAGTAGGACGCGATCGCTTCCCGCAGTTCCGGCAATCCTTCAGGGTAGACGCGGCGGACAAAATCGGGGTCGCTCAGCACATCTTTGATTCGGTCTAGCACGACTTGAGGGGTGGGGAGCTCCGGAACGCCGATCGTGAGCTTTAATACGTCTTTCCCTTGGTCGATCAGTACATCCGCGTGCTCGTCAAGAACGAACATCTGAAATTCCAGGTCCGCAGGCATAAAGTTATTGATTGGTTTTGGCATGTTCTCCTTTACTGGTTTTGCCGAAATTCCGAAGTTTAGACTGTTCTCGATGGGCGTTTATGCCCCGGGATAGCTCCAACTGTACCTATCCTTGATCACGTCGATCACGTCGATTCGTCGCACATGATATCCGCCTCTGACGGGAATTCTGGGTGCGGTAGATAGGTTGCCATGGTCACGATACTTAGCCCAGAAGGGAACTGAAATTGACCCGGCGAAAGATTTCCGGTGGAAGAATAGGATTCAGAGGCTCTCTTTCGGCCACGAACGAGGTAGCTCCCGTTTTCGCTATCTTTTCGGTGCGTCAAACACTAGGCATAGGCTGTTTACGCCGGCCAAGACTCCCAACTGTAATTCAACATGTCAATCAGGTCAAATGGCGCAGTAGTTCGTCCACTGCCCAAGCCAGTTTAAAGATGCCGTAATGAGGCCTCCGGAAGAACCGCCGTAAAACCAGCGGGTTGTCAGCAGCCTTCCTCGACTGACGTTCCCCTGGGAGTTTTTCGCAGGAAACTCCACAGGTTCTCAGACTCGGCATATGCTAGAATTCCATTGATTCTGGATACAGGTTTTAAGCAGGAGATTGCAATGGCTTCGAACGTAGTTCTGTCCAATGAAGAATTCAACGTCGTAGGCAGCAGGCCCATCCGCCACGACGGCAACGATAAGGTAACCGGCCGGGCGCGCTACAGCGCCGATATCACTCTTCCGCGGCTGCTCCACGGAAAGATCCTGCGCAGTCCCCACGCCCACGCACAGATCAATTCCATCGACACCAGCAAGGCCCTGGCCCTGGACGGGGTGTTGGCGGTGGTGACCTCCGCGGATTTCGCCCAGCCCAGCGGCAAGGTCACTGACTTGGGTGAAGGCGCCATGGCAAACCCCAAGTGGATCAGCAACAACTGCATGGCCGCCGAGAAGGCTCTCTACAAGGGCCATGCCGTAGCCGCCGTCGCTGCGACCAGCCTGCAGTTGGCGGAACAAGCCGCCGCCTTGATAGAAGTCGACTACGAGGTGCTTCCTGCGGTGGTCAACCTCGAGGCTGCCATGAAGGACGGCGCTCCCGTCTTGCACGAGAGGTTGGCCAACTCCCAGGACGTCAACATCCGCCCCGGTGGCCTGCGCGACGATGAAGACACCGGAAAAGCCACCAACATCTCCAACCACTTCGTCTTCGACCTGGGGGACCCCGAGGAGGGGTTCAAGAAGGCCGACATCATCGTGGAGCGGGAGTTCCGGACCGCCACTGTGCACCAGGGTTACATCGAGCCACACGCCGCGACGGCGATGTGGGGAGAAGACGGGAAATTAACCATCTGGGGCAGCAGCCAAGGCCACTTCCAGATCAGAGACCTCACGAGCCTGGTCCTAGGCGTCCCCGTTTCGCAGATCAAGGTCGTCCCCATGGAGATCGGCGGAGGTTTCGGCGGAAAGACAGTCATCTACTTGGAGCCGGTGGCCGCGGCGCTCTCCAAGAAGGCCAGGCGTCCAGTGAAGATTTCCATGGGCCGCGCTGAGGTATTCGAGGCCACGGGGCCGACCTCGGGCAGTTACATCAGGGCGAAGATCGGAGTCGACAAAGACGGGATGATCACCGCCGCCGACATCACCATGATCTACGAAGCCGGCAGTTTCCCCGGGTCGCCCATCGTTCAGGCATGCCAGTGCGTTCTGACGCCGTATAACATCGCCGACGGCAGGATCGAAGGATACGACGTGGTGGTCAACAAACCCAAGGCCGCCGCGTACCGCGCGCCGGGCGTGCCCGCCGCCGCCTTCGCCGTGGAATCGGTCATCGACGAGATCTGTCAGAAGCTGGGGATGGACCCACTGGAATTCAGGGTGAAGAACGGCAGCAAAGAAGGCAGCCGCCGTATCCCCGGCCCGGTTTTGCAACGCGTTGGTTATATGGAAACTTTGGCCGCCGCGATGGACACCGATCATTACAAATCCAAGCTGGAAGGCCCCAACCGGGGCCGGGGCGTCGCTGCCGGGTTCTGGTTCAACGGGACCGGTCCGGCCTGCGCCACCGCCAGCGTCAATGCGGATGGCACGGTGAGCCTGGTCGAAGGGTCGCCTGACATCGGCGGCAACAGGGCGGCCCTGGCCATGCAGGTTGCCGAGGTCCTCGGCATTCCCGCCGAGGACGTACACCCAACGATCGGCGACACCGACTCCGTTGGCTACACGTCTTTGACCGCCGGCAGTGGAGCTACTTTCAAGTCCGGCTGGGCTGTCTACGAGGCGGCCCATGATATCAAGCAGCAGCTCCTGCAGCGGGCCGCGCGGATCTGGGACGTAGACCTGGAAAACGTTGAATTTATCAATGGAGAAATATCCCACACGTCGGACCCCGAGCTAAAGTTGAGCTTCAAGCAGCTCGCCGCCCGGCTGGTCGGCACTGGCGGCCCGGTTGTGGGCCGGGGCAACGTGAATCCCGCGGGTGTGGGCAATGCCTTCGCCGTGCACATCGTAGACGTGGAAGTGGACCCGGACACCGGCAAGGTTGATGTCCTCCGCTACACCGCTCTACAGGACGTGGGAAAGGCCATCCACCCCAGTTACGTGGAAGGGCAGTTGCAGGGTGGAGTCGCCCAAGGAATCGGCTGGGCGCTCAACGAAGAGTACGTCTACAACGACTCCGGCGAGATGGCGAACTCGTCGTTCCTGGACTACCGGATGCCCACCAGCCTTGACCTGCCGATGATCGACACCGTGATCGTGGAAGTCGCCAACCCGGGCCATCCCTTCGGCGTCCGGGGCGTGGGTGAAGTGTGCATCGTGCCTCCGATGGGCGCCATGGCCAACGCGATTCACAACGCTCTTGGGGTCCGCATGGGCGTGCTGCCCATGTCGCCAGGAAATGTCCTGGAAGCCCTCTGGGCAAAGAACGGCAAGTAGGAGCCAGGAAAAAGGGATCGATCTAAATGGACCTTAGGTCAGAGGCTTAACTACTGTTCGCCGTATCGGCGGAGGTCTTGGCAGGGCTTGTTTTGGTGAGCTCCGGTATTACGTGCTTGCCGAATAACCGGATGGTCTCCGTTACTTCCTCATCAGCCATGGTCCCTATCTGGAACAGGGGCATGATCTCGTCTACGCCCGTGGGAACGTACTGTTCCAAGTAGCGGAGGCAGTCATCGGGGTCACCGATGCAATATCGTCCCTCTTTGATCAAGTCCAGGGAGGATGTCTCGTCCTGCTTGGATTTTTCCGTAGCCACGGAGCGTTGGTAGTGCCATTGGTAGTCGCTCGGCACGTTGGCCGGGTCCTGTTCGTTCCAGACCCTGGTGTGGCGAAGGTCCTGCTGGCTCCGGTACCAGTCCAGTATCTCGGCGCCCCGTTCCTGGGCTTTCTCACGGTTTTCAGCGCAGATCGCCAGCGTGCTGATCGAGACCCGGTCTTTGATCACCTTGCCGACGGGTTTGGCGTCCCGGATGCCTCCGCGGTAGGCTTCTATCAACTGAGTCAGGCGCTCGGGCCCGCCTCCCGACATGGCCAAGCAACCCAAGCCAAGCTCGCCGGCCTTCCGAAAAGTCTCCTCGCGGCTACACCCTAGCCACATCGGAGGATGGGGGGTTTGGACCGGCTTGGGGTGGACCTCTCTTGCCGGGATGTTGAAGTACTTTCCCTGATATGAAAACTCTCCCTCAGTCCAGGCCTGGGGGATGATCTCCAGCGCTTCGTCCACCATGCCGGTTGCGTCTTCCAGGTCAACGCCGAAGGCCGCCATCTGGTAGGGATAACCGGAGCGGCCCACACCGAGATCGACTCTCCCGTTGCTAAAGATGTCCAGCGTGGCCATCCGCGCCGCGATGTGCAGAGGGTGTTGCACTGGGGGCACGGCGACAGCGATGCCCAGCCTGATGCGGGATGTTCGCTGGCTGATGGCGGCCAGGGTGATGTCCGGCGCGCTGGAGTGAGACCACTCAGTGCGGAATTGGTGGTCGGCCACCCAGACGCTTTCGAAACCCAGTTCCTCGGCCAGGACCACCTGCTCCAACATCTCCCAATGGCGGTCGTAGTCGCTGGTGGCCGTCCACGGCCTGGGGACCTGTATCTGATAAAACATCCCGATCTGCATGAGGTTCGTCCCCTAGATTGATTCGCACAGGCACGGATTATACTACGGTGCCGTCACGGCCTACGGACTCTCGCCGAGTTAAGCGACCAGGCTGTTCATATTGGCATACAATGAGTTCGATAAACGAAAGGTGGGTAACGAATGGTTACTGTTTTAACCGAGACGAGCGCAACTGAGTTAAAGGCCGGGCCAGGCGTTCCGCATTCCCCAGACGGACCGCTTCCCAAAGATGAGCTATGGCTCAGCGCAACTGACACAGCCGCGATCACCGGCTGGTCGATGAAACCGGAAGGCTTCTGCAAGGACGATATCTGCGTGCCAACGCCTCCGGGCAAAGCTGATAGGTTCGTTCAGGGGGACTCCATCAATGTGTCAGCTTTTTGGGAGCTGATGGGCAAGCCCGCGGTTCGGACCGCGGACGCCGATGTATGGTTGCTTGGCGAAGGCGCCGGCCCGCGAAACGATGCGTTGCTCAGCCTTCAGGCGCCCGGTTTCACGCTGCCTGACCTGGATGGCAACCTGCATTCTTTGTCCGACTACCGAGGGAAACGCGTCTTGTTGATCACCTGGGCTTCGTGGTGAGGATGCCGGTTTGATCTGCCAGGTTGGCAGACGATGTTCGAACGGGTAAAAGACGAAGACTTCATGATTCTGTCCGTGGCGATGGACGCTGATATCGAGGCTGCGCGGCCATGGATCGAGGAAGCCTCACCGGACTACATCACGTTGATCGATCAGAACCATCTGCTCTCTTCGTTGTACAACATGTTCAACGTGCCCCAGGCGGTCTGGATCGACGAAACAGGCACGATAGTTCGCCCGGTTGAGACCGGAGGCTCGCTGGATATCACACAGGACTATGACCAAGAAACACGTGCCCAAGCGAAACTGACCTACATCAATGCCGTGGGAGACTGGGCTAAAGATGGCAGCTCCAGCAAGTTCCTGTTTGGCCGTGACGAAGCTAAGAAGCGTGCGCCGGCGATGACCAACGAAATCGCCTTGGCGCATGCGAAGTTCCAGTTGGGCCAATACCTGAGACGGAGCGGCCGCACTGAAGAAGCCGGCGCGATCTTTGCCGAGTGCTGCGAGTTACACCCGGACTCCTGGAATATCTACCGGGAGACGGCCGAGCGGAACGAAAGAGGTCTCGCCGCTGGAGACGAGTTTTGGGAGAAGGTCCGGTCCCTCGGCGAAAAGCAGTACTACATCACCATCGATATGGAAGGCATGCCCGGATAATCGGCATAGCCCAATGCCGCGCGAAGCCTAGGGTCGGCAGCATGGGCGCCCGTCTTTAGCTGCTTAGGCGACGGTTTGCTCTTGGCCGGTGTCCGACGCCAACTTGATGGTATCGAGAAAGCGGTGTAGTTCGACCGCGTCATCGAACGTCGGCAGGCGGTTCTTCCCGGTCCTGATCGCCTCGGCGAACAGGGCATACATCTGCCCGACGTTGAACGGATCGCCCTTGGGGAAGTCGTCCGGGACGTAGACGAAACGCTCGGGTATGGTCAGGTCCTGCAACTCCTGGGCGCCCTTTGCGCCCTGCACCCGCAGCATCTCACCGCGCTGCGACGAGATGCTCCCGGTGGTGATCAGCGTGCCTTCCCGGCCGAATATCTCCATCCGGAATCCGCTGCCGGCCCAGGGGACGGCTCCAACATGGACCGAGACCGCCGCGCCGCGCTTTAGCTGTCCGCTTACCCGCACATTGTCCGGGGACGTGGGCTCGACCATCTTCTGAGTATCAGTCTCGTATATCGGACTTATCTGGGTTGTAACCATGCAGGCCACCCGCGCAAAGTCACCTACCACCATTCGGAGAGCGTCGATCACGTGTCCGTTGGCGATAGTCAGGGTGTTGGCGCCTTGGCTGGCATCGAGGTTCCAATTGCGGCTGGAGGGGCGTTCCAACGCGCCGTCGCGCATCGTAGTGACGTGACAAGACAGCACTTCGCCCACATAGCCTTCGTCGATCAACTCTTTGATATATAGCAGTGCGGGGCTGACGCGGGACTGCAGACCGACTGCCGTCTGAACCCCTTTGGCCTTGGCCAGCGCCGCCAGTTCTTCGGCTTCGGCGGTGGTCCGGCCCAGCGGCCATTCTGTGTAGACGTGTTTGCCGGCCTCGATGGCGGCCTTGGTCGGCTCATAGTGCAACGGCACCCGCACCACAACGGCCACTGCGTCGATATCCGGCGAGAGCATCATTTCACGGAAATCGTGAAACGCGAGCTTCGCGCCGAACTTTTGTTTTGCCTCTTCCGCGCTCTCCGGCCTGGAGGTGCAGACCGCGGTAAACTCGACATCCGGGCTGGCCAACAGCGCCGGGTAATGCGACTGGACTGACCAATTCGAGTTTACGTTGGCTCCCACAAACCCCAAGCGAATCTTTTCTGCCATGAATCTGGCTCCTTAGATGGAATCGTTACACTATAGCCAAATTGATTCCCCACTCTCAACCCGTGGGGCGGCCAAAGTTGGGCGCCGGGGCTGTCCTCACCCGATAAACAGCGTGTACGTCCCTCTGCCCACTTGTTCAACCGTCTGAGCACATAACAGGCGGTGGTCTTGGGCCAGCGCCCGTTTTGCGACTTCGATATTCACTTGTGAGATCTGCTCCAGGGACTGAATTTCCGCCAAGCTAAAATACTCGGCCCGGTCTACTTCTTTCATGTCGGGGTTGGGCTCGCCGGGCTGAGGCTCCAACAGCATCACGATATACAAGCTGTTGCCCCCTTCTTCGTCGTACCGGTTCCTGATACCCAGCACCCCTCGGACCGCGGTCTTGACTCCGGCTTCCTCCTCCACTTCACGGACCACGGCCAGCTCCATCGTTTCATCTTGCTCGACAAACCCGCCGGGGATCTGCCAATTTCCGCGGCCTCGGCGGCCAGCCCGACGGACCAGCAACAATCGTCCGTCATCGACAACCGCGCCGCCAACGCCGACGTTGTATCCAGTGTTGTACCGGTCTGGTGGAGGCATTCTTTTACATTCCTTCGCTAAAGAATCTGTTGATGTTTCAATCACCTAGAGACTAGGATACTGTAGCCAAGTGTGCCGGCGCGCATCAAGTGCCTCAGGATTTCGTAGGACTGGCGTTCACGATGGTTCGCGGCGTCGTGCTCAAATAACTTTCCATGCCCTCGGCGCATCCCTGGCGCTTACTGTTTTCAATGACCCTTATCCACGTTGTTTCGCGGATCTTGGAAGAAATCAGATCGAAATGATCAAAGGAACTTAAAATGGCGGAAGGCTACACACAATCCACGGCTGAAGAAACCAGCGGTATCCGCGCTACTCCGACGTTCATTTTGGCCGGTCTTAGCGGAGGTCACGGGGTATTCCACTGGTTCAGTCAAAGTTTCTTCGTGATGTTACCGGAGGTGGTGGCTACCTTTGGGTTGAGCGGACTTCAGGTGGGCGCAATCTCAACAACACGGGAGGTTGTATCGGGCATCCTTGCCCTTCCAGGCGGGGTGGTGACCGATATGCTGCAGCGGCACTGGGGAATGGTGTTGGCGTGCTGCATGGCCCTGTTTGGTCTGGGCTGGTTAGTAATGGGAATCGCGCCAGCCTATCCCGTATTGCTGGTCGGCATGGGCATAGTGGCCGCGGCCGCATCGATGTGGCATCTTCCCGCCACCGCCGCCCTCTCCAGGCGGTTCGTCCACCGCCGAGGCTCGGCGCTCTCGATACACGGCGTGGGCGGCAACATCGGAGACGTTCTAGGCCCGGCGTTGACTGGGATCCTTCTTGCGTCCCTTAGTTGGAAGGGTATCCTTAGCATCTATGCCGCCGTCCCTCTGTTTCTTGCTTTCTTGGTTTTTTGGGCGTTCCGGGACATCGGTCACACAGGCTCACAAGCGAATAAGCCTGCCGGGTTCCAGGAGCAGATGTCAAACACCCGGATCTCGTTCAAGGAGCATCCACGGCTATGGGGAATCATGGCCGTTGCCGGCCTTCGCGGCATGGCGAATGTGGCGTTTCTGCCCTTTCTGGCGCTTTATCTGGGGCTTGATGAAGAACTGGGCTTGGGCAATGCTGAGCTGGGTTTGCATATCGCCCTTCTGGTCGGGGTCGGGGTCATCGCCACGCCGATAACCGGTTACCTTTCCGACCGCTTTGGGAGGAAGGTGGTGTTGATACCGGGGATGCTGGGGCTCTGCGTTCTGACAGCCCTACTGGTCCCTTTCGGCGAAGGGATTGGGTTGATCATCATTCTGGCTTTGTTGGGCACATTCTTGTTTAGCGACCAGCCCATCCTTACGGCGGCGGCCTTAGACGTAGTAGGCGAGAAAGTCGCGGCGAGCACCCTAGGGGTGTTCTCGTTCTCAAGGTTCGCCCTTGCGGCCGCATCCCCCTTGATAGCAGGGAAGCTGTTCGACGCCCAGGGAATAGAGGCGGCTTTCTTCTACATCTCGGGAATCTATCTGGTCGGGACGATCGTGTTGCTGGTGGTTCCGCTGGGTGCGTCCCGGGAACTGGGCGGCGGAGACGTCAGTTAAGTTCGACTTACAGAGCCAAACGAGATGGCTGATCTCATAATTAGGCACGGTCTGCACAGTTATCTTCTGGCTGAGTGCTGGGCTGGGCGTCTTTTTTCAATCTCAGGACCCGTGGGCATCAGGTGGTGCTGCGCGACCAAATAAAGGGTCGTCTAGGTGTAGGCGGATTTGCCGATGCCTGGCGCCTCGGTAGAAATATCGAGTATGTGATGTAAAGCGGGTGTTAAATCAACCGTTGGCAGACCTGATTAGAATCTCCTCGCCTGAGATGCGGACTTCGTAGGTTTGTACCGATTTGGTTGCTGGGCGGGTCAATGCTTCTCCCGTGACAACACTAAATCTAGCGCCGTGGAACGGGCATATAACTTCGACATCGTCGAGCCGGCCTTTTGCAAGTCTACCCTTCAAGTGTGAGCACATGTTGTTGATCGCATGAAACGTTCCGCCAACGTTGGCCAATAAAATCTGGTCTCGGTCTAGTCTCACGACGGTCATTTCCCCAGGTGCAACCTCACCGACTTCAGCAACCTTCACGAACTCCTGTTCGGCCATAAAAACTTCACCGGTTAATACTGGATGATTTAGCATCGAGGATTATAGGCGATTACGGCTTCCGTGGTTCGGGCTGAACCGAAAATTTATTGCCTAAAACAGATTGACAGCCTAACTACGGACGAGCAGAGATTTGACACCTGCACTGGCCAAATTTACGATGTCACGCACACCAAGAGGTAGTATGTTTCACGTCGGGCACATGGCTTCGGCCGGTAGCGGTACCCCAGGCGCCTCAAGCGACGACTGGCGTGCCAGCGCCTTGCGAGTATTTTAAGGGTGAATACCTCGCCAACACCTTGGTTGAAATCACCGCTTTGGCGGAGCCAGAAGAAAGGATCGGCCTGAGATGAGCGCAGTCTACAGTCCTCATGTCAAATTCCTGCGTAAGTGGGGGACCAGGGGCGGCGGAGATGGGGAGTTCAGGTGGCCCCTGTGCCTGGTCATAGACGGCGCCGGCAACGTCTACGTGTCAGAATGTAGCAATGATAGGATCCAGGTCTTCGACCCACAGGGCAGATTCTTACGCAAGTGGGGGAGCGAGGGCAGCGGAGACGGGGAGTTCATCCGGCCCCAGGAATTGGCCATTGACGGTGACGGCAACGTCTACGTGTCAGATCGAGACAATAATAGGATACAGGTCTTCGATCCACAGGGCAGATTCCTGCGCAAATGGGGGGTTATTGGCAACGGAGACGGGGAGTTCAGGTGGCCCCAGGGTCTGGCTATAGACGGTGACGGCAACGTCTACGTGTCAGATCGAGGCAATGATAGGATCCAGGTCTTCGACCCACAGGGCAGATTCCTGCGCAAGTGGGGGGTCACTGGCAGCGGAGACGGGGAGTTCAGGTGGCCCCAGGGTCTGGCTATAGACGGTGACGGCAACGTCTACGTGTCAGATCAAGGCAACGATAGGCTCCAGGTATTCGACCCACAGGGCAGATTCCTGCGTAAGTGGGGGGTCACTGGCAGCGGAGACGGGGAGTTCAGTTGGCCTCAGGGTCTGAGCATAGACAATGAGGGCAACGTCTACGCGTCAGAGCGAGGCAATCATAGGATCCAGGTCTTCGATCCACAGGGCAGCTTCCTTCTCAAGTGGGGGATCAGAGGCAGCGGAGACGGGGAGTTCAGCCAGCCTCAGGGTCTGGCCATAGACGGTGACGGCAACGTCTACGTGTCAGAAT
>Ga0066376_10002890_pt1 | contig 15745 bp, 14 predicted proteins | sample Knorr_S15_td_Bot_FD_77009 | JGI IMG/M metagenome (GOLD analysis project Ga0066376, IMG submission 77009) | Marine microbial communities from Southern Atlantic Ocean transect - Knorr_S15_td_Bottom_ad_5009_LV_A | ecosystem: Environmental > Aquatic > Marine > Oceanic | place: Southern Atlantic... | reverse complement strand
ATCCGCAACCGCAAGCTGTTTTCCGTTCCCGTCAGGCCGGTCAAGTGTCCCGCCTGGGAGACCTCGAGAAAATCAAAATCCCTGCTGAAGTTGTTCCAATAGGTCAATTCGTTTTTGCGCCGGATGATCCGTTCGAAATCCACCCCAAAAGAAACCTCTCCTTCCGATGAAGAAGCGAACCGAATGGACTTGAAGGGAATCTGGATTTCGGCAGACCAACCCTCCTCGTCGATGCTGGTTTCCACCTCCCACTTTTCATCCCAGCTGACATTGACGTCTATTCCCTCCCCGGTAATCAGTGCATCGTATTGGGTGCCTCGGGGGTTGATGCGAAACAGGAAGGCGTTTCGGTGATCGTGAAAGGTGTCCAAAATGACGGCAAAGCTGTCGTCATTCCCAAAGCTGTCGTCACGTCGCAGCTCCGTTGCCCGAATGCCTTCGGGCTGGCTGTCAAAATTACGGACCCCGAAATAAAGGTTTTCTCCGTCGAAAAGCGCGCGAACTTCGGTTGCCTCGCTGGCTGGCATGCCTTCGTTGGGATCCTCCTGGGTAAAGTCTCCAACCACTTGGGATCGGCTCCAGGCTTCCTCGTCGAGTTTTCCGTCCAACACCAGAGGCCCCTCCAATAGTGTGAGGTTCAGCCTCTTTCTCCCGTGTTGCTGGTCCTGAGGATCATCCTGGCCCATCAAGATCGGCTGCAGGAAAAGCAACAGGAGGAAATAAGTGCCTAGTTTTCTTCGGGTCTGCATCATGATCCGGTTCCTCGCACAGCTATGCTTCCTCGCTCTTGAGCCTAAACCCAACCTTCCGTTGTCCCCAGCTTAAAAAAAACAGGTGTGTAGATGAAGCTCATTATTATTACAATCAGCAGCCCGTCGAGTAAAGAAGAATACAACAATCGCTGAGATTTGGGCTTTTACTTGGGTTCTTTCTTGATATCTTATTTGGAACAGCGGAGTTGTAAAGGAGAGAGTATTGAAAGTTCCTTTTGTCGATCTTACCGAGCAGCATCGAGAAATTCGCGATGAGATCGATGCTGTCATAAGAGAAATTATCGACCAATCCCGCTTCGTGGGGGGGCCTCACGTCGAGACTTTTGAGCGCGATTTTGCTGCTTACTGTGGGACCCGCTATGCAGTTGCCTGCAAGAGCGGAACGGACGCACTGAAATTGGCCCTGATGGCCGTGGGTGTGGGCAGGGGAGAAGAGGTCATCACGGTTCCTCATACCTTCATAGCAACCGTTGAGGCCATTACCTCAGTCGGTGCCCATCCCGTCTTTGTGGACATCGACAAAGCGACCTATCAGATGTCGCCCGATCGGGTGGCCGAATTTCTGGAAGGGGAATGTCGAGTCGAGAAAGATGGGCGAGTCGTGAACAAAAACTCGGAGCGTCCCGTGGTTGCCCTCCTGCCCGTCCATCTTTATGGTCTCCCCTCCGATATGCAACCTCTTTTAGCCCTGGCCGACCGGTTTGGCCTCAAAGTGATTGAAGATGCCGCTCAGGCCCATGGTGCCAGTTACCAGCTTGACGGAGAAGAGAAGAGGACGGGCACTTTCGGACAGGTTGGGGCATTTAGTTTTTACCCGGGAAAGAACTTGGGAGCACTGGGAGAAGGTGGGGCCGTCGTCACCGACGAGGAGGACCGGGACCAGAGAATGCGACTTTGGCGGGATCACGGCCAAAGCGAGAAGTACGTTCATGTTTCAGCGGACGGATGGAACATGAGGCTGGATACCCTGCAGTGCGCCGTGCTGAGTTTAAAATTAAAAAGGCTGGATGAGTGGAATGGCAAGCGACGACAGGCGGCCCAATGGTACCGGGAACGGCTCCAGAACGATGATCGGATCGTCTTGCCGGTGGAGCCCAGTGGGCGAAAGCATGTCTATCATCTCTTTATCGTACGGGTCCCCAACAGGCACCAAGTGAGGGAAGAATTGTCCAAGCAGGGAATCGGCGTTGGGCTTCACTATCCGATTTCCCTTCATCTCCAGAAAGCCTACCAGCATTTGGGATATAAGCCGGGAGACCTGCCTGCCTCCGAAGCGGTTGCCGAATCCATCCTCTCCCTTCCCATGTTTCCTCATCTCACCGAAGAGCAGGTCGATTATGTGTGCCATTCCTTGACCGCCGCACTACCCTAGTGGTTGGCGTACTCGTGCGGTCGTGCCGACACGAATTCTGGGACAGGCCCAGAATTATCCCGTAACTGACTGAATTTCCACGCTCAATTTTGGGGCTGGCACCGAACTTCCCTCGAACTCCCTTCGCACTCCCTTCGAACTCCCCCACCAATCCATCAACTCATGTAAGATTGAATTGTGGAATTTAGCTACACTCCGGAGCAGGAGATTCTGCGAGAGACGATTCGCGACTTTGCTCTCAATGAAATTGCCCCCCACAGCCTGGAGTGGGATGAGAAGCAGCACTTTCCCCTCGATGTGTTCCAGAAGCTGGGCGAACTGGGCATGATGGGGGCGGTCGTCGACCCCCAATATGGGGGAGCCGGTCTGGGATACCCCGAATACGTTGTCGTTGTTGAAGAGCTGGCCCGTGTGGATGGTTCCATCGCCCTCTCGGTAGCCGCCCATAACTCCCTGTGTGCCAATCACATCAGTCTCCTGGGAAACGAGGAGCAAAAAAAGAAGTACCTGACCCCGTTGGCCAACGGTAAGTCGCTCGGGGCCTGGGCGCTGACCGAACCGGGATCGGGCAGCGATGCAGCCAGTGCCCAAACTCGAGCCACCAGGAAAGGTGGATGTTGGGTTCTTAATGGAGCCAAAAGTTTTTGCACTCACGGGAGTTTTGCCGATACTTATGTCATTCTGGCGGTCACCGACCGAAGCAAGGGGAAGCACGGGATCTCCAGTTTCATTGTGGAAAAGGGAACGCCAGGTCTAACGCCCGGAAAGAAAGAGAACAAGTTGGGATGTCGGGCCAGTGATACGGCTTCCCTGGCCTTGGAAGAGTGTTGTGTGCCCGAGGAGAATTTGCTGGGAGAGGAAGGAGAGGGTTTCATCGATGCCCTCAAAGTGGTTGATGGCGGGCGCATCAGCATTGCCGCCATGTCTTTGGGCATCGCCCAGGGATCTTTGGACTGCAGTATCAAGTACTCGAAGGAGCGTCAGCAGTTTGGGCAGCCCATTTCCGATTTCCAGGCCATTCAGTGGAAATTGGCGGATATGGCGACTCGTATAGAGGCCGCTCGCTTGCTCACCTATCAGGCAGCCTGGATGAAACAGCAGCAGGAGACATCCGTTTTCAAATACTCTTCGATGGCAAAACTTTATGCCAGCGAGGTGGCCGTATGGGCGGCGGAGCAAGCCATCCAGATCCACGGAGGCTATGGGTATACCAAGGACTACCCGCCCGAGAAGTACTGGCGTGATGCCAAGCTCGGCACCATCGGAGAAGGGACGAGCGAAATTCAGCGTATGGTCATTGCCAGGGAAGTGCTCAAATAGGGTGACAGCAGAGTAGACGGAAGAATAGCCATTCCCAAAGAAGAGCTCTCAGAGCAAATCGAAAAAATACTTGAGGGTGACGTCCGTACCATTGCCCGTACCCTGACTCAGGTGGAGAACTCGGGGGATGGCCAGGTTACCGAACTCCTCAGGAATTTATTTCCCCGCACCGGCCAGGCCTTCGTGATCGGTGTCACCGGGAGTCCAGGGTCGGGGAAGAGCACCCTGGTGGACCAGTTAGCTCATCACTACAAGGATTCGGAGACGAAGGTGGGTATCGTCCTGGTCGATCCGACTTCCCCCTTTTCCGGAGGTGCGATCCTGGGTGATCGCATCCGCATGCAGTCGCTTTTTACCGATCCCCGAGTGTTTATCCGGAGCATGGCCACACGCGGAAAAATGGGGGGGCTTTCGGCGGCCGTGGATGAGGCATTGATGGTACTGGATGCAGCCGGCTATGGAACACTGATCGTGGAAACTGTAGGGGTGGGTCAGGATGAGGTCGATATCGTGAAGACCGCCCACATGACCTTGGTCGTTCTGGTACCCGGGATGGGGGATGATATCCAGACCATGAAGGCCGGTGTTATGGAGATTGGAGATATTTTCGTCATCAACAAGGCGGACCGCGATGGGGTCGCCACAACCGAGCGGGAGTTGGAGGCTTTGCTGTCTCTCTCTTCTCGAGAGGATGGCTGGGAACCGCCCATTGTCAAGACTGTCGCCACTCGAGGTGAGGGCATCGTGGAGCTGCTCGAAGGGATCGAGAAGTACCGCGCCCTGCTCGGTGAGCCTCAAGGTAGAAAACTAAGGGAAGTCCCCTGGTTTCGGCAACGGCTGGTGGAGAAGCTGCGAGATCATTTGACCCGTGAACTTTTGGAGCGTATCCCAGAGGAAGAACTGGACCGGTATGCAGAAAAAATGATGACTCGGGAATTGGATCCTTATACCATCATGGATCTGTTGCTGAAGAATCTGGACCGTTAGCTCGGATTCAGAGTTCGGGGACCGGAGGAAACGGATGATTAAAAGAATAGCCCACGTGGGCATCGCCACCCAATCGATAGCCGCTGCGGGGGAGTTTTACAACTATCTGGGTCTCGAGTTGAATAGGGTCGAAGTGGTCGAAGATCAAAAGGTTAAGGTGGCCATCCTGGAAGTGGGCGATTCGGCGATCGAATTGATCGAGGCGACTCAGGAGGACTCTCTGATTCAGCGTTTTGTGGACAAACGTGGCCCCGGGCTTCACCACATGACTCTTGAAGTTGATAATCTGGAAGAGCAGCTGGCCTTTCTGAAAGAGAAAGGCATCAAGCTGATTGACGAGAAACCGAGGCAGGGTGCCGAGGGTGCTTTGATTGCTTTCGTTCATCCCGACTCCACGGGGGGTGTCTTGATTGAGCTCTCTCAGCCTGCGCCCGAGGGGTTGTCATGAAATGGGGACAGTTTGAGTTGCACCTCATCTCGGATGGGAATGTGTGGTTGGATGGAGGCGCAATGTTTGGAGTGGTCCCCAAGTCCCTATGGGAGAAAAAGACCTCTCCCGATGAGAAGAATCGAATTCGTCTGGGTTTGAACTGTCTCCTTATCCGGACGGCTGAGAAGACTCTGCTCATCGATACCGGCTGTGGTTTTAACTACACCGAGAAGGAGTTCGAGATTTACCGGATCGAGCACGAGACAGACATCCTGCAAGAATTGGAGAAAATCGACGTTTCTCCTGAGAAGGTTGATTTCGTGATCAATACCCATTACCACTTCGATCACTGTGGAGGAAATACCCGTAGGGAGGGAGAGGAACTGGTTCCCAGCTTTCCCAATGCCACCTACCTGGTTTCCCGTCAGGAATATGAGGACGCCAATCACCCCAACGAGCGAACGGTGGCGACCTATATGCCCCATAACTGGAAGCCCTTGGAGGACAGAGGATTGCTCCAAAAGGTGGATAAAGATCAGGAGATCGTGCCTGGTGTTACCCTGGTTTCGACCCCTGGACACACGGCGGGTCATCAGTCGGTGAAAGTCGAGTCAGAGGGTAAGATTCTGTTTTACCTGGCCGATCTGTGCCCTACTTCGGCCCACGTTGCCCTGCCCTGGATCATGGGCTTTGATCTCTTTCCCCTAACGACACTGGAGGTTCGGAAGCGAATCTATGCACAGGCCGTCGACGAAGAGTGGCTCCTTTTCTTTGAGCATGACCCGGTATCCCCTCTGGGTAGACTGTCCCAGGAAAATGGGAAGTTTACTCTAGCCTGCGAACCCTGGGGGGAGTCAAAAGGTTGACGGAAGTACTATAAGATGAGTCAAGCAGAGATTGGCATCATTGGCGGCAGCGGACTTTACGACATCCCCGGCTTGGAAGAGAAGAGGGAGAGACAGATCGATACCCCTTTCGGCAGTCCCAGTGATGCCTATATTCTGGGCCGGTTGGAAGGAAAACGGGTGGCTTTTCTGGCCCGTCATGGGAGAGGACATCGGATTTTACCCACCGAACTGAACTTTCGGGCCAACCTCTATGGGTTCAAACTGCTTGGGGTGAAGCGGCTTCTTTCGGCCAGTGCAGTGGGTTCCCTGAAGCTGGAACATAAGCCCATGGATTTTGTCCTCCCCGACCAGTTCGTGGACCGCACCCGCCAGCGCGTCTCAACTTTCTTTGGGGAGGGCATCGTTGCCCACATCAGCTTTGCTGATCCCATCTGTTCTCAGTTGGCCGAGCAGGTGGAAGTCGCGGCCGGAAAGATCAATTTTCCGATCAAGCTGGGTGGATCTTACGTTTGTATCGAAGGACCCGCCTTTTCCACCCGTGCTGAGTCGGAACTTTACCGGAGTTGGGGGATGGATCTGATCGGGATGACCAATTTGCAGGAAGCCAAATTGGCTCGAGAGGCTGAAATCTGCTACGTCACTATTGCCATGGTCACCGACTATGATTGTTGGCATGAAGAAGAGGAACCGGTGACCGTTGAGATGCTGCTCGGTTATCTGGAGAAGAACAGCGGGAATGCTCAAAACTTGATCAAGGAAGTTCTCAAGAACCTGTCCGATGAGTTTGATTGTCCCTGCCAGCATGCCTTGCAGAATGCCATCATCACCCAGCCGGATGTGATTCCTGAAACGACCAGGGAAAAGCTCAAAGTCGTTATCGGGAAATACCTGTAAAGAGGAGATCAAAATGCCGTCAATACTTGCGGTGGGATCGGTAGCATACGACTCGGTCAAAACTCCCTTTGGGAAAGCGGATGAAGTCCTGGGGGGCTCGGCGACCTTCTTCAGTGTGGTGGCCAGCTTCTTCTGCCGGGTGAATCTGGTGGCCTGTGTAGGTGAAGATTTTCGTCGCGAGGACGTCGAATTTCTGGAGTCGCGAAATGTCGATCTGCAGGGTCTGGAATATATGGAGGGGCGAACTTTTCGCTGGAAGGGTGAGTACAGCTATGACTTGAATGAGGCCCACACGCTGGAAACTGAACTCAATGTTCTTTCCAACTTTCGTCCCAAGATTCCAAGGAAGTATCGCGACTCGGAGTATGTTTTTCTGGGGAACATCGATCCAGCTCTTCAAAGGGAGGTCCTTTCCCAGGTGCAAAATCCTCGACTGGTGGCATGCGACACCATGAACTACTGGATCGAGGGCCGCTTCCAGTCCTTGGTCAAGACTCTGAAGCACGTGGGTATTCTGATCATCAATGACGCCGAAGCTCGGCAGCTGGCCAATGAGGTGAACATGCTTCGGGTGGCCCGTAAGATTTTGGGCTGGGGTCCTCGAATCTTGGTGATCAAGCGGGGTGAATACGGGGTCTTGATGTTTCAAGTCAAAGGTGAACAGAGCTTGGATCAGGGGAGTGATCTGGATGTGCCTGTCTCCCAGGGTGACCTTTCCATCTTCGGTGCGCCGGCCTATCCCCTTGAAGATGTTTTTGACCCCACTGGGGCGGGAGACAGCTTCGCCGGAGGATTCATGGGCTACCTGGCGGGTGTCGATCGTCTGGATACCCAGGCCATGCGCCAGGCCACCATCTTTGGGTCGGTTATGGCCAGCTTCTGCGTGGAAAAATTTTCTCTCGATCGACTTCGGGAACTGACCTACACGGAAATTGAATTGCGCTATAAAGAATTCAGGGAGATGACCCATTTTGAAGATATCGAGGAACTGGACAAAGTCCTGTCCTCATAGCGTGCTTTCGTACCTTCGTGGTATCACTCCTCCAACCCCTCCCGATATTTCCCTAACAAATCGTTGAACTCCTGGCTGTAGCGCAGAATGTCCAGATCGGAGTTTATCTTAAGCAGTTCATCCAGAATCAGGCGGACGTACCTCTGAGGTTCCCTCTCGAAAGCCACTTCCAGATGCTTCAAGGCCTCAGCCGGTTCGTTCTGACGGGCCCACAAGAAGGTCAGCCGCAAGCGACCCCAGGCACTATCCGAACCGTATTCAATAGCCTTCAAGTAGTGGGTCCGGGCCTCATCGAAGTCTTTTCTTTCATCCAGCACCAGGGCCAGATTATAGTGAGCAGCACCGTGTTGGGGATCGATTGACAGGGCTCTTCTCAGCAAATCGAGCGCTTCTTCAGAGCGCTCCTCATGGACATAGAGAGTCCCCAGATTGTAGAGGGTGTCCAGGTCTTCGGGATCGTAGTGGAGAGCCTTTTCGTAAGCTTCAATGGCTTCCAGTCCACTCTCTGTTTGGGCCAGGACATCACCCAGTTGGGCCCAGAGCAGAGCGTTCTCAGGCTCTTGCTGAAGGGCTCTGCGAAAGTAATCCTCTGCCCGGATGTGCTCTCCCCGCCGTTTGGCGATGATTCCCAGGTTGGCCAGATTGATGACCAAATCCAAGTTTGAACGCAGTAATCTCTCCTGGGCCCCCTCGAGGTCGTTTCGATCGAGAAGAAGATAACCCAGTTCCTGGGCCAGTTCCTGGTGGGTGGGTTCTATGGACTCGGCTTTCAAAAATTGCTCGAGGGCCAGATCGTCCTGACCGGCCTGCCGATACAGTATTCCCAGAAAATAATTGGCCTGAAAGTCATCGGGAACATCTATGAGAAATCTTCGATAGTTCTTGATCGCCTCGTCCCTGTGACCCAGGGATTGCTGAGACAAAGCCAGATCAAAATAGGCTCCCACGGAATTGGGTCTCAACTCCAAAACCTTCCCAAAGGCGCGAGCGGCCTGTTCATAGTCCCTTAGTTGATAGCGAATCCGACCCATCAATTGCCAGGTGTCGTAATTCTGTGGATCCAGCTCAAGGACCTGTTCGAGATCTTCCGCCGCACGACCCGGCTCTTCCTCCTCGAGTCTTACACGAGCACGAAGGAGATAACCGCTGGTGCCGTTGGGTTCCAGAGCGATCAAGGCATCCAGTTGATCCAGGGCCAGCTGGCGTTGTTCCTGTTTGAGGTAGACGAGGGCCAGATTGTAACGGGCGGCAGAAAAGTCGGGAGCCAATTCGACCGCCTTCTCGAAGTATTCCGTCTGCTGTGGAGAGTTCTCCTCAGGGGTACCGATCAGCTCCTCCCCTTTGCGGAACCACACCAGGGCATCGGGATCCACCGCCGGAGTATTTTGCAGCAGAGCAGTGAAAAGCAACAAGCCTGCCAACGGAGTCATTACCCTATTCTAGCCCGGATGCCGCTTGAATTCTCGTTTGCCGCACAAACTCACGACGCAGTGCGCTGTGGAACCTGGAACTTGGAACCTGGAACGCGTGCCGCTCGCAGAGCGGCGCGCTACGGATAAAGCAGATACTTCTCTCGAGTCTGTTTGAACTCCTGGAGGGCCGGCTGCCACTGATCCACGATTTCCTTAACCGGCTTTCCCTGGAGCAGGGCTTCACGAACGGAACTGTTTCCCATCAGACGGTCGAAGAAGGCGCTGCGGAACTCGAGCTGTTCGGGGTGGAGTTTCCGCACCTCCGCCAGGAGGTGCAGCAGGGTGCGAAGGGGATCCAATGAGTGACGGTCCAGGACATGAATCTGAATGCCCTGAGAGGGCTCATCCTGATATTTGGAAAATGTCGGAGTAAAAGCCTGTTGGCGAAAGTGCACACCGGGAAGCTGAAGCCGATTCAGTCTGTCCACCAACTCTCGGCTCTTTAGCCAGGGAGCTCCAATGTACTCAAAGGGCCGGGTGGTTCCGCGTCCTTCCGAGAGATTGGTTCCTTCGATCAAACAAAGGCCGGGATAGACGGTTGCCGTGTTCACGGTGGGCATGTTGGGGGAGGGGGAGATCCACTTCAGGCCCGTCTGATCGTACCATTGTTGGCGTTGCCAGCCTTCAAGAGGCACCACTTTGAGATCGCATCCCAGATCGGTTTCTTGATTGAGCATCCGGGCCAGCTCTCCAGCCGTCATCCCGTAGCGAATGGGGAGCGCATGGATGCCCACAAAGGACTCATAACCGGGCTGCAATACCGGACCCTCAACGCGGGAGCCGTCAATGGGGTTGGGACGATCCAGCACGATAAAGGGAATGCCCTGTTCGGTAGCCGCCTTCATGCTCAGGAACATTGTGGAGATGTAGGTATAGAAGCGGACTCCCACATCCTGGATGTCGTACAGGAGAACTTCAACGTCTTGTAACATCTCAGCGGTGGGGGCCTGGGTTTCCCCGTAGAGGCTGTACACATTCCCGTAGGTGGCAATGCCTTCCTCCGCCTGTGCCTGTCCCAGCAGCCCATGTTCGGGAGCGAACAGCGCGACCAGCTGGACGTCCGGATGTTGAGCCAACAGATCCATGGTGGCTTCCAGTTCAGAATTGACGCCGGTCGGATTGGTAATCAATCCGGCGCGCTTTCCCTGGATCCAATTCCAGTAGGGCTCTTCAAAGAGACGATCGATTCCCACTCGAACCGGGCCAGCGGTCTGAAGTGAGGGAGAGGGAGAAGGAGAGCAAGACAGAGCAGGAAAGAGAAAGAGAACGGCAATTAGGGTGGGGAAAGCTTTGCCCTGAGTGACTTGCATGAGTTAACTCAAGTCGTAGAGCGGAGTAAACTTGTTTTTCAGGTAATCCAGAAAATAGTCTGACTTTAGGGGGCTGCCACTGATTTGCTCAATCAGTTCCTCAGCGCTGACCGTTTTTCCCTTGCCATGAATATGTTCGCCTAACCATTCCCGTAAGGGAGTGAGGTTCCCCGTAGCGATGCTGTCCTCTAAATCCGGAAACTCTTTCCCGACCTGATGACAAATTTGAGCTCCATAAAGATTTCCCAGCAGATAGGTGGGGAAGTATCCGAATCCGCCCATGGACCAATGGACGTCCTGAAGGGCACCCTCAGCCGAGTTCGACGGTTCCACCTCCAGATAGGCCTTCATGCTGGTACTCCAGGCTTCCTCCAGGTCCTGAACTTTCAGATCCCCTTCGACCATTTTCTTTTCCAATTCGTAGCGCAGGATGACATGCAGACCGTAGGAAACCTCGTCTGCCTCAACGCGGATCAGGGATGCCTCCACCCGATTGATAGCATGGACAAAGTCCTCAAGAGAGACATGATCCAGTTGGCCTGGAAAAGTCTGCCGGAGGCGAGGAAACCAATGGTCCCAGAAAGCCCGGCTCCGTGCGATCTGGTTTTCCCATAGACGCGACTGGGACTCGTGGATTCCCAGGGAAATTCCATCGCAGGCAAGGGAGCCGTAATGTTCCGGGTCCAGCCCTTGTTCGTAGAGTGCATGGCCCCCTTCATGGATCATGCCGAAAAGCGAGGAGCAGAAGTCATCCTCCGAGTAGCGAGTGGTGATTCTCACATCCAGCGGAGAGAGTCCTGAACAGAATGGGTGGGGCGATCGATCCAATCTTCCGGCATCCCATTGAAAACCCATCGCGGTGAGCACGTCGCGTCCAAAGGCTTCCTGTTGTGCAGCAGGGAACTTGCCCTTGAGAAGATCCCGATCGGGCTGCTTGCTCGAGCACAGAATCCTCTGAAGCAGCGAGGTAAGTTCGGGCCTGATCACGGCGAAGAGTTCATCCAGCCTGCCGACCGTCATCCCCGGCTCATAATGATCCAGCAAGGCCTCGTAGAGAGAGTCGGAGAACTGCAGACAACGGGCCTCCTCTTGTTTGAGCTTAAGAACCTTTTCCAGCCAGGGAGAAAATGAGGCAAAGTCGGATTTTTGACGGGCTTCTACCCAGGCACCGTAAGCCAGGGAAGTGGTTTCAGCCAGCTCCCGAACCAGTGCCTCGGGAAGCTTGACAGCCTTGTCGTACTCTCGCCGCATTTCTCTCACGGCGGCCTGCGGCCACAAGTCCAGCTCTTCAGTGCTCAGGCGTTCCAGGTTTTCACCCAGGTCGGGAGAGGTGAGCTTTTGGTGATACAGAGCACTTAAGGCAGAGAACTGACGTGCTCTAAAGGGACCGGCCCGCGAAGGCATCATGGTTTCCAGGTCCCAGGTAAGGATCTCCAGGACGCTCTTTAGCTCGATGAGCTCCCGACTTTGGCGCATAAAGGAATCCATCAGGTTCTGCTGCATGGGTGGTCCAGTTTAACGCACATTTCTTCCCGAAGAAATCTCCTTTGGCATACAATTGAAGGGATGTTTTTGAGAGGACTGATTTTCCTTCTGTTGCTCAACCCCCTTCAGGCCCAGGTCCTGTCTTCAGGTAGGCCTGAGGACGTGGGGATGTCCAGTGAGCGCCTGGCTCGATTGGATGAGGTGCTTGAAGCATCCATCACGGAAGAAGAAACCCCCGGGGCTGCGGTGCTGGTGGCACGTCGAGGCAGGATTGTTTATCGAAAGTCCCTGGGTCACAGAGCCCGGCTTCCTCGCCGGGAGGCAATGACCCTGGATACTCTCTTTGACGTGGCCTCTTTGACTAAGGTGATGGCCACGGCCCCCTCAATTATGATTCTGGTCGAGGAAGGCAAGGTCTCGCTCACCGATCCCGTTTCTAAATATTTACCCCGCTTTGCACAGCATGGAAAGGATGCCATAAACCTTCTGCAGTTGTTGACTCACTATTCAGGTTTGCGCCCCGATCTGGACCTGGACGAACCCTGGGAAGGTTATGAGACAGCGATAGAGCTGGCATTTCAGGAGAAGCCGATTTCCCCGCCTGGAGAGCAGTTCATCTACAGCGATATCAACTACATCGTTCTGGCCGAGATCGTCCGGGAAGTCAGTGGTCAAACTTTGAATGAATTTTCGGCCGAGCGGATTTTTTCACCCCTTGGAATGACGAAAACCCGTTTTCTTCCACCGCCCCAGATTCGCGATCAGATTGCGCCCACCGATTTCCGAGACGGTCAATTGCTGCGCGGGATTGTTCACGACCCATCCACGGCTCGAATGGGCGGAGTGGCGGGACATGCCGGAGTTTTTTCCACCGTCGAGGACACGGCGATCTTTGCCCAGATGATTCTCAATGGTGGTCACTATAACGGAGTGCGAATTCTTGCGCCCCTCTCGGTGATGCAAATGACCACCCCACAGTCCCCTGTTGGAGCTACCGATTGGCGTGGCCTCGGTTTCGATATCCGAACCTCTTATAGTGGTCCTCGGGGCGATCTTTTCCCGGTGGGTTCTTTTGGCCACACCGGATTTACGGGAACTTCGCTCTGGATTGACCCTTTCAGCGAGGTCTTTGTCATTCTTTTCACCAACCGGGTACATCCGGATGGAGAGGGAAGTGTGATTGCTTTACGTAAGAGGGTTGCTTCCGTGGTTGCAGCCTCGGTCATGGACCTGCCTTCAGCAAAGGAGGACTAGCCGGGATGATGCATAGTCCCGGCTAAGATCGTCGCAGCTGATGTCCCAGCGCTGTCCGGTTTGTAAAACTCGTCTGTGGACGGATCCTCTGCTCACCCCAGGGCGACTCAGTTGCCCGCGTTGCGGGGCTATTTTTAGGCCAACCGTGCCCTGGGTCTACTTTCGATTCCTCCTCCTGGTTGTTGTCACCCTTGCCCTTTTGGTGATCTTCTCTTTTTCCGAAAGCAATCTCTGGATTGTTCTTTTTCTCATTGGAGTGGCGGTTTTCTTCTGGTTCCTTCCTCGCTTCATCGATTTGCAGCGCATTTCGGGTGAGCTGGGAGTGCCGGAAGGAACGATGGACACCGAGAAGCTCAAATTGAAACTGGGAGATGAGGACTGGGAAGAAGGTCATGAGGAATTCGAGGAGAAGTCCAGGTTTCGACAGCTGATGTATCTTCTCATCGTGATTACCGTGACCTTGCTGATTCTATTTCTTGCCCGTATGACACGATAATAGGCTGGCGATCTGTCCCCGTCGTGGTGTATTTTGTGGTAACGAAAAAAAGGGGAGATGAAATCATGAGCATGGATGTGCAGAAACGCCGGAACAGGGAGCGCTTGGTGTATGTGCTGGCGGTCATCCTGATGATCATCCGGGTGGATATCTGGTGGTGGGGGGAGGAAATGCCGCTGGTTGTCTTCGGCTGGATCAATGTGCCCATGCTGTACCAGTTTGGCATCTGGGTGGCTGGGTTCGCCTTGGTACTCTATACCGTTAAATACATTTGGGTGGACGAACAGTAGGGGATAAGAATGAGCACACAGGTGATTGCGGTTCTCAGCAGTTTAGCTCTCTACATGGTCATCATCGTGGGCATTGGAATTTACAGTTCTCGCTTCAGTCGAGGCACCATGGAGGACTACCATATGGGCAGCCGCGACTTTAGGACCATAGTCCTTTTTTCCGCGGTCTTCGGAGCCAATATTTCAGCGGTGACCCTGGCCGGTGTCCCTGGGGGCGCTTATCATGTGGGCTGGGTGATGTGGCCTTACTTTGCCTCCAGCTGGGCCTGGGCTACGCCCTTACTCTTCTATACGGTGGGGAGCCGCTCCTGGGTCCTGGGAAAAAAATTTGGTTATATGACGGTGGCTGAGGTGGTGGGTGGACGGTGGAAGTCCCCGACTCTGGCCGTGGTGATCAGCCTCATGTTGATCTTCTACACGGTGCCCTATCTGATGACGGGTCTTCTGGGAGCCGGCCGCACCCTGGAGGCATTGACCGAAGGGTTTGTGTCGCTCAATGTGGGGATGGTGATTGTAGCAGCGGCAGTACTGGTTTATCTTTTATTGGGTGGAATGCGCGGTGCGGCCTGGGTCAACACCTTTCAGACGGGCATTTTCATCGTAGGTGCTGTGGCCATCTTTATTGTCATTGCTGCGGCGCTGGGGGGACCTGCTGAGGCCACACGGCGTGTCATGGCAGATTACCCCGAACTCATATCCCGGAGCCGCATGCCCTGGCAGCAGTTCTTCAGCTATGGGGTCATCGTCGCTCTGTCTCCCATCGTTTTTCCCCAGTTGTTCATGAGACTGCTCACGGGAAAAGACCCCAAGACCCTGAAGCAGACGATGTGTATCTATCCTGTGCCTGCTTTTCTGATGATGTTCTTGATGGCTACGGTGGGGATGTGGGGGCGCACCGCTATTCCCGGCCTGGAGGGTGCCGAATCGGATGCCATATTACCGATGCTTCTCATCCAGTTTACTCCCATCTGGATGATGGGGCTTCTGGGTGCGGCAGCGTTTGCCGCCATGATGTCGACCATGGACTCGCAGTTGCTGAGCGTTACCACCATGATCACACGGGACTTCCTTACCCGCTCTCGCCTCAAAGATGCCTCTGATGCAACCATGGTGCGTATCAGCCGAGTCCTTGTCCTGGTCTTGACCCTGGTTGCTTTGATTTTGGGTTTCCTCAATCCGATAGGGATTATCAAGATCATCGAATTTTCCTTGAGTGGCTTTGCCTGCATGTTGGCGCCTGTCCTGGCCGCACTCTATTGGAAGCGCTGCACCTCTCAGGCTGCTCTCTGGTCGGTGGTGGCTTCGCAGGTCTGCCTGTGGAGTTTCGAGATGGGTCTTCTCCCCGCCAGTTGGAGGTTCAATTTCCTGTCGGGCTTGCCGGCCATCGTGGTCGGTGTGGTAGTCCTGGTGGCGGTAACCTATGTCACTCCAGCTCCCCAGGATGAGGGGACCCGGGAATACTTCGCGATCTTCGACAAAACGACACCATAGACCGCTGACCGCGGTCAGCGGTCTATGGAAATTCAAAATTCCAAATCCCAAATTCCAAACAAATTCAAAATTCCAAGTTCAAAACCTCTGAGAGGATAGCTTCACGGACTGTTTTATACTGAGTTTGTTTGTGATTTGGAGCTTGGAATTTGTGATTTGTTTGGAATTTGGAATTTAGGATTTGGGATTTGTTCGTGATTCCAAACTCAAAACGAATTCTATTTTCTATTTTCTATTTGAGCCTTGCCCCGGTGGTTGCAGTAGGGGCACCTGAACTCAACGATCCGATCGGTAAATTCTGTATAGATGAT
>Ga0066376_10002888_pt1 | contig 15749 bp, 15 predicted proteins | sample Knorr_S15_td_Bot_FD_77009 | JGI IMG/M metagenome (GOLD analysis project Ga0066376, IMG submission 77009) | Marine microbial communities from Southern Atlantic Ocean transect - Knorr_S15_td_Bottom_ad_5009_LV_A | ecosystem: Environmental > Aquatic > Marine > Oceanic | place: Southern Atlantic... | reverse complement strand
AGGCCGACTTCAGACCGAGCGGTGCTGGACACTGGCATGAAGGCGATGTCTATCGATCGCGGGCTTCCGATCGTTGTGGATCGGCCCGGCGCCAAATACACCAGTATCTCTGAGGAGCACGGGGTTATGGCGGTTGAGGGTGACGCCCAACGGCTGAAGGTTGGCGACAAAATTCAGCTACGACCGATGCACGGCGACACGACGATCAACCTGCACTCGCACTACTTTGGATTCCGCAATGGCAAGCTGGACTCGGTGATCGAGATCGCCGGACGAGGTCGCTTCCGTTAGGGGCTAATCTGGCCTGATTCGGATCCGTTTGGCCAGAAGGGGATACATGCAAGACATCAAACGCGGCATCATGATCGGGATAATCGCCAACCTCGCCGTTCTGGCGGTCGTTGGGATTCTTATAGGGCTGCTTGTCGGGATTGTTGTGGGAGCGATCGGTGGGATTATCGGCGGCGTTATTGGCGTGTTCTTCATGTTGATCAGGCCGTTCAGACGAGGTGTTGATTCTCCGGGCACATAGAGCCTGCTCCCTGGGAGGCCAACGTCCAGAGAAGGCTTGGAGGTGGGTCGCGATATGTTCGTGTCGCTTTTAGTCAACCTCCCCCTAACCCACTCCTACCTTAGTAGTGGGCAGATGTTCGGCGGCCGCGTGTTGTGGGGGCGCGTATGGCAGTACGCCCGAGGGCGGGCCGCTGCCCGCCCCTACGGTGCTGGTCGGTTCCGCTACTTATCCGGCTGGCCTGTCGCGCACAGTGTCTAACGCTGCCAGACCCAGGTTCAGGACGTCTTCCGGCGGCTCTTCGTCTCGTCCTGTTGGCGCGGCGCGGCTCGTGGCTGACTCGAGGTCGGCGCGTGTGAACCAGTGCCATCCTTCTACCGGTGCCTGATCAGACGACGCGGGCACCGTGAAGTAGATGAAGTCGATGTGTTTGTGTGGGCCGTCGACCGGGTCCTGTATGTCCTCGATCATGATCGAGTGCGGCACCGGCACGTGTGGGAGCGATTTGACGTTTGGTGGGGGAGATGTCGGCACGAGAACAACGTCGAGGCCGGTTTCCTCAAGCGCCTCTCTGACTGCGGCTTGAAGCGGGTCTTCGTTTGGTTCGACGTGGCCTCCCGGCGGCAGCCATGCCTGCACCTTGGCGTGCCAGTGCAGCAGGACGGCGTCATCTCGGACGACGAATGTCGTCGATGTGAAGTGCCTGGTTTCGGGAGCGTCGGTCATGTTTGGCCTGATGTTGGGAACACTGTTGGGAGATAAAAAAAGTGGGGCCACCGGGCTGGGAGATGAATCCCTGCCGGGTGGCCCCACTCATGGAGGCAATCTGCCTACTTGGGCGCCTTAAAGCAGACTACCCCCGTTGGTACTATCAGACATTAAATCGACCACCTCCTTCTTTTATTCAAGTGATGCAGGACACCCCCGTGAAGGAGCGGCTGCGCAGAACTCTTGTCCCACTGCCGTGAGTATACCGCAGCCGAGCTTTTGCGCTACCCGGGTGTTTACGGGCGGGGATTGCGGAATGCGCTGGACGTGTACTAAGTCGTGGTGAACCAGCGCCGTTTTCTCTCTGCGGCGAACTCTACCTTTTCCTCGGCGAACTCCAGGGAAGCGTCGTCGAACGGCGCGGTAGGCGGTCTGCCCGGGAGGAAATTGGCGTTGACCTTGCCGACCAGGTTGTCCCCGAATTCAACGTAGCAGACGCCGAAACCCTGCCACGGTGTGGGCGTTCCCCCCCCTTTGATCTCTGCGATCAGGTGCTCGGCGACGGCCTTTGCTTCGCTCTCGGCGAAAACACCGGCCTTTGGGGCTGGAGCGCTGGTCACGTCGCCCACGGCGTACACATCCCGGAAACGGGTCGACATGTTCTTGTCATCGACCGGAATCCAGCCGTCCACCGCAAGTCCCGAAGACTCCACAACATCCGGCACTCGATGCACGGGGATGCCGAGGAACAGGTTGTACGGGATTTCACCGCCCTCGCTTGTCATGGCGACCTTTTTGGCGGGGTCGATCGACGTGATAATCGTGTTCGGCACATACGAAATTCCGAGCTCTTCGAAGCGGGCGAGGATGGCTTTTGATCCGTCCGGTGATGGCGGGACCGGGATCTGCCACTGGGCCACCAGTCTGATGTCGATATCAGACCTGATGCCGCGTTCGACCATGTATTCGTGCAGTAACATCGCTGCCTCGCACGGCGCCGGGGGGCATTTGTAAGGCTGACCGATGATCCCGATCACGATGGAGCCTGAACTGAATTCCGTCAGCACGTCGTTCAGCGCAAGCGCCCCATCGAACGTGTAGAACTCGTGCCCGCCCTCCGCAAATCCGGGTGTGGATTCGATGTCGTAGTCGGCTCCGAGAGCTACTACGAGGATGTCAGGATCGTATGTCCCCGCGTCCGTAACGACCTGCTTCGATGATGGATCAATGGAGACAACCGTTTCCTGCCGGAACTCGACCCCGGGTTTCACGAGGTCTCGGTAGTAGAGGCTGATGTCCGACATCGTCGCCCGGCCAAACATGAGCTCGAATTTTGAAAAGCCGAACCTGAACGCTTCGGCCTTGTCTATAAGAGTGACCTCCACCTCGTTCGCTACTTCGTCTGAAAGGATTGTGGAGAGCTCGAGTCCGCCGAATCCGGCTCCGAGAATCAATATCTGCTTTGCCATCGGATTTTCGTTCCTGTGGGAGTGAGATTTATTTGATTATTGTGCCTAAATTCCCAGTTTCGGGAACACCTCCGGGTTGACGACGACCTGTGGCCGCTCGCCACGGAGCGCCCGGGCGGCCTCTTCTCCTGCGCGGCGGCATATGGTGGCCCAGCCGATTTCTGACGACCCTGCGATGTGCGGGGTGACGATCACGTTTTCCAGGTGGAGTAGTGGGTTGTCTGGATCGGGCGGCTCCTGCTCGAACACGTCCAGCGCAGCTCCGGCGATCTTCTTGTCCATCAGCGCGGCAAGCAGAGCATCTTCGTCCACGATCGGGCCGCGCGCCGTGTTGATAACGTAGGCGTCCGATTTCATTAGCGACAGCGTGTCCGAGTTGACGATGTGGTACGTCTCAGGCGTCAGGGGGGTATGGAGCGTTATGTAGTCGGACTCTTTGAAGATCGTCTCCACATCGTCGACGAACTCGACATCGTACTCGATGGCGAGCCAGGGGCCGACGTATGGGTCGTACACCAGCACCGTCATGCCAAGTGCCCGGCCTTTGCGTGCCATGGCGCGGCCGATGTTGCCCATGCCGATGATGCCCAGGGTCTCGCCGTAGATTCGCCTGGCCACAGACCGTGAGTCGTTCCCGGTCCAACCGCCCTCGGTCATCGTGCGGTCCATGATTTTGAGATTACGTGCGCAGGCGAGGATCAGGGCCAGGGCGTGGTTGGACACCTCTTCGCTGGTCGCCCCGGCGATGTTGGTGACCATTACACCGTTGTCGGTGGCGGCCCTGAGATCGACGGTGTCGTAGCCATGTCCGTAGCGGACCATCAGCTTGCAGTTGTCCATCTGCTCGAATATCTCGCGCGGGATCTCCGAGTGGTAGTTGAGGACCACGGTCGCTTCTTTTATGGCTTCAAACACCTCGCCCTGGGACGACACGGGCGCGCAGATAATATCGCAGTCGATCCCCGCCAGGGCGGCACGTTCCTCGACCATCGGGTCGTCATACGGTGAAATCAGCACGACTTGGGGGCGGTCTGGCATTGATTGCTCCTGTAGTTGGACTTGGTGGACGGGGACGCATGATAGCTGTGACATCAGGGGCTGTGGGAGTCGTGGTGGGTGTCGCGTACCGATATCATTCCTGGCGTGAGTATCAATAACGGCGACGACACCGGTGCTCAAAACGAATCTGAACGCGCACTGCGTGCCGATATTCGGCTGCTTGGCGATATCCTCGGGCGTGTGCTTCAGGCGCAGTTCGGGGACGATCTGTTTGAGCTGGTGGAGAGCGTCCGTGCCCGCACGCGATCGCTTCGTGGGTCGCCGGACCCGGCGCTCCAGACCGAACTTTTCGAGGAGCTCGACGGTACGCCGTTGTACTCAGCCGTCCGGCTGGTTCGTGCGTTCACTATCTACTTCCACCTGGCCAACACGGCGGAGCAGCTTCATCGGGTCGACACGATGGGCGACAGCGGGGACGATCCGCTTGGCGACGCGTTTGAGCGTATTACTGCCGCTCGATTAAGTCACGCAGAGATCGAGAGCTTCATGCATCGCCTCGACGTGCGGCCCGTGTTCACGGCCCATCCGACGGAGGCGGCCCGGCGATCGATCCTGGATAAGCTGAGGCTGATCCATGAGTTGCTGGAAGAGCGCGCACATTCGAGCACATCTGAGCGGCGTCGAGGGCGTATCGAGCGGCGGATCACGGAGCTAGTAGAGGCGATAACGCAGACCGACGAGTTGCACCAGGAACGGCCTGATCCGATCGACGAGGCACGTAACGTCATCTACTACCTTGAGACGCTGTTTAACGACGTGGTTCCAGATGTCGTGGAGTCGCTCGAAGAGGGCTTTTCTCAGATGGGTGTCGAGCCGGGACCGTCCATGACCCCGCTGCGGTTTGGCTCCTGGGTGGGTGGAGACCGCGACGGCAATCCCAACGTGACAGCGCAAACGACTTCCGACGTCCTTCGCCTGCAGAACCAACGTGCGCTCCGGTTGTTGCGTGACGCCATCAGGGGGCTGGCGACCGAGCTTAGCCAGTCGACTCATATCGTCGAAGTGTCGGACCAACTGATGGCTTCCCTTGAACTCGATCGGGTCGCTATGCCGTCGGTCTACGAGGAGTTCCGGCGTTTGAACGCCGACGAGCCGTACCGGATGAAGTGCGTCTATATGTACGAGCGGGTGATCAACGCGCTCGCAGTCGCCAGAAGCGATGACCCACCGCTCGGGCCGGTGTATCACAACGGCGGGGAGCTGGTCGACGACCTGACGCTGATGTCCGACTCGATGCGCGCGAACCGTGGGGCAAACGTGGCGTCCGGTCGGCTCGGCCGGTTGATTCGTGCCGCGACGGTGTTCGGCTTGACGCTCGCTGCGCTTGATATCCGGCAGGACTCCTCTATTACGAACGCCGCTGTTGGGGAGTTGATCGATACGGTCGAGAATGCCGCTGCCGGATCGTTTGAAGCGCTTCCCCGTGAGGACAGAATCGAACGCCTGATCGCCGAATTGGAGGGCAGTCGCACGCTGAGGACCCCAACCGGATCCTACTCTCCAAACACGAAAGAGGTGCTGGACGTATTCGATGTAGTGCGTGGCGCACAGGACCGGTACGGCGGCGAGTCTGTCGATACGTGGATCATCTCGATGACGAACGAAGTTGACGATCTACTGGCGCCGATCGTGATGGCCCGCGAGGCGGGACTGATTGATCTTAGATCCGACGTGGCGCGGATCGATGTCGTGCCCTTGTTCGAGACGATCGGGGCATTGCGGGCGTCAGCCGGGGTGATGGACAGGTACTGGTCTATCCCGTCGGTTCGGCGGCTGGTCGAGCTTCGTGGCGGGGTCGCCGAGGTGATGGTCGGATATTCAGACTCAAACAAGGACGGAGGCATCGCGACGTCGCAGTGGGAGCTGTACCGGGCGCAACGGGCGCTCCGCGAGGTGGCTGAGCGGCACGGGCTGGCGGTGAGGCTGTTCCACGGCAGGGGCGGCAGCACGGGACGGGGCGGCGGTCCGACGCGGGACGCCATTCTGTCGCAACCGGCGCGGACGGTGGATGGCCGGATAAAGACGACGGAGCAGGGCGAGGTCATCGCCGACAACTACGGCACGCCTGAGCTGGCGCGTCGGCACCTCGAGATGATGACGGCGGCCGTGGCCGAGGCATCGCTACTGCACACCGAGCCGAGGCACGACGAGTCGACCCAGAGCCGGTGGTTTGACGTGATGGCTCAGATTTCAGAATCGTCATTCCAGAAATACCGCTCGCTTGTGGAGGCCGATGGTCTGGTCGACTACTTCCTGGCTGCGACGCCGGTGGAAGAGTTGGCCGAGATGAACATCGGATCGCGCCCTGCACGACGGGGCGGATCGATCACCGGCATCAGCAGCCTGAGGGCGATTCCGTGGGTTTTCGGATGGACGCAGTCGCGACAGATCGTACCGGGCTGGTACGGCGTCGGCACGGCGCTGGCGGAGGCGCGGTCGGGCGGGATGGCGGACGTGATAGACGAGATGTTCCGGGAGTGGAGCTTCTTCCGGGCTTTCGTGTCCAACGTTGAGATGACGCTCGCAAAGACGGATATGGGTATCGCATCGCTCTACGTGACGGAGCTTGTTCCGCCGGAGTTTCACCGGATATTTGACGATATCCGATCCGAGCATGAGCTTGCCCTGAGCGGTGTCCTGGACGTGACAAACCAGGACAATCTGCTGGACGCTTTCCCGATGTTGCGACGGACGTTGGCGGTACGTGAGGCGTACATAGCGCCTTTGAGTTATCTGCAGGTGTCGTTGCTGCGGCGTCGCAGGCGTGAAGTGGCCGATGAGCGTGACCCACTATTGCGGAGAGCGCTGCTGTTAAGCATCAACGGGATCGCTGCGGGGCTGAAGAACACGGGGTAAGCGTTGTCTGCGTTCACATGGAGCGCAAGAACCAGATGACGGCGAGTATCGGCGACATGGACAGGACTATGACGTAGGTGGTCGAGAACCAGGTGGGCGCGTAGATTACTATCGGGAAGGCGAGGATTGTTCCGATAACGATCGGCACGATGACCGTCGTGAATTTGTGATCGGTGATCCAGTCGCCCATGTTCTGCCCCTCTTCCCTGCTTAGTTGGATCGTGTGAGCCGCGGCCCGGTCCATCAAGTTCGGTGGAAGGCTAACAGACGCGAGATGTGTGAGATCCGCGCTGCTCGGACCTCCCCGGGCGGGTGGTCAGCCGCCCTTACGGTGTGTTGTGAGGAGACCATTTTGTATGACGGATCTCCTCCCTCACCCTTGATTCATCCGGCCTCTCCCGCCGGGAGAGGAAGTCCTGTTACTTGCCGCTGCCGAACCTCAGGCCGTTTATGTGCCAGTTGCGGGCCTTCATGTTGTTTCGCATGTCGCCGACTCGCAGGGGCCAGGGTTGGACGCCGCATTTTTCTGCCCACTCGTCGTACAGGCGGGTCATCTCGGCCAGGCGTTCTGGCTCGCTTACCGACAGATCGCTCAGCTCCGTCCGGTCTGCCGCGACGTTGTACAGCTCCCAGCGGCCGGGGGCGTCTTCCGGCGCCCAGCGTGGAAACTCGCTGACAAGCTTCCAGTCGCCCATCCGAGCGCCACGGTTGCCCTCGTGCTCCCAGAACATCGGCGCTTCCCGCTGCCAATTACCGCCGATTAGCAGATCCAGAAAACTCTCACCCTCCAACGGCGTTATGTCGTGATCGTCTCGCTGAGACGGATACGACGCGCCTGCCACAGCGATACAGGTCGCCGGGATGTCCGTTATGTGGGCGGGTTGATGAACGTTGCCGGCGTCCGGAATGGCCGACGGCCATCGGACGATGAACGGCGTCGATATACCGCCCTCGTGGATCCAGTTCTTGTAAAAGCGGAACGGGGCGTTGCTGGCGTTCGCCCACGGCAGGTCGTAGCTCATGAAGGTGTCTTCGCCGCCGGGTTTCAGGCCGGTGAAGTTGCCGACCTTGATCGGTTCGCCGTTGCGGGTCTCTCCGCCGAACAGTGCCGGGGTTGGCACACGAGAATCCTCGGCCAGGAACACCTCGCAGGCGCCATTATCAGCCAGGAACATCACCAGCGTGTCATCTTCTACGCCGGTTTCTTTTAATGCGTCCAGGACCCGTCCGATGCCTCGATCCATCTGCTCGATCTGCGCCGCGTAGACGGCCATCCTCAGGTCTTCCCACTCTTGTTCCTGTTCGTCATCCCACGAGTGAGCGCTTTCGTCTCGGGGTGAGATGGCCCAGTTTTTTTCAAGGATCCCGCGTGATTTCAGCTCCTCGTGCCGGGCGGTCCGCATGGCGTCCCAGCCGTTCATGTACTTTCCGCGGTACTTTGAGATGTCTTCCTCAAGGGCGTGGAGCGGCCAGTGTGGAGCGGTGTAGGCGACGTACAGGAAGAAGGGCTTATCGTCGCCCGACGCCTCGTGGATCATGCGCGCCGCTTCGTCCGATATGGCGTCGGTGTAGTGGTACTCGTCGGTCTCGACCTCGATGAAGGTATCGCCCCGCATGAGCGTCGGCGGGTTGTAGTAGTTTCCTGCGCCTGTGAGGGTGCCGAAGAATACATCGAACCCGCGCTGGATGGGAGTCGGGTGTGTCTCGTCCCCGGCGGTCCAGGTTTCTGGCTTTCGGACCGCATAGCCGCCGCCCACGTGCCACTTTCCGGACATGTATGTGGCGTATCCGGAGTCCTTCAAGACCTCGGCAACGGTGACGCTGGTCTTGTTCAGGTAGCCCCGGTAGGAAGGAGTTCCGAGATCGTCTGTCATGTAGCCGATGCCGGCCTGGTGAGGGTAGAGGCCGGTCATGAGACTGGCCCGCGAAGGGCAGCACTTGGCGTTGTTGTACATCTGGCTGAACGAGAGGCCCTGTTTTGCCATCCCGTCCAGGTTTGGAGTGCGGATCTCGGAGCCGTACGCGCCGATATCGGAGAAACCCATGTCATCCGCCATGATGATGACGATGTTGGGTCGTTTTGCGTCTGGCATGTGTTCTCCGGGATGTTGGGTGTTGGGATCGGCCGATTGCCATCGGCCAGGGCGGATAGTCATTTGCCTCTACGGTGTTAGAGCTGTCAGGAATCCCCTCGCCGCACCACTACGCGCCATGCGGCCAGTATCGCTGCTACTCCGGCTACTGCTAGAGCGATGTAGACGTATCGTGCCCCGTCGAGGAAGGCGCTTGCCATCTGGCCGGTTGTGTCGTCGCCGACCAGTGCGATGTCGGGCTCAAACCCACGTGCCACAAGAACGCCGGTCACTATGGACGAGGCCACGGCGATGCTCGTGATGTTGCCGGCGTTGCGGGTGACGTTGACCAGCGCCCCGGTGGTGTTGAGGGACGCCTTGTCGCCGCTGTCCAGCGCCGATGTCGTGTTTGGCACCTCCCACATGCCAAGCCCCATGCCGCTGATGAACAGCACGGCGATGATGAGCGCCACCGATGTGCCGGTCCCCAGGGTGGCGTAGAAGATCGATGTGCCAACGACGATCATCAGCCCGAAGATGACCCATCGCCGGGTGCCGTATCTGTCAGAGAGCCAGCCGGAGACGTAGGAAAATATCGCCATCCCGATCGCCGACGAGAACACCAGAAATCCGACCTGGGACGGTTGAAATCCACGCACCTCTTGAAGATAGAACGGCATTAAAAAACGCCAGCCGGAGCCGGTCAGAAATCCCAGGAATCGGGTCGCCATCGAGAACGCATAGGGCGTATTGGTGAAGACCCTGAGGTCGATCATCGGGCGTTCGACGGACAATTCCCTCCACACGAACAGACCCAGCAGGGTAAAGCCGATGGGGAATGCAGCGATGATCCATGGCGAGTCCCAGCCGGCCTGACTCCCCGTGTTGATGGCGGCGATGAACACCGACAGCATCGCGGCCGAAAGCACGGCTCCAACCCAGTCGAATCCCGGGCCGGTGGACTGCTTGCGCTCGCCGTTGACCCGGTCGGCATCGAGAAGCCGTATGGCGGCGAACGTGGCGATGATTGCCAACACCGCGGTGATTACGAAGAAGGATCGCCATCCGAGGGATTCGACCACGACTCCGCCGATGATCGGCCCGGCGATTGCCGCCAGTCCTACGGTGGAGGTGTACGCGCCGATGCCTTTGCCGCGCTGGTTCGCCGGGAACACGGTGGCGATGATGGCGTAGGAGTTTGTCTGGACGATGCCGATGCCGGCGGACTGTACGATCCGAGCGCCGATCAGGAACCCGAACGAGGGCGATAGGGCGACGCCTAACGCACCGATGGAGAACAGGATCAGGCCGAGCGTGTAGGAGCGCTTGCGACCGAGCTTGTCAGAGAGGCTGGCCGCCGGGACCAGGAAGGCGAGTATGGTGAGCGTGGACGCCAGGATCACCCAGGAAGCCGCGGGTAGCGACAGGTCGTGCTCGCGGGCGATCGTCGGCAGTGCGACGGTGATACCGCTGAAGTCGACGACGGTCGTGACGACGCTCAGCGAAACGGCGAAAAGCGCGATCCACTGGTAGTTGTCCTGGTAGTTGGCGGGGCGAGAGGTGGTCAACTAGTTGGCCGCAATTTTCCTGAACGCGTAGGGGCGGCCCTTCGAGGGCCTCAGCAGGACACGCCCGCCCTCGGGCGGATCGCTGTCCGCCCTTACGAGGTTGACCCAGGGTATGTCCGCAGGTACGCCTAGAACCACAGGGATTTGTCGACCACGTTGAGGAGCGCTTCTCCGGCGGCGAAGCGGCGGGCGTTGTCCAGGAGGAGGTCCGAGCGGCGCTGGTTGAGGTTGGATCCGCCTTCGTCCTCTTTTGCTGCCACATGCGGGGTTAAGACCACGTTGTCCAGCTTCCAGAGCTTGTGATTCGGGTCCAGTGGCTCTACTTCGTACACATCCAGGCCGGCGCCCGAGATCACGCCGTTCTCTATTGCCGCCGCTAGATCGTCAAGCTTCGTGGTCGGGCCGCGCCCGATGTTGATGAAGTATGCGGTGCTCTTCATGCGGGCGAACATCTTGGCGTTGAAGAGCCCCCTGTTTTCTGGCGTGTGCGGCATCGTGACGAGCACGAAATCGGCTCGCCCGATGACGCTGGCCAGCTCGTCCGTCGATACCAGTTCGTCGACGCCTGCCGGTGGGTCGCCAACCCGGGGGTCAACGCCGATGACGTGCATCCCGAAGCCTTTGCAGTGGAGGGCGGTGTCGCCTCCGATACCGCCTACTCCGACTATGACTGCCGTCGAGTCAGGCAGGAAGACGAATGGGGCGTCGTTGGCGTCCTTCTCATAGTCGCCTCGTGCCTTGGCGCGCATGTAGCCCGGGAGTCCGCGGGATAGGGCCAGCACCATCATCATGATGTGGGCGCTGATGTGGTCGTTGTAGATGCCGCGGAAGTTCGTGACGGTGACCAAGTGCTCGATCAACTCGTCGTAGTAGTAGCCCGGGGGCGGCGCAGCCTGGGGCGATTGCAGCCAGCGAAGTTTGGTCGCTGCGCCCAGCGCATCAGCCGGGAGGTTTCCAAAAGCCGCGTCCGCGTCCACGATCTCTCGCTTTGCTTCTTCGGCGTTCGCCGGGAGAACGACGTCGTAGTCCGGCAGCGTGTCGGAGATTCGTGCGGCCCACGACTTCTGATGCTCATTCTGCGGCGGCATGATTACGAACTTGGGCAAGGGTGCTCTTTCTAGTTATTTGGGTGGCTTGGAGGGACGGAACGCGCTAAGGACCGAATTGTCTCATTGGATGAGCAAGTTGGCGGTGAAGGTCCCTCGGCTACGCTCGGGATGACAGAATTTCGGGTCTCTATTTCCGGTCAACGGACGGGCAATCCTTGGTAATGATCGTATGGGTCGATTGGTATCGACCCGAGCGCGGATAGTCATTCGCCCCTACGGCGGTCAGGACGTATAGGGCAGTTGTTTTTACAGGCGGAACTCTACCCCAAGCTCGCTGCAAGCGGAACGGAACCAGTCGATCACTTCGGGGTGAAGCGGGATTCCGTGCTCCTTGCGTTTTGCGGTCTCCTCGTGCTCCGGCAGCCCGGCGTAGAAGACGCGGTCGTGTCCCGGCGCCGGCTTGAGATTTCTCAACGCGCGTAGGTACTCGTCCATCCCCTTCTTGAAATCTTGCACGTCGATGAATGCGTCGATGTCGTAGGCGGCGAGGAAGTGGTTGTTCTTTCCTCTCGGCGCCATCGGACCGGCGGGGCTGCCATTCAGGAGGCCGCCGAGTATGTCGACCACTACGCCAAGCGAATACGCCTTGTGCGATCCGAGTTCCCGGGTGCTTCCGGCGGGAAGGAGCATGTACTCGTCCGGGACGGGACCTGCTTCGGTGATGGGTGTGCCGTCCGGGTTTGCGATCCAGCCGGGTTCGAGGTCGACCCCGAGGCGCTTCGCCAGGGTGATTTTGTTTGCGGCGAGGATAGACATAGCGGCGTCAAACACGAAGGGCGGCTCTTCGCCAGCAGGGGCTGCGATAGCGATGGGGTTCGTGCCGATGGCTGCCTCTGCGGCGAATGTGGGGACGAAGGACGGGCCGCAGGCGGTCATGCACTGGCCGATCATGTCGTGCTCAAGGGCCATCATGGCGTGGTAGCCGGCCATGCCGAGGTGTCGGCCGTTGGCGATCGTGACCAGTCCGGCGCCGGTGGCCTTGCCTTTCTCGATTGCGATCTCCATGGCCTTCGGAGCGATGACGACGCCCATTCCGGCGTCGGAGTCGATGGTGGCGCAGGCCGGGCTCTCACGCACGATTCGCATGTTGGGGTGTGGGTTGAGGTGGCCGTTGCCGAGGCCGGTGATGTAGCTGCTCATCAGGTTTGAGACGCCGTGTGTCTCGACGCCACGTAGATCGGATGCGACCAGGACATCTGCGGCAAGACGGGCGTCGGCTACCGGCAAGCCCGCGGTTTCCAGTAGTTCGGCGCAGGTGTCTCGGAGGGTGTCGTGCTGGACTCTGTATGCGATCTCTTCCGGGACGTGGAATTGCTCAAGCATGGTTGCCGCTGCCTCTATGTGGTTGTTTGACGGACGGGTGTTTGCGTGGGCGAGTGTACTGCCGATGGGGATCGGGCGAGTGCCCTCAGGCTCTCGAAGGGCCGAGCGTTGCGCCAACGCGCTCTGGCGACCCTCGGCCTACAGCCTTGTTCCCCCTCACCCCGGCCCTCCCCCGCGGAGGGGAGAGGGGACAACGTTGCTGATGTGATCCAAGGGGGGAGTAGATTGTGACTTCTCCCTCACCCTTAATGTTTCTGGCCTCTCCCACGGGTAGAGGGGGGCATGCGCTCATCCCACGGACGCGACAAGGCCCCGCCGGTTGGCGAGGCCTTTCGTTTTCGTGATCCCTGGAATCCGGGTCTAGGAGATTCCTGCCAGTTCAAGGGCTTTGTCGATGTCCTTCGGCTTGTAGCCGACGATCACCTCGTCGCCGATGGTTGTTACGGGGGTGGTGTTCCGTCCCAGTGCGATCAGGCGCATTACGCCTTCACGGTTGCCGGAAACGTTCACTTCCTCGAACTCGATGTCTTTTCGTGAAAGATACACTTTCACCATGTGGCAGGGGCCTCAGCCGTTTGAGGTGAAGACCGTGATCTGGTTGTCTGCGCTCAACCCGAACTCCTGAATACTGTTTGAAATCTGGCCGCGCCTGCATATGCGCGGCCGGTTGTTACCTAAAAGTTACCCCCGAGATTGTAACCGCTTACTCGTTAGATGCGTCATCCCGGCGGCTGGTGTTCGCTTCTGACTTGGTCATGTAGTCACCGCCAAACAGGTCTTCCCCATCGGCGACCGCCTCGTCGATGGTCTGGGTGATCTCGTCCGCACCCTGGTACTCACGAAGAAACTCTTCGCTAACGAAAAACATTCATATACAGAAGCCATCACGAGCGATGTCCTCATGATGCCTGTCGCACGGGCAGATCTTTTTGCGATCCTCCACGGGATCGCCGCTGAGGGGCATTCAAGGACAGTATCGAAAGCCGTGGATGACCTGGTTCTCGGCAAGGCCCTGCTGGACCTCCGTAACCACTTCCGGTTCGGGGAAAAACTCGTATGCGCCGCGTTCGACGTAGCGTTCAGAGAACTTGACCGTTCCCTCTAGCGCCTGTTCCGGTGTCAGCTTTCGCCTGGGCATATGGGCCTTTCAACTTTGTTCATTTGGGGCCGAGTGGCCAGCTATTGCCGTGGGTTATTAGATCGACTGGATCTAATTCTAATTCCAGATTGTGCTTGTCGATAGGTTTTGGGGGAAAGGAATCGCCCCGTACAGAGATTAACGAGCGCTCGGGAGGTTCTGGATTCGCATCTGAAGGTGTGAATCGCAATCCATTCGACGGAATCCGACGGCCTGCAGCTTAAGTTTCCCAAGAAGCGCCGGGAGAGCTTCCTGAAACTCTTCCCTGGTTTTGTCGGCCGAAGCTTCAACGCTTAGTACGGCCGCGGTAGAGCATTCACAGCTGATGCCGTAGTAGATCTTGATGAACTCGGCTCGGCCGGTGACGTCCGTGTTGAACTTGTTAAGGGGCTTGAGCCGCAGTTTGACCAGCTCTGGATCCGCTGCGATCGCCGCATTTGTGCGTTCGTATAGCCAGTTTTGATCGGGCCGACGAGACGAATCGTGTCCCGATTTGTTCGCGGATTCATTCCCCAATCCGTCCCCAAAATCGTTCAGAGATGCGTCGTTGCCGGGTTCGTTGTTCGTAATATCAGTCATGTAAGCGGCGTTGAGTATAAGTTTGGGCAATGAGGTGGTCAAAGCGGCGGGAACGCTCGTCACGCCAATCTTGTATACCGTAGGTACACGGACGATTACTGAAAGTAATACGGTTGCGGCGTTAGGTGGAGTTTTGCTAGGGTACGCGCAATATGGAAATCGGATGGTTTGATTTTGACCCGCCGGAAGTGCCGCTGCGTGATCCCCACGCGATCGTGATGCTCCGGCCATGGATCAACGTCGGCAACGTGGGGACTATTGTCCTGTCACGGCTGGCGTCGATCTACCACGCTGAGGAAGTCGCCAGACTCCGACGGCCCGGACATTTTTACGATTTCACGCGTTACCGGCCCGAGATGAAGTGGGTGGACGGGGAGCGCGAGATCACGAGCCCGAACTCGAAGATCGAGATCGTTCGTCGTGACGCAGCGCCAGATCTTGTTCTGGTCCACCTCCTTGAGCCGCACTCCAACTCAGAGGATTTCAACGATTCCGTCCTCGAGATGCTTGAGGCGCTCGGAGTGACCACATACATCACCGTCGGCGGGATGTACGACTCTGTGCCGCACTCCAGACCGCTGCTTGTAACGGGTTCAAGCAGGGGTTGGGATGTCGAGCCGGATCTGGGCGGGGTCACACTTTTCCGCAGCCGTTACGAAGGCCCAACCTCGGCAACAAACGGAATCGGCGTAGGAGCGACTGCGCGCGGGTTGGCGACGCTGACGGTGATGGTGCATCTGCCGATGTACCTCCAGCTCGATAACGATTACGCCGGAGCAGCGCGAGCGTTAGAGGCCCTGGCGCCGCTGTACGACTTCAGGGACCTGAAGCTGCCAGAGGTCGCACTCGGGGAGCAGCAGTACTCGCAGGTGACGCCCGCAATGACCAACAACCCGCGGCTTGCCGAGATGGTGAAGCGGTTTGAGGATGAGTACGACTCTAACGACGACAAGACGCCGTCGCCACCGTCCGTAGAGCTTTCGGCAGAGATCGAGAAGTTCCTGGATGAGGTCCGAGGCGCAGATTCCGAGGACGGCCCAACCTCCGGCGGTATCTAACCGGCGGGGCCGGGTGTATTACCTTCGGTTTACGGGCGTGGTGCTCTTAATCTGGTTCGGTACATGAGTCGCTGCCCCGTCGTTGTCCTGAGGAGATTTGTTCCACTGTCATCCTGAATTTGATTCAGGATCCGTTGGTTGACCTCACGACGCTTATTTTGACAGTCGCGACTCGTCCTACGTTGTATCGGTGGTGCATGTAGTTTTTGGTTAAAGAGCCGATCCTGAATCGAGTTCAGGATGACAACTCGTAAGTCGCCCCCTGTCCTGAGGTTCTTGAAGCACCGCCCCTACAGGGT
>Ga0066376_10002886_pt1 | contig 15755 bp, 12 predicted proteins | sample Knorr_S15_td_Bot_FD_77009 | JGI IMG/M metagenome (GOLD analysis project Ga0066376, IMG submission 77009) | Marine microbial communities from Southern Atlantic Ocean transect - Knorr_S15_td_Bottom_ad_5009_LV_A | ecosystem: Environmental > Aquatic > Marine > Oceanic | place: Southern Atlantic... | reverse complement strand
ATATTTTGTAAGATAATTAATTTTATTAATTGTAATCCAAATAGTTTTACCTGATCTGTCTACACATTTAAGAGAGTATGCATTATTTGAACTTAACATATTGCTCCACTTAGAAGAAATCTCATCACTAATAACAATCATTTCACTTGAGTAATCTGGTATGTAAATAGGACTATCTTTGAATTCTATAAAATTAAAGTCCGTTTGTATTTTTGGATACGAACATAAAACTAACGGAACTAATAATATTGCTAGCAAGCTACTTATTGAGCGTTGGTTGTACATTTTTATTTTTTTACCGAGTTCAAAAAGAAAGGTAAATATTAGAAGATATAAAGGGAGATAGAATCTTGAATAGCCAGCGTAAGATGAATTCGTCTGGTCTATTGATATTAGTAAAAAACATAAGAGTACAAATATTATAGAAATTTTGATTGAAATATTTTTTTTATAATTAATTAGTAGATAAATCAAGCTAATAATAATAAGTAATATTGTTGATATTCCAAGAAAATATATATTTGAAAAGTACTCTGTAAAAAATAATTTATTTGGCATCAGGAAGATGAAAGGCCGCGAGTATTCAGTAGTCATTAAACCTTGATTTAGATAAAGAACTAACCATGGAAATAAACTTAAGAGTGTGTAAAACAAGATACTTTTAAGATTACTTTTCTTGTACAAAAGAAATATCAGAGAAGATGCTGCTATTGCTATGACTCCATATTCTTTGAACATTGAAGATAAAGAAAGAATTAAGTAGTAGTACTCTAACTGGAAATCTTCTGAGGAACTTAAATAATATATCCCTAGCATAATGAACAAAAGGCTGGGTATATCTAGATAGCTGCTATTTAGGTAGTATAAAAAAGTTTTATTTGAAAGTAAAAAAAATATGGGGAGTATATATGTAAGAGGATATCTCGTTCCAATCTTCTTAAGAGAGAGAAAAAAGCAGGAAAAAACTATAAAGTTAGTTAGTTTTAATAGTTGAAAATAATAAGTGTCTTTATTTGCTGTACTATTTAAAAGTAAATCAGAAAAAAAAGTATCAATGACGCTACCTAGGAAGAAAAATTGCTGGGGATAACGGTATCTTCCTAAATCAATGTTTATTGAGAGGTATAGAATTAGTGAGAGAGTAATTATTATTCCAAGAAAAATATATGTTGAAAATTTTTTCTTTATCCCAGTTTTTACTACATAGACATAGATTAAAATGAGCAATAATAAGGATAAATATATCATATTTACACCCCTTATCGTTTGGAGAAGTGTTCCAGCAAAATGCTGCATAGACGAAGAGTGATAAAAAGCATCTCCTCTTATTGGGACCGTATATCCAAGGGAAATATACAGTATATATCCTGGGATTATGAGTATTACTGGGACAAAGTCTAATACATGACTTGTCTTTTTTGTATCATATCCAATCTCCTTTTTAGAAAAGCTTCTAAGTTCCTCATTTTTCCTTCTTTCTAAGAGAATGAAGCCTGTCAAAATCATTGAATAAATTACAAAAAGAGGTGCGAGTATTATTTTTTCTAAATCAAATATTAATTGGCTAGTTACTAAAGGAATTAGAAATAATAGTAATTTTTTAGTCATTTCTTCTATTGTATGGTGCGATTTTAAATTTTTTTACTTTCAGGTTATTTTTATATTGAATATATAAAGAAGTATTAATCATTATTCAAAACTATAATTTAAACTTATGCAAGTTTCAGATATTAATGCATTAGAGTCAATGGAAAGTGCGTCAAATTATAATAAACACATTTTTAATAAGATATGTGCACAAATAGATACAAAAAATGTTGTAGATTTTGGGGCAGGTTTTGGTTACTTTTGCGATTATTTAATTAGTAATGGAAAAAAAGTTATTGTTGTAGAAATAAATGAGGAAGCAGTAAAAAGATTAAAAGCAAAGAAGTATAAAGTTTATAGATCTCTTAATGATGTTTCTATTAAGAATAAGACGATAGTGTCATTAAACGTTCTAGAACATATTGAAGATGATAAGAAGGCAATTAAAAAGTTTTATAACTTCATGAATTCAGGGGAAAAGATTATTCTTTATCTTCCTGTCTCTATGATCGTTTGGTCAAAATTAGATGTATTAGTTAATCATTACAGAAGATACTCAAAAAAAGATATTGTTCAAAAACTTAAGTCAGCTGGTTTTCGAGTTACATCAGTTGAATATGTGGATTTTATTGGCTGGCTTGTCTTATTAGTAATGAGAATATTAAAAGTTAAAATAGGATTTGATGAGACTAGGATAAAATTTTATGACAAATATGTATTTAGATACTTTATTTTTTTAGATAAAGTTTTTTCAAGTACAATCGGAAAAAATATTTTAATACATGCATACAAAGAATAAAAGACACTAGTTTTATTGTTTAAAAAATTTACAGTTGCCCAGTCTTATTTGTTAGAACTCTCTTTTTAGTATTTTTAAAAATATAACATGCTATTAACGGACCTATATTCAAGTAGAATTGAATAATTGATCGAGATTGGGATTCATCAAATGGGTTGTAAATCATACTATCTTGGCCTACATATTCCGTATAAAAAGTTTCCCATCCAAAAATTGAATACTGGAAGGGTCCGGTAATGAAAACGAATAGAATAATTAGGTACAAAGAGATAATTATTTTTCTTAGTTTAGAGTCCCCATCAATGTTTAACGTTAACAAAAGTCCAAAATATAGAACGAAAACTGACCCAAAACTTGTCCCAGGATCTGAAAGCTTAACAAAAAGTACTCTGTAGCTTTGTAGGGCAAAATCTCCAAATAAATAGATACAAGTTAGAAATAGAAGACCTATAAACAAAGAAAAGACCAAATTGAACCTTTTTACTATAAGTTCATTAATTTTTTTTGATCTATTTCCAACAAGAAGCACAAGATAAAATAAAATATAGATTAGTAATGTAAAGTATGGGCCTCTAATTCCTTGATATTTCAAAACCCCTTCAAGAGTAGAAAGATATGTAATAAGGAAAAATATTACTGAAAATTTTGTTAAAAAAAGATTTTTGATTTCTAGTGTAAAAATAATTAATACAAACAATGAGAAAAGAATAACTGATTCAGTTCGTGTGTTCATAATTAGAAATAAACTAGTGAAGATAATTATTTTACTATCCAAATTCTTATTCCTTTTATAAAAGTAACAAGAGGATATAAAAAGTAAAGTTAATCCTGAAGCTAGGAAATGTGGCCTTACTCTTAGCATCCAGGAAGTAACTTCGAAGTTGAAAATAGGAAATATGCAAGCTAGTAAAAGGATTCTCTTATCAATCTCAAAGATTTCATACAAAAGAATTCCTGCAAGTGTAAAGGCAGCCATCCCCGTTAAGAAGCTTACTGAGAGCAAGATTGAAGAAGTTCCAATAAAGAAAAAAGATAAAGCAACTACATATACCTGCGGAGCTCCAAATTCGTAAAGAGCTGAATACTCCATATTATATAGACTTCTAAAGATGTTCATCGAAGAGCCACTTGGGTTGATCAATCCGTAGTGGTAATTGAATACTTCAATTAAATTTATAAGCAGTATGACTCCCAAATATCCAAAGACCAGACTCTTCTTTTTTAAAGACACAATAATTAAAGTTAAAACATTTAGAAAATATATAATAAAACCAAAGTCCTTAAGGGCTGAAAAGTTCTGTAAGTTTGTGAGAGAGAAACAGAGAGTCCAAAAACCTGTCCCAAAAATTGGTATAAGTATCACCCCGTATGAATCTTTTTTTATTAAAGTAGCAGAAATAATTAATCCTGGGACTAACCAAAAAGCTATAAGTAGATTAATTGAAGTTAGGGGAAAGTCATTCATCGGTTATTTAATTGGACAATAATATTTTGGATATGTTTTTGATTAGGGACAATTTGATCGATACCGTTGGTGTACTGGTTGTACCCATTGAACGTCATCATTGAGTAAGCAATAAATACCATAAAACCTAATAAAATAAATTTTTTTGATTTACGAGCCAATAAGAAAGAAGCATTAATTATCAATATAAAAAGAACAAAAATTGGTTCTTGTGACCATGTTGGAATTCCCTGCCTAAGCTTAACTTGTAAATCAATCCACTGATTATTTTCTAGGTTATTGTATAGCTCCCCTTGAATGAGATTAGAACCAATGATTTTACCGTAACACTTAGGGTCATCAGTGTAACTTTTTCTTAATGTAATTTTGTAACTATCATCCTTGGAAAATTTATTTAGGAGCTTTTCCCCATCATGATAGGAATAGAGACAGGTGCCATTAAAACTTGGAATACGTAATGCATAGTCTACTTCTTCGACTTGAACTGAATCGAGTCCTCGTGTAAACGAAGAGGGGAGTCCGTAAGTACTAATAGATAATAAAAGTATCCCAACTATTATTAATGTATAAAGAAATAATGGAAATAATTTAGATCCAGTTCTTATCATTTGATTAATTAGCATAATTATTATGAATGATATATTAGGTGTTAAAAAATTAATATGATTTTTCTAAATAAAATTATCAAAAGGTTAGTTCTTTTGGAAGTTCTGCTTCTATCAAAGATATTATTGGAGATTGTTGACAGCATCTGTGGAGTAGATGTCCTCAGCTCATTTAATGATAAATATTTAAGATTATTTCTCTCTTCAGAACAGATTATCGATTTTAAACCTAAATAGGTAGTCAGAGGTAATGAAGCTGTAAGCGTTAATAGCGTTGGAGAATGCAAAAGGCAAGTATTGCTGGGCTGGTCTAGAGGAGACTAAACAGAGATAGATTACGATTACATATTTATTAGTCCTGATACTTTGAGCTCTTTGATAGTTTTTTCAGTCTTACTTCTCCTGACTTATTTGTATAAGAAAAGAAAATACACAGATATGTAAACTGATTTAATGACTAAATATTTATCATGGAACAAAATTCCTAAGGCAATCCCTAAATCAATTGAAGAGATAGGTGACAGTAGTTATTTGTTTGACAAGCAGAGAGCCCCCTACACTATTTATGGCCTAGGCAGAAGCTATGGAGATGTTTGTTTAACAGAGAAAGGTACTTTACTACTTTCTCGAGGACTGAATAAATTCATCGAGTTTGATTCCACAAATGGAAAGCTTCGCTGTGAAGCGGGGGTCTCTTTAAATGAAGTTCTACAGTTAGTTACACAACAAGGTTGGTTCATCCCAGTAGTTCCTGGGACAAGATTTGTAACAATCGGAGGTGCTGTAGCAAACGATATACATGGTAAAAATAACCATAAGGTTGGAAGTTTCGGAAACTTCGTAAGAGAATTTGAGTTATTAAGATCAGACGGGGAGAAAGTAGTTTGTAGCAAAAGAAATAATGAGGGATTATTTCATGCAACAATTGGGGGGTTAGGCCTTACAGGAATAATTACTTGGGTTGAAATTGATTTGATTCCAATTGTTAACCACTTCATAGATGTTGGGATAGAAGGTTTTAAATTTATAGATGATTACTGGGATATTAATAAACAATTGGAGAAGGATTGGGATTATACAGTTGCTTGGTTAGATTGCATCTCTGGAGGAAGCTCTATTGGAAGAGGGATATTTCACTCAGGAAAGCATTCCTCCCTAGAAACAGGATTACCAAAATATAGAGAGATAAAGATTACCTTCCCCATAGAGCTTCCCTTCCCTTTAATTAATAGTTTCTACTCTAGAGTTATAAATTCTATGTACTATAGATCAAATTTAGGAAGAGGACCTTTGATAAAACATTATAAACCCTTCTTTTTTCCTTTAGACTCTATAAATTATTGGAATCGTGCTTATGGAAAAAAAGGTTTCTTTCAATATCAATGCGTGTTTCCTCCTGAGAATTCAAAAGCCGGTGTTAGTCAGATATTGGAAGTTATTAATAAAAGTAATCAGAATTCTTATCTTGGAGTTTTGAAAAGTTTTGGAAGTATTAAGCCTGAAGGAATTATATCTTTCCCAAGACCTGGAACCACTATTACTCTTGACTTCCCCAATAAAGGAGATAAAACTCTTAGTTTATTTAATGAATTGGATAGTATTGTCAGAACTCTTAAGGGGGCACTTTACCCAGCAAAGGATGCAAGAATGTCAGGTGAAATGTTTAGGTTAAGCTTTCCGAGATATGATGAATTTTCACAGTATATAGACCCCAAATTTTCATCAAGCTTTTGGGAAAGAGTAAATTAAAAAATGAGAAAAGAATTAAATAAGTATATAAAGTCTGATGTTCACAAGATTCATGGTTGGCTTGAGCAAATAGATATAGATTATATTTTAGAAATTCAAAATTATCAGAATAGATCTAATATTTGTGGCTCCATAGGTGAAATAGGGGTTCACCATGGAAAACTTTTTATACTATTAAATTTATTAACCCAAAAAAATGAGCATTCTTTTGCTATTGACTTGTTTGATGATCAGAAGGAAAATATAGATAGATCTGGACTTGGTGATTTAAAAATATTTAAGTCTTATTTGGATAGTTATGCTGTAAATAAGGAAAACATTCAAATAATATCAGCTAATTCACTGACACTAGGCAAAGACTTTTATAAAGAGGCTACCTCTGATAAATTTAAGTTATTTTCGATTGATGGGGGACATCATTATCAAGCTGTTATCAATGACCTAAAAATTGCAGAAGAAGTAATTTCTGATGGAGGAGTTGTTCTACTAGACGACATATTAAATCATCTCTGGATAGAAGTTGTTTCAGCATATTCGGAATATAAAATTAAAGGAGGCAAATTAATCGCATTTGCAGTTACTAGAGATAAACTATATCTAACAAGCAGCAGTGAATATGCAAAGGAATACCAAAGTGTTTTACAGACTGCTTTTGGCTCAAAGTTAAACTTCCTTATAAAGGAATTATTCGGAGATAGTGTTCTTACATATTATCCAAGGCTATTAAAGACTGCTATTGATTCTGGGAATATAAAACTTTTCTTTAAAAAGCCAATTGTCAGTTTAAAATTTTTTTTCTCTGTTATTAAAAGAACAACAAAAGAAGAGAAGTGGTAGGAAGCTTAATTTCTGGAGGGGTTGAAAGAAGTTATTTTATTATTGGTAGTGCTTCCTCAACAGGTATTCCTATAAGATTTTGGAAACTCCCTTTTTTATTACTATTCTTTTAGATAAGTGTAATTTGTATTTATTAAATAGAATGATTTGGAGGTATTGAATGCAAAACTCAAACTGGAAATGTCAGAAGTGTGATGGGATTGAATTTGAAGAAGATTATATTATGACCACAGGAAAAGGGTTTTCCCGCTTCTTTAATGTTCAAAATAGAAGATTTCTAACAGTTACTTGTTCAAATTGTAGACTCACTGAGCTATATAAATCAGAAAGCAATAAATGGATGAATGTTCTGGATTTCTTAGGGAACTAAACTGATTACTGAAAGACGTCATGATGTAGATGCAATAAGAGTTATTGTACTTTTTTTACTTATAGCTTATCATTCTGCAATATCATTTCAGCCTTGGGGTTGGGATATTGGTTTTATTACAAATGACAAATCGATTGACTCTATATGGAACTTCTTCATGGCAATAAATACATGGAGAATACCAATACTGTTTGTGATATCTGGAATGGCTTTAAGGTATTCTTTTGAAAAAAGAGACAAGTTAACGATCTTTAATGAGAGAACTAAAGTTATTTTGCTTCCTTATTATTTTGGATTGGGTACAGTAGGGCTTCTCCACTCACAAATATTTTTAAATTATGTGAGGTCAGAAGAAAATGCAGTACCAAGTGCAGCGCATTTGTGGTTTTTGGCAAACATAGCAATCTATGCATTTTTATGCATCCCTATGATGAATTTTCTAACAAACAATAAATCCCCTTCAGAAAATATCTCAAGAATATTGAATTCAAGATTTGGAATATTTCTCTTTTCCCTTCCTTTTTTAATAGAGGGATGGTTACAGGAAAATTTAATACTAGCTTGGGGTCTTGGCTGGACAATGTATCCAGGGTCACTTCATGGCCTTTTGCTCGGTCTTATATGTTTCATTTCTGGGATAATATTAGTCTCCCAGGGAGAAGCATTTTGGGATGCATTAAAAAAAAATATGCCAATTCATCTTGTATTAGCAATTGGTTTATTTATAAATAGAGCCTTTGGAGGGTTTGAAACAATCGGGGGAGCCTTAGTAGCTTTTGAGTCATTTAATTTTATGTTTGCAGTTTTTGGCTTAGGTCAGAGATATCTAAATAAACAATCAACAGCGCTTGACTATCTAAAAGAGGCTGTATTTCCTGTTTATATTTTTCATCTACCATTGCAACAACTTTTTGCTACTTTCTTAATCCCATCCAATCTTTCTCCATATATAAAATTTTCTCTCCTTGTAAGTTTGACATTAGCAGGATCATTTCTCTTATTTGAGTTAGTTAAAAGAGTAAAAATAATTAGACCTTTGTTTGGACTAAAAAATGCACCGCCAGAGGAGAAGAAAAAGTACTTAGCTAGAGGTTTGAAAATCTTTTATTATTATTTAGCAGGAAGAGTTATCATTGAAACTATTTTTGGTTATGGAGTTATTCTTCTTATTTATATGTTTCCCAAATAATTAAATTAATTAAGAGAACAATTTAGGAAAAAGTATTGGAGTGGAATCTTTGTATTCTTCATAACCAGGATCTCCACCCCATGTTTTATCAGCTTTTTTCTCTAACAAGGGGACTCCACTGCCTCTAGTTAAAAGAATGTAGACAAAGAGTGGGGAAACTAGAGTAAATAATTGACTACCTTTCAAAACCGGAAACGCAATAATTGCTATGCCAAACCAAAGAAGTATTTCTCCAAAATAATTAGGGTGGCGAGACCTAGACCAGAGCCCTGTATTAATGAATTTATTTTTATTACTAGGGTCTGCATTAAACTTGCTTTTCTGATTGTCAGCTTGAACTTCAATTGTGAAGCCAGTAATCCAAATGATAAGACCGATTAGGCCGATGCTTCCAAAGGCAACCAGATTATTGCTTGAAATTGCTGTTAGAGTTGCACCAGCTGTGAAGGTAACCCACAGTCCTTGCAAAACCCATGCATTAAGAAACCTGATAAATGATGATTTTAAGTTATCAAAGCGAATATCTTTACCTGCTTTGTTAATTCTTTTAAAAAGAAAAATTCCTAGCCTTAATGTCCAAATAAGTACAAGTGATCCAAGTAGCAAGGATCTTGTATCTAAACTACTAGCTAGAAACATAGCAATAAGAGTTGTTAAAACATAAGTCATGGTTCCGGTTATATCATAATATTTTTCTGTCTGTGATATAAAGGCAGGGATAAAGGCTACAACCTGTGTGAAAAAAGCTATTGCTACAACTAGACCAAATACAGGAAGCCCGTTATATGTGTTTCCATATTGGCTTCCGGCAACAGCAATAAGGAACCCTATTAATAGAGCTATTGGGATTGTTACTGAGGCAACTTTTTCTGCTTTTTTCATATATCTACAATATATTGTTAATTGATTTACTTTCCGAATCTATCTTCGAGATGCTTCTGCTGTTTCCACTCTAGGGTCTGCTAAGCCAATCCAACTTTCATTATCTTTCCTAAATATTGCAGAAATTGGACCAAAACTTGCCTGTAGGGAATCCGTTACTTTAACATTATGGCCTCTCGCTCTAAGCTCTTCGATAGCTTTTTCTCCAAACGATGGCTCAATGATTAATTCCGATGCCGTACTCTCTCCAAAATAATCAATAGTCCATCTGCCTTTTGCCATATTTTCCTCATAAGAGCTATTTTTGAGAAGATGAGGGAGAATAAACTGGCTTAAAAGTTGTGGTTGATGTCTTCCACCTCGTGTCCCAACAATCATGTCAAGCTTTCCATTATCAGACCATATTGTTGGAGAGAGAGTATGCAGAGGCTTTCTCAAAGGAGAGAGTTTGTTTGGATGGCTATCTTTTAAGTTAAATCCTGCACCTCTGTTGTGTAGAAAAAAACCATAACTACCTACTCCTATAGTGCTACCTATACCATGGAAGTTTGATTGAATAAGAGACACTGCATTTCCCATCGAATCTTTTATAGCCATATATGCAGTTCCTCCCCCAGATTTTCCTGGAGGTGGAAATATAGATGCTGAGCGTTGGTCGATAGCGGAGGTCTTTTCTTGAATATATTCCAAATCGATACCATTAAATTTATTTATTTCTTCACGATAGTCATATGTTATGTTGTCTCTATCAGCAGCAAGAGCTCTGTAGCATTCTATTAAAATATGGTCTTCGATTTCATCACCAGATTTTGTAGACAGTTCATATGCTTTGAGTGTTGCAAGTGTTAAGTACCCTTGTGTGTGAGGAGGTGTTGTCCACCCTGTTTTGTCAAAAATATCTAAGACCAATGGTTCAGTCCATTTAGATTTATAGTTTCTCATATCATCTAGTGTAAGAAGATTATTTGTCGCATTGACAATTGCCAGGGCAAGCTTTCCAGTATAAAAATATGATGACCCTTCTTTTCCAATACAAGATAAGGTGTTGGCAAGTTCTGGTCGTTTTAGCACCTCCCCTTCTTTTAAGGGCTTTCCCGAAGAATAAAAATTGTTAGAGGAGACTTGTTTCTCAAGAGACGTTTTATGACGAGTAATAGCTTGAGATAACTCTTTGCTAACAGGAAAACCCTCTTGGCAGAGATTAATGGCATCTTTTAGTAATAGATCAAATTCAAGACTACCAAAGCTTTCATGCATAGTTTCCCATCCGCTTACAGCACCTGGTACAGTAACACTTGCTTCATGATTTAGAGGGATCGAGTCAAGATGAGATAAGTTTGCATCTAATACATTGGACCCCGCATATCCCGAAGAGTCTAGACAGTAAGGCTTCTCTTTGCCATTAATCCAAATCAAAGCAAACAAATCCCCACCAATCCCACATGTTTCTGGAGCTACTACACCTTGCACAGCATTTACCGCAATAGCTGCATCTATAGCATTCCCTCCGGCCTCGAGAATTTTATTACCAGCTTCTGTAGCTAAAAAATGGGGAGAGACAATAATTGCTGACATATTAGAAATAATATATCAATTAATTCTTTTTAGTTATAATAAATACTATGAAATTAGGTGCATTTGTTCCGCAGGGCTGGAGAATGGATTTAACAGATCTATCACCTGAGAATCAGTGGAAGACTATTGTTTCTTCAGCGAAACGTATCGAAGATTTAGGTTATGATTCAATTTGGGTTTATGATCATTTTCATACAGTACCAGTTCCAACACAAGACCCAACATTTGAATGTTGGTCATTGATGGCTGCAATCTCACAAGTCACAACACGAGCAAGAATTGGCCAAATGTGTACTTGCAACTCGTATAGGAATCCTGCCTATCTAACAAAAGTAGCATCAACAATAGATGTAATGTCAAATGGAAGACTTGAATATGCTATTGGTGCAGGTTGGTATAACCAAGAGTATCATTCATACGGTTACGAATACCCTTCTGATGGGGTTAGGCTCAAGATGCTTGAAGAGTCTTTAATAATATACAAAAAAATGACAACAGAGGACTTACCATCTTTTAGTGGAGAGTATTATCAGATTAATGAGGCAATAAACCAACCTAAACCTATACAAAAGCCATATCCGCCTCTTTGGGTTTGTGGAGGTGGGGAGAAGGTCACGCTAAAGTTACTTGCAAAGTATGGTGATTATGGTAACTGGGATGTGGATTTAGATGGATTTGTAAAGAAGTCCAAAATATTAAAGGAACATTGTGAGAACGAAGGTAGAGATTTTGATTCAGTAGGGAAAACGCTTCATACGGATGTTGTAATTGCAAAAAATGATAAAGAATTAAGAAAGTTAACTACAAAGATTGCTGAGCAAAGAAATGAAGATTTGGAGAGACTACTTAAACGCCCACTTGTTGGAACAGTCAACCAAGTTAATGATATGTTAGGAAAATTTGAAGAGGAAGGATGCGTATACTTGATAGCATATATTTCTGATATAGTCTGGGGAGACACTCTAGAACTTTTAAAGAACTAACCTTTTTATTTTCCCACAACAAGAACAATTTCTTCTATAGAAGAATCAATAATTTTTCCTTGTTCTAAATTAGATCCAAATACTTTACCTTTACAACCAATAGGACCTTCTTCGTATAGGGTTTGGATTTTTATATTTAATTTTGTCTTCTCTATCTTTTCCTCAAGCTCAGCCATTGCAGAACCTAAAGTATAAGAACATGCTCCGTTGAAAGCAGGAAGAGTAAATTGTTTATTTTCAATTATTCTATATACAGAATAGCTAGGATAATTGGAAAATATTTTTTCACCACAGCCAGTCACCCTACTATTTTCATTAGCAATGAAGATTTCTATTAGATTTTCATAAAATACTTCACACTCTCCGTTATAGAACCTACCTCTTAATTCAACTCTGTCATACCATTCATTAAAACTACCTAGATCATTAACACTCATTTTTGCACTAACAAAGGAGGAAAGATTTGTTTGGAACTCAATCCCTCCAAGCGCATTGTCTTCTTCAGGGGGAGTAATAATATACTTGTATTGATTATTATTAAGAAATTTATATGTATTCTGGATTTCTCTATCCATTGAGAGATATTTATTATGATGGAATTGATTTTTTGTTACTAGTCCTGTAAAGACAACCAATACTAAGACAAGTGAACCAATATTTAAATATTGGTTACTAAAGTTCGGAACTTTTTCCGATATATATTTTACCAGTAAAGCTATAAAAATTAGATGGAAGATTGTATCCTGCCTAAAAAGAAAAAAGATAACGATTCTTCCCGGTTCATTAATTAGAGTGTCTATGTATGAAAGAAGAACACTTGTAGGGAAATAAATTAAAAAAGCAATTTGTAGGCAATTAGTTTTTTTGTCCCTTGTGAATCTTCTTAAAATAAAACAAACTATTAGCCAGAAAATTAATCCGGAAAATCCATTTGCCCAGTTATTAATTATCCATTTAGGTGTTTCTACTTCGGAAACTTTAAAGGGAGATAAATGAAATCTTTGGAAGATATAAGAGTAGACCCAACTAACTTTTTTCCCGTACGCGTAAACAATAGGATCTCCAGATCTTATTGTATCTCTTAAAAGAAAAGCTACTAATGGGGAAAGGAGAGCCCCTATTTTTAGATAAGATTGTAAAACGGCTTTACTCATCGATTTATTGTATAGATCACTAATGAAGAATACGCCAACCCAGAATATGCCAAACTGTATATGAAAATAACAACTAAGAACTAAAGTAATTAAAGTTTTTTTATAATTGTTCTCAAGCCAATATGAGATTGATAGCAATATTAATGAAATTGCAATAAGACCTTCTTCTATTGGTGTAACGACTCCGTTCCCGCCTAAAATGTCTTGTTGCACAAAGAATATTGAAACTACAATAAGAGATTGAAAACTAGTTAGTCCTAATGTTTTTAGTAACCTTGATATTGAAAATGTTATAAAAGCTATAATCAAGCCCCTTGTTAGTAGGAAAGATATCTGGTCACCAAGTAAGACATATGAACCTCCAAAAAGCGTTTCAAACAGTATTGTTCTCGAAGAAATTGGTGCAATGAATGAAGAAAGGGGGTCTTTCATTGTGTAAATATTTTTTATTCCATAGCCCATTTTCTGCCATTCATCTGCAGTTCTTACAAAATTGAATGGCGGAGACTTAGCATACACCAGGGCTGCTAAAAATAAATAAAAATATTTTTCTATTACTCCATTAATTTTCTTTCCAAGTGGATAGGTTTTAACAAATGGATAAATCCAAAAGAGATTAATCAATTCTGTGCTTAAATTATCTAAATAGTATTGCTCAAAAAGAATATGGAGCATCTGGTAGACCAAAAGATAATATGCTATGTATAAAAATCTTGAATTTATATCAGGAATTTCCGTTCGTACCCATAACAAATAGAAAAAGAGATAATAGAAAACCGAGAATAGGATTTGGAGTACTAAATTTTCATCATATTCAGAAATTATTTTTCCTTCATAAGCTGGAAGAATTAAGTATCTAATTAAAGAGAAAATGGGAACAGGTTTTATAACCCAGGGAATAAGTATAAGAGAGACAATAATACTCTTTCTTTTGTATACCTTATTCATAGTTAATTAAACCATAATACTAAGGCATGTTGATAATATTGATTACTAGGAAAGGTTACTTAAATTGTCACTAAATAAGATTAAGTCTGAGCTCAGGGCTTATAGCGATCCTAAGAGAAAAGCCCATTCACCATCTTTCATGAAAGCGGGCAAGGGAGAATATGCTGAAGGAGATAAGTTTATAGGCGTTACAGTCCCCAATGCAAGGAAAACAGCAAAGAAATATAATGATATTGATGAAAAAGATATTGAAAAACTTCTCCACTCCCCATGGCACGAGGAGCGTTTTATCGCTTGGGTTATTGTTATTACTAGGTATGAAAAATCTGGAGATAAAGGATATTGGTATAGCTTCGCCGTAAATAACATTTCACAGCTAAACCACTGGGACTTAGTAGATATGGTTGCTCCTCGCCTCCTTGGGGATTATCTTATAGATAAACCTCAAAAACAATTCCTTACATGGGCAAGCCACCCATCTTTATGGATTAGAAGAATAGCAATGATAGCAACGTTTCCAAGAATTAAACAGAATGATTTCTCACTAACGCTTAAACTATCAAGAAAATATCTTACTGATTCAGAAGATTTAATTCACAAAGCTACTGGTTGGATGCTGAGAGAAATAGGAAAGAGAGATGAGAAGCAATTGTTAAAGTTTATGGATAACAATCATAGAGACATGCCAAGAATTATGGTTAGTTATGCTCTAGAAAAAATATCAACAGACAAAAAGAACAGATATAGGTTAAACAGATAAAAAAAGAAAAATTCTCAAGCATTTAGAAAAGTTATCCAGATTTTTCCACTGGAAAACTTTAAATAAAGAAAACAGCTTGAGAATAAATTAAAAGTTTAGCTAATAGTTAGAATGAAATACATATGAAAAAATTAATACTTATTTGTTTTCTAGTTACTTCTTGTTCAAGTACATCGGATTTTACAGCTTCTTTTAATTCTCAGGAGGGTATTAGATTAATTAACCCATCCTATAGTTCTCCGAAAATCCTTGAAGCAGAGGGAGGATTATTCCAGGGCGACTACATAATTAAATATGCATATGGGACTATGGATGTAAGTTCAAGTAATTTTGATTCGAAAACAAATTCCTACAACAACTTAATAAAGTCTTATGATGGAGTGATTACTTCAACTTATCAATCTACAAATTACCAAGGCCACAGGCAAATAAATATTGTTGCGAATATACCTTCTGATAAATTCAACGATTTTATCATTGATATTGAGTCAATAAAGAAGTTGTCGGATATAAATATAAACTCTAATGATGTGACAGTGCAAGTTCTCGATATTAATTCAAGAATAAAGAGTTTAGAGAGGGAGAAGATTTCTCTTGAGGAAATTAAAAAAGATGCAGTTACAACCTCAGAGAAACTTGAGGTTCAGTCTCAATTAAGGTATGTTAATGAACAGCTTGAAGTATTAATTAGCCAAAAAGAATACTATATGGAATCTATTTCATATTCTGAAATTTCTATGTCGATAAGAGAGGGTAGTGGCATTTCTCTATTCTCTTGGAACTATTATGTTCAAAGGGCGTTAGATTGGTTAGAAAACCTAGTTGGGTTCACTGTCTCTGCTCTAATATTTT
>Ga0066376_10002885_pt1 | contig 15758 bp, 10 predicted proteins | sample Knorr_S15_td_Bot_FD_77009 | JGI IMG/M metagenome (GOLD analysis project Ga0066376, IMG submission 77009) | Marine microbial communities from Southern Atlantic Ocean transect - Knorr_S15_td_Bottom_ad_5009_LV_A | ecosystem: Environmental > Aquatic > Marine > Oceanic | place: Southern Atlantic... | reverse complement strand
TTACTTGTCCATGTCCTTCGTTATAACCTGCAGTATTTTCTTGGTTGTCACCAATAGAATATGAGCCACCGGAACCTCCCCCTGAAGTATTGTCAGGGCTACCTGGTCCTCCAGTATAACCGGCTCCGCCGCCCCCACCTCCAGAACCATGATCAGCTCCTCCTCCACCAAATCCGCCATCACCACCATTATTATAATCTCCTGATCCTGACCCTGAATCACCATATCCACCATCCCAGTGTTGACCACCATTTACATCGTATGATTCACCATATGAATACCAACCTGATCCACCACCTCCACCAGATGATCCACCATGCTCCCCTCCATTACCACTATTAAGATATTGTGAACAATTAATATCTAACGAGTAATTTGTATAATTACCATGGCATCCGTTATCTGTTCCTTCTTCTCCACCACCACCACCAGCACCAGCAACTGCAATCAATCCTTCACCTCCTACTTCATAAACATATACCCAAGATGCACCACCTCCTCCTCCTGAATAACTTCCTCCTCCATGCTCACCACGTTGTCCAACTACAATATTAAGAGTTGATTGGGCGGATAATTCCACATCACAAAATAATTGAGCTCCTAACCCACCAGTATAGGTTCCGCCATCACCAAGACCTCCTTCTGCTCCAAAAACCTCAATAGAGTACAAACCAGAAATAGGTACCACCCATTCTTGGATTCCATTATTAGAAATTACTAGTCCGTCTAAGGAAGTCCCCGAATATTCGGTATTCACCTGAGATTGGTCGGGTCCTAAACGGCCTTCTTGTCCACAGTTGGTAAAAGTAAATGTTGGACTTAAGTTTACCTGCGCAAACAGAGAAATGCTAAAAAATAGGCTGGCAAATAAGAGTAAAGACTTTTTCATCTTGCAATGGGATTTAGTTAAAAATGGTCCTAAACGCCATGCAGGAAACCTGGGGCTACATCTAGGGGGGTATGCTTCTTTATACCTTTATGTAGAAAAAAGGTAAAACGTTAACATGAAAAATGAATTATTTTTAAAAACACCAACAAACTACAGCTTAATTAGGTACTAATCAGTGTATTTCGAGTTAACGGTAGGTATTATTGAGTTAACGGTAGTAGGAATTAGGTAGTAGGAAGTGGGTAATAGGAAATAGGGAATAGGAAATAGGCATTAGGTAGTGGGAAATAGGGATTAGTTAAAATTGCAAACTAGGAATTGCAAACTGTTGACAAAAAAAACACCTGCTCCTTGGAGCAGGTGTTTCACAAATAATCTATTTGTTAATTAGAGCGAGATTATTTTGTCATTTTCTTTTCTACTGTACCATCGTTAAACAAATACAATAAAGTAGTTCCACGAGGCATATATTCCGGATTCACTTCTTGTCCGAGCATGTTTACCACGCGTACAAGGCTACGTATATCGTTGGGATGAATCTCAACTTCCATATCCTGTGCCCACTGTGGCACCATCGGTGTCAGTTCGATGCGCTCAGAAGTATATTGGAAATCGAAATCAAGCACCTCGTTATCCATACGAACTTGGTACCCTTGCCCAGGGATGAACTCACCAATACCATTAAAGGAGAAGTCAGGCCAATAGAATCCACCAGCATTATTCTTAATCAAGGCAATATCTTCAACAATATCGAAAGTTTGAGCGGCAACATCAGTAGGTTCCTGTAAATAGTAACCTATCATATTCCATCCGGCCCCTAGGTAGGTACTCAGCGGTGCGGAATAATAGGCTATCTGCTGCTCGAAGGCCAGGTCTTCTAAGCTATCTTCCTCTGCGAGGATAGCTAATTGGCTTTCATGCCCCAAGCTTAAGGCTTGAAGCTCAGAAGTATGACTCGTATTCAGGTTAGTTATTTGACTATCGTAGCTAGTAATAGTATTGTTTAAAAGCACAACAGCAGCAAGTGAGTCGGCCGTAGCCTGGCTATTTATCTGCGTAGTTTCATTTAGGTGCAAGCTATTTAAATCGGCTATTTGCTGATTATAGTCAGAAACGGACTGTGCATGATTTATAATCTCTTGCGAGAAGAGCAGTTCAAGCTCGGCAATGGCAAAAGCAATAGAATTAGGATTTTCTGAATTAGGATCTGGGGCATCAGCCTGCTCCACAAAAGCAGCCATAATAGTATTTATGGCATTGGCATAAACTGCCTCTTCCTGATTCAATTCTGTTTGATGCGCTAAGTTCAAAGAATCTAAAGAAAACTGAAATTCTGCAGCTTGACTTTGGTTGAGGGCCGTAAGGAAGCTGTTCGAGTTTGCCAGAGAGTCATTTTGCGACTGAGCAGTTTCTAGAACCTCAGCAAGATTATTATTAAAGCTTGTCGACATGGAGTCTAGCTGAACTTGTAAGTCTTCGTTTACCTGAGTAAGACTTGTATTGGCCTCACTGAAAGCCACATTTGCCTGGCTAAGTTCCGTATTAGCATTCGTCAACTGATATACAGTATTGTCTAAAATGCTCTGCAAGGAATCGTTACTAGAACTCAAATTCCCATTAATGATTTGTAGGGCTAGTACTTCTTCATCGTAGTCAGAAATCAGCGTACTTATCTGTGTGCTAAAGTACTCATTCAACGAATCGATATGAGTATCGTAAGAATTTTGCATAGTACTAATTTGGGCATTATAATCGGCAATGGTATTTTCGAGTTCCTCCACTAGTTCAGGATACATAGTTTCTTGCAAATACATTAAGTCGGCGTGTAGATCACCATTTTCCGGTAGATTTATCAAACTATTATCATCTCCTAGGTATCCAGCGCCCAAATCACATGCACTAGGGTTATTGGCTAGGGAATTATAATTTACAGCATAAGCCAACATACAGCCAGTGATACTTATACAAGAACCATCATCAGTGTTTGCTAAGGCATTGTACTCATCAAAAGCATCATCTAAACAACCGAAAAGCCCCATACAAGAAGCATTATCAACACTTGCCTCTGCATCAAAATTGGCATAAGATGTATCGGTACAACCAAGTTTGCCTGCACAAAGAATTTCGGCATCTCCTTGGCTAGCCCAAGCTTCGAAATTGGCATAATCAGGATTGGTACAACCCTCCGAATACTCCCCTAATACTTCAATGGAAATAATGGAAACCATCCCATTAGGAGAATAAGCTATAGCTCCATTGCTGAGTTCTACAGCGAGCTCGTAAACGCTAGTAGTTGCCGAGAGCTCATCGTATATAGTCGCTAACCAGGTAATTTCCTCCCCATTTTGGAATCCGTTATCCTCGCCAGGGTCGGCACCCCAGACAACCAATTGAGAAGCCTCATTAGGATTATAAGTGCCGAAACCCCCACAACTAGGGCTTTGTAAGCCACCATAAAAAGCTCCTATCTGATCGCCGAACTCTAAGGCTTGAGTTCCAGATACTGCTACCCCAGCCCCACTACTAACGGGAATTAAAATGGACATGTTTACCCCGGTAATCACTGACTCAAACTCTACGGGAACCACACAAGTAAGGTTCTCAATCACATTACAGTCGAAACAGAAATTGCTGGCCGCGGGGTTTTTACAACCTGCATATTCACATAAGGTATTCGAAATTCCAATGCTATTTCCCTCTGGGTCGGTATAAACTACAGAAAGGTCGTCCATATTTGCCAAGGCATTGTAATTGTCGGCATCATCTGACATACATCCCAGAACCTTAGGTATAATACATAGGGCATCATCGATAATATTTCCGGGCTCAGGGCCTTGAGAAATATCTCCTGCATTGGCGAAAAACTCAACAAAACTATCATCGGAACAATAGTAATCAACGGAGTTTTGACAAAGCCCATCATCTACCATGGTTCCTCCATGTGCTCCATCGAGGATATTATTGCTGGCATAATACTCCGCAAAATTCTCATCGGAACAATAAAATACCGATGCAGTAGTACATAAATCATTATTGATGATAGATCCTCCTTGAGCGCCTTCAGCAACATCAGCTCCTTGATAGTATTCATCATAAAGAGGATTGTTACAATAGAAACTAGAGAGGTTAATACAGAGCGACTGGTCAATGATGGAACCTCCATCCACATCATCTACGCTAGAGCCGTTATAATATTCATCGTAATTAGCATCGCTACAGTAAAAGTCAACTGGCGACACACAAAGAGATTCATCGATGATAGTCCCTCCTAAATCTCCATCAAGGATGTTATCGCTCAAATAATACTCGTCGAAAGATGGATTATTACAGTATAAATAGGCTTGAGTAAAACACAAAGTATTGTCGATGATAGAACCTCCATCGATATCCTGAGCACTAGCACCATTATAATACTCATTAAAAGAAGCATCGTTACAGTAAAAATCGGCAGCTGTATCACAAAGATTAGCGTCAATCATAGAACCTCCTAAGGCTCCATCAGACTTATCATCTGTAGTATAATATTCATCGTAAAGAGGATTGTTACAATAAAAGGAAGATGTAGATGCGCATAGGCTATTGTCAATCATGTTTCCTCCAATAGCACCCTCAGCTACATTATTACTGAGGTAATATTCATCAAAAGAGTCATCGGCACAATAAAAGGCTGCCACAGTCAGACAGAGATTTTCATCCGAAACGTTAGCATCTATCGTACCATCAATGATATTATCCGAATTGTAATGGTCGATAAAGCTTGGGTCGGCACAATAAAATACTGCTAGGTCAGCACAAGAACCATTATCAAAATCGGCTACAAAACCCTGGTTGTGGTACTGAGCATAATCAGTATCTGTACAGCCGGGATCAAAATAACAAGATTCGTCATCCCAAGTGGCCCCGGCATCGTAATTAAAGGCCGCAGGATTTGTACAATCATAATACAAATAATCAGTTGAACTGAATCCTTCTACATAATTAATACCATTCAGCGTCCATCCAGCCCAGGTAGGTATACCAGAGAATGTTGCATCTAAAAGGTGAACTCCACCTTCTGTATCTAAGGCCGCCCATATAGGGCTTTGACCATCCGCTAAACCATCAACATCTTCGGTATTGGCATCATTTCCCCAAAGGGCAATGGCAAAATTACCTTCGAGAATTTCGCAGGCACCCACGCAAATTAGTGAATCGTTTACTTCTAGGAAAGCTCCCAGGTTATCGACTCCCAAATTTGCTAAGTCGGCACTGGCCTCAGGGAAAATCATTAGTGTGTGATTTGCTCCGGTGTTTGGAGCTGTGAAATTGTAATCCTGTGCGGATGTAGCCCATATGCTACAACAAGACATGAGGATAGCTAAAACTATCTTTTTCATAATTAGGGATTTAGATTAAAAAATTAAAAAGCACTTATAGGCTGTGCAGCCTTTAAGCTCAATATAAAATTGGGGGTCTATTGTATCATCTATATACCTTTATGTAGAAAAAAGGTAAAACGTTAACATGAAAAATGAATTATTTTTCTTAAAACTATACCTTAACTGTATAAGAACCAAGTTGTTTCTAGTTAACGGTAGGGATTATTGAGTTAACGGTAAGATTAACTCTGTGAGTTCAGAATTTGGGCGACTTGAAGCTATTTTCAAGCTCCTAGTTTCTCAGTACATTAGTGTTGATAATCTAAGGACTTCTCTTGACTAGAAACTGCCTCTCACAGAGCTTTGCTCCATCTTTTCTGATCGGACGGTCTACACTATCTTCTACAGATCGAAAAACTCTCAAAGCGAATAAATGGCCTCGCCGTATATATATAAATTTGCTTAGTGCTATAAAAATCACCTCAAAATACTTAAGGCTTCACTGGGTATAATCTCTGCTTAACATTAACTATAACTATAAAAAGTTTGCAAGTACTATGTTTTTATTCCACAGGGTATGTTCTGATTTCAAATCGCAGGTATCAGCTGCTTTTATTTGTATGTTTTTTTGCCACTAAGAGCTAAGCATCTCAAAACTGCTGACATATCATTTGTTGCTGCATTAATTTCAGCTTATATGTATTTGTTTCATACAGTGCAAAGCTTTGCAGATCATCATTAATTCCATAATTAACACAGCATCAGAGTAAACAAACAAGTTGATAGTTAACACTTAAAAACAAGAGTTAATTTTAAAAACAATTCCCAGATCTCTATTTCTTAAGTGTAAGGAAATCAACACCTGGGCTAAGCTTTGAAATTAGAATGGAAAATACCTGTAAGATAAGCTCAGAGAGAAATAACAAGAGACAGCCCTTTTTATCCATAGATTACCCACTGATTATATAGGCGTAAAAAAAGCGCCCTTAGGCGCTTTAACAAAACAATAAGGAGTTATTCCCCTCTTCCTTGATCCATCATATTATCTATGTCAGATTGCTCGTAATAATACGTGCCCTGCACAAGACTATATTGCAAAATCCCATCAGCTCTCATCCTACAAAGTGTACTTGCAGAGCAGGAAAGTTGCTCACATACATCTGCACTCTTAATCCATTTACGCTCCTGATTGGCTGATTCTGGAGCCTCAAAAAACTCTTTCATAAAATTTATCAGCTCGTATTTTTGATAATTCAGTAGGAGCTTTAATTCTTCTGTATTCATAGTACTATATTTTAATTAATAATTATTCAAATCTATGCCAGAGAGTCCAGTACATCGATAAACAAAAATTCTGTTTATCATCTAGAAGTTGATAAAATCAAAGTTCTTAGAGTCCGATTCGAGCCTTCGGATCATATCGCTCATATCAATATCATAGCTTTTAATTCTTGATATAATCGATCGTGCGGAATTCACCCGCTTACCACCATGATATACACAATGACACTCTAGGAACGATGCTAGGTGACTTTCGTTTTTGAAATACATCAGTCCATTTTTATATTTCCATAAATAAAGAAATACAACTTGTTGGTTGTTAAGATCAGTATGAGTTATATGAAAGCCATCGGACTCTCCCATAAGCCGTAGGAGCTTATCCTCAAGAAAACTTAAATATTTCTTGATAGATATTTTCCACGTTTCATGATAGTCCTGCTGATCACTACTAGAGATAGTCTCTCTACAGGTTTTTATCTCTTGATTTACAAAATCGGTTTCTCTTGCATCTACATACCTGTTTAGGAATAATTCCAGCTCTTGATAATATTGATCCTTATGAGACTCCAAATCGGTACACAATATTTTCTGGAATGTATTTACCCTTAGAATCTCCTGATCACAAATACTTTTTAAGCTATCAGAAGGGATATAATTTAAGTGATTATTAAATCTTCGCATGTTCTACGTGTTTTAAATTTCTTACTTACAATTTACGCAGAGTGGCAGAAGATTACAATAGTAAATAATAAATTATAAGAGGAAATTTTCGAAAAAACCTGAGCTTACACCATGCTTGTAAACCCCTATGAATCAACTGCTTAATTTTAAGGTGTTAATTCCACCGTTAACTAACCGACTAAGTGCCAGTAAGTTATTAACAATCCGGCATATTTTCAGCAAAAATAAAAGCAAGAAAAATGTCGTATTTCCCTTCTTATTAGAAAAAAACTAGTACAGGCTTTTTAGCCCCATCATCTCATCTTGTATTCTTGTGTTAACTAATTTTGCATAGTGCTGGGTCTGCTTAACATTCTTATGTCCAAGCATTCTGCTAACCACCTCTATAGACACCCCTTTTGATAGGGTAACGGTGGTTGCAAATGTATGACGAGCCATATGAAAGACAAGATGCTTTTTAATTCCACAGATCTTAGCTATATCTTTTAGATGCTGATTTACTTTCGCATTTGATCTGATGGGGACTACCAGGTCCTTTATGGAGCAGATTGGATGGTTACTGTATTTGTCGATAATTTTTATAGCAGCAGGCAACAGCATGATCTCAGCTCTTACTTTTGACTTGGTTCTGTAGGTTTTAATCCACAATTCACCCCGGTCCTCTACGATTTGATTTTTCTTTAGATTCTTTAAGTCTATATAAGCCAATCCTGTATAGCAGGATAACAAAAATACATCTCTAGCAAGAATCAATCCTTCACGAGTAATTTCGCTATCGTGTATCGATTGTAGCTCACTATCTGTTAAGTAATCCCTTTCTACTTCATGTAATTTTGCGGAGTACTGCATAAAAGGATCTCGATCGATAATACCTTTTACAATGGCAATCTTTACAATTTTCTTAAATGTTTGTAGATACTTAACGGTGGTGTTGTTAGAGCACTTACCAATTGTTCTTAAGTAGTGATCAAATTCAACAATAAAATTATAGTCTAGTTCTCTAACATCAATATCAGAAATACCTGATTTATAATTTAGAAACTCAAGCAAGTGGTTCAAGCAATTTTGATACTTGCCCCATGAAGCAGCAGAGCGTTGATTTACTTTTACAAGATCGTTAAACTGATCTTGATGGATTTGATACATCTGTACAATCCCTTGAAACTTTTTATCAGTTCCTTTAAACACGTTAATTACATCTTCTAGCGTATAAGCTTTTCGCGTTTTAATCCATGCAAGCTCGGCTTCAAATATAGATTGCTCAACTCCCTTTAAATAATCAAACATGAGTTTTCCCTGCTCAGTTGAATCAATGGGGAAATTCCTTGTTGTATCCCACTTTGAGAGATCAAAAGATCTCTTTAATGAGAAGTCTTTTCTCTTGCCTTTATATTGCACCCTGCAGTACACCGGAGCTTTACCGTGGACTGTTCGACATTTTTTTAAGAAAAAGTAAATTTTTATGTATCCCATAGATTTGTGTCTTTATGCAAATTTGGACACTAGCTCTGCAGATGTCGATAAACAAAATTGTTGTTTATCAGCGCTTTAAAGAGTTTTTGTATAGAATTTTGGACACTATATGGACACTGGGGTATGCAAAAAAAGGCCAATTATGAAAATTGACCTTTTTGTAATTCACTAATCCTTAGGGACTTGAAAAATTTAGAGATGTTTGAAATCTCATTGTGCAGAGAGGAAGGGATTCGAACCCCCGATACGTTGCCGTATACACGCTTTCCAAGCGTGCGCCTTAAGCCACTCGGCCACCTCTCTAAATGAGAGCGCTAAACTAATAAAAAGTAGTCGTAAAAGTAAATAGTAAATCGTTTTTTCAAATTTAATTTTCACCATCAGATGGCTTTACTGCATCTACCGCTATGTTCAGAAATTGATTGAATTTATATTGGGTTTTAAAAGTAGTTAAAATATTTTTTGATGTATTCCCATCAAACCAGAAATCGTTATTTATTGGGTGTGTTACCGCATAATGTTTGTTTTTCAGTAAGTCGATGTCTTCGTAATCTTTTGGGAATCCTTTGGGAGCCATTTTTAATGCTTGGCCATAAATTTCAGGAAAGCGCTGTGTGAATTGTTTGTTGTGGATAATCTTTTTGTAGGCTTCAGAATCTTCGAAAATACTTGTTCGAATAGATTTCAACACCGGTGCTTGAGGCATATAAATTCCACCACCAATAAATGAATTGTCGGGTTCGAAATGGATATAGTATCCTGCATAGGGGCTTTTGCGTCCGCCTTTACTTATGAAAGCCCCAAAATTGGTTTTGTAGGGTTCTTTGTTTTTCGAGAAACGTGCATCTCTATAAATTCTGAAAACACATTCTTTAGCTGTGCTCACGTCAATGCTGGAATCCTGTTGTTTTAACTGAGGAATCAGCGCTTCAATGAATTGATCAAAATCGTTTTTTGCACTTAGGTATCTATCTTTATGTTCATTAAACCAAGGTCGAGTATTATTGAATTTGAGGTCTATCAGAAATTGGAAAGTGGCTTGTAAATCCATAATCGGCGTTTAATGATTGCACCTCTCTAAGGTACACAATATAGTATATGCTGTGATTTTCGATTGTATATTATCATTCACGCAATTAGACTTTTCGATACACAAAGATTAATATTGCCTTATGAAGAAATCGGTAGCAATAATTGGTGGAGGGCCTGCGGCACTTTTATGTGCTTCTTTTCTCGATACTGAAAAGTTTGACATCACCCTTTATGAGAAAAATAAAACGCTAGCTAGAAAATTTCTTGTCGCGGGGAAGGGTGGTTTTAATCTTAGTCATTCTGATCCTATTGTTCAAATGATTGAGCGCTATACGCCATCCTATTTCTTAAAAGATGCTCTTCTGGAATTCGATAATAGTGATTTAAGAGATTGGTTGGAAATCATAGGAGTCCCAACTTTTATAGGAAGTAGTAAGCGTATTTATCCTGAACAAGGAATCAAGCCTATTGATGTGTTGAACTCAATTTTAAAGGTTCTCAAAAAGAAAAATGTGAAGTTTCAATTTGAACAAACTTGGGCGGGTTGGGATGAAAATAATCAGCTTGTATTTAATTCTGATTTGAAGGTTCAGCCAGATTACACCATTTTCTCAATGGGTGGGTCTAGCTGGAAGAAAACAGGTTCCGATGGGGTTTGGATGGATTTATTTCAAGCAAAAGGGATGGATATTCTCCCTTTTCAGGTTTCCAATTGTGCTTTTGGAGTAGACTGGAAAGAGGAACTTGTTTTAAAACACGAAGGCAGTCCGCTGAAAAACATTGCTATTTCCTGTGCTGATAAAAGTCAAAAGGGTGAAGTAGTTTTGACTCGTTTCGGTTTGGAGGGAAATGCTATTTATGCTTTGAGTCCGCAAATTCGTCAAGAGTTAAAAACGAATAAAAAGGCCTGTATTTTTATTGACTTAAAGCCCACAGTAAGTCTTGCCGATTTGAAGTCTAAGTTTAAAAAATCAATTTTTAAAAAGACTTCCGAAATCCTAAAGAAGGATTTAAACTTAAGTACAGTTCAGATTGCTTTACTTAAGTCTTATGTTTCTAAAGAGGCCTTTTTAAACTCACACTTATTAATGGAGCAGATTAAGCATCTAAGAATAGAGCTTACAAGTACACCTCCACTTGATGAGGGGATTTCTACTGTTGGAGGTCTCGACTTAAATGCGGTGGATGAGAATTTTCAACTGAAAAGCATTCCCAATAACTATTGCATCGGAGAAATGCTCGATTGGGATGCCCCTACAGGCGGTTATTTACTACAAGCTTGTTTTAGTATGGGCATTTCTGTAGCGAGATTCTTAAATGAGCAATAAAACCTTAATTTAAGAATGATTAAAAAGAAGATAATCGGAGTTAAGTAGTTAAAATTTATTTTTCACTAATAACTCAATTCCCCTTGAAGGTTTGTATTCATCAATTCGATTCTTCTATCAGCATCTTTAGAATTCTTCAGTACAAACATCAACTTCGTTAAAGCGGCTTCAAAAGTCATGTCGAAAGCCGAAATTACGCCCATGTCTTTTAGTGCCTTACTTGTTTCGTAACGCCCTAAGTCTACCGATCCTCCCTGACATTGAGATACATTTAGGATGATGATTCCCTTTTCTGAAGCTTCTTTTATTGCTTCCAAAAACCATTTGGAGGTTGGTGCATTTCCAGAACCAAAAGTTTCTAATATAATGGCTTCAGTATTCGGAGCCAATAGAATACTTTTTACAGTAGATTCTGTGATTCCAGGGAATAATTTTAAAACACCAATATTAGGGTTGAACTCTTTGTGAACGATGAGTTTCTCATCATTTACATTTTGAATATAGCGTCTATTGAATTTAATGTGAACTCCAGCTTCGGCCAGGGATGGATAATTTACCGATTCGAAAGCCTCAAAGTTTTCAGCATTCACTTTGTGCGTTCTGTTTCCTCTGTACAATTGGTATTCAAAATATACCGCTACTTCTGGAACTTCAGGTTTGCCATCTCTTTGAGATGTCGCGATTTCTATTGCGGTAATCAGATTTTCTGTTGCATCGGTACGAGGCACTCCTGATGGGAGTTGTGAGCCCGTTAAGATGACGGGCTTGTTCAGATTTTCTAATATAAAACTCAAGGCCGATGAGGTATAGGCCATCGTGTCGGAGCCGTGAAGGATTACAAAACCATCGTATTTATGATAGTTTTCTTCGATAGTATTTCCCAGTTGAACCCAAATTTTTGGGTGCATATTCGACGAGTCGATACTTGGCTCGTAAGAGATAATTTCCAATTTACAATCCAATTGATTGAGTTCTGGAATTTGTGCTTGTAAATTCTCGAAGTCGAATGGAATGTACGAGCCAGTATTGGCATCGTGCACCATTCCAATTGTTCCACCTGTGTATATTAATAGAATCTTCATCTTATAAGCCAAATATTTTTTTAGAATTCTCAGTAGTAATTTCCGCTACTGCGTGAATAGACACTTGATGCAAATCAGCAATTTTTTGAGCGATATGAACTAAATAGGAGCTTTCGTTTCTTTTCCCTCGGTTTGGGCTTGGGGCTAAATACGGGCTATCAGTTTCTATCACTAAATGTTTTAAGTCGATTTGCTCGATAACCTTATCTAAACCAGCTTTTTTGAAGGTGACAACTCCACCAACACCTAAATAGAAATTCAGGTTTATAGCTTGATGAGCTTGTTCAAGACTTCCTGTAAAGCAATGAAAGATCCCTCTCAACTTTTCATCGCGTTCCGATTCGAGGATTTCAAAAATCTCATCAAATGCATCACGACAGTGAATGGCTATGGCTAAGCCCTTTTCTTTTGCCCAATGAATTTGCGTTCTGAAAGCGTCTTTTTGTTCTTCGAGAAATGTTTTGTCCCAATAAAGGTCCATTCCAATTTCACCGACAGCACAAAACTTATCCGTGTCTAAATGTGCTTTCAATACTGCCAACTCCTCCTTATAATCTGCTTTTACGTGACAAGGGTGTAAGCCCATCATGGCAAAACATTTATCGGGATACTGCTTTACAATATCCATCATGCACTTTACGGTATGTTGGTCTACATTAGGAAGAAAAATGCGTTGTACATCTTCTTCAAAAGCTCTTTCGATAACCTCTTTTTGGTCCTCGGTAAACTTGTTGTCGTATAAATGACTGTGTGTATCGGTAAGAATCATTCGGCAAAGATAGTTTACTAGTACAGAGTATCAAGTATAAAGTACAAAGTATCAAGTGTAGAGAACAAGTATAATGGTTTTGAGTTGACAGTTTGCAATTCCCAGTTTGCAATGTTAAATTTCATGTAAAACCTAAAACTTCAATTTTCCACTTTTAACTCTCAACTCTTTCCGTATTTTTGTTCCAAACTCAATTTCATTGAAAAAAATTCTCATCATTCGTTTTAGTTCTATCGGCGATATCGTTTTAACGACACCCGTAATTCGTTGTCTCAAAAAACAATTGAATGTTGAGATCCACTATTTAACAAAGACTTCTTTTGGAGCGATGTTAAAAAACAATCCTTACGTTGATGTGGTTCATACCATTGATAAGGAAATCGATGCCAATTTGATTCAGCAATTGAAAGCAGAGAACTTCGATTTTATAGCCGATCTTCATAATAATCTTCGAACATTACGATTAAAAAGAACCCTAAAGGTAGCCTGCAATTCGTTTTCGAAACTGAATATTCAAAAGTGGTTATTGGTGAATATGAAGATTAATAAGATGCCCGATGTGCATATTGTAGATCGCTATTTAGATACAGTTGCTCACTTAGGTGTTGTGAATGACAATGAAGGCTTGGATTATTTCATTCCAGAATCTTCGAAAGTTGATGTATCTCGATTACCTGAACAACAAGCAAACGGATATGTTGGGATTGTTATTGGTGGTCAGCATGCTACCAAGATGATGCCTGTGAAAAAGCTCATTGAAGTTTGTGGAAAGCTATCAGAACCTATCGTGTTATTAGGTGGCCCTGAAGATGCGAGTAGAGGTGAAGAGATTATAAATGCTATTGGCGACAAAGTTTTTAATGCCTGCGGAAAATTCAAATTAGATGAGTCTGCAAGTTTGGTGCAACAAGCCAATTGGATTATTACTCACGACACGGGTTTGATGCACATCGCTGCAGCCTTCAAAAAACGTATTGTTTCAGTTTGGGGTAATACTGTTCCCGAATTGGGGATGTATCCGTATATGTCAGACCCTCAATCTAAAATAGTTGAAGTGAAAGGACTCTCTTGTCGTCCTTGCTCAAAAATCGGCTTCGCCAAATGCCCCAAAAAGCACTTTAAGTGTATGGAACACGATGTCGAAAAAGTTATAAGTGTTGAGTTGTAAGTTCAGTGTTTTTTATTTTCACTAACTACTTAGACATAAACAGCGCCTTCAATTCAGTTGCCTCATCTGGCTTCATTTTTCCAGCCAAAATCAAACTCAATTGTCTTCTTCTTAAAGCACCGTCATAACGAGTTTTCTCTTCTTCAGATTCTGGAATTACTTCTGGAACTTGAATTGGAGAACCCAATTGATCAACGGCAACAAAAGTATAGATAGCTTGATTACAGGGACTCTTTTCCCCTGAGGTTCTGTCCTCCATCCAAACGTCAACAAAAACTTCTATCGAAGAGCTGAAAGCGCGCGAAACCTTTGCTTCAAGGGTGACGATGCTCCCCATAGGAATGGGTCTTTCGAAAGCCACATTGTTTACGCATGCCGTAACCACAATACGCTTGCAATGTCGCTGAGCAGCAATTGCGGTAGCAATATCCATCCAGTGTAACAGGCGTCCACCCATTAAGTTATTTAAAGGATTGGTGTCGTTAGGGAGTACTAATTCGGTGATTACTGTAACCGATTCTTTAGCAAATTTCGCGTTTTTCATATCGACTAAATACTATTTGATAACATGCAAAGATAGAATTTACAATTTGAAAATTTGATGATTTGAAAATCCCGAAAAATAAGATAAATGTGTTGAGAATTTAGAGGAGTTAATTATTCCCACTTAATTTTGACTGTAAGTCAGAAAGGTGTTCTGCTTCCAATTCGCTAAAGTCTTGGTCTTCGTTTTAGTCTTAGATGATAACATTAAATTTGCATGGAGACATTATTTTAAATTGCTCTTCGACAAGCTCAGAGTGACAATTTAAAATTCCATAGTCCACCGTCTATCGACCAAATTACTGCTTCAGTAACCAAGTAGATTTACCAGACTCTTTTAGTGATTGCATATTACTTAATGCTTGTTGTCTAACAGGGTACGAGGCGAAAGCGACTCTGTAGAGGCCGTTTTCATTTTGCCCGATGATACTTGATTTGAAACCTTGAGTGGTCAATTGAGAAACTAATTTTTGCGCATTGGCTTCCGAAGAAAAACATCCAGCAATTAAGTGGTAGTTAATTCTAATCATCTTGCTTTTAATGGCAGCTTTCTTAGTTTCCTTTTTGTCGTCTTCCTTGTCTACGGTTAAGGGAGGATCGGTGTCTTTGATAGTAGGAATAAGCTCAACTGATTTTTCGGCTGGAATTTCTTCCTTGGCAATATCCAGTTTAATCGTTGTTTCTTCCAGTTCAATATGACGTGGCGTATAAACTGCCGCTGGCTTATCCTTAAACGGATTTAAGTAAGCATAATTGGCGTAGGCATCGCGAACACCTTCTTGTTGGAATGAAACGTAAGTGCTCAAACCAATCAGTGGAAGGATAACTGCAGCAACTTTCCAGTTGATATTTGCTTTTTGAGCTTGAATTTGTTTGGCTCCTTTAGCAACTTGTTTTGGAAGGCTTGGCATATCCGACTTGCGTAGGATTGCTGGTGATTGAAGCGATTCTAAACCAAAAGAATCCAATAAATAATTTAGAGAATTTTCTGGCTCAAAAGTGATTTTCCCGTTGATGTCGCGACTTAAAACTCCGACTTTAGCAATACTCGCTTCTTTTTTGTGTTCTAAATCGTTGTTAATCGCTCTAACGAAGTGCTCAATTTTAGCTTGAGCTTCTTGGTAAGAACAGGACTCACAACTAGCAATATAATT
>Ga0066376_10002884_pt1 | contig 15759 bp, 14 predicted proteins | sample Knorr_S15_td_Bot_FD_77009 | JGI IMG/M metagenome (GOLD analysis project Ga0066376, IMG submission 77009) | Marine microbial communities from Southern Atlantic Ocean transect - Knorr_S15_td_Bottom_ad_5009_LV_A | ecosystem: Environmental > Aquatic > Marine > Oceanic | place: Southern Atlantic... | reverse complement strand
GTTTCGCGCGATCCAGCATGCCCAGGGTCATGTCGACCCCAACGACCTGACCGTCGTCACCGACCATTCGGGCCGCGATCAAGCTGTCGATGCCGGCCCCGCATCCCACGTCGACGACCCGCTCCCCGGTTTGGAGCACACCAGGCTGAACGGATTCCCGGTTCCGGCGAAGGACGCCACGGCCGTCTCGGGAATGCCCTCGAGCCAGGCCGGCTGATAGCCGACGATGCGTGTCAGCGCACGACCCGTGTGGAAGTGAAAGCCCCCGTCCGGATTTTTCGCGACCGCCGCGTACTCGACTCGAATGGCATCCCTGAGTGTCGACACGCTACATCGATCGCCGCTGGGACCTGCTGCTGTTGCGTCACAATCGCTTCCTCTCCGTTTTTTGACGGACTCGCATCGAACACGGTAGACCGCCAGGACGCTAGGAATGGTAGAGCACCCGTCAATGCCGGGGCCACTCTTCGATCCAGCCTTCCCGAGCCACCGTCAGCGCCCCAAGGCTCGGAGCGCCGCGATCCGACGTAGCACCGGCGGATGAGAATGATGCAGGAACACCTGTAGCGGATGTGGGGTGAGGTTTGCGAGACTGTCGGCCGACAACTTCGTGAGAGCGGTCACCATTGGGTCCGCGCTACCGGTAGTCTCGGCCGCAAACGCATCCGCCTCGAACTCGTGCTTCCGAGAAAAGAGGTTCACCACCACGGACAGGATGAGCTCGATCGGGGTGAACAGCAGCCCGAAAAAGACCATCCCGGCGTAGACGGAGGGCTCGGAGACGGCGAAGGCATCGAACAGGCCCGGTTGCCCCAGGAACCGCGACAGCAGCCAGAAGAGCATGCCGGAGTGGGCCGCGCCCAGCGCGAAGCGCTTCCAGATGTGCCCGCGCTTGTAGTGCCCGACCTCGTGGGCCACCACCGCGACGAGTTCCGGCGTCGTGTGCCGTTCGATCAGCGTGTCGAACAGTCCAATCCGCTTGCGGCTCCCGAATCCGGTGAAGAACGCGTTGGCCTTGGCCGATCGGCGTGAGCCATCGATGACAAAGATGTCGGCGAGCGGAAAGCGGGTTGACCGCGCATAGTCGACCAGCGCCTCCTTCAAGTCGGCCTTCTCCAGCGGGCTGAACGTGTTGAAGAGCGGCATGATCCACGTGGGCGCCAGGAATTGTGCGGCGAGCGTGAAGGCGATGGTCGCCCCCCAGCACCAGATCCAGGCCGCCGGTCCGGCCCATTCGAAGAAGAACAGCAGCAGCGCGAGCAGCCCGCCGCCCAGCACCGCGCCGAGGGCCAGCCCCTTCAGTCGGTCCAGCAGGAAGGTGCGCGGGGTGGTTCGGTTGAACCCGAACCGTTCCTCGATGACGAAGGTGCCATAGAGCCGAAACGGCAACCCGAGCACCGTCATGCCGATCATCAGGGCCCCGACGAAGAGCAGGCCGGTCGGCACCGGGCCGAACCCGAAGGCCCGGCAGCTCTCGTCGAGCCACCCGAACCCGCCAAGTTGCCAGAACAGGAGCAGGGCGGCGAGGCTGACGGTCCCCTGGAGCAGCCCGAACCAGCTTTGCGTGCGTGTGTACGCCTGCGAGCGAGCGTAGGAGTCGTCGTCATACACCGAGCGGAAGTCGTCGGGCACGGTGGGGCTCATCGCGCGCACGTTCAGCACGCTCGTCACCACCGACAACAGGAATTCGCCGACCAGGGCGACCAGGACGATCCAGGCGTAGACGTTCATCGCGGACTCAACAAAACCAGGGACGATTATACTGAGGGGCTCCGTCTCCTGGCCACGACGAGGACCTGTCCATGACCACGACTTCGACCCAGTCACGCTCTATGACGATAGGCGGCGCCGCCGCCACCGCCACCGCTCACTTTGATGTCATCAATCCGGCTACGGGCGAGCCATTCGACGCGGCGCCCGAGTGTTCGCGAGCTCAGCTCGACGCCGCGATGGCCGCGGCCACCGGCGCCTTCGCTGACTGGCGTCGCGACGAACCGGCACGCCGGCAGGCGCTGGTGAGCTGCGCCGATGCCATCACGAGTCATGCGGACGAACTGGCCCAGATTCTGACGAGGGAGCAGGGCAAACCGCTCGCGAAGGCGGCCGGCGAGCTGGCGGGCGCGGCGAAGTGGTTCACATACACCGCCAAGCTGGAGATGCCGGTAGAGGTGGCGCTCGACAACGCTCGCGTCAGGGTCGAGGTGCGTCGTCGTCCCCACGGCGTCGTCGCGGCCATTACCCCGTGGAACTACCCGGTCTCGCTGGCGGTCTGGAAGATCGCGCCGGCCCTGCTGGCGGGGAACACCATGGTGCTGAAGCCCTCGCCGTTCACGCCCCTGGCCACGCTGCGGATGGGTGAGATTCTGCGAGACGTGCTGCCCGCCGGGGTGCTCAACGTCGTGAGCGGCGGCGACGAGTTGGGGGCCTGGATGACGGCGCACCCGGCCGTCCGGAAAATTTCGTTCACAGGGTCGGTCGCCACGGGCAAGCTCGTGGCCGCGGCGGCGGCGCCAGATCTGAAACGGGTGACCCTCGAGCTCGGCGGCAACGATCCAGCGCTGGTGCTGGAGGACGTCGACGTGAGTCGGGTGGCGAAACGCATCTTTTGGGGCGCGTTCGAAAACTGCGGGCAGGTCTGCAGCGCCATCAAGCGAGTCTATGTGCCGGAATCACTCTATGCGTCGATGCTCACCGAGCTTGGCGACCTGGCGAGGAATGTCCACGTCGGCGATGGGCTCGATGCCGACAGTCAGATGGGTCCATTGAACAACCGACCGCAGTTCGAGCGGGTCCAGGAACTGGTGGAGGACGCGAAACGGATGGGCGGCAAGGTGGTCGCCGGCGGTCAGCGCCTGGGCGACCGCGGCTATTTCTTCGCTCCCACCATTGTTGGCGAAGTGCAGGACGGGGTCCGGCTGGTCGATGAGGAGCAGTTCGGTCCGGTGCTGCCGGTGGTGCCGTACGCCGATCTCGACGACGCGGTCGAGCGAGCCAACGCGACGCATTTTGGCTTGAGCGGTTCGGTGTGGTCGAGCGACAGCGCCAAAGCCGAAGAGGTGGCTGGCCGTCTCGAATGCGGCACGGCCTGGGTCAATCAGCACCTCAATGTGCTGCCGCACGCGCCCTTCGGCGGGGCCAAGTGGTCGGGCATCGGAGTCGAGAACGGCCCCTGGGGACTGCTCGGTTTCACCGAGATACAAACCATCAACGTAGCCAAGTAGCGGGTTTCCTGGCGCAGCGTCCGCCTGGACTGCGTTGCTTCCTCGGTCACACGAGATGTCCGCTCCCGCCGTCGGACCCCCCCGGCGGGTACCTGTCTTCGGTGTCTGGTACAATCAACTGTTCGATGGCAGCAGCTGCGTGCCCACAGTTACCCTTGCTAGTCGTTTCGACTCATGCCCGATTTTCATTATCAGCCCCTGTTTGAACGGGGCCCCGACACCACGCGCTATCGCAAGTTGACCTCCGACGGCGTCTCCACGGTCTCGGTCGACGGTCGCGAGCTGTTGAAGGTGGACCCCGAAGTGCTGCGCCTGCTGGCGCAGACGGCCTTCGACGACATTTCCCATCTGCTTCGACCGGCCCACCTGCAGCAGTTGCGTTTGATTCTCGACGACACGGAGTCGTCTGAGAACGACCGGTTCGTGGCGCTCGAACTGCTTCGCAACGCCAACATCGCTTCCGGGCGCGAGCTGCCGGGTTGTCAGGACACCGGGACGGCGATCGTCATGGGCCACAAGGGTGAGAACGTCGTCACCGGGGCTGACGATGGTGTGGCACTGTCGCAGGGCATCTACGATGCCTACGATCAGCGCAACCTGCGGTACTCGCAGCTGGCTCCGCTCGACATGTTCACGGAGATCAACACCGGGTCGAACCTGCCGGCGCAAATCGAGATCTACGCGGAGCCAGGTGACGAGTACGAGTTGCTGTTCATCGCCAAGGGTGGCGGGTCGGCCAACAAGTCGTTTCTGTACCAGGAAACCAAAGCGCTGCTGAACCCCGCGTCTCTACTCGCGTTCGCCGAAGAGAAAATGCGGTCGATCGGCACCGCCGCCTGCCCGCCCTACCATCTCGCGTTGGTCATCGGTGGCCCATCGGCCGAGTTCACCTTGAAGACGGTGAAGCTGGCCAGCACGCACTATCTCGACACCCTCCCGACCAGCGGCAACGTGCATGGCCGTGCGTTTCGCGATCTGGAGATGGAGGCGCAGATTTTCGATATCTGTCGGAACATCGGCATCGGGGCGCAATTCGGCGGCAAATACTTCGCGCACGACGTGCGGGTGATCCGCTTGCCGAGACACGGTGCCTCCTGTCCGGTGGGACTCGGGGTGTCCTGCTCCGCCGACCGGCAGGCCCTTGCGAAGATCACCCGCGACGGCGTGTTTCTCGAACAGCTCGAAGAGAACCCGGCGCAGTATCTGCCGGACGTCACGACCGAGGAGCTCGACGACGACGTAGTGCGGGTCGATCTCGACCGGCCGATGGCTGAGATACTGGCTGAGCTGAGCAAGTACCCGGTGGCGACCCGGTTGTCCCTGTCCGGCCCGATGATCGTGGCGCGTGACATCGCGCACGCGAAGCTGAAGGAACGGCTCGACCGGGGCGAAGAGCTGCCGGCCTATCTGCGGGACCGGATGGTCTACTATGCCGGACCCGCGAAGAAGCCGGATGGACGGCCCTCGGGCTCGTTCGGTCCCACCACGGCGGGCAGGATGGATTCCTACGTCGACCTGTTCCAGAGTCACGGGGGCAGCCTGGTGATGCTGGCCAAGGGCAACCGGTCGCGCCAGGTCACCGAGGCCTGTCACAAGCACGGGGGATTCTACCTGGGGTCTATCGGCGGCCCGGCGGCCCGCCTGGCCGACCACAGCATCAAACATGTCGAGGTGCTCGAATATCCCGAACTCGGGATGGAAGCGATCTGGAACATCGAGGTGGAGGACTTTCCTGCCTTCATCATCGTTGACGACAAAGGGAACGACTTTTTTGCCAAGCTGATGGAGACGAAGCCGGTCACGTTCATCCGATCTTCGTAGTCGTCCGTGGTGGCATTTTCCGCACGTCGTCAAGAACTCACCACGTCAACACGTAATCTGGGGAGGAAACAATGCGGTTAGCAAAAGTTGGTATCGGAGTCGTGACGCTGGTCCTGTGCGCCAGCATGGCTGCAGCTCAGGGTCGACCGTTGAGCCCGCGTGGCCAGACGTCGACGCAGATCGGCGGCAGCTTCAACGCTGAGGGGGCCTACTCGGGCGGCAAATGGATCGACATCGTCTACGGCCGGCCGATCCTGCGGGGGCGGACGAACATGTTTGGCGACGGCGGCGACTACAGCACCAAGATCTATGCGGGCGCGCCCATCTGGCGCATCGGCGCCGACGTGACCACCCGCATCACGACCGAGGCGACCCTGGTGTTCGATGGCAAGACGCTGCCGCCCGGCGAGTACAGCATGTTCGCCGACCTTGCCAACCCGACCGCGTGGACGCTGGTGTTCTCCAACCTGGGCGCGAAGGAGAGCTTCCAGGAAGAGACGGAGAACGCGGTGTGGGGTGGCTACGGCTACACCGATGGTCTCGACGTGCTGCGGGCCCCGATGACGGTGTCCGAGCATCCGGTGAGCGCAGACCAGCTCATCGTGGCGTTCACCGATATGACCCAGCAGGGTGGCAACCTGACCATCTGGTTCGCCGACCAGATCGCGACCATCCCGTTCCAGGCCCGATAGCCGATGGGGACACAGTGCTCAACCGCGGCGCGGCCTTCGTGGCCGCGCCGCTCGCTCTGCCTGACTTCTCTGGTCCGCTGGCTCTTCGGCTCTATCGTCGTAACCGCGGGTCTTCAGACCCGCCCAGCGTTCGCGTCTCCCGCCCTCCTGCCGTAGCCCCGTTGGGGGAAGCAGGCGTGGGGTTCGGGGCGCAGCCCCGTCTGAGTACTTCAATGTCAAACGACGCCCACGCTCGACCGTCCGGCGATGCGCCGGAGCCGCTGTACGACACGACTGTTCCAACCCCCACGCACGCCGAGCTGGCCCGCACGTTGGTGTCGCGTATCACCACCGGCACGTTGTGCACGTTGGCGACGGAACCGGACGGATACCCCTACGGTTCGTTCGTGACGGTGGCGTTCGACGAGGGGAACCCGGTGTTTCTCGTCAGCACGATGGCCGAGCACACCCGGAACCTGCAGGAGGACTCGCGGGCGTCGTTGCTGGTGGCTGAAACCGGCTCGGACGACCCGCTGGCCAACGGACGCGTGACCCTGCTCGGTCCGTGCACGCGGGTGGACGGTGATGCCGCCCGTGCCCGCAGCGCGTTTCTCGCTACGCATCCGAACGCCGCGTACTACGTGGACTTCGGCGATTTCGCCTTCTGGCGGCTGCGGGTCGAATCAATCCGATATATCGGCGGCTACGGCCGGATGTCCTGGGTGGAGGCGGTCGACTGGCACGCGGCGGAACCGGATCCGCTGGCCGGCTCGGCCGGTGGCATCATCGCGCATATGAACGACGATCACGCGGACGCCATGCCGCTCTACTGTCGGGCGTTCTCCAAGGCCACCGATATCACGGGCGCCAGCATGACCGGTGTCGATCGGTACGGGTTCGAGATGTCGGCCGTGACGAAGGAAGGTCCGCGACCGGTCCGGTTGGCGTTTCCAGACCCGGTTGCGACTCCTGAGCAGGTCCGAACCGTGCTCGTCGCGATGCTGAAAACGGCTCGGACGAAGTTGGCATGATCTCCCGACCCCCCTCCCTGTGGGGGAGAGGGGTCAGGAGTTTGTGTCTCGGCGCGGTTTCCGCGGCTACGGCACCATCAGGTGGGCTTCGGTCGTGCCCCCCGCCATGACGTAGGCGCCGCCGGCGTCGCGGCTGTCCGGGAAGCCAGAGGAGGCCCCGGTCGCTCCAGGCATGGCGACGGTCGTATGCACGCCGGCGCTCGCCATGTCGGGGCCGTTCATCGACCTGAACCACGAGCCGTATTCCACGTCCTCGCGGCTGCCGTCGCCGCCGGCGGCGGCCACTAGCGCCCGCTCACTCTCTGCGTCGGTGCTCTCGGCGCGAAACCGTCGGTTCTGCGCGACCCGGTCGAGGTTCGCCAGACTCGTGCACTGGACCGCGAACGGCGGCCGGTCGCGCTGGTCCGCCCGGCTGTAGCAGACAATCTGGTTTGTACCTTCTTTGATCGTCGTATAGGTGTGGTCGGCGGCCCACTTGACGACGGTCGCGTCGTCACGGCCCCGTCGCGGCGCCGCGGCCAGGGAGTTTTCAATGAGCTCTGCGTTCGATTGGGCGTAGGCGCCGGTCGAGAATGCGGCTATTCCGACGACAAGGAGTACGATGCGCTTCATGGGATTCCTCTGTTGGGAACTGATGTGAACGGACCGGTCCGGCGCGAGTGACGCACCCTCAGCGCGGACCGGCGCCTGAACGAGTCTCTCAATCATACGACGGTGGCGCGACGATGCGCTTACCAGAATGTGTTTCCCGGGGCCGGTTTTGTCCCTGGAGGTGATCTTGGCCACCAGAGCCCGATAAAGGCGGGTTTTCCGACGAGGCGTCTGGCTGGCCAGGCGCGAGGAGGGAGCAGCCAGAGGCGGGCTGTGACCGACGAAGCAACACCGCCAGACGGACGCCTCGTCGGAAAACCAGTCAGAATTGGATAGATGTTGCTTCGATGTTGTTCTGATCGGACCGCCGTGACGGCCACCGCCGCCTGGTCGTGCGTCGTTGCGCTCACGGTTGGCTGCGGGGGCGGCGCCGCCCCGGAGCGTCCGGCCGGCGCGCTGGCGCCGACGTCGGCGGGGTATCCGAGCGGGGCGATGACCATCATCGCGCCCGCCAATCCCGGTGGTGGATGGGATCAGACCGCGCGGCAGATCCAGCAGGTGTTGGCCGAGGTCGGCGTGCTCGGGGTGCCGGTGGAAGTGGTCAACCGGGGCGGCGCCGGCGGCACGATCGGGTTGTCCGATCTCGTCACGAGGCACCGCGACAACCCGCATACGCTGATGGTGTTCGGTCAGGTCATGCTGGGCGCCATCCGCACGAACGCCAGTCCGGTGTCTATCAAGGACACCGTGCCGCTGGCCCGCCTGCTGAACGAATACGAGGTCGTGGCCGTGCCCGCCGACGCGCCGTATCAGACGTTCGACGAGCTGATCGATGACTTCCGTCGCGAGCCAGAGCGCATCAGTTGGGCCGGCGGGTCGGCCGGCGGCATCGACCACATCCTTGTGGGTCTGCTGGCCCTGGCCGCCGGCGTCGACCCGAGCCGTGTGAACTACATCGCCCATGCCGGGGGCGGAGAGGCGGCCGTCGCCGTGATGGGCGGCCACGTCTCGGCCGGCGTCTCCGGCTTCGGTGAGTGGAAGCCCTATGTGGGCACCGGCCGGATGCGCCTCTTGGCCGTGTCGTCGGCCGACCGGATCGACGGTGACGACACGCCCACCATTCGAGAGAGCGGGCTCGACGTCGTCATCGCCAACTGGCGCGGTCTCGTGGCATCCCCCGGCGTCGACGCCGAGACGCGGAAGTGGCTGGTCACCGCGTTGGGCCGGATGCGCGACTCCAGCGCGTGGCAAGACATCTTGCTCGCCAACGAGTGGGAAGACAGTTTTCTGACCGGCGCGGCGTTCGACCAGTTCCTCACCGACGAGCGAGCCACCGCCGACGCGGTATTGCGCTCGATCGGGCTGGTCGAGTAGTCCCGATGGTCATGCCACCGGACCGCCGTCTCGCGGCCGTGCTCATCGCGGGCAGTGTGACCTACCTGCTCGGCGCCTTCCAGATCAGCGTCCCCGAGGGGCAGTACGCCGCCGTGGGGCCGCGGCTGTTCCCACTCGTCATCGGGCTCGGACTCCTGACCAGCGCGGTCTCGATCGGGCTAGCGGCCACCGCCGACGTGAGGCTGCCGCCGGTGCAGTGGGGTGTCGCCTCGTCATGTGCGCTTGCGTTTCTGGCCTACATCGCCGCCCTCGATGTGGTCGGTTATCTTCCCGCAACGACGGTGTTTCTTGTGCTCGAGTCGCGACTGCTCGGCAGTCGCGCGTGGGTCCGCGACGTGATCGTCAGCATCGCGATCACTGCGTCCGTCTACGGCGTGTTCCGTCTGCTGCTGGGCCTCAGCCTGCCGGCCGGCCTTGTGGGATAGTGTCCTGGCTCAACTTGGCGACAACCTGGTCCTTGGTTTCGGCGCGGCCCTCGCTCCGCTGAATCTGCTGCTCGGACTGGTGGGGGTCACCCTGGGCACCGCGATCGGGGTACTTCCGGGGATCGGGCCGGCGCTCACCATCTCCCTCCTCCTGCCGCTGACGTTCGGTATGGACCCGGTTGGCGCGTTCATTCTGTTCGGCGGCATCTACTACGGCGCGATGTACGGCGGGTCGACCACCTCGATTCTGGTGCGGATGCCTGGCGAGGCGTCCAGCGTGATGACCGCGCTGGACGGCTATGAGATGACCCGGCAGGGACGCGGCGGCGCCGCACTGGCTACGGCGGCCATCGGGTCGTTCGTGGCTGGCACGTTCGCCACGGTCATGCTCATGCTCACGGCGCCGGCGCTCGTGGAACTCGCGCTGGGGTTTGGGCCGACCGAGTACTTCGCGCTCATGGTGCTGGCGCTCACCGCGCTGGGGGGGATGAGTGGTGGCGCACCGGCCAAGGGGGCGTTCGCGACGCTCCTGGGGTTGGCGATCGGGACCATCGGCATCGACCTCCAGACGGGACAAGCCCGCTTCACGTTTGGGGTTCCGGGTCTGTTGGGCGGTCTGAACGTGGTGGTCGTCACCGTTGGTCTCTTCGCCGTCGGTGAGGTGTTCTGGCACGCCGCGACGCGCCGGGTGTCTCGCGAGACCCCGGCGCCGTTGGGCGGCCCGGCCAGGCTCACGGCGGACGACTGGCGTCGGTCGGTGCCAGCCTGGTGCCGTGGCACCCTGGTGGGGTTCTTCACTGGCGTCCTGCCGGGCGCGGGCGCCACCGTGGCGAGCTTTCTGGCCTACGCCGTCGAGAGACGGGTCTCGAAGACGCCCGCGGCGTTTGGCCACGGCGCCATCGAGGGTGTCGCCGGTCCCGAGGCGGCGAACAACGCCAGTGCCGGCGGCAGCCTGGTCCCGCTGCTCGCGCTGGGAATCCCCGGTTCGGGCACCACGGCGGTCATGCTGGCCGCGTTCCAGATGTACGGCCTCCAGCCCGGGCCCTTGCTGTTCAGCCAGGAATCCGGGCTGGTCTGGGGGCTGATCGCCAGCCTGTATGTGTCGAACGTGTTGCTGCTCGTGCTCAACCTGCCGTTGATCCGGGTTTGGGTCCGGTTGCTGCGCGTGCCGAGGTCGTTGCTCTTCGCCGCCGTCCTCGTGTTCGCCACGCTCGGGGTCTATTCCCTGAACAACAATCTGTTCGACGTCGCGGTTGTGTATGTCCTGGGGGTCATGGCGTTCTTCATGCGACGCTACGGGGTGCCGCTCGCGCCGACTGTGCTTGGGGTCGTTCTGGGGCCTCTGCTGGAGCAACACTTTCGTCGGGCGATGGCGATCTCCGGTGGAGACCCCAGCGTGTTTCTCACCCGTCCCGTGTCGGCCGCGATCCTCGCGCTGACGGCGGCTGTGGTGTGTGTCCCGATGCTCGTCCGGGCTCGGGCCGCACGCCGAACTCCCCGCTCTTCTCGCGAGTCGTCGTAGCCGCGGGTCCCAAGACCCAGCCGGGTTAGTCGGGCTCGGCGCCGGGGTCGGTGTTCTCGCTCGTGGAGACGCTGAACTTCCGGTAGTTGCCATACCGCGCGGTGCTCGTGGTTCGTTCCCCCCCGCGTGCCGAGTAGCGTTCCCTCATCTCGGTGGGGACCCACAGGCCGACGTTGGGATTGAGCGCGAACGTGACCACGGCGACCGCTTCGGTCGCCGGAACTTCACGGCCGACCGACGGGTGGTGCAATTCGATCTCCGTTTCGAAAATCGTGCCGGCGTCCGGATCGATGCAGAACCGGCCGTTCGACGGCAGATCGATGTTCTGGTACCCACGGGTGAGGGTGGGGGTCGCAACTTCCTCGTAGCGGATGTGCCAGGCCGAGGGGTGACCGTCACCGCAGCCCACGCCGTCTTGCTCGAATCGGAACCGCGCTGTATTCGATGGGAGCAGGTAGGACAACGCGTAGGTTGGGATGTTGAAGGTGCGGCTCGTCGTGCCCAGATTGTACCGGGAGCTCTCTTCCACGATGCGCCGGGCTCGGGCGACGGCGGTAGTCGTGTCGTCGAGAAAGAGCGAAGCCAGACGGTCCTGCCGGTCCCGCACGCGCCGGCCGTTGGCCTCGAACACGTCTCGGAACCCCGTCCAGACGGCGTCCTCTCCGAGACGGACCAGCAGAAACTCTGAGCGGAGTCGGGTGCGCGTCGGGTTGGTCAGGCCCCGCCGGAAGTTGGACTGACGATAGTCCTCCTCCATCACCACCGTCGTCAGCGCTTTGACGTACACCTCGACATACGCGGACGCGCGCGCGACCACTTCGTCGACCGTCAAAGGCTCCTGCGCCGCATCCGCCGACGTTGCCAGGACCCCGACCAGGATCAGGGTGGCGCCGCGCACCCAGCCCGTGCCATCGAAACCGCGCATCTGGTGAGTATACGCTCCACCAGAGGGGCCCCGTCACCGAGAGTGCAAACAGGCCGGAGACCGTCCCACCGAGCGAGAAACCGAGTGTTACAATCCAGCCGCATCCTGCTTCACGAAGCCTTCTTTGGCGGGTCGGGTAAGTCGTAGCCAAGACAACGGCACGCGAGGAGGAGTCGATCCAACCAATGGACCCCAAGAACGTGAGCATCGTGATGCCGGCGTTGAACGAGGCCGAGGGAGTAGGCCATATGGTGCGGGGCCTCGTCGCGACCTTCCCGACAGCCGAGATCATCGTGATCAACGACGGTTCGTCGGATGACACGGCGAAGATCGCCGCCGCGGCCGGAGCGCATGTGATCACTCATGACCGAAACAGGGGCTATGGTGCCAGCCTTCGAACCGGGACCGAGGCCGCCACGCGGGACTACGTGCTGTTCTGCGATTCCGACGGTCAACACACGGTCGAGGACATTGGGCGTGTCATGGAGGCCTGCGAGGACAGCCACATGGTCGTCGGTGCGCGCCGCGACACGTCGCATGTTCCTTTGGCCAGACGGCCCGGGAAGTATGTCTTGCGGAAGTTTGCGAACTACCTGGCCGATGAACAGATCCCCGACCTGAACTCCGGCTTGCGGATCGTCAACCGACCGATACTGAAGAAGTATCTGCACCTCATGCCCCGAGGCTTCTCGTTCTCCACGACCACGACCTTCGCCATGCTCAAGACCGACCGTCGGGTCAAATGGATCCCCATCACGGTGAGAAAACGCGTTGGCGTGAGTTCGATCAGGCAGTGGAAGCATGGACCGCAGACCGCGCTACTTATGCTCCGCCTCACGGTCTTGTTCGAGCCGCTCAGAGTCTTCCTGACTATCGCGTCCTGCCTCGCCGTGTTCACCATGCTTAGCTTGACCGTCGATCTTGTCGTCAGCAGCGGAACGGACGTCGGCGACTCAACCGTCATGCTGGCCTTGACGACGCTCCTTGTCTTCCTGTTCAGACTACTCTGCGACCAGGTCTCTTCGCTGCGACGAGAATCGCATGAATAACGACGGGCAGTGCCCATTCTGCTGGCCGAACCCGGCGACCTCCGTGCGATTCGAGAAGGGCGGCTACTCCATTCGTCAATGTCACGGCTGTGAGCTGCTCTTTGTCCATCCCCAACCCACGCGTCAAGAACTGATGGAAATCTATGACGCGGACTACTTCAAGCGCGGAAGCAAGTACGAGGCAGACGACACCGGCCGCTACATGGGTGCAAATCGGCGGAACGACCTGGACAAACTCTCGATTCTAGCCCGTCATGTCAACGTCGGCCGACTGTTGGACGTTGGATGCGCCAGGGGTGGTTTTCTGCAGGTGGCGCGTGAGGGCGGGTTCGAGGTGACAGGCGTTGAAGTGTCTGAGGCCGGAGTCACACACGCCTGCCAGGCTTTGGGTTTGGACGTCGTCAACTGTGACCTACCGGCCGCGAATCTCCCGGCAGACCACTTCGATGTGGTCACGGCGTGGGACGTGCTCGAACATCTGGACGATCCGCATGCAACGCTCGCGGAGGTTAACCGGGTCCTGTGCTCTGGCGGGTGCTTTGTCGCGACCACCGGCGACGCAGGATCGCTCTGGGCACGCATGCTGGGCAGATACTGGCAACTGCTGACTCCACCGCAGCACCTGTTCTTCTACCACGAAGGCAATATCCGGAAAGCATTCGAGGCGCACGGGTTGCGTGTGAAAGAGGTCCTGCGTCCTGGTAAGTACGCAACACTGGATTTCGTGCTTTTCAAGGCCGGCGAAACGTTGGGCCCGGTCATGAAGCCCGCGCGCGCCTTTTGCAAGGCCCTGCGACTGTCCAACATGCAGCTCTACATCAACCTACGTGACATCATGGTGTGCGTAGCAGAGAAGGTGTAGCGACCGCGACCGTGTGAGGACGGAGCGTTCCCAGAGCAACCCATATGTGCGGCATTTTCGGGGTTTCGCACGGCGACCGGTCACGCTTCACGCCCGACGCGCTCAAGGCCACCATGGCCGATCTCTTCAGACTGTCCGAGTCACGTGGCAAGGAGGCAGCGGGCGTCGCGGTGCTGAGTGACGACGCCATCGAAGTGCTCAAATCCTCGGTAGCGGCGTCTTCGATGCTCAGTACCCGCGAGTATCGCCGCCTCCTTGACGGCTGGCTGCCCCGTCAACCGAAGTCCAACGACACACCCCTTGGTCGGTCCGCGACCTTGTTCGGCCACTCGCGTCTCGTCACCCACGGCTCCCAGGATACCCACGATAACAATCAGCCAGTCATCGCTGGTCGGGCGGTCGGCGTGCACAACGGAATCATCACGAACCACACCGAATTGTGGCGACAGTTTCCGAGTTTGGAGCGGCGGTACGAAGTCGACACCGAAATAGTCCTGAGCTTGATGCGTCACTTCTACGACGAGCGTGGGTCACTGACCGACGCGGTCAGAGAGGTGTTCGGTGCGATCGAAGGTGTCGCGTCGATTGCGGTATTGTTCGCGGACCTGGACTGCCTACTTCTCGCCACCAACAATGGTTCGCTCTAGCGTTGCATCGACGAGGATGGGACCGTTGTCATCTTTGCGTCCGAGCGCCACATCCTGAACGTCCTTACGCGTCGGCGGCACGTCCAACGGGTGCTCGGGCGATTCCGCATCGAGCAGTTGCCGCCCGGCCAGGCCTGTCTCATCAGCACTCACAACGCCAGCTTCGACGACTTCCGCCTCAGCGCAGACCGTGGTTGCGGACCACCGACGCCAAGGAGCGCCACCGAGCGCAAGGTCGTCGAGGTCAAGGACCAGCGCGTTCGTACGCCTTCAGCTTCTCGCAATGAGGGAGCGGGAGTGGCGATTGGGGCGGAACCTGAGAGTCAACGAAGGATAGCGCGGGTCCGAGCGCGATTCCCGTATGACACGACATTGGCCGATTCGCTTCGGCGCTGCTCGAAATGTGTGTTGCCGGAGACGATGCCCTTCATCGACTTTGATGTCGACGGCGTCTGTAACTACTGCCGGAGATACCAGGCCATCCCCCAGCGGGGCGACGGCGCGATCCGACGCCTGTGCGACCAGCATCGGCGTACCGACGGCTCGCCCGATTGTGTGGTCGGCGTAAGCGGCGGACGCGACAGTGTCTTTGGCCCGCACTACATCAAGTCTGTGCTGAAGATGAACCCGGTGGCGTATACATACGATTGGAGACTGGTCACAGATCTGGCGCGGCGGAACACCGCTCGCATTTGCGGGAAGCTGGGGGTCGAGCACATCGTCGTATCGGCCGACATCACGAAGAAGCGCCGTTTTGTCAGAAAGAACGTGTCTGCTTGGCTGAGGCGACCGATCCTCGGAACGGTCCCGGTGTTCATGGCCGGAGACAAACAGTACTTCTACTTCCTTCGGCAGGTGAGGAAACAGGTAGGCGTGGATCTGGCGTTCTTGTGCGAGAACATGCTTGAGCGCACGGATTTCAAGTCGGGGTTCGCCGGCGCACCACCGTCCAATTCCGATAGCAGCCACGTGTATACGTTGCCGCCGATGAGCAAGCTCCGTATGGCCTGGTACTACGCGAGCGAGTGCGTGCGAAACCCGGCCTATCTCAACGAATCGCTGGCCGACACGGCTGTGGCCTACGGGTGTCACTATTTTCTCGGACGAGACTACGCGAATCTCTATACGTACATCCCCTGGCAGGAAGAGTTGATTGTGCCGACGCTGGTGGACGAGTACGGGTTCGAGCGCTCGCCGGACACGACGTCCACGTGGCGCATCGGCGACGGCACGGCGGCTTTCTACAACTATATCTACTACACGGTCAGTGGTTTCTCCGAACACGACACGTTCCGCAGCAACGAGATTCGGGAGGGTCTTCTCGCTCGCGAGGACCCGCTGGAGCGGATCCGGGAGGAGAACCGACCGCGGTTCGAGACCATCGACTGGTATTTGAAGATCATTGACCTTGAGTTGGACATCGAGCAGGTGGTCACTGTCGTGAATCAGATTCCGAAGCGGTCCAGAGACCGTCGGTCGGCGAAGGGCGAGCGGAGAGGGAAATGACACGACCGGTAACGAAGAGCGTCTCTCGGATCCCGGTCGCGCAGAGGGCACTAGAACCCTGCTATCGAGTCGTTCTCGCCCAAGAGGCGCGTG
>Ga0066376_10002883_pt1 | contig 15761 bp, 10 predicted proteins | sample Knorr_S15_td_Bot_FD_77009 | JGI IMG/M metagenome (GOLD analysis project Ga0066376, IMG submission 77009) | Marine microbial communities from Southern Atlantic Ocean transect - Knorr_S15_td_Bottom_ad_5009_LV_A | ecosystem: Environmental > Aquatic > Marine > Oceanic | place: Southern Atlantic... | reverse complement strand
GCTCTTAACGGTAACACCTACACAGGTACAGCCGGTGGACGCGAAGTCTTTACATTGACACTGAATTCCAACGGAACTTACAATTTCACATTGAAAGACCAGTTGGATCATGCCGATGGTAATAATCCAAATGACATTATCAGTCTAAACTTTGGCTACACAGCCACTGACTCAGATGGTGATACAGCTACAAATAAAATCACTGTAGATGTTAAGGATGATGTTCCTGTTGCCAGAAACGATGTAGCGACTATTCCAAATGGCGCTACTTCAACATCCGGAAACGTCCTGACAAATGACAGCGACAATTTCGATGATGGCGCGGTTGTGACAAAAGTCAGCTTCAACGGTACAGAATATAACGTACCTTCAAGCGGTGTTGTGACAGTCAATGGCGACCACGGTGTGTTGCAGTTGAGAGGTAACGGTAATTACACTTACACCTCCAATAACAGCACAACAGGTACAGATCAGTTCACATACACAATGCGTGACTATGATACTGATACTGATACGGCTCAGTTGAACCTGACTGTTGGTGATATCGACAGCGTGCCGACACTGGACAAGGAAGTCATTAATCTTGATGAAACAAATCTGGATAACGGTGTTATAACCTTTAACGGTAACTTTGATGGCGATTTCAAATCAGATGGACCGGGTTCATACCAATTTGACGGAAGCTTCACAGCGGCATGCTCACTGAAAAACGGTCAGTTTACGTCTGAGGGCTCACCTATCAGTGTAAATGTGACATCCAACACGATCACTGGTACAGCCGCAGATGGCCGTACAATCTTTACGGTGACATTGAACCAGAGCACAGGAGCATACCAGTTCAAATTGTTCGACTCAGTCGACCATGCTGATGGTACTGACCCTAATGACATTCTATGTTTTGACATTGGAGTGAAAGCAACCGATGGTGACGGTGATGTGGCATCTAACTCATTCAAGGTAAACATCGCTGATGATGCAGTGAATGCCTATAATGATACTTGCCCGGCCTATGCAGGCTACAGATCCAGAGGTAACGTCATGGCAAATGACAATCTATCTCAGGATGCGGTCAATAAAGTTGTAAATATATCCAGCTCTATGGGTAATGCGACAGTGACGACTGCAGGTGTTATGATTATGGGTCTGTACGGATCACTGACAATCGGTCAGGACGGATCTTATGCTTATGTTCCAAATACATATGCTTCCGGTCAGGACGTGTTCACATACACGCTTCAAGACGGCGATATGGACACTGACACAGCTACGCTGACATTCTCTGTCAACTACGGTTCACCGAACAGCACAAACGTGAATACAAACACGAATGTGAATAATAATTCGGCAGAGGCTGAGGCGAATTCAGACGCAAGCGCAAGCGCAAGCTCGAGATCTTCGAGTGTGAACAGCGATGATGATGGATTGAGTAGTTCAAATGTTTCTTCAGGCTCAAGTTCAAGCGAGAATGACTCGCCAAGCTCTGCATCTAATGAGCTTGTTCACGGAGCTGTAACGCATGAAGGTACTGAAAACGGAGATGTTATCTTCGGTACTGAAGGCAGTGACGTCATTAATGGTAAAGGTGGAAATGATATCCTTTACGGTCAGGGCGGTGACGATACACTTTATGGCGGTGCCGGCGATGACGTTATCTACGGTGGTGCAGGAGACGACACAATCTTTGTTGGTGGCGGTGATAACATCGTCCACGGTGGAGAAGGTGATGACATCATCGTATCCGGTCAAGGACGCCCGGGAGAGGACTTCGGCAGTGACGGTTCAAGCCAGCTTTGGGGTGACGGAGGTGCTGATATCTTCCTATTCCAAAACAACGGTGGCGCAGGAACAGATCAGATTATGGACTTTAATTCAGGTGAGGGCGACATGCTTGATCTGAGTGACTTCCTCCATAACTATGATCCTCTTACAGGTGCGATTGAAAACTTTGTATTCCAGCGTGAGATGGACGGAAACACAGTTATTTCTGTTGATGTTACAGGTTCTGGAAATGCGCAAAATGCGGTTGACCTTGTGGTTCTTGAAAACGTGACTGGCAAACATCTCGATGAGCTTGTCGCGAACATACAGGCCCAACAGGTTTAAAGTATAAAAGGAAGACGCCCCCCAAGAGGGGCGTTTTTTTTGACTGTGGCAAATTTGCAATAGTATCGGCCATGTGAAAATGGTTTTTAAGTTTTAGCTTGCGCAAGAGAAAGAAAAAGGTCATATATATTATAGATTTGTATGATCTCTCACCTCGAGTAAGCTAGCGAAAAATTTGGATTTTATGACGTCGATATTAAGGAGACGCGAAATGAGAAAAGTAAAAAAGACCTTGCAACTTATGCTTTGCACAGCAGCCATAACAGTTGGTACGTATGGTGCGACCAACGCTCAGAATGCGAGCGATGACCTGATGGTAAACACTCTTAAAGAGGCAGTTGTTACAGGTATGAAAACCAACCCTGAAACAGGAGTTGTGGAAAATAACCGCCGTGCAACAGATGAAGAATTAAGACAGGCTCAGGCTCTTTACTATCCGTCAATTGATGTGGTTGGAGATACCGGATACCAGTATTCAGATAATATCTCTACACAGAACAGACTTCTCGATGATGATGATGAAATTCTTTATAAATACCAGATTGGTGTAACTCTGACACAGATGCTTTTTGACGGTTTCGAAACACAATACGAAAATGCCCGTCAATACTGGCGCGTTCGCTCAGCCTCTCACCGTGTTCGTGAGACTGCGGAATTCGTCGGACTTGATATTATCGAAGCTTATCTTGATGTGGTACGTCAGCGTGAATTGCTGAGAATTGCACAGAGCAACGTACAGCAGCACTTGGATATTATGGGCCAGATTGAAGATGGTGCCGAGGCAGGCCGTTCAACAGATGCTGACCTTGAGCAGGTTCGTGCCCGATTGGCAGCTGCGCGTGCCAATGAAGCAAATGTGATTGAAGCATTGCGTGTTTCAGAAGCTGCATACAAGCAGCAAGTTGGCGATTTGCCGGGTGATCTGGAGGTTCCGACTGTTCCTGTGGATGCCATTGAGGCGGATGTCGAAACAGAAGTTAAGCACGCGATCACACACAGCCCGACTCTTGATATTTTTGAGGCGGATGTGAATGTGGCTGAGATGGAGCGTCGCCAGACACGTTCAACATACTACCCTCAGGTTGATCTTGAGTTGAATGCTGCTGCCGGTGAAAATAATAACGGTATTGAGGCAACTGATAAAAATGCTTCTGCCCTTCTTGTTTTGAACTGGAATCTGTTCCGCGGTGGCGGGGACGTCGCGCGTGAGCGTGAATTGATTTACCGTCAAGCGCAAGCCAAGGAACAAAGAAATGACACATCACGTGCCATTGAAAATGATGTTCGCACAACTTGGGCAAGTATGGTTTCCGCAGGTGAGCGTGCCCGTCAGTTCTCGGCACAGGCTGCTGCTAACGAGCAAGTTGTTAACGCTTATAAAGACCAGTTTGATCTTGACCGCAGAACATTGCTTGACGTTTTGGATGCGCAAAACGAACTTTTCGTATCGCGTTCCAACACAATCAACAACGAAGTTCTGGAAATGTTTGCAGTCTACCGTCTGCTTGCTCTAAAAGGTGAGTTGATGCCGACACTTGATGTTGCGTATCAAGCGGAAGTAGACCCTGACGACAATTACTGATATTATCTCCTGTGAAGGAAAAGGACGTCCTTCTGCGTAATACCTTCATAGGAGTTCACAGTAGATGAGCGATAAAACACAAAAAACATCCGAAAAGTCTGACGCTTCAAAAGACCGAAGTAAAGCTGTTGATCAAAATCCTGATGCCTGGCCTCTGGAAGCTGACCGTATGGCAATTCAGGAGCCTTTAATAGAATGTCTCCGAATTCTAGCAGGCCATTACGGCCGTAGAACATCGCGTAGCTCTCTTACCTCGGGACTACCCATTCCTAAAACCGGAATTACGCCCCATTTATTTACCCGCGCCGCCGCGCGTGGAGACATGCAGTCCAAACTGGTTGAGCGTTCTCTGGATGCTTTGGCTATCTCTGCCAACCTGCCTTGTATACTTGTACTTGAAGGAAAACAGGCCTGTATTCTGTGGGAAGTCAGACATAAAAACAAAACGGTTAAGAAAAAACCTGGCCAGAAGCTTGAGCTTGGCGATGAAACAGCTTTTGTTGTGCAATTTCCTGAGACAGAAGATGAGAAAAAAATCATCACTCTTGGCAAATTAAGGCAATATTACACTGATTATGCTTTCTTTTTGCGTCCGGTTGCCAGAAGCGATGACCGCGCAGGCCCGTCAGAAATTGACACGAGCCGCGATTGGTTCTGGGGAACGCTAAAAGAGAACTGGAAAATTTACCGCGAAGTCTTTGCCGGATCGGCCATGATTAATGTATTTGCACTGGCAAGTACAATTTTCATTATGAATGTGTATGACCGCGTTATCCCTAATCAGGCTTTTGAAACTTTATGGGTTTTAGCAATTGGTGTCTTTGTTGCGTTTATTTTTGATTTCCTTCTTAAAAATCTGCGCGCTATGTTTCTTGACGTTGCGGGACGGCGTGCTGACGTTAAAATTTCTGCGAAACTGTTTGAGCAGATGTTGGGAATGCAACTGGCCTCACGCCCCTCAAGTGCGGGTGTTCTGGCCGCGAATATGCGCGAATTTGAGACTATTCGCGATTTCTTTACATCGGCAACGATGGCGGCTTTAATTGACTTACCCTTTACATTTTTCTTCCTGATTATCATTGCCATTATTGGCGGGCCTATAGTGTTCGTTCCTCTTTGCGCAGTACCGCTTGTGCTTCTAGGTGGATGGATATTGCAAAAGCCGATGGAAAAAATTATTAAAGAATCTTTGCATGAGAATGCGCTTAAAAATGCTCTTCTTTTTGAAACCATAACCGGGCTTGAGGCAATAAAAACGCAAGCCGCTGAAGGGCATACCCAACGCAAATGGGAAGAATTGACGGAAAAAGCCTCAAAAACTTCCGTGAAATCCAGAAAAGTAGCAGCCTTCGCACTTAATTATTCTGTTTTCATTCAACAGGTCGCAAGTATCGGTATTGTTGTTGCGGGTGTGTATCTTATCAGCAACGCAGTAATTTCAATGGGTGCATTGATTGCCTGTGTTATCTTGTCAGGTCGCGCGATGGCACCACTGGCTCAAGTTGCCGGATTGATGACACGTTTTAATCAGAGTTGGCAGTCTTACAAACAGCTTGAAGAGCTGATGCGCAAACCTGTTGAGCGTCCGGCTGGCAAACATTTTATTTCCATGCCGCGCATGGAGGGGAAAATTGAATTCCGTGATGTTGTTTTCCGCTATCCGGGACAAACGCGCCCCGCCTTACAGAATCTCGACTTTACGATAGAACCTGGTGACCATGTGGGTGTTATCGGTGCGGTCGGTTCCGGTAAAACGACAATTGAGCGTCTTTTATTGAACCTGTACCAGCCGGAAAGCGGTGCTGTTTTGGTCGATGGTACTGATGTGCGCCAGATTGATCCCGGCGATTTACGCCGTAATCTGGGTGGCGTACAGCAGGGCGAGCAGCTTTTCTATGGTTCTGTAAGGGAAAATATTACTATGGGACATGAGACAGCACCCGACAGGGCTGTCATTCGTGCAGCCGAACTGGCAGGCGTTATGGAGTTTTTAAGAGACACGGAAACGGGTCTCGATACGCCAGTTGGTGAGCGCGGAGAAGCCTTGTCAGGAGGCCAGCGTCAAGCTGTAGCCATTGCGCGCGCTCTTCTTTATGATCCTCCGGTACTTGTATTGGATGAACCGACTGCATCGATGGATCCGGCATCAGAAAACAGACTTCGCAAGCGCCTTGAGAAAATCACGGAAGATAAAACCGTTCTTCTCATTACGCATAAGGGAGCGATGTTATCTATCGTGAATAAACTTATTCTGATAGACCGTGGACGTTTGGTTGCCTATGGCCCGAAAGATGAAGTCATCAGCAAATTGCAGGCCCGCCAATACGGTACTGAAGCAGAAAATACGGACGTATAAGGGGGTAGATTATGATAGGTAAAAAAGACAAAAAATCACCAAAATCTGACCCTAAAAAGTCTGAAAATAAGCAGCCTAGGCCCAAAAAGGATGAGGTTCGCACTATGCCGGAGGGCGGGCGCGAAACCATGGATTTAAGCGTTAACAAAACCGAGGACTGGCAGCAAATCCGCCAGAACTGGGCGAAAACGCAAGTCGAAAAGATTCAGGCACATGCAGAAAATGTATTTATTACCGATGAAGAACTGCCAATGACGAAACACATCACATTCGTGATGATATTTCTGTTTTTTGTATTCTTTGTGTTGTGGGCGTCGTTTGCGCAGCTTGATGAGGTAACGCGAGGTTTTGGTAAGATCATTCCATCCAGTGAGTTGCAGGAAGTGGCCTCGCTTGAGCCTGGAATTGTCGATGAGTTTTTAGTCACAAAAGGTGACAGGGTTCAAAAAGGTCAGGTTTTGGTCAGGTTACGTGATGTTGCCGCCACGTCGGATCTGGAAACAAATCGTGCCCGTTATCTTGGTTTACTGGCAACGATTGCCCGCCTGCAGGCAGAGGTTGAGGGGTCGGATGAAATTGATTTTCCCGAAGAGGTACAAGAAGGTGCCCCCCAAAGTGTCCGTGAGGAAATGAACACGTTCCGTGCCAATAAAGCACAGCTACGAGACCAGAAAAGCGTGCTTGAGCAGCAATTATCACAACGCAGGCAGGAAGTTTCAGAGCTAAATACACGCGCTGCGGATTTGCGCCGTGTTATTAATCTGTCCCGTCAGGAAAAGAATGTTATTGCCCCGCTGGTTGAGCGTGGTTCAGCGCCGCAACTTGAGTTAATCCAGCTTGAGCGCGGTATTCAGGAGCGCCAGACAGACTTGAACGGAGTGTTGCAATCACTGCCACGCGCAAAGTCGGCAATTGGTGAAGCCGAGGCCAGAATTAACGAGCTTGAGCAAACAGCAAAAACTGAAGCGCAGGCCGAATTGTCTGAAAAAACCATTGAAATGAATTCAATTAAAAGCTCTCTCGCAGGCCTTCGCGACAGAAGGGATCGCACAGAGGTTACATCTCCCGTTGATGGTATTGTCCATAATTTGACAGTTAATACGCGAGGAGGTGTTGTACAGGCAGGACAACCTATCGTGCAGATTGTTCCAGCCGGCGAGCCTTTATTTGTTGAGGCCCGTATCAAGCCGAAAGATATCGCTTTTCTTCGCCCGAAAGTGGCTGACAGACCGGGGCAAAAGGCTACAGTTAAAATTACCGCCTATGATTACTCTATTTATGGTGGTCTTGATGGTGAGTTAATTGACATCTCGCCTGATACCATTACGGACGAGCAGGGCGAGACTTTTTACCGCGTGCGTGTGCGTACCGATGAAACCGAATTGCGCCGAAAGGGTGAGGTTTTGCCAATTACCACAGGTATGGAAGCACAGGTTGACATTCTAACAGGTGAAAAAAGCGTGATGGAATATCTGGTCAAGCCGTTTGTAAAGACACTGAACCAGTCGATGGGAGAGCGCTAAGCGCTGAAATACCCACCATATAATAGTCCCAGAAGCACTATTCCAAAAATTATCCTGTAAATTACAAAGGGGGTGAATGTGGATTTGCCAAGCCATTTCATCATCGCCAGAATTGCCAGATAAGCAGCAGCAAAAGCAAAGACAGCTGCAATCAATAGATCCATCCCCAAAGCAAGATCGCCGCTTTCCCAAAGCTTAAAAGATCCTAACAGACCCGCTCCGCTTATAGCGACCATAGCCAGGAGAAGTGAATAGCGGGCTGCTTCTTCACGGCTGAAATTTAAAAAACGCGCAGCCGTCATGGTTATACCTGACCTGCTTGTGCCGGGTATAAGGGCAAGGGCCTGGGCAAGACCTATCAGCGCCGCACCTTTCCAGGTCAGTGACTCTACAGCCTGCTCAACCGGACGACGGTCGGAAAACCATAATAATATGCCGAAGAAAATATTGGCGATTGCTATGACATATAGTGAGTTCATCAATGAAATCGGCCAAAATGATAAGATAAGCCCGAGGATGATAACAGGAACTGAGCTAATCAGAACAAGTAGCGTTAAATCGCGATTTTCGGTGTTACGCATCAGCATTACATCTTTTGTGCCTTTAAGCAGCCTCACAAAATCCCTTCGGAAATATAAAATAACTGCTGCCAGTGTCCCGATATGAACCGCTATATCCAGAAGGTGATTTTGCGCATAATTGTTGGCAGCGTCCTTACCCTGCATCAACCAATGTGCCAAGACCAGATGTCCACTGGAGCTGATTGGTAAAAATTCGGTAATGCCCTGCACGAGGGCCAGTATAAGAAGGTGAAGCAGTAACATTTTTAGTTAGCAGGGAAAGGTCAATGTTGAATTTCAAGATATCGTACAGTAAATTTTATCTATGGTCTATGTTATTGGCATTATCGGTTTCATTTTAGGGTTTTTCCTCGGGCAGTATTTTCTCTTAAAACTGCTTAAGGGGAAAACAAAAGAAGATTTGTTATACAATCGTAAAATAAAATGGATTTACGGACCAATGAATTGGGCAGTGGCGATCCTGACCTGTTATATTTTCGTAAAATCCTATCATCTCTATTTTTCACCTTGAAGTTGCTTCTAATCTTTCTATTTCATTGCATAGACTATTTTAAAGGGAGGATGTTCCATGTTTAGACTTTTATTAACCGCATTGATTTTGATGGCTGTTCCGACAGCTGCCAATGCAGAGGCACAGAATTACGAATTTGACAAAAAGCATACAATGATCATGTTTAATGTCGGCCATATGGGCTTATCTCACTCTTGGGGTAAATTCCTTGATTTTGATGGTGATATTAAATTTGACGAGGAAAGCCCTGAAAATTCATCCGTAGATATGACGATACAAACAGCAAGTATCAATATGGACGATGAAAAATGGGAAGATCATTTGAAAAATGAAGATTTTTTCGATGTTGAAGAACATCCGACCATGACATTTAAAAGCACCGGCATTGAAGTCACCGGCGAAGACACAGGCAAGCTTACAGGCGATCTAACGCTTTTGGGTGTTACCAAGCCTGTCACACTTGATGTAACCTTCAACAAAGCCGGAAAACGACCAATGGGGGATGCCTATGCCGCAGGATTTTCTGCCAAAGGGGAAGTGACCCGTTCCGATTTTGGAATGGATTACGGTATTCCAATGATTGATGACACAGTTAATCTTGTTATCGAGGTGGAGATTGAACGTGAAAAGCCATCCTCTGATAGCACCAATGGAACCGATGACAGCGAAGATGACAGCGAATAAGGAAGCCCCGCTGCGGTCTTATTCCAAAACCGCCAAGACATTCCACTGGCTGACAGCCCTTCTTGTATTGGGGATGTTGGCCTTTGGATTTTTTATGGGCGGTATTGAGGATTTGGCCAGATTCAAAGCGTATAACCTTCATAAATCGATTGGAATTACTATACTTGTTCTGATTTCCCTGCGCTTGCTATGGCGATTGACGCATAGTTACCCGCCAAGTCTCGCAAGCCATAAGCCATGGGAGAAAATTCTGGCGAAGTTGGTGCATTTTTCTCTTTACGGTTTGTTGTTCCTGATGCCCCTTTCAGGTTGGACAATGTCTTCCGCGGCAGGTCGCCCGGTGAAGGTTTTTGATCTGTTTACAATGCCTGATCTTGTTAGTCCGGACAGAGAATTAGCGGGGTTTTTGTCATCTGCGCATTGGTATATAGCATGGGGTATTATTGGCCTTGTCACACTACATATCGCAGGCGCATTAAAACATCATATTATGGATAAGGATGTAACCTTGAAACGCATGCTCCCCTTTGCCAAACTGGCATTGGCTACGGTTTTCCTGAGTTTTGTAACTGTTAAGTCGGGAAATGCACAGGATTGGACGGTAGAACAAGGCAAAAGCACGATAACCTTTTCGGGTATTCAAGATGGCGCACCCTTTAAAGGAACATTTACTGAGTTCAAAGCAGACATCAATTTTGACCGTGAAGCTGTTACAGGGGATATCGAAGTTATCATCCAGACAAATAGTGTTGAAACAGCCCTTCCTATAGTGGAGGATTATATCGGTGCCGAAGCCTGGCTTGGTAGCGAAGAATTTGACACCGCAGTTTATGCGGCTGATACATTTTCCAGACTTGAAGACGGATCATTTGTCGCTCAGGGTGAGTTAACACTAAAAGGTATAACCAAAGCTGTGCCGCTTGGTTTTACGCTGAAAGATGAGTCGGAAAAGACTGTCCATATGACGGGGGAAGCTGTAATTGACAGGGCGGAATTCAATGTGGGAAGCGGTGAATGGGTAAGTAGTGATGTTGTTGCTCATGACATCAAAATAAACGTAGAGCTGTTTGCAGCAAAAACTGCAGAAAACTCTTCCCGAGACCAGTAGAAAACTGGTATGATTATCACGTCATGAGAACCCTGTATCATTTATGGTTGCACCCCTTTTCTCGCAAAGTACGTATAGTCCTTGCAGAGAAAGGCCTTGAGTTTAATTTGCAGATTGAAAAAGTCTGGGAAAGACGCACCGAATTTCTTGCGCTTAACCCCGCTGGGGACGTTCCTGTACTGGTTGAGCCGGATGGCACAACATTATCCAACAGCTCAGTAATTTGCGAGTATCTGGAAGAGGTTTATCCTGAAACATCACTTCTTGGCCTTGATCCTGTGCAACGCGCCGAAGTCAGACGCCTTGTAGGCTGGTTTGATGTGAAGTTCAATCGCGAGGTTACAGATAACCTTTTCGGTGAAAAAATGATGAAACGCGTTCTACACCTGGGTGAGCCACATGGCCCTTCCGTTCGTGCAGGACATGCTAATATTCATTATCATCTGGATTACATAGGGTTTTTGATAGAGCGCCGTGAATGGCTCGCGGGAGAACAGTTCTCTTTGGCAGATGTGGCTGCTGCTGCTCATTTATCAGCCATAGATTATATAGGGGACGTCCCATGGGAGGAACATCAGGCCGCCAAAAGCTGGTTTGCCCGTGTTCAGTCCCGCCCCAGCTTCCAACCTTTGCTGGAAGATCAGGTTCCCGGTTTCAGTCCTGCCAAACAATATGAGGGAAGTAACTCTTAACAAATTTTAGAATTTTCTTAGACATTTATACTTGTATAAGATAATTCTAAAGTTAAGATATATCTATATGACAAAAGATAATTCTTCAAAAACAAAAACATTATTCTGCTTCGGTTTCGGATATACGTGTGGTTATCTGGCTCAGGCTTTACAGGAGCTTAATGAGCAACATGGTGAAAACTGGGTGATAAAGGGAACAACCCGGGATCCTGAGAAAAAAGAATTTTATAAAAAGCGCGGTATTAAGCTTTTTCTTCACGACACACTAACCCCATTGAGGGAGTTAGTCACGATGATGGAGGGGGCTACCCATCTTTTGATATCTGCGCCTCCCGACAAGGAAGGCGATCCAGTATATCGTGCTTATGGCAGCGATATAGCTGCTTTGTCATCGCTGGAATGGTTTGGGTATCTTTCGACGACGGGAGTGTATGGTAACCGTAACGGAGAGCGCGTTGACGAGACAGCAGAAATTCGCCCGACTACGATAAGAGGCTCGCGACGCTCAGTTGCAGAAGAACAATGGCGCATATTAGCAGATAAAACGAACCTGCCACTTCATATCTTCCGCCTGTCAGGAATTTACGGACCGGGGCGCAGTGCTATTGAATCAGTGCAGGCAGGCATTGCGCGGCGTATATATAAGGAAGGACATGTGTTCAACCGTATACATGTCCAAGATATTGTTGAGGCCTTGGTCGCATCAATGAACAACCCCACCCCCGGGGAGATCTATAATCTGGCCGATGATGAGGCCGCACCCAGCCATGAAGTTATTGCCCATGCGTGCCAGTTGATGGGTATTCAGCCGCCACCTCTTGTTGATATAGAAGATGCCAATTTAGTGCCAATCACTATGAGCTTCTATTCAGACAATAAGCGCGTAGTTAACGGTAAAATAAAGGAAAATCTGGGGTATCAGTTGAAATTCCCGACTTACCGCGAAGGTCTTGAAGATTGCCTGGAAGCACGTGAGCGTGAAAACGATACGTATTGATTTTATGTTAATTAATTTTGCTGTCTTTTAACACAAAATCTTTGCGGGTAAGGCGTGCATCGTAAGGCAGGCGTATTGTAACGACCGTACCCGCACCCACTTTTGATTCTATATGAAGAGCGCCGCCATGGAGCTCGGCCAGTTCTTTAGTAATGGCAAGTCCAAGACCCGATCCTTCATGGTCACGGCTATACTGGTTTGAAACCTGTTCAAATGGCTTTGTAATGACTGCGAGCTTGCTGGCAGGAATACCAATGCCAGTGTCATGGACTTTGATAGCTATATAATCCTCGCGTTCCAGGCATTCAACGCGAACGGTGGAGGCATTTTTAGAAAACTTCACGGCATTGGAGAGAAGATTGAGAAGAACCTGCATGACTGCACGCCTGTCAAGCTGCGCGATAAGATCTTCGTTATCTGCTTCCACACTCAGCTTTATACTGTCATCTAAAGCACGCCCCTCCATCATATGAACGGCAAGTTTGATTAATTTCACGATATTGACCTGTTCAATATCCAACTCGTACTTACCGGCCTCAATTTTAGACATATCCAGAATATCGGTTATCATATCAAGCAGATGCTCGCCGCTTTCTCTTATACCAGAAATATAGTCCAGATATTTTTCTGTGCCGATGGGGCCAAGCAGTTGGCGCTCTATCATTTCGGAAAAGCCAATAATAGCATTTAAAGGTGTTCTGAGTTCATGGCTCATATTTGCAAGGAACTGCGATTTTGTAGCATAGGCACTCTCAGCCGAATCTTTTGCAGCCTTTAATTCATTTTCATGTTCTTTGACCTGAGTCATATCCTGCATGATGCCGAAAAGGGCGGTGACGTCGCCTTCTGTGTCAATTTCGCATCTGCCCAGGCAACGGACATAGCGCGGGGTGACATCATCAGGCGTGACCCTGAATTCCATTTCAAAATCTTTTTTGTCGATCATAGCGCGCTGGAAGGACTGCAAGGCGCGCCCAAGGTCGCGACGGTGTATTAATTTACTGACTGAGTCCACACAAGGTGTGAATTGCTCTGAATCCGTTCCGAAAATACGATGCACTTCGCCTGAAAATGATATGGTCTGGTCTGTCAGGTTCCATGTCCAGTGTCCCATTTTACCAATGGTTTGTGCCTCGGAAAGCTGTTTCTTCTGCTTCTTAAGAAGGTCCTCTTTTTCGCGCAATTTGGTGATGTCACGCCCGACAAGATAAATAGAATGGCCGAATTTCTTTTGACGCCACTCAACTATTTTTACTGTTCCGTCAGCGCAAGCCATGCGCGCTTCGAAATCTGTGATTTGATTGCTTTCCGTCTCACCGTTTAAAACATGCAGCAAACTTGGTCTTATATAGGGGCGGTCTTCTTCTGCAACAAGATCGGCAAATTGCGTGTCTTCAATATTTTGTGCATCAAGGCCAAAAGCCTCAAGAAGCGCATCGTTAACCTTGCGTATAATGCCGTCCTTGCCACACGTGGCCATTAGGTCGTTAGACATGTCCATGAAGTTCTTTATATCTGACGAAGATAGGGAAATATCCGCGCTGCTGCCTTTTGCCTTAGGCTTTTCTTGCGTGACTTTGCCCGGCGCTGTACCAAAAGTATCGCTGACCCAGCCTTTAAGCTTTTCTTTCTTTAATGTCTCTTGTTTGCCCCCATCAGAAGTGATGAGGCTGCCTACGATATAGTCACCCTTCTCAATTGAGATACGGTTGAAAAATATATAAGCGGTTTCACCGGAGGCAGACCTTATTTCATGAACACCTTCATGGAGGCTGTCGACAAAAAAGCAGTTTTTGGGTGTACTGGCGACACCAAACATGGGTCTGTCAAAACTCTGGAAAGCATTTTCCCTGTCAATAAATTCGAAAACGTCATTCGCTTGACCGTAAGGAGGGTTGCTTTTATCTACGCCCAAAACAGTACGGATATTCTCTCCTGCAAAGCATATCACGCCTTTCGGATCTACTATCAAGCGTTCTTTACCATCATCTTTTAGAGATGTGGTTGAAATGTTTTTGCTGTGTAAGTCTTTGTGTTGCACGGAAATAATAACGTTTAGACCAGGTTGGATATGCTGCCGTCCTGAAGAAGGAAAGCGAATCAGTTCTTTAAAGATAATATAAAACGCGGTCTCATAACAAGGGAAACGGCATATGAAAAAGGATAACTGCCCTTTTTTTTAGGCTAAGTATGCAAAAATAAAAAAAGAGGCCGTCAAAGGCCTCTTTTTGAAACTATGAAATCAAAAGATTATCAGTACTTAACAGAACATCCATATGCCTGACTTGATTTTACTTCAATTTCTTCACCGGCGGCGAGTGCGTCAAGAGCAGAAGCCACGTAGTTTTCAGCATCTGCAACGGCACTGTGTCTGGGTGAGGAATCGTCATCAATCGCACCTTCATAACGAAGTACGCCTTCACTATCTATGACATACATATGCGGTGTGGATTTTGCCTCGTAAGATTGACCTATGTCACCGGACGCATCCAATACGTAGTAAGACGGGGAAGCGTTTTGCTCAGTAACCCAGTTTTGCGCTTCTTCGGCTGACAAATGACCCTGTTTACCTTCTGCTGAAGAATTTACAGTAATCCATACAACATCCTGTGCAGTGTATTTTTCCTGCAAGGCTTGCATATTATCTGTCTCATAATGTTTCTGGACGAACGGGCATCCAGGATTTGTCCATTCCATCACAACCATTTTGCCTTTCAGGTCTGACAGGGCAATGTCTTCACCTGATAAAACGTCAGTAGCCGTGAAATCAGGGGCTGCCTCGCCAATCACGGCAGCGGCATTTGCGCTAAGTGGCAAAATAAGGGTTGCGATAAGTGTTAGAATAAATTTCATTTTTATTTCCTTTATGTTGTTGGGTGTTATTACGCAATAAATTTTAGAAACCTTCGTTTTCTTTATGGGTTATCGACTGTCTCTGCAACTATTTCCGGACTGAGAATCTGCGGCAGTGTAACGGGGTCCGGGCGTATGCCGGTGGCGTCTGCTGCCGGATAATACACATATAATGGTACGCCGCTGCGCCCGAAACTTTCCAGATAGGCGGTGATATCACCGTTAAAGCTGGTCCAATCCCCTGTGATGTGAATAACATTATTATCTTCAAAAAGGGTTTCGACACGCGCGCTTTTCAGTGTTGTTTTTTCATTCACCTTGCACGTAATACACCAAGCCGCAGTCATATTCACAAATACCGGTCTGTCCAGCTCGGCCAAGGCGGCTTCAAGATGTTCGGGCGTATATGACATCATATTGGCAGGCGTAATCTCGCTGCTTTTCGGACTTTCAGAAGTCATAGCCAGATGCGCCATGTAAAATACGCCTATCACGGCAAGTATAATCAAAACCCATTTAAAAATTCTGGTCAGATTGCTCAAACACCAAACAATAAAACCGATCAGTAATGCGCCTATTAGAGCCGCACCTGCACCATTTGGCCCAGTTTGCTGTGTAAGTACCCAGACCAGCCATATTGCGGCCATAAACATCGGGAAAGACAGGATTTGTCTAAATGTCTCCATCCATGCGCCGGGTTTGGGCATAAAGCGCTGAAGCGGCGGTGATAGTGCGAGGAGAAGAAACGGAAATGCCAGTCCGAGCCCGAGT
>Ga0066376_10002882_pt1 | contig 15763 bp, 15 predicted proteins | sample Knorr_S15_td_Bot_FD_77009 | JGI IMG/M metagenome (GOLD analysis project Ga0066376, IMG submission 77009) | Marine microbial communities from Southern Atlantic Ocean transect - Knorr_S15_td_Bottom_ad_5009_LV_A | ecosystem: Environmental > Aquatic > Marine > Oceanic | place: Southern Atlantic... | reverse complement strand
CCAACTGAATATGGTGGAAAATTATAATGTAACATAAATTTTTCTTTAAATTCTCCTTCTAAATCATCTATTATTTGCTCATCTAAACCTGTTCCTAACGTTGTTACCACCAAAGCTTGCGTTTCACCTCTTGTAAAAAGAGAACTTCCATGAACTCTTGTAAGTATTCCGACTTCAGCTTTAATAGGTCTAACAGTTTTAGTATCTCTTCCATCAATTCTTTTTCCAGTTTTTAAAATACTAGATCTAACTAATTCTTTCTCTACTTTTTTTATTGCAGAAAAAACTAAACTTTCTGTAATTTCTTCATTATCTTCTGTAACAAATTCATCAATAATCTTTTTTCTAATTTCAGATAATGCATCTGATCTAATTGATTTATCTTTTTCTTTATAAGCTTTAATAAATTCATCTTTATATTTTTTTTCAATTTTATTAAATAAATCTTTTAAGTTTTTATCTAAATTTTTATCTTTATATTCTATTTCAGATACTTTTTTACCTTTTGTAAAAGTTTCAATAAACTTAATAACGCTTTGGAATTCTTTATGGGCAAACATAACTGCATCTAACATTGTTTTTTCTGGTAATTGTTTTACTTCTGACTCAACCATTAACACGCCTTCATTTGTACCGGCAACAATTAAGTCTAAATCTGAATCTTCAAGTTGTAACTTAGACGGATTTAATACAAATTTTTTATCAATGTAGCCTACTTTAGCAGCAGCAACTGTTGATTGAACTGGCGCACCTGCTAATGCTAATGCAGCAGAAGCACCCACAAAAGCTACAACATCAGGGCTAGTATCTTTATCTAAATTTAATAAAGTACAAATAATCTGTGTTTCATTAAAATAATTTTCAGGAAATAAAGGTCTAATAGGCCTATCTATTAATCTTGATATTAAAGTTTCTTTATCTGAAGGTCTTGCTTCTCTTTTAAAAAAACCACCTGGTATTTTCCCTGCAGCAAACGTTTTTTCCTGATAATTTACTGTTAATGGTAAAAAATCTACCCCCTCTTTAGGTTCTTTAGAAGTAACAACAGTACATAATACTACAGTTTCTCCATATGTAGCCAAGACCGCACCATCTGCTTGCCTTGCAATTCTACCTGTTTCAAGGGTTAATTTCTTTCCACCCCATTGAATTTCTTTTTTTATGATATCAAACACTAATATTATTTACGTAAGTTGAGTTTTTTTATTATTTCCTCATATTTTTTAAAATCCTTTTTTTTTAAATATGCTATTAACCTTCTTCTTCTACTAATTAATTTAATCATACCTTCTCTTGAGTGATTATCTTTTTTGTTTTTTTTAAAATGTTCAGTTAAAGAATTTATTCTATTTGTTAATAATGCTATTTGAACTTCAGAAGAACCTGTATCTTTTGCTTTTTTCTGAAATTCACCAATGATTTTATCTTTACTTAAACTATTTTCCAACATATTTAATTTTATTTAAAACAGAATATATAGGTAAAAGAAAATTTTTCCAATCATTCTTTTCATATAATTTCAAAAAATCTTTAATGGAGATAGAGTTTTTTATATTAAAAGGTTCAGATTCATTTCTTTTTAACTTAATCACATGACCATCTACATTCAATTTTTTACAAATATCTCTAACTAAGCTTCTTACATAAAAACCTTTTCCACATTCAATTTCAAAACTTGTACAATCTATCTTTTTTTTTTCATTTTTTTCAATTAATTTAATATTTTTTAAAAAAACTTTTCGAGATTTTAAAGTAAATTTTTTACCATTTCTTGCCAAGTCATAAGCTCTTCTACCGTTTACTTTTATTGCAGAGAATTTTGGTGGAATTTGATCTATTGTACCAACTAAATTTTTTAAAATAAACTTTAGTTTAATTTTGTCAGGCTTCTTATTTGATTTTGAAATAATTTTACCTTCAATATCTTGAGTATCAGTTGAAATTCCCCATTTAATGGTAAAACTATATTTTTTTAATCCATCCATTATATATTTTACTGTTTTTGTTGCTCTTCCTACTGCAAGAGCTAGAACTCCTGTTGCTAAAGGATCTAAAGTTCCAGCATGACCAATTTTTTTTACATTTAAAGTTTTCTTTATAATATTAACAACTTGTCTTGAAGTCATTCCCAAATCTTTATTAATAACTAACCATCCATCTAAATTGTTGTTTATTGAATTCATAATTATAAATCTTTAAGAACTTTAGGCTCTTTTAAAATTTTGTTGATTTTATTTGCATATTCGAAAGCATTATCAAAACTAAAATTTAGTTGAGGAACAAATCTAAGTTGAAGCTTTTCAGCAATTTCTTTTTTAAATATAAAATTTTCTTCGTTCAAATATTTAATAAAACTTTTTTTATTATCTCTAGAAATAACAAAAATATTAGCTTTTTTTAAATCTGGACTAATATTTACTTCAGTTACAGTAATAGGTATTGTTCGTATTTTTTTATTTCGAAAATTGCCCAATGTTATAATTTCAGAAATTAAATGTTTTAATTGTTCAGCTATTCTTAATTGCCTCTGCGATTTTATGTTTTTCTTCATTAAATAAATTAAAAAATGAATTATAAACTTCTTTTTTGTTCTTCTACAATATATGATTCTAAAATATCATCTTGTTTAATATCTTGAAAATTTTCTAAAACTAATCCACAATCACTTCCTTCTTTTACTTCAGATGTTTCTTCCTTAAATTTTTTTAGACTATTCAATTTTCCATCATAAATTACTTTATTATCTCTTAGCAATCTAATTTTTGCATTTTTCTCTATTTTACCTTCAATAACTTCGCAACCAGCAATTTTTCCAATTTTAGACATTTTAAATATCTCTTTAATTTTAGCTTTTCCATTTAAAACTTCTTTTTTATCTGGAACTAAAAGCCCACTCATAGTGTCTTTTACATAATCCAATAACTCATATATAACTGTAAAAAATTTAATTTCTATTTTATCTCTTTTAGCTAAATCCCTAGCTAAAGTATTTGGTTTGACATTAAAACCAACAGTTATTACAGAACTTTCAGAAGCTACTGCAAGTACAACATCTGATTGATTTATTTCTCCAACTCCTTTATGAATAACTTTTATTTTTATTTCATCATTCTTAAATTTATCAATACCATTTATAATCGCTTCTAAAGATCCTTGAACATCTGATTTTAAAATTAAACCTAATTCTTTAATTTTTTCATTGCTTTTATCACTAAGTTGTTTTTCTAAACTTTCTTTTGTAAGTGGTTCAGTTTGTTTAATCTTAGATCTATGTAATCTATAATTTGCAATTTCCTTACCTTTTGTTTCATTTTCAACAACTTTAAAATAATCTCCTGCAATTGGTACGCCTGTTATACCAATTATTTCAACTGGTACTGCTGGCTTTGCTTCAGTTATTTTCTTTCCCAAATCATCATTCATTGCTCTTACTTTTCCGTAAGAGGGGCCAGCTACAAAAAAATCGCCAACTTTTAATGACCCTTCTTGAATCAAAACAGTTGCCGTAGATCCTTTTCCTTGAAGAATTTTTGACTCAACAATAATGCCGGCTGCTTTCTTTGATGGATTAGCTTTTAAATTTAATATTTCTGCCTGTAATAAAATTGCTTCTACTAATTTATCTAAATTTGTCTTTGACTTTGCAGATACTTCAACAAATAAATTCTTTCCACCCATTTCTTCTGAAAGAATTTCATATTCCATTAATTGATTTTTTACATTCTGTGGATTTGATTCATTTAAATCAATTTTATTTATACAAACAATAATTGGTACATCAGCAGCTTTAGCATGATTGATAGCTTCTATAGTTGTTTCTTTAACTCCATCGTCTGCAGCAACAACTAAAACCACAATATCAGTTACTTTTGATCCACGTGCTCTCATTGCAGTAAATGCTTCGTGTCCAGGTGTATCGATAAATGTTATAAATTTTTTAGATTTTGTTTTAACTCTATATGCTCCAATATGTTGCGTTATACCACCATGTTCTTTAGAAACAATGTTGCTAGATCGAAATGCATCTAATAATGTTGTTTTTCCATGATCAACATGCCCCATAATCGTCACAACTGGGGCTCTATCAACTAAATCTTCCTTCTTATCAATCTCTTTTTTAAACTCAACATCATAATCAGAATCAGCAACTCTCTTAACTTTATGTCCAAATTCACCGGCAATAATTTCAGCTGTATCTGCATCTATATTTTGATTAATAGTTACCATAACTCCATTTTTCATTAAAGTTTTAATAACATCTGAGGATTTTTCTGCCATTCTTTTTGCTAGCTCTTGGACTGAAATTATTTCAGGAATTTTTACTTCTTTAATAATTTTTTGCTTTCCATCTTTTGTTTGGCTTATATCATCATTTTTTTTTTTATTATCTAAATTTCTCTCTTTATAAGAAGAATAAAATCTTTTATTAATAGTTAATTTTTTTCTAGGCTTGTTAGAAATTTCTGATTTATTTTCTACTTTTTTGTTTAAAACATTTTTTTCTTTACTTCTTTTCCTTTTTTCTACAACTTCTACAGTTACAGTTTTAGATTTACCATATGAAAAAGTTTGTTTAATTGTAGATGTTTTTCTATTTTTATTATTCATAAAATTATTTTTTAATAGTTTTCAATTTTTTTTTTTTATCTTCTTTAAACCAATTTTCTCTTGCTTTCATTATTATTTCATCTGCGTCTTTCTTTTTTAATTTTTTTGTATCAAACATTTCAACTAATTCAATACTTGATAAATCGCCTAAATCATCCAAATTTTTAATGTTGTTTTCTGCTAGTTTTATCAAATCAGATAAATTAAATTTTTTAATATTTTCTAAATCTTTTGAAATATTTAGTTCTATTTTTTTTTTCTCTAATTCTTTATTTCTTTTATCCATGCTTTGTAAAGCTCTTTCTTTAAGATTTTTTATTATATTTTCATCAAATCCTTCGATTATTTTAAAATCTGTTTCTCCTGCTTCAGCTATTTCTTCAATTGAGAAAAACCCTTCCGTTGCTAACAAATGCGCTATAACTTCATCTACGTCTAATTCTTTCATAAATATTTCAGAAATCCTTTTTATTTCTTCATTTCTTTTATTTTTTTCATCTTTTTCATCAATTATATCTATTTCACAATTTGTTAAGATAGAGGCCAATCTAACATTTTGACCTTTTCTACCAATTGCAAGACTTAATTGATCCTCAGGAATAATTACTTTAATTTTTTCTGTATCTTCTTCAAAAATAACTTTACTAATTTGAGCTGGAGCTAAAGAATTTACAATATAAGTAGCTTTATCTTCGGACCAAGTAACAATATCTATTTTTTCTCCTTGTAATTCTGTTACTACAGCTTGAACTCTTGAACCTCTCATTCCTACACACGCACCAACAGGGTCTATTGTTTTTTCTGAAGAATAAACTGCTATTTTTGCTCTAGATCCAGGGTCTCTGGCTACAGATTTAATTTCAATAATACCGTCATTAATCTCGGGAACTTCTTGTTTAAATAAATTAGATAAAAATTGTGGATGAGTTCTAGATAAAAAAATTTGAGGGCCTTTTGTGTCTTGACTAACATTGTATAAATAAGTTTTAACTCTATCTCCTCTTCTTAAATTTTCACGAGGAATTATCTCATCTTTTTTTATTACACCTTCAGCGTTACCAAGATCAACAACTATGTTGCCAAATTCCATTCTCTTAACTAATCCGCTAATAGTTTCTCCAACTTTATCCTTATACAATTCGTAATTTTTAATTGATTCAGCTTCTTTAATATGTTGAACTAAAACCTGTTTTGCTATTTGAGCAGATATTCTACCAATATCTATATCAGGTAATTTTTCAACAATGAACTCACCAATTTTTATATCTTTTTGTTTCTTTTTTGCATCTTTTAGACTAATTTCAATTAAGCTGTCTTCTACATCTTTTTTTACTTCTTGATATCTTGCTAAACCAATTCTTCCTGTTTTTCTATCTATACTACCTCTAATATCATAATCGTTTCCATATTTAACTTTACCAGCTTTTGATATTGCTTTTTCAATTGCTTCAAAAACTAATTCTTTTTCTATGCCTTTTTCTTCAGCAATGCTTTCTGCGGTTTGTACTAATTCTATATTTTCTAATAACATTTCAATAATTAAAAAAAAATGGGCTTTAAGCCCATTTAAAAAAAACAATAATATATAACTATCTATAATCTAATATTTTGAAAGTTATTGTTCAACATATTTTTTTAAATTTTAAGAAATATTTATCATTTCCTTCTATATCAGCTTTTCTTTCATATTTACTTTTAATCATCTCTAAAGGTCTTTTATAACAATCAGAAGCATCTTTATTCGCCCATTCAAAATTTGGATTTAAAGAAAATTCATAAAATATTGCACATAAATAACTTAAAGAATCAGTAGAAATTAAAGTCATTCCATTTTTTTTTAAAATTTTATGTAATCTTTTTAAAAAAATTTTTGATATTAATCTTCTTTTAAAATGTTTTTTTTTAGGCCACGGATCTGGATATAACATAAAAACCTTATCGATTGAATTTCTTTTTAATTCATCAATTAAAGTAAATATATTTTTTGGATATATTAAAATATTTTTTAACTTTTTTTTTTCAATCTTATCAATTGTACTTGCTATACCTGGTTCATAAATCTCACAACCAATAATAATTTTATTATTATTATTTATAGATAAATTTATTAAATTTTCTCCATATCCAAAACCTATTTCTAAAAATATTTTTTTTTTGGTAATAAAATTTTTTTTAAATAAAAATTTTTTTAAATTAAATTTTAGTAATTTTTTTTGTTTTTCACTTAAAGGTCGTCTTGGTTTTTTTTTATAGAATAGAGGAAATAATGTTTTTTTAGATTTTTTCAAAAAATACTTTTCAAAGATTCAATTAAATCAGTTTTTTCCCAAGAAAACTCCCCTTTATTTCCAGGTTTTCTTCCAAAATGTCCATAGGCTGCAGTTTTACCATAAATTGGTCTATTTAATGATAATTTTTTTTTTATTCCATATGGTGATAAATCCATAATTTTAGATATTTTGTTAGAAATTTCATTTCCTTTTATTGTAGCGCTCCCATGTGTGTTGATATAAATTGATATTGGTTTAGCAATTCCAATTGCATATGAAAGTTGAATAGTACATTTTTCTGCAAGTTTTGCGGCAACAATATTTTTTGCTAAATATCTAGCAGCATAAGCTCCCGATCTATCAACTTTACTTGGATCTTTTCCAGAAAAAGCTCCTCCGCCATGTGGGGCCGCTCCTCCATAAGTATCTACTATAATTTTTCTTCCCGTTAATCCACAGTCACCTACTGGACCACCAATAACAAATCTACCGGCAGGGTTAACAAAAAAATTTTTTTCATCACACATCCAACCTTCAGGTAATGAATTAACTACATAAGGTCTAATAATTTCTTTAACGTCTTTTTGCTTTAAACTTGGATCATGTTGTGTGGATACAACGATCGCACTTGCTTTATATGGTATACCATTTTTGTAATCTAAGCTGACTTGACTCTTAGAATCTGGAAGTAACAATTTTTCTTCACCATTATGTCTTGCTTTGGCAAGCGATTCTAAAATTAAATGAGAATAATAAATAGGAGCTGGCATTAATTCTTCTGTTTCTTCACATGCATATCCAAACATAATTCCTTGATCCCCTGCTCCTTGCTCTTTTTCATTTTTTTTATCTACTCCAACAGCGATATCTTTTGATTGTTGGTGAAGATTATTTTCAATTAAAACTGTTTCCCAATTAAAACCTTTTTGATCATAACCAATTTTTTTTATTGTATTTCTTACTAAATCTTCAATTGGCACTTCTTTAAATACATCAGGGCCATTAACTTCTCCACTAATAACAACTTTATTAGTTGTAACCATAGTTTCTGCTGCAACTCTAGAATTTGGATCTTTTGATAGAAAAAGATCAACAATATTGTCTGATATTAAATCACAAACTTTGTCAGGATGACCTTCTGATACTGATTCACTTGTAAATGTATATTCTTTCAATTTTTTATTTTTTTCTGTGAACTTGATATTTTAAAATACTAAATAAAAAAAACAAAACTATTAATGATGTAATAATTAAATTATTTTTGTACTTGCTGAAAATAGTTTGTATAGCTTTATTATTTTTATTTCCAATAAAAACCTTTGTATCAAAATATCCTGAAGAATTTAAAGGTAGTTTTTTTAATATCCTTCCAAAAGGATCTATTGAAGCTGAAATCCCTGTATTTGCAACTCTAATTAAATGTTTCCCTTCTTCAACAGCTCTAAATTTAGAATTAATGAAATGTTGATGAGGACCAATTGTATTTCCAAACCAAGCATCATTTGTAAAATTTACTAAAAATATTGGTTTATTTTTATTTTTTACGAACTTTCCTGGAAATATAGATTCATAACAAATTAATGCTTTAAATTTTGGTAAATTTTTATATTCAATTATTTTTTGATTTTTTAATCCTTTTTTCAAACTTAAAAAATTAAAACCAAGACTATTTAAAAAACTACCAAATGGAGTATATTCGCCAAAGGGAACTAGATGAATTTTATCATATACAAAATTTTCTGATAAACTTTTATCAATAATTGATATGCTATTGTAATAAATATTTTTTTTTTCATTCCTAAAAATTCCAGTAATAATGTAATCATTTTCTTTCAAATCTACATTTAATTTTTTAAAAATAGGATAAGAATAAAGATGATTAAAATCTAATATTGCAGTTTCTGGCCAAAAAATAGCCAAATTCTCAGAATTATTCAATGAATCCATTTTATTTTTAAAACTTAATTCAACTAATTTTTTATAATTAGTTTCTAATTTTAAAGAATCTAATTTATCATTTTGATTAATATTAGGTTGAACAACTCTAAATACATAAGAGTCATGAGTAGATAAATTTGAATTTTTTAATCTATTAATTCCATAAAAGAATATAGAAATAAATATAAAAAAAGAAGATAAAAGTAAAATAAATTCTTTTTTTTTATGAAAATTTAAAATAAAAATGCTTATTGATAAAACAAGATAAATTATAAAAAAAGTTAATCCATATACTCCTACTATTGAACAAATTTGTATTATTATATTATAATTTGAAAAAGTATGGGCCAATAAATTCCATGGAAAGCCAGTAAATAAATATCCTCTTAAAATTTCACTAAAAGTCCAGAAAATTGAAAAAAAAATAATATTAAAAATTAAATTTGTTTTAAATTTATAGTTTAAAAAAGTTACAAGACCAATAAAAAAAGCTAGAAAACATGAAAATGAAAAAAGACAAATTGGTAATAAGAATATAAATATCCCTGATCTTATTAAAAATGAATTAAAAATCCAATATAAACTAAATATAAAAAATGATAGGCCAAAAAACCAACCAATTAAAAAAGCATCCTTATTAGATTTAGCGTGATAACTTTTTAAAAATAAAAAAGTTAATGAAGGAAAAAGTAAAGGCCAAAAATTAAAAGGTGGAAAACATAAAACTAAAGAAATTCCGAAAAAAAAAGAATAAAAATATTTTTTCATTAATAATAAACTCAAAAAAATTAATTATTTGATTATATGATTTCTAACTAATATCGTTCTTATTCTCCTTGAGTCCGCATCTAAGATTTCAAATTCACATCCATTAGGATGTTTTATAACCTCACCCTTCAATGGAACTCTTCCAAAAATATGAAAAGCTAATCCTCCCATAGTATCAATATCTTTTATATCTTCCTTATCTGAAAAAATATTTCCATATTTTTTTTCAAATTCTTTAATCAGCATTCTTGAACTTATTTTTATAGTTCCGTCATCTTCATTTAATTCTTTTTCACTTTTTTTATTTTCTTTCTGAGCTTCATGTTCATCTTTAATTTCCCCAACTATTTCTTCAACTAAATCTTCTATTGTTACTAATCCATCTAAACCTCCATGCTCATCCACAATAATTGCCATATGTATATGTGAAGTCCTCATTTTTAGTAATAAATCTAAAATATTCATTGAATGTGGAGCAAATAATATTTTTCTTACTAATTTTTTAATATTTTCAATTTTTTTATTTTCCCAACATGAAACTACATCTTTAATATGAATCATTCCTATAATATTATCTCTGCTTTTATCGAACACAGGATATCTTGAATGACTTGTTCTTCCAATAATTTTTACAAGTTTATTAATATCAGTATTAGTATCAACAGATATAATATCAGTTCTAGGTATCATAATATCATCAATTAATTTTTCTGGTAATTGAAAAACATTAGAAATAATTTTTTCTTCATTACTTTTTAAAGGATTTTTTTGTTTACGTCTTTCATTTAATAAATTTTCAATTTTATTTTGAAGTTTATTCTTATTTTTTTTTTTTAAAAAAAATTTTAATTTATTAATAAATTTATTATCCAATCGAAATTTTAAAAAAAATTAATAATAATTAATTTCTAAAGAATTTAATATTTTTGACTCAATGCTTATCATTTTTTTTTCATCTTTTTTTGTATTATGATCATAACCTAATAAATGTAATATACCGTGTACTATCAAATGTCCTATCCTGTCTTTATTTTTTATTTTAAATTTTTTTGCTTCTTTTTTACATGTTTCATAAGATAAAAAAATTTCTCCTAAAAAACTTTCTTTGTTTTTAAAAAAATTTTCATTTGGGAATGATAGCACGTTTGTGGGTTTTTTTTTATTTAAAAAATCATTATTTAATTTTTTTAAAAATCTATCATCCGCTAAAATAAAATTAATCTTTGTTTTTAAATTTTTAAATTTTCTAAATTTAGGCTGCACAAAACATTCATTTATAGTTATTTGTGAAAGATGATATATAAAATTATCGATACTTTTTTTTGATTTAAATATTTTTTTATCTAACCATTTTTTATTCTCGAGAAAAATATTTATTTTATGATTAAGACTCATTTGTCATATGCTTTTACTATTTTTTGTACCAAAGGATGTCTTACAACATCTTTTTCTGTAAGATAAACAAAAGAAATATCTTTAATTTTTTTTAAATTATCGATTGCGTCTATTAACCCGCTTTTATTTTTGGAAGGTAAATCTATTTGAGTTATATCTCCAGTTATAACCATTTTCGAATTTTCTCCAAGTCTTGTTAAAAACATTATCATTTGAATTGGTGATGTGTTTTGTGCTTCATCTAATATTATATAAGAATTATTTAACGTTCTTCCTCTTAAATATGCAATAGGAGCTATTTCAATTTTTTGATTCTCAATTAGTGTCATAACTTTATCTTTAGGAAGATTTTCATCAAGAGAATCATATATTGGTCTTAAATAAGGATCAATCTTTTCTTTTAAATCTCCAGGTAAAAAACCTAACTTTTCTCCTGCTTCCACGGCTGGTCGTGAAATAACAATTTTATCAACTAAACCAGAAGTAAGCATAGAAACAGCATGACTTACAGCTATAAATGTTTTACCAGTACCTGCTGGACCTATTACAAAAAGAATTTTTTTATTTAATATTTCTTTTATAAGTTTGGTTTGCCCATTTGTGCGTGACCAAATTTTTTTTTTTGGAGTTTTTATAGAAATTTCTGAAGAATGATTGTTTTTTTTGTTCTTTTTCATATTTTTAATTATCGATTCTATATCCTTTTTTTCAATAATTTCAGATACTTTAGCTCTTTCATATAATTCTGAAAGTGTATTTTTTGTTATTAAAATATTTTTTATATCCCCATTTATTGAAATAATATTACCCCTTGTATACAAGCTAACCCTTAATTCCTTTTCAATGATTTCAAGATTTTTGTGAAAAACACCAAGCATAATTCTCAAAATACTATTATCTTCGAATTCAATTATATTTTTTTCTAAATTTTTGATCAAATATTTAATTAAAAATTTTAGGTTATAGGACTAGCTTCTAAACTTTTATAAAAACTTTTTTTAATTTTTATATTCTCAATTTTTCCTTGCATATTTCTTTTATTACTAATTCTTACTAATTGCATGTACTCTGAATATCCAAGTGATTGATTTTTTTTTTTATTCGATGAATTACTAAAAAGTACTTTTAATGATTTTTTAACAAAATTTTTATTAAATTTTTCTTGATAAAATCTTAATTTATTTTGCAAAATTCTGAGCCTATTTTTTTTTTCATCATCTTCAAGAGTATCTTTTAAATTATAAGCCATTGTTCCTGGTCGAGGGCTATAAATAAATGAAAAAGATTGTACATATTCTACTTTATCAATTACATCAATAGTTTTTTGAAAATCTTCTTTTGTTTCTCCAGGATATCCCACTATAAAATCAGATGAAAAAACTATGTCTCTTCTACATTTTTTTATTTTATTTATTATTTTTAAATACTCTTCAACTGTATAATTTCTATTCATTGCTTTTAGAATTTTATTCGAACCAGATTGTATAGGCAAATGCACAAAAGGCATTAGTTTTTCTAAATCTCTATGTGCATTATATAAATCTTCATGCATATCTTTAGGATGAGCAGTCATATATCTTATTCTTTTTAATCCTTTAATTTTTGCCAAAACATAAATTAATTTTCCCAGATTAAATTCTTTATTGTCAAATCCTATTCCGTGATAGGCACTTACATTTTGCCCTAACAATATTATTTCTTTCGTTCCACTTTTTATTAAAAATTTTGCTTCATTAACAATTTCTTCTACAGTTCTTGAATATTCAGGGCCTCTTGTGTAAGGCACAACACAAAATTTACAAAATTTATCACATCCTTCTTGTATTGTTAAATAACTTGAAACTTCATTAATATATTTTTCTTTTGGTAAATCATCAAACTTAGATTTTGGATCAAAATCAAGTTCAATAAGTTGTTTATTTTTTTCTTTGTTTTTATTTTGAATTTTTTTTATTAAATTAGGCAATTTTTGGTAAGACTGACTCCCAACAATTATATCAACAAAAGGTACTCTTTTAAATATCTCTTCCCCCTCAGCCTGTGCTACACATCCGGCAACTATAGTTATTGTATTTTTATTATTTTGAAATCTATTTTTTCTTATTTTATAAATTTTACCTAATTCAGAATAAAGTTTTTGTTTTGCTTTATCTCTTATATGACATGTATTTATAATATAAATGTCAGCTTCTTTATCAATAAAAGTATTTTTATATCCAAGTTTGTAAAAAATATTACTTATTTTTTGACTATCATAAACATTCATTTGGCATCCAAATGTTTTTAATTTAAATTTTTTTAACATAACTTATTATTAAATAAAATATTTATTTTCTATATAAACTATTTATTAAATTATAATTTATTTTTTCCCAACAATGTAAAGCTATTTTTTTTCTATCATATTCTTTACTAGGCAAAAATTCATCATTGAAAATAATCTCAACCTCTATACTTAATTTCTTTAAAACATTAAAAATATTTGGAATTAAATCCATATTTGAATGCCATGTTATATTTTTTCTATCTATTCTATTCATAGGTATTCCATTAATTTTTTTATAAACAATAGTTATTGTTTGAACAAAAATTCTTGAATTTAAATTTTTTTCAAAAATATTAAATAATGAACTTTTAAAAGGTAACACTCTATTCCCATCACTACTTGTACCTTCCGGAAAAATTACTAAGTTCTTTTTTTTATTTAAATGCTCTACAATTTGATTTTCCTGTTTTTTTAATGATGAAATTCTTCTATCAATAAAAACTGTATTTTGAAGTTTAGCTAAAATGCCCAATAATGGCCATTTTGCAATTTCCTTTTTTGCAACAAATGATGTTTTAAAAAGACTTCCTAAAATAATTATATCTAAATAACTAGCATGATTAGAAATTAATAGAATAGGAGAATTAATAGAAATTTTACCAAAAGTCTTAATTTTAATTCCAAAAATTCTTCTGCAAAGTTTATGATAAAAATAAGGAATTATATAGATACAATTTTTTATAAAAAAAACAATGATGAATTGAAGAGGTAGCAGAGCTAAAGTAAGCAATAAAAAAATTGTTAATCTTAAAAAAATTAAAATCACTTAATAAATCTACTTTTATTTTTTAAAAAATTCTTTATAAAAATTATTTTTGAACTTTTTTTTCCCTTTTTATGAAGGTTTATATATCTTTTTTTTAAAGAATTTGACTTTAAAACTATACAAATATCTATCGTATTAAATTGCTTATCTATAAATGCTCCATCACTAACATATGCCCCAAGTCTTAAATATCCTTTTAATAAAGGGGGCAATGATTTAAATATTTTGTAAGCATTTAAATCTTTTTTTTGACAGTAATTTAGCTGAATATTATTAGGAGGCAAAGCTTTAGGTCTGATTGATTTTGGAGCTAAATAATAGTGATACAAAAATGATAATTGTTCTTTATATTTTTTATAATTTACCCCTGGAAAACTTGCACAACCAAATATAATTTTTATTTTATAATGCTCCATATATGCAGAAATTGCTTTCCATAATAATTTTATTATTGGTTTATCTCTATAATCTTTATTCACACAAGATCTTCCTAGTTCTAAAATTTCCCCTTTCTGTTTTAAAATTTTTTTTATATCAAATTCACCTTCTGTATAAAATTTACCATGAATTTGCGTCATTGGTCTTCTAATTAATCTATATGTCCCAACAATTGATTCTCTCTTTGATTTTTTATTATGGTCAATTACTAAAAGGTGATCGCAAAAAGGGTCTAATTCGTCAAAATCTTTTTCATATAAAATATTTTTAATTGTTGGCTTAGCTTTTAATTCTTCATAAAACACCCTAAATCTTAAATTTTGAGCAGCATCTATATCTTTAAAATTTTTAGCTAAACGAACTTCAAAATTTTTATATTTAACAGATTTTAATTTTTTCTTTATTCTTCTTCTATCTAAAATATAGGAATTCGATAAAAGATACTTTATTGAATTTACTGGTTGAATTAACCAATTTTTTTTAGCTAAAAATTTTTTTTTTTTAACAGGCCTTAGACACATTCTTCTTTTTTTTGCCTGATTATATTTATATTTTAGTATGATTTTTTTTCCTTAATTAATTAAAAAAATTCTTATTTTATTTTTTTACACGCTTCTTTTAATCCAAACAATTCTAATTTATATCCAATTACTTTATAACCCATTTTATCTGCAATTTTTTTTGATAATTTTTCAAAACCAGGATTTTGGAATTCAACAACATCTCCTGATATTACATCAATTAAATGATTATGTTCCCATTTTGTTATTGATTCATATCTTGCTTTTTCTTCACCAAATTTAAACTCATGTTTAATTATAACTTTAGCATCTTCAAATAATTTCACAGTACGGTAAACAGTAGCAAGGCTTATTTTATTATTTTTTTTATTTGCTCTTTCATAAATTTTTTCAACATCAGGATGATCTTTAGAATTATTTATTACCTCTGCAATGGTTTTTCTTTGAGAAGTCATTTTAACTCCATTCTGTTTGCATAATTCATAAGTATCTAAATGTTTTATATTTTTTTCCATACTTAAAGTTTAATATTAATAATATAATTATGAAATTAAAATAAAATTAATAAGATTTTAAAAAAAAATATTAATTTTTTTTTGCATAATGTTTATAAACATAAAGAGGATTTAAAGACTTTGTCGTGTTAACATGCTGTTTTTTTTTTATCAAATTAATTAATAGACTAGCATTCGAAATTTTTCTTTTATAAACAAATATATTTTTTTTTTTTTTT
>Ga0066376_10002881_pt1 | contig 15765 bp, 15 predicted proteins | sample Knorr_S15_td_Bot_FD_77009 | JGI IMG/M metagenome (GOLD analysis project Ga0066376, IMG submission 77009) | Marine microbial communities from Southern Atlantic Ocean transect - Knorr_S15_td_Bottom_ad_5009_LV_A | ecosystem: Environmental > Aquatic > Marine > Oceanic | place: Southern Atlantic... | reverse complement strand
CTTATGAAAGTTTGAATTCTCTCCATCGTCGATACGATGGGCCAATTCCAGAAATAGACCGAATGCGCGCCTTATTGGCCTCACCCCAGAATAAAAATAGAGTCGAATGCGCGCGCTCAATTTCAATGATGCGGCACTATTCTTCGCTAAGTTTGGATCTCATTCAAAGACTTTGTAGGCTCGGCCATGGCTCTTCAGAAAATGTTCAGCGCCATTATCATCGCCAAGAGTTAGTCTTCCTGCTTGGAGAGCGCCGGAAATGGAAAAATTTTAGAAGATCGTTAGGAGATTGCCCCAATATTTAAGGATTATTACCCCGCAGTAAATCCGCCATCGACATACATGACTTGGCCGGTGCAAAAATCTGAAGCCGGTGCCAATAGGTATAGCGCCATCCCGATTAGATCATCGACCTCGCCCAATCGGCCCAACGGAATGCGTGAAAGCGAACGCGCCTTTGTCGCCTGACCAAGATCGTCATCACCATACATCCATGCAGTTAAGTTCGAACGAAACACGGTTGGCGCAATCGCATTTACTGTCATGCCGTATTTGGCCCACTCTGTCGCGAGCACGCGGGTCATGGCATCCGTAGCCCCTTTCGATGCACAATAGCCGGTGTAGCCCGATATATTACCGTGGCGTCCACGCACCGAAGACATCAGCAACATTTTGCCTTTGACCTCATTTTCAATCCAATAGGAGCCGACCGCCTTGGCCATGAACCAGGCGCCTCGGACATTAGCATCCATGACGTCCTGCCAATCTTGATATTCTTGTTCGTGAATAAAACCAGACTTATTGTAGCCAGAACCAATGGCAAGCATTTTGATCGAGCCAAAGTTTTCCAGCGCCGCATCTCGCATCGTTTCTGCATCTTCCAGGCTGTCGGGACGACGAACAACATAAGCCGCTTTGCCGCCAACATCTTCGACATCTTTGGCAACCGATTTAAGCTCGTCTTCATTGCCAGAAGCGAGGAGAACATTTGCGCCTTGAGCGCCTAACGTAATGGCAATACCGCGACCAAATGCGCCGGAGGCTCCGGTAACGATGGCGGTTTGCCCCGAAACATCAAACATGCTGGAGGGGTTTCTCATCCGTTCCGTGACGGCCCCAATTTTGTTTTCAGACATGTCGATTCCCCCTATTTTTGAGTTAATTACTGACCCGTTTCAAACCTAAAGTTTTGATCTGGATCGATGGCAGCAAGAATGCGAATGCCGCAGCCATCGCCACCTCGCCATCGCCAAGGCAAACACATAAACGTGCATCGTTTGCCAGTCACTTCGTTCAGGTCACCTCCAACATTTTCGATGCCAGGAATGCCACCGTCAATCATCAATGTCTTGTGAGCTGATTCCCAATCGGGAAAATCGTCCTTCGGATCGCGGCCAAATTCTTGTTTGTATTCTTCAATAAGATGCGGGTGTGTCGGGCCAAGGCCATGATCAACCAATTTTGTCGCCATCGGATGATCATTAGACTGCACATCATATCCGACCAATTTTACTTTTTTATCGACCAGCCATTGGGCACCTTCGGTATAAATACCCGGCGAATACGCAAAATACTCATCCGTATCGCTCATCTTTTTATGCATGCCCGTGTTGATCATCACGATATCACCCTCTTGAATTTTAGGGTGCACATTTTCGAGATCTTCAGCCGTAATAACTTCCCATTTTCCTTTAGGAATTGACACAGCAACGCCAGTACCGATAAAACGCCACAAATCATAGCCCATAATGTCAGGCGTGTTCTCGGTAACATGAATTGGGGCGTCCATATGTGTGCCGCGATGCATGATGCCTTCAAACTCGGTTTTGTAGATACCATCTTTGGCATGAAACTTCTTAACATGGACGTTAATGCCCGGCGTCGAAGGCCATTCCGGCATGTGGTGCCCCCAGAACTGGCTGAGATTGTACAGTTGAACACCATCTTTCGTGAGCGTAGTAGCCATTATATTTACTCCTCCCCACCAGCATCAATGCGGCAATTTCCACTCGGGTCAGTCATCGCCACAAACCGAACGGGGCAGGCATCACCGTGTTTCCAGCGCCACGGCGTTGCAACCAAAGTGGCGCGCTTATTCAGAAGCGCATCAACGTCACCGCCAGTTTGCTCGATGGTTGGAATGCCTGCGCCCAAAAGAACTTTATGAGCTGCGTTCCATTCAGGGTAGTCGGCCTTTGCATCACCCCCGGTCTCATCCGCATATTTAGCAATAACGCGGTTCATGAGAGGGCCTCCTCTATGAGGCCCTAAGGAAGTCGCCATTGGATGGTCAACTTGCGGCGTATCGACAGCCACCATTTTAACTTCTTTAGAGACCAACCATTCAGCTGCTTCCTTGGAAAGACCTGGAGAGTCACCCCAATATTCCAAGCTGTCAGAATATTTATGATGCCAGCCAGTAACGATCACCACAAAATCACCAGTTTGAATTTCTGGTGACGCAGACTGCAAATCATCAGCGGTTACCAATTCCCAACGTTCTTTCGGGATAGACAAAACCACACCATTTCCAAATAAGCTGTCGAGAGGTATTTCCGAGGCCGGGGCACCACCTTGAATCATATGCAGCGGCGCATTCATATGCGTTCCCGAATGCATCACCATTTTAATGCGGTGGGTCATGACGCCGTGTTGCCCATGCTTAACGGATCTATACATGATCACGTCATCATCTCCCGGCATCGACGGTACGCCATGACCCCACACATGGCTGAGTTCATACAATTGTAATCCTGAGCGTGGATCAACTACATGTGTCATTGCCTCTAGCCTTCCTCTCCGGTTTTTAGACTTGGTGCCGAATATACTGAATAATTCAGCGCAATGCGTCCAATGTTAGATTGCACCAAAACCATAACTTGAGGTTATATGGTATGGACAATATTGGCTAAAAACGGTTATTTTCAATGAATTAGATATGAATTAATATTCTCCGTAGGAATATCTAAGGATTTTTGATTATTGTCCCATCCGATTGATCATCGCCTTATTAGGCAATTTCTTGCTACCGTCGAGCACGGTAACATTACGGCCGCCAGCAATGCATTGCATATTAGCCAACCTGCGCTAACTAAAAATATAAAGAAATTAGAGGAAACTCTTGGGGTTACACTGCTTGAGCGACACTCTCGCGGCGTCGTGCCGACGTCTTACGGAGAAATTCTGGTGCGACGCGGAAAACTTGTAGAATTAGAGTTCGAATACGCTGCGGCTGAGATTGAAGCGATGAAAGGTGGCACCAAGGGTACCTTACGCATCGGTACCAGTCCGGTATTCGCGACCCTCTATATGCCAAAAGTTTCAGCTGCGATTCTACAAACAAATCCAGGTCTCAAGATCGATTTGATTAATGGTGTTTTAGACACGCTGGTACCAGACCTTCTTCAAGGCGACCTCGATATAATATGTTCCGCGTTGGATTTTCCAGATCATCCCGAGATTGTTAAAGAACATCTCCTCGATTTCGAACATGCGGTATTCGCCAGAAGCGATCACCCTCTCGCAAACTCAACGGACATTGAAGCTAAAGATCTGATGGCATTTGAGTGGATTATGTTAGCTCAAGACCATATCGCTATCAGTCGACTTGGCTCTTATTTCTCCGCCAATGGTATTAGTCCTCCGCGCATTGCGATGGAGACAAATTCGTTTGAAACAGCTTTTTCGATGGTCAAAGAAGGAGATTTCCTAACCAGCGCAACTTCTTCGATGGTCGATTTTGCCAAATCAACAGGCTTAACCCAGCTTCATGTTCAAGGAACACTTTGGCATTTTCCAGCAGGCGTCGCTTACCGGCGCACGACATCTACGCCGAACGCTATAAATGCGGTCATCGATAGCCTCAAAAAAGAAATTGAACTTTAATTAAGCAGCCTTTTCGTTTAAAGCCCGCCAAACCCGCTCTGGAGTCGCTGGCATTGCTATATCATCGACACCCAAGGCATCCGTAATGGCACCAATGACCGCTGGCGGCGCTCCTACGGTACCGGTTTCACCAGCACCCTTTACACCTAGTGGATTTGTTTTTGTTGGTACTGCCAGGTTTTCAATTTCAAAAGTTGGGAAATCGTCCGCTCTTGGCATGCAATAATCCAGGAAAGAAGCCGTGAGCAGCTGACCTGTTTGACCATCATAAATAATATTTTCAAGAAGTGCCTGACCCACGCCCTGCGCAACTCCGCCGTGGATTTGGCCTTCCAACAGTAGTGGATTAATAACGGTTCCAACATCATCGACAATAATCATGCTGGCGAGTTCAACCTTTCCAGTATCCGGGTCAATTTCCACTTCAGCAATCTGGCAACCATTCGGGTAGTTTCCCATTCCGCCATTGAACTCACCCGCGGCATCAAGCCCCATCGGAAGGTGAGGCGGCCACATCATCGGCGTATACGATGCCTTGGCAACTTCAATGATGTTGATTTTTTTATCAGTACCAGCAACGACAAATTCGCCATCTTCAAATTCAATATCACCTTCGCCAGCTTCTAATAAATGACCGGCAATCTTTTTGCCTTTTTCGATAATTATATCAGCAGCGTTTCTCAAAGCAGATCCACCAACCGTCATCGATCGAGAGCCAACTGTTCCGCGTCCCATAGCAACTTTATCTGAATCGCCCTGCAGTAAATGGATGTTCTCATATGGCACGCCGAGGAAATCAGAAACCATTTGCGAATAAACTGTCTCATGGCCCTGGCCGTGGTTATGGGTACCGGCAATAACCGTGACATCTCCACCTGGATCAAATCGGATTTCCATGCGCTCATTAAACGGTGCAGCAGATTCCATATAAACAGCGACACCTCGGCCACGAATTTTACCGCGAGATTCTGAGTCAGCTTTGCGTGCTTCGAAACCGTTCCAATCGGAAATTTCAATGCCTTTATCCATGACGGCTTCAAAATCACCGCAATCTAAATTGGGCATCAACGCTGTTTGATACGGCATTTGATCGGCCTTAACTAGATTTAAGCGGCGCAGTTCGATCGGATCCTTATTCATTTCACGGGCAGCAATATCAAACAGGCGTTCCAGCACATATGCCGCTTCTGGACGGCCTGCGCCGCGATAGGGTGCAGTCGCACCCATATTCGTAAACAGGCATCGGGTGGTCGCATCAATTGCCGGAATGGCATAAACGCCTGACAGCAATATCGTAAAGAACATCGGCGAAATGCCGGCGCTTGGACTAAGATAGGCACCAACGTTGTAGTCTGCACTAACTCGAAGGCCGGTGACTTTTCCATCCGCATCAAACGCCATTTCACAATCGGCAATGACATCGCGACCGTGACTATCACTCATGAATGATTCAAGACGATCACCGACCCATTTTACCGGTCTGCCCGTTACCTTGGCCGCCCAAAGAACGAGAACGTCTTCACCGTAGAAACCACCTTTCATACCAAAGCCGCCACCAACATCCGGAGAAATCACCTGGAGTTTAGCTTCTGAAATTTTTAGTAATTCATGCGCGATCTCTTGACGCACTCGGTTGGGTCCCTGATTGCCGGAATAAAGCGTGTATTTCTCTTCGCCCTGCTCATACACCCCGATGGAAGTACGTGGCTCCATCGCATTTGTATTCACTCTATTATTTGCAATGGTTGCTTTGGTCACGTGGTGCGCATTATTAATCGCTTCTTCAACACCGGGTACATTGCCAATTTTGTAGGTAAATGATTTGTTATTCTCAGTTCCTTCCCAAACCAGCGGAGCGTCAGCTTCACGCGCCTGCGCCGTACTGGAAACAGCTGGCAAAGATTCATAATCGAGTTCAATTAATTCGGCCGCATCTTTGGCTTGTTCAAGAGTTTCAGCTACAACAAAAGCAACCGGCGCACCGACGCATTTTACGACATCGCTAACCAAAGCTCCGTGAGGACGCTGAACGCCTTCTTGACCTCCCATCAGCATAGGCATCATGGTTGCGCAGGCTATGTGCCCCATATCGTCCGCGGCGTAATCATCGCCAGTTAAGGCCACGATAACGCCGGGCGCCTTTTGCGCTGCACTAACATCTATAGAATTTATTTGGGCATTCGCATGTGGTGAACGAAGAACATAGCCATACACCATGTTCGGCACCTCGATATCACCAACATACCTGCCTTTTCCCATCAAGAATTTAGGATCTTCTTTACGCGTGACTGGTTGCCCAATGCCAAATTTCATTTTCTTGCCGCCCTGAATTGTTAATTTTATCTCACTGTTGTAACTGATATTTTAAATATTCGCAGCCACTTTTTAATCCACCCACTGACCGGGCTTGATGCCTTTATGCTCAGGTCGAGCTATCCAAGTGTGACCGTAAAAAACTTCGCTTGTTGGATCAATTTGGCGGGGCTGCCAATCTGCACCAACAACATCAATATCACAAAGCGCCTTAGAGATACCGCCGGCAGGATTCCAGATATACCAAGATAAGCTTGAACCTATATTGTGTCGAAGCGGGCCAACATTGGTTTTCCAACTCTGATCCTCAACATAACTTCCGAGCATCATCATCTAAAAAAAATAAGATAGGTGTCGTCGCATTCTAATATGGCACGGGAACGTGTGTAATACTGGCCTTTTTCAGGTTCTACTGAAAAATTCAGTTGACTATTTCTTCATTTCAATTCCTCCAAATATGCGATGGTTGTATCAGTAGATCCATTGTCAATCACCAGGACTTTGCCATTGGGAAACTCGTTAATCTGAGTTAGGCATTCAGAAACCGCCTTCTCCAAATAGGAGCGACGGTTCAAAGTACAAATGGCTATAGTGAAATCTACATCTATCAATTTTGTGGCCATATTGGTGATCTAAATACAACTGCCTTTTAGGCAGTTTTGAACAGTTTTTTTACTAACTATTTAGCTATTATTCGGGTAGAATCTAACAATTAAAAGCAATATTTATCTACTAGTATTTTTATTGATCGTACCATGTTTCAAGAATGATTGAGTATCCAATTAGGAAAATAGGGGCAACAATTCTAGCAAACGCGAAGCCGGAAAATATCCCGCCTGAAGTTGAGCGTTTTCGGTTTGCGTGAGTTGAAGCTATCTCCATTGCATCTTAATCAAAAACGGTTTTACCAAAGGCGTTCTGAGCCGAAAAACTAATCTTATGGGCAGCCAGTAAAAAGGAGAGTTATTTGTCAATTGCAATAGTCACCGGTGCCGGCGGATTGGTTGGAAGCGCAATTGCTCGGCGATTTACAGATGAAGGCGTTGATGTCGTCGGCATAGACAACGACATGCGGGCATATTTCTTCGGGCCAGATGCCAGCACCAAGTCTTGTGCTCAAGGACTCATCGATAGCCTCAAGAACTACCGCCACGAAACACTCGATATTCGAGATCAATCAGCAATCGAAAATCTATTTTCTTCTTTGGGAACGGAAATCAAATATATCGTTCATTGTGCTGCTCAACCTTCTCATGACTGGGCTGCCACGGAGCCACATACAGATTTCAGCGTTAACGCCATGGGCACGCTTAATCTTCTAGAATCCACGCGCTAATTTTGCCCTGAGGCTGCTTTTGTATTTATGAGCACCAACAAAGTGTATGGCGACACGCCAAATCATTTACCCTTAATTGAAGATGAGACGCGTTTTGAAATCGCCGAAGATCACCCCTGGAGAGAGTACGGCATTGATGAAACGATGAGTATCGACAACACACTCCACAGCTTATTTGGTGCGTCTAAGGCGGCGGCCGATCTCCTTGTTCAGGAATATGGCAGATATTTTGATATGCGAACCTGTTGTTTGAGAGGCGGTTGTCTAACCGGTGCCGATCACGCGGGCGCCGAATTGCATGGTTTCCTCGCGTATTTGATGCGCTGCACCGCTACAGGGATTCACTACCGCGTTTTTGGCCATAAAGGTAAACAGGTGCGCGACAATCTTGATGCTAGAGATTTGGGCGAAGCAATTTGGCGGGCAGCTCATGGGCCGTCACGCGGCGAAGCCTATAATATGGGGGGCGGCAGATATTCAAACTGTTCGATGGCAGAAGCGATTACCATGTGCGAAGAGATAACCGGTCACGAGCTTTCTCATAATTATATTGAAGAGGCCCGTATTGGCGACCACATTTGGTGGATTTCGGATATAAGAAAATTTAGTGATGCCCATAACGGCTGGGAGCCTAAATATTCGGTTCAGAGTATTTTAGAGAGTATATACGATGTCGGACGGCACAACTGGAATCAATAAAGTCGATGTGTTCGGTGTCGGCATTTCTGTCGTATCACCCGCCCGTGCGGTCGAAGTTATTATCGCTGCTGCCCAACAGCATCTATCATGGGGAGTAAGCGCGCGCGCTGGGCACAAAATATATTGCTCATCCTGACGATAAAATAGAAGTCCATATAGAGGAAATTGGGAACTTCATAGGCGAAGTCGTCCGCCCCACAGAAACTGGATTGGCTGTTCGTTTCATCGATGTAGATGCAGAATTGGAAAACGAATTCCTTGATCATAGCTTGAGCAAATTAACTGAAGAAATAGATCAAAACGAGGCCCGAACCTACCTTTCGATTTTTGGTACCTTTCATATGTGCCATCGATTGTCGTTGATCATATCTAAAAAGTCGGACGGTCCCTGGTGGGATGTCACAGAGTGCCTAACCAATGATCGGGTTGGTGTTTTTCAAATCGCGGCAAAAAGAACCCGCGAAAGAGCAAAACGTTGGGCCAGCAAAAATGACCTAACCGCCCCCCTATCGTCATGGCTAGAAAAAATTGGCCGCCAAATTTTGCAACGATAACCGAGCTGTCCCACAGCAAAGTTTCTTTCTTTAGTTCCAAGGATCGATACAGCAATGGATCGCGCTTTCATCGCCTTGTCCGCCAATCCTTAGCCAAACATCAAAGCAGTTTTTCGAAAAGGTGTGGCCACTTTTTCATGACCTTGTCCTTCCATTCCGGACTTGATTCAGCGACGATTGGGAAATCGTCTTTCCAGCCCCAGGGCCGGCAAGCATCAATGATGCCGCGGTTATTCTGATAAGGCGGTCCCTGCAACATGGAATCGAGCGGTGTCGACCAAGCCTTACGGATAAAACTGGTATCCTCAGGGGGGTCGCAGCGGGTTGATATCGCCCAGATCACATCAAAAATGTTGGACGGATCGATATCTTCATCGACGACAACAACCCAGCGACCGGCATAATTGCCAGCATGGCAATTAGCAGCGAGCATGGCCGCTTGCGTGGCGTGGCCGGCATACATTTGTTTAATCGAGATAACATTGAACAAGCGCCCTGCCCCGGCTTCGTGGCACCAGATGCCTTCTACGCCCGGCAGACCTGCCTTCTCAATCTCATCCCAGATCATCGCCGATTTCACGGCGCTCCTGGCAAAGGTAAAGTTCGACGGTGGACGCGACGGCACGGCCATTGTCAAAATTGGATCATTGCGATAATAGACGCGGCGAATTTTTACGGTCGGCTGTTCGCTGGCGTCACTGGCGTAGTAGCCCATGAACTCGCCGAACGGTCCCTCGGTCTGGGTTTCATCGCCATAAATTTCGCCTTCGAGAACGATCTCGGCATGCGCCGGGATCGGAAGCCCATGAATTTCACTGGCGATGGTCTCAAACGGAAAACCACGGTGGCCGCCGGCATAATCAAATTCGGAAACATTGATGTCGACCTCGGAATGACCCGCCAAGAAAAGCAACGGGTCTTGACCGCAGGAGATCAGCACGGGGCACGGCTTACCCTTCTCGAAATATTTTTCCCGGATCATCCGGCCATGTTTGCCGGGCGACATCCAGATGCCGGTGGTGTTTTTATCATGAACCATGACGCGGTAGGTGGCGGCATTGATCCAACCCGAATCCGGGTCCTTCATGATCACCACATCATCGGTGCCAATGTAGCGCCCGCCATCCAATTCATGGATAAAGGGTATCGGGAACTTATAAAGATCAACCTCATCGTCGCGATCTATATTTTCCAGGATGGGGCCGGTTTTAACTTCTTCCGGAGGAATAAGTTCGAAGTCCGTTTTCATGCGATCGCGGTAAGATTGCACCAAATCGAGCTCTTTTGTCGGTTCCGGGAAACCCAACACGATGGCGAGGCGCTTAAACGAATTAGCAGCGCCGGAAAGAATGCGGAAGTTTTCAGGATAATCTTTTATGTTTTTGAAAAGCAACGCCGGTGCACGGCCTGGATTTCGCGCACAAACCAGTTCAGCCAGTGCCGCCAATTCCAAATTCCAGTCGGCGCCTTCGATAACTTCTAGCTCACCAATTTCTTCAAAGCGCTCCAGGAGATCGCGCAAATCAACGTGGCGAGTGAGATTTTTTCTATCTACATTCCCGTTGGGCGTCTTAGTCTTTTGATCCATTAATGAATACTCCTCAATTTAGATTGGTTTAGGAGGAGTATTCTAAATACGCCAATACCGATTATTTTTAGGGGGTATTGCTTTAGCTTATGGAGCTAAACGGCACGCAATTTTTTGTTTCGTTTTGGCCGCCAATCGGGTTCGTGCCAGTGGTACATACCCTCTTCGATTTTGGATTTAATCTGTTTCTCAATCATGTCCAGCACAACCCGTTCTGCCGGCCGCATCACTTCGCCGCCCTTTTTTATAATATAAAGCACACGCGTCATTTCTGGGGCATCTATGGGTCTGGCTGCGAATTTACCATTGACCACTTCATCGTGAAATAGCCCGTAAACTGAAATAGTACAACGCTTATAACTTTCCATCATTTGTTTACGCATATAAATCGGATCAGCGTCGAGCATGATATCCAATTCAATATTAAGTCGCTTTGCGGTCCGCTCCAAAAGATCCCGGGTGGCGTGGATTTTACGTTCCTGAATTAAGGGGAATTGATTTAATTTAGAAAAATCCACCGGCACGCCATTTTTTCCAATGACATCAGGCGGCCCGATGAGACATAGTTCCTGCGCCAACATCGGAATTGCGGTGAGATTTTCATCGTGTCCATCTTCATGGGAAAAGGCCAACGTAACGTCGCCATTTTTTACCCATTTGATCATTTCATCGCTATATCCTTGGCGACAGGACAGTCTTATTTCCGGATAACGGGTTGAACATTCATCCAGAATAGAGGGCAACAGCACCCTGCCCGAGGAAGGTGTTACGCCAATATTAATGACACCTTCGATATTGCCTTGGAGGTCTGAAATATCTTTCGAGGCGAAATCAACTTTCTCCAAAATATCTTTAGCGTGACTGAGAAAGCGTGTGCCGGCTTGGGTAGGCTCAACGCCATGAAAGGTGCGGTTGAAGAGATCGACACCGAACTCCTCTTCGAGCTTTTTCACCTGGGTGCCCAGCGCTGGCTGTGACACATTGAGATCTTCTGCGGCGGCTGTGAAACTGCCGTGTTCGGCGACGCTAACAAAATATTTAAGCTGACGTAATTCCATGGATTTGAGTGTAGCCGAATATTTGGAGAATGTTAAATTCCTAACAAGTTCTGTGCATTACCGGTAAAAATGACTTAACCGCCCGACTGTCACCGTGGGTTGAACAAATTGGCCGCCAAATCGCACTCTAATCGCAGGTTTCGTCAAATGTTTTATCGTATTGTTGAATACATTGGGCCAAAGGGGATAAAAATGTGTGAAAATCAACTGTCTCTATAAAGGAGTGAGGAATGATCGACTTTGACCAGGCGCTGGAAGATTTTTGGCAAGCGAGGCAAGGGGGGCCTTTTCCCGTTCAGTGGAAAGAGACCCTCGATAAAGATACCGCCCATCAGATTTGCCTGAAACTTATCGAAAAACATGCCGAACATGGCGATCCGCAGGCCGGATGGAAAGTGGGACTAACCGCAAAAGCGATCCGCGAACAAGTCGGCGCGACCAGCCCGGCATTTGCCGTTTTGTTTTCTAAAGGCCGTTGGCAAAGCGGCGTTTCTTTTCCCTGCGCCGAGCTTACTCGGCCAGGATGGGAGAACGAGCTTTGCCTTACCATGGCAACGACCCTCACAGGTCCGAATGTAACTGAAGAAGAAGCAAAAGAAGCGGTGGCAACAATCGCGCCAGCACTTGAAATAATTGAGCATCGCCCGCCAGAAGGGCAAGGCACGCCCGCATTGTCAGCGGCCGACAATGGACAACAGCGGGCTTTTGTCGTCGGCGAAAAAACCGCCTACGACCCGGCAACTCACGATTTATCGAAAGTTTCTTGCGATCTTTACGTAAACGGCGAATTTCAGGAGAGAAACTACGGTATCGAGATTATGGAATCGAGCCCGATCGCCTCAATCACATGGCTGGCAAATAAACTTTCAGAGTTTGATTTTTCGCTTGAAGCTGGCATGGCGGTGATGACTGGATCGTTTACCAAGCAATACCGTTTTGACAACGCGGTAGAAATTGAAGCGCGATTCGAGCCCTTCGGGACAGTGACTGCCAAGTTTACTTGAAAAGACGACGGTAATGATGCCCAGGGGCGGGCCAACTTTTCTAATTAAAATCAAATAGATCAAGCTTTGTTAGTCACTTTGAATCTTCACGGTATTCCGTAGAGTTCCAGAATAACGTGACTAACCTTTGAGATTTTAAAGACAGGTTCAGGTCTTCGATAATTTATTACTTTTGGTTATAATACCAATGCATGCTCCACCCCCCAAAGCGGACATACCGTCTTATTATTGCGACACTTATCAATTGCCGATATGCTCTCCGGGAATATCAAACGGGGAAAGCCATGATCGGTACCAATTGGATTCGGGAACAGGGCATGCAGGATGCGCTTTTGGTCAACGCACTGCGCAAGCGTGGCATGGACGATGTGCCGTTGTGGCAACGTAAATTCCCCAAGCGCGACGCAGCAATGAAGCACTGGAACGACTTGACCCCTCGGCGCGACGGACCGGTCAACCCCGAACGGGTCGAAGTTACGGATTTGGCGGTGATGAACGAAGATATTAAGCACCGCGCCAGAGAGATGGGGGCCGACGATGTAGGCATGACGGCACTGCGACCGGAGTTCATCGAACTTGGCGTCGATCTGCCCCATAAAAACGTCATCGCCATCATTTGCTACGAGGATTATGCCAAATCCCTTGAAGGACCGGATGAGGTCGATCTCGAAGCAATGAGCACCTACGCAAAATGCGCCGACGTTGCAACGGATCTGGCGGAATATATTCGTGAAGATCTCGGCTACCCGGCGGTCGCTCACCACAATGGTTCGTTTCAGATTCAGGCCATCCCGGTTTTTTATGAAGTCGGCTTGGGTGAATTGGGCCGCCACGGCAGTCTTATTCACCCCGATTTTGGTTCCAACTTCAGGCCAGGTTTCGTGACAACCAATCTGCCAGTTGCCTACGACAAGCCCCATGAATTCGGCGTACAAGATTACTGCCTGACTTGCAATTTGTGCCGCAACAATTGCCCCGGCGATGCTATTCCAGACGACTACATCACCACTGAGGGCATTAAGCGCTGGTTGACGGATATTGACAAATGTTACCCGATATCACGTTTCCGGGAATCTTATTGCCATATTTGTGTTGACGTATGTCCTTACATTCATAAAGAAAACGGTGATCCAGAAAAGAAAAGTATGTTTGGCCAATACATGAAAATTCGAAAGGAGGAAGGCTATAAAACCCCAAAAGGAGAGCGTTAGCTCACACTCTTATCGAAATATCGAAGCCGAGGGACGTTCCACTGAGACCGTGCCGGTAATAACGATGCTGGCGGAAGCCGCATTAGCTATCCTTGCCCGAGCGGGTGAGCAAATGACGGGCGGTGAAAATACTGGCGATAAAACCTGGCGCTACGCCACTGAGATAACGGACGGTATGGACTTCGATATTTATTGCACCGGCCCTGATCTGCCGGCGATGGTGCCCGCTGAAACCGCGTTTCCCGCCGATATTCCGAAGGATCCTAAATGGGTTGGCACCTACCAGATTGTCGTCGCCGCACCGTTGGTGGCATTCGACATATGTTGGCAGGTTGATGTGCCGCTGCGCATCATGACATTCAGCCGTGGCGATTGGGAAGATGAGTTGATCGCCCTACGCTCAGCCGGTCAAAACAAGGTAGGAGTTCCCTAAGCGCAATGACCGATTTCCCTGATTTCAAACGGCTGACCTTCACTCCGATCCGCGATCGCCCCCAGTTCACATGGCCGGGCGATAAGCGACTGGCTTGCTATATAGCGCTAAACCTAGAGCACTTCATCTATGGCGAGGGCGGGGTTGATTTGGACCGCAACTCACCACCGCCGAACTTGCGCAGCTACCTGTGGCGCGAATACGGTAACCGAGTCGGAGTCTGGCGCATCCTAGATCTCTTCGATGAGATGGAGATGCCCATGGGGGTCATCGTCAACACGGCCGTTTACGACCACGCGCCCGAAATCATGGCCGCTCACCGAGCCCGAGGCGATGAAATCATCGGCCACGGAATTACCAATTCGAAACCCCTGGCAGCCATGGACGCAGCCGAGGAGCAAGCCATGTTCCAACACGTCACGGCGGCTCTGACGAAAGCCGAAGGCGCCCAGCCGAGGGGCTGGCTGTCACCCTACCTGGCACCGTCTGAGCGCACGCCTGACCTGTTGGTGGAATTTGGTTATGAATACGTCCTGGACTACGGCATGTCGGACGATCAGCCCTTTTGGGCCGACGCCACCCAGCCGCTCCTGTGCCTGCCTTACCCCATTGAGCTGAATGACCAGCCGGCTATGGTGTTCCGCCGCGACAGCCCCGACGACTTCTTCACCTACGCCATCGACCAGTTCGATGAGATGCGCCGGGCTTCCGCGCGCTATCCCCAGGTTTTCGCCGTCTCCCTGCACAGCTTTATTGCCGGCCAGCCCTTCCGGTTGAAGCACCTCCGTCGCTTGCTGGAACACATGAAGGAACACGCAGACGAGGTCTGGATCACTACGCCGGGCGACGTCGCAAGCCATTACCAAAACCTGCCCGAAGATCAGCGGTTGATCCCGTAATATCTCCGACTTAGCCGAAAAACGCCTGTAGATGCGCCAGACGCGTGACCAACCCATTCCACCAGATTTAACCTATAGGTCCATATGACTGCACCAAAGTTGGATTAATTGGTGACTAAAGATTCCCAACAAGACGGGGGAGAAATTACCCCCACACGATATTCAAGATCACTGCATCGGTAGAATATCGTGACCGAAGGTTAAGGTACCGTAGTCCACGGATATCCAACGGACATTACACCCCAAAAGACCCTGTTTTCTTCGAATCAGGGTCTTTTTGCGTGGAATGCGGACAATCTAAGAAAAGGTTCAGAAAAAGGTGATGGGGTGGGGTTCTGTATCTGTGGGGTATAGTTAAAATGGTTCAATAAGTTGATTTGTATAGGGGATCATGGTTTGAAAATGAAAACGTCCACCCCCCCCAATATTTCTGCTATAATTCGCCTATGAGGAACCTGACCGTCACCCTCTGCCTGACGCTTGCTGTCCGGTTTAGGAATCGATCGAGGTTACAGTCTTGTTGTTAAAAGTTTGAGAAATTTTTCAAAATGGAGAACGAGACGATGAGAAAGTTCTGTAAAATTGTAATGGGTTTGTTGGTTTGTTTAATTTTTGCCCACAACGCCTGGGCAGAACCAATTTATCATGAAAAATATTACCCAGATGGTTCTGGTCCATTCCCTGCAGTCATAGCACTACACACTAGTGGTGGTTTCAAAAGTGTAAAACATCTTATCCAACGGTATGTTGATGACGGATTTGCCGTTTATGCCCCAGATTTTTTT
>Ga0066376_10002880_pt1 | contig 15766 bp, 15 predicted proteins | sample Knorr_S15_td_Bot_FD_77009 | JGI IMG/M metagenome (GOLD analysis project Ga0066376, IMG submission 77009) | Marine microbial communities from Southern Atlantic Ocean transect - Knorr_S15_td_Bottom_ad_5009_LV_A | ecosystem: Environmental > Aquatic > Marine > Oceanic | place: Southern Atlantic... | reverse complement strand
GATAAGATGCCAGTTTTACACTTGGCGGGGTTCCCAGAAGTTTTTCTGTTTTATGGATGATCGCTGTTGCTGTGGACTTGTCCTTTTGGAAGAGTCCTTTACTTGCGTTGATCGTCAGCTTGGTTGTTTTGGGAGTAACAGATTCCAGGGTAATGAGGATACTCAGGTTTTTTGTGGACGCTTCAATGACTCTTCCCCCCTCAATACTTCGGTTTTCAATAATTTTAATAGCCATCTTTTCCGAGGCCTCTTCAATCGCCCCGTTGACTTTATCCAGCGGATAATTGATGGTTTTGTGTGCCACATTTGTGAAGGCATAACCTATACCGAGCCCTCCGGTGGTCACTGCTATCGCTGCGCAACCTGAAAAAAACAAAAGGCAATACATTGCCATACCCAACTTTAAATAATGCATCACATCTCCTTTATAACGATTTAGAAAATTTTCAGACAGGTACGCAATCTCCCCGTTTGTGAATCCTGTTGAGTGTGGATTCCTGATTAAGTAGCAAATCCCGTGCCGAATGAAAGCCATTGATTTACCGCAATATTTTAAAAGCGATGAAATTTTATAAGTGGGGATCTGTATGCTTTTGTTCAACTAGGATAAAAAAATGAGCACCTTTGTAAGGATATGCTAAATAATTTCCATCAAAGGCAGGTGTTTGCCGAGCAGGCGGTGGACGATATTTTTAAGGGGTTGGTGTGCGGGGTCTTCGAGGTTGGGATCACGGTCTACCAGCGCGAAGGCTTCTTTTCGGGCCACGTTTAGAATTTTTATGTCGCGGATCAGGTTTGCGATTTTCAGGATGGGTAGTCCTGATTGTCGGGTTCCCATGAAATCTCCAGGACCTCTAATTTTCAAATCTTCTTCGGCGATTTCGAATCCGTCACGGGAGTTCTGCATTGCTTTCATTCTTGCTTTGCCTTCATCCGAAATTGGAAAGTAGGCGGCGAGCAGACAGTGCGATGCGTGTTTGCCGCGCCCGACTCGTCCTCTGAGCTGGTGCAGTTGCGCCAGGCCAAACCGTTCTGCGTGTTCGATGATCATCACGGTGGCGTTGGGAATATCGATGCCGACTTCGATCACCGTCGTAGCAACAAGAACCTGTATTTCATTTTTGAGAAACCGCGACATGATCTCCTGACGTTCTTCCTTTTTTAGTTTGCCGTGAATGAGACAGGCCTTTAGATTTGGGAAACGCTCCTGAATAGTTTCAAAAACTGTGACGGCGGCTTTTAAGTCCATTACCTCAGACTCCTCGATGAGCGGGCATACCACGAATGCCTGTCTTCCTGAATTTAATTCAGATGCCATTAGTTCATAAGCCTGGTCTTGTTGCTTTTCGTAATACACGCGTGTGGTGATGGGTTGTCTTCCGGGCGGGAATTCGTCAAGAAAGGATACGTCCATGTCTCCGTATATTGTTAATGCCAGAGATCGCGGAATCGGTGTGGCTGTCATAATTAGCAAATGCGGGTGGTCGCCTTTTTTGCCGATGGCTTCTCTTTGCAAAACTCCGAAGCGGTGCTGCTCGTCTACTACCGCCAGCCCGAGTTTTTTAAATTGAATTTGCTTTTGCACCAAAGAATGGGTGCCGATGATGATGCGGGTTTTTCCTGATTCTATATCCTGATAAATGCGTTGTCGTTCTTTTCCTTTCAGCGTTCCGGTGACGAGGGCCAGCTCCACGCCCAAGGTTTCGCAATACGGGAGGATGTTGAGATAATGTTGTTCGGCAAGAATTTCGGTCGGCACCATCAATGCGGCCTGGCTGCCGTTGTCCACTGCTGTCAGCAGGGCGGTGAGGGCGACGATGGTTTTTCCGCTACCGACATCTCCCTGAATGAGTCGGTTCATGGATTTTTCTTGTTCCAGGTCTTCCATGATTTCTGCCAGCACCCTTTTTTGCGCTGTTGTTAACTGGAATGGCAGGAGTTTGACAAATCGTTTGATGAGGTCACCGCGTGTTATAAAGGCGGTTCCGGTTTTGATTTCTGCGGCGTGTTTTTTCTTGAAGGCCAGCCCGGTTTGAATGAGGAATAACTCTTCGAAGATCAATCTTTTTTGTGCAGGAGTTTTAAAGGCATCGAGCTCTTTTGCAGTGAACCCTTCCGCTTGCGGGAAATGTGCTTGATGAAAAGCTTCGGCGCGGGAGAGAAGTTTGTGTCGCTGTACTATATCTTCCGGGATTACTTCTTCTACCAACGGCAAATATTTATCGAGCACATTGTTGAGAATGCCGCGCATGGATTTCTGGTGCAGGCCGTCTGTGGTGTGGTAGACGGGAACGATTTTGCCGATTTCCAGGGAGTGGGTTTCCTCGTTTGTCACTCGTTCTGTGTCTGGGTGGACAATTTCCAGTCCGCTTCTTTTATTGACGGTGGGTTTTCCTGAGACGATGAGTTTGGCGCCGGTTTTGAATTTTTCCAGCATATAAGTTTCATTGAAGCGGAACCATTTTGCGCGAGTGGTTCCGGTTGCATCCTGAAAAATGACTTCGAAGACCCTTTTGCGGCGGCCCATATAGATGATACCGGCGTTGAGGACTTCCGCCATAAAGGTTGCAAACTCCCCAGGCATGAGGGTGGAAATTTTTTTAAGCTGGCTTCTGTCTTCATAGCGAAAGGGCAGAAAGTAAAGGAAATCTTCTATCGCTGTCAATTGCAACTTTTGCAGAAGGAGAGCTTTTTTTGGGCCAACCCCTTTTATAAATTGAATGGGGTCATCCAGCGATGGTTTTTTCCATGCGGTCGAATTCATGGAGCAATAGTAGCCTCCTCGGTGGATGGGGGCAAGAGTTTGATTGTTGATTGACAGGATATTTCTGTGGAAGTATGCTTAAAGTAAGGGTTTATACGCTAGTGAGCCAATTGGGTTAAAAAGAATTTTGGTTTTAAAGGTATTTCCATTATGAGAGTTAAAGAACTTACCGAAGAGCTTTTAAAATATTTGCCCGATGCTGATACAAGCATTGTTCAAAAGGCTTATGATTATTCTGCCAAAGCCCATCTGGGACAAAGCCGAAGGTCCGGTGAGGCCTATATTTCGCATCCGATCGAAGTCGCTCATAATCTCGTCAAGTTGAAAATGGATGCGAATACCCTGGCCGCCGGGTTGTTGCACGACACCCTTGAGGACACACTTTCCACCCCCGAAGAAATTCAAGAATTATTTGGCGATGAAATCTTTCAGTTGGTGGATGGCGTCACCAAAATAAGTAAGATGAATTTTTCCAGCCACGAAGAAAGTCAGGCAGAAAATTATCGCAAGATGATATTTGCCATGGCAAAAGACATCCGCGTGGTTTTAATCAAACTCGCTGATCGAACACATAATATCCAGACCTTGGAATCGCTTTCAGAAGAAAGGCAGCGGCGCATTGCCAGAGAAACCCTCGATATTTATGCGCCGATTGCCAACCGGCTTGGCATTGGCTGGTTGAATACCGAACTTGAAAACGGTTCTTTCCGCTATCTTTATCCTGATGAATTCCGCGCTATCGAAGAGAAAGTGGCAAGAGGTCAGGAGTACCGCGACAAGTATGTTGAAAAATCTATTACGCGACTGGAAAAGGAATTGAAATTGGTCGAGATAAATGGAAAGGTCGCGGGACGCCCAAAAAATTATTACAGCATTTATAAAAAAATGCTGGATCAGAATATAGGTTTTGAAGATGTTTATGATCTGGTGGGATTAAGGGTTTTGACCGATTCGGTGCAAAACTGTTACTCCGTTCTCGGTCTTGTTCATTCGCTTTGGAAACCCATCCCCGGAAAATTTAAAGACTACATCGCGATGCCCAAACCGAACCAGTATCGGTCTTTGCACACTACGGTGATTGGACCCCGAGGTGAAAGGGTTGAGGTGCAGATTCGCTCGGAAGAAATGCATAAGGTTTGCGAAGAGGGAATTGCCGCTCACTGGAGATACAAGGAGAGTGAAGATTCGGATGAGAATAACAGCAACAATCAGTTGCAATGGGTCCGCCACCTGCTGGAGAATCAGAAAGATTTAATGAATCCCAAGGAGTTTCTCAATGCGTTCAAGGTGAATCTTTTTCCTCACGAGGTTTTTGTTTTTACACCTGGGGGAGAGGTGATTGCGTTACCTTACGATGCGACACCGATTGATTTTGCATTTCAGGTGCATACCGATGTGGGATGTCAATTTCAGTCAGCCAAGGTGGATGGCAAGTTGGTTCCCCTGCGTTATAAACTGAGAAATGGGGATCAGGTAGAGGTCATCACTTCTAAGGATGCTTCCCCAAGTCGGGATTGGTTGGCCTTTGTGAAAACTTCCAAGGCGCGCAACCGCATCTCAAACTTTATAAATAATGATGAAAGGGCACGCAGCCTCGAGTTGGGTAAAGAATTGCTTGAACAGGAAATCCGCGATTACGGTTTCGATCCCTTTCAGGAGTTGAATGAGGAGGCTCTGGCAGAAGCTGCGCATGCCTGCGGACTCAAATCATCCGAAAGTTTATTTGCGGGGATCGGAATTGGCAAGCTTTCGACACATCATGTCATTGAAAAACTTCTGCCGAAAGAAAAGCTGGAAGGAAAAAAACAAAGAGCCGAGTCTTTGGTCAAACTCAAAGAAAATAAACCGGCGAACGCGATCAAGGTGCAATGCTTTAATGAAAACATAATGATTCGAATTGGTAAATGTTGCCACCCTTTACCTGGGGAGCCGATTGTGGGTTATCTGACGCGGGGTAGGGGAGTGACGGTGCATCATATTGACTGCCCGAGTGTGAGCCGGGTCATCGATGATTCTGAAAGACTGGTCGGTGTGGAATGGGATACCGGAAGTAAAACAATTTACCAGGCCCATATCGCAATTGTTGCTGCAGATAATCCGGGAATTTTTGCAAGCGTCGGTCAGGCGTTTGCTGAAGGTGGAATCAATATCACACGCGCAAATGTTCAACAGGGAGCTCATAAAAGAGCTTACTTCGATCTTTCAATCGAGATCCATGATGTCGAACACCTGAACCAGACGCTGGACAAAATCCGACAGGTGGATGGCGTAATTTATCTGGAACGAATGAAAGAGTTCAACAAGAATTCGCCGGTAAAAAACAGATTGGAAGCTATGGGTGGGAACCTGAAACCAAAGGGCGAGAAAAACTTGACCGCAAACTAAACCGCTTTTGTTACTTTGCCCGATTTAAGACATCGGGTACAAACCTTCATGGTTTTAATGGACCCCTTCATCACCACACGTAGTTTTTTCAGGTTGGGTTTCCACATCCTGCGGGTTTTATTGTTGGCATGACTTACATTGTTGCCAAACTGGGGTTTTTTATCACAAACTTCACATTGCTGGGACATCTAAAGCACTCCGAATAATATTGTCTTAAAGAAGGCTAGATGCTAGCATAACCCTGTTAATGGAGCAAGACTAATTGATTGATCCCGTTATGGTAATTCACAAAAACTCTACAATAAACGAGATTCTCAGCGCTTACCCGGATGCCAAAAGGTTTTTCAATGAGCGGAAAATGGCATGCAGCAGTTGTTTTGCGGTCAACTTTGATACCTTGGAAAATGGTGCCCTCATGCATGGCATGGAGGTCAACGCGCTGATTGACGAACTCAAAAAATTCCTGAAATCACTTCCCACCCCTATCGCATTGTTGCAACAGAAATAGTCTCAATTTAAAAGAATAGTCGGAATTTTGTTTCTGGATGGGTGGGTCTGAAAAACAGCCCTGTGTTGAACCCGGCTGGGTTCAACATTAAGAAGGAAAGGAAATAAAAGTTAGGTCAGTGGATGAAAAATTAAGATTCTTGCAGCAAGTTTTTCAAAATGCCTTCCGCAATATCTCTGCTATCAACATTATACCCTTCTGCAATCAGTGCTTTTACACGCTCTACTTCACTTGCACGGACATTAGGGGTTGTGTTGATTACTTCATTCGCCAATTGTACATCTCTGGCGCGTGAAGAAATTTTGATCTGTTCACCACCAGCGTCAGACGTACCTTCGCTTTTTGCTACAGGTGCCTTGCTGCTGACCTTGACACTATCCTGAATAGTTTTGTTTTTGATTCGAAAATCGTTGCCTGGGATTTCCATGCTAACAGCCTTTTTTCGTGATTTTAGTAAATTAGATGGTCCCGCTCTTTAGCTCCTCCAAGAGTGAGCGAGGTCCACAAGTGATTTATCGGCACTGGCTTGAGATACTTTAGCTAAAAAGCTGATAAATTATATTTTTTTAACGCTGTAACTCCTTTAAAATACCGACTTATCCATGAATAGTCAAGTCGGCTTGGGGATAAAATAGATTCGGAGAAAGGCAATATGCAGTAGCAAATTATGGTATATAGCATTTAACAGACCCATTGCTCAATATTGCATCCCTTATCCAATAAATAGTGCGTTTTACAAGCATCCCGTAAGGGTCGGCATGCGGCAAGAAATTATTTCAGAATTTATGAATAAAAAATTTATAACTATCCTCATCCTGGGTGTTTGCCTGATCCTGTTGAAACCGGCAATCCCCGAAGCGGTGGCTGGCACAAAATATTCGCGGATCATCTGGAATTATCTGGAAACCCTTTGTGCGTTCGGGCCGCGAAATCCGGGCAGTGAAGGTTATATGAAAACGATAGAGCTGATCCGGCGCGTCGGAGAAAAATATGCCGACCGGGTTGTCGAAAAACCTTTTCAGGTGCAAATCTCCGCAGGGAAAAAGATACGCATGGTCAATTTGGAACTGCAATTTGCAGGCACCCAAGGAGGTGCGCCTATCTTAATAGGTTCGCATTTTGATACTCGTCCCTTTGCCGATGAGGAAACCGATCCCGAAAAACAAATCCTGCCGATAATCGGAGCGAACGATGGTGGCTCTTCCACAGCCGTTTTGCTGGCTCTGGCGCAATATCTTTTTCAACATCCGGCCCCCCGGCCCATTCATCTGGTGTTTTTTGATGGTGAAGATTATGGCGCGCGTGGATCGGGACTCAACCTGCTTGGTTCAACCCATTATGCACAAAGTCTTCTACAGGTTGATCGAAAATCCTGGCCCCATTGGGTGCTGGTCATCGATATGATTGGGGATAAGGATTTACAGATATATAAGGAAACCTATTCGATGAAAAGCAGTGGCCGATTTCTTGACAGGATATATTCCATAGCGGAAAAGAAAAAAATATCAGCTTTTAAATCGCAATCGAGGTTCACTATTTTTGACGATCATTACCCTTTTTATAAAATGGGCATCCCCGCGACCGTCTTAATCGACTTCGACTATCCCCACTGGCATACCCAGGAAGATACGCTGGATAAATGTTCGCCGGAAAGTATGTTTTCAGTTTTTTCGGTGGTGACAGAAACGATTGGCAGTATTCAGGGGGGGGATTAATGCTCTCTGGGAAGTTCGGATAATTTGTTTTTGGCTTCTTCGTTCAGCGGGTCCATTTGTAGAATGATTTGTAATTCTTTTTCAGCTTTTTTGTAAGCTTTCTTTTTTAGATGAATTGTGTAGAGCTTCCAGTGCATGGAAAAAAAATCGAGACCCAGCTCTACCGACCGTTCATAAGATTTTTGTGCCTCCTCAAAACGATTCAAAGCAAACTGGGAATTGCCCAGGTTAAAGCTTGCAATCGCAAACTCCGGATTCAACTCCAACGTCTTTTTTAAATACGGGATAGCTTTTTCCGGCTCACCGAGTTTGTTTAATACGGCCCCCAGATTGGAAAGCGCTTGTATAAAATTGGGGTAGACTTTGATAGCTTTTTTGAAAAGATCTTTAGCTTGTTCAATTTTTCCTGCGCGAAAATAGTAGCCCCCAAGATTAGAAAGCGCTTCGGGAAAATTCGGTTGCAACTCAAGGGTTCTTTCATATTGCCGGATGGCCTTATCCTGCATACCAAGGTCGCGATAGGCAACGGCAAGATCATAGTGGGCGAGGGTGAACTCGGGGTCTTGTGCGAGTATTTTTTCAAACTCATCAATTGCTTTGTTGGGATCGCCTAATCCGTATAAATAAAAATTACCGCGATAATACATAGCCTCTTTGGAATTTTTATCTTGTTGCAAAAGCTCCTGAAAACTAAAAGATTTCTTTTCTCCCAGAAAAGGTTTTACAAACTGAATGGGAATCGCAAGATTAATTGACCTGCCTTCAATGGTGGCAATGCCCACCACTTTGTTGGACTTGTTTACCAACGGCCCGCCGCTGAAGCCGGGACCAAAAGCTGTGGTCGTATAGATGAAAGGCGCGTCGGCAATTGCTTGCGGGTGAATGCCCAAGACAAAGCCATAAGTTTGCGCCACTATACCTTCAACCGTGCCGTTATTTTCTTGAACGCTTTCAGATAAATAACCTAATGCACTGGTGAAATCATAAGTCTGCAGGGAGGATGAGTCGCCTAACTCCAAGGTGGAATAAAACCCTTCTGCCAGTTGTAAAATCGCAAAATCCTTAACGCGGTCAATTTTTCGAATTGCTTTTACATCTACCTGGGTTCCATTGGGAAAATAGACTTTGACGGAGTAGGCATCGACGAGGACATGATAGTTGGTTATCAGAATGCCTTCGGGTTGTACGACGAATCCGGATCCGGTTCCGACTGTTTTACCCGCTTCATTTTTTGCAACGAGCAAAGCGATCGCGCTTTTATTAACCTCATGGGCACTCGTTGAACTTAAACTGCCCAGCAAAAGCAAAATAGCGCAGGCAAAAATAAATGTTTTTTGAGGAAAAATTTTCATTGTTGAGAGTATAAATTGAATTGTTTTCATTATAACAGGTTTGGCTGGGGAAAATTTGGCAGGCTGGGAATTAAAAGTTGCTGAAAGCAGGCGAGTAGAAAAATACGCGACCCGGCATTACCAGGCCGCATATATAGGACAAAAATTACTTAACGTTAAACGTTACTTCCGTTGTCAGCGCAGGATCGTAGGGAACATGGTTGCCCTTTGCAAAAAGAGCGCGCACGGTATGTTTGCCTGAAGACAGTTTGATCTCCTTGCAGGTCGAGCCATCGCCCATGTGGATATGGTTGGCATCTTTACCAATCGGTTTACTCAAATCCCGGGGCAGGGCGACATCAATGAGAAGGTGATGATGGCCTTTGCCGTCATTCACTCCATTTTTCGCCGGTTCAACTTCTACTCCAGAAGTAGCGAGGCAGACTTTAACAGGGCCGGTGGCCATGGCTCCTTGTGGAGGGGTGGTGATGGTCACACTTGCAAGAACTTCAATGGAAACTTTTGCTGTCAGCGCAGGGTCATAAGGAACATGATTGCCTCTTGCAAACAGGGCGCGGAGGGTGTGTTTGCCTGCTGCCAGTTTTAATGTTTTGCATTTGGAGCCATCGCCCATATGAACATGGTTTGCGTCTTTGCTGATCGGTTTGCTCAAATCTGCCGGAAGGTCGACATCCACCAGAATATGGTGATGCCCTTTGCCGTCATGGACACCATGCTTGGCAGGCTCCACGGTTACTCCCGATGTTGCGAGACAAACTTTTACGGGGCCGGAAATTTTAGCCCCATCGGCAGGTTCGCTAATGGATACCGAGTTGTTGGCAAAAGCAGCCGTGCTGGTCAGAGCAAAAAATATTGCAGTTAGGGAAATAAGCTTTGATACAAGGTTTTTCATGAAACAGGACTCCTGAAAAATAATTATTATTGTTTAGTGTATAGCATGGGTCATTTCCGGTTTAAGATAAGAATAGAGGGTTAAAGTTTCAGGAAAAATGAAACTTTGTCGCCTGAAAGTCTGATTTTTCCCTATTTCCCTTGACATCGAAATCAGAGTTCCATAACCTCAGGGTTTAGATCAATTATATCCAAGGGTGTTTCCCCTGTTTGTTTTCAGGAGAGCCCCTATATTTTTTTCAGGAGGAATTAGATGGTTGTCACTGGAGAATGTCGGTTGCTTCACACCTGTGAAATGTGTGAGTTCAATAATGAAACCGATTGTAAAGCCGACAAGAATGAACATAACCGCTGGCTTGTTAATAAGCGGATGAATGATATTAAGCACAAACTTATTATTGGCAGTAACAAAGGCGGTGTTGGTAAAAGTACCGTAACCACAAACCTCGCCATTGCGTTGCAGGAAAGCGGTTACTCTGTCGGACTGGCGGATGCCGATTTGCATGGACCCAATATCCCCAAACTATTGCAGGCTGAAGATGTCCGACTGAAATCCACCGATGTCGGAATCGATCCTTATGAAACCAGTAACGGACTTAAAGTAGCATCGCTTGGTTTTTTGATTGAAGACCCAAACATGCATATTGCCTGGCGCGATGCTGTTAAATATGACTTCATCATTGAGCTTCTGGGGAATATAAACTGGGGCCCGTTGGATTATCTCTTGTTCGACCTGCCACCTGGTACCGGCAATGAACAAATCACCATTATTGATTTCATTGGTGAGGTAGATGGCGCAGTAGTGGTCACCACGCCACAGGACCTGGCGATTCTTGATGCCCGGAAAATGATCTCGTTTTCCAGAGACAGTAATGTGCCGATCGTGGGGATCATTGAAAATATGAGTACCATGGCTTGTCCGCATTGTAACGAGGATATTGATGTATTTAAAAAAGGCGGTGGTAAAAGACTGGCAGAAGAGTTGGTGCTCCCCTATCTCGGAAGCATTCCTCTCGATGCCGAAATAGTTGCCAATTCGGACAGCGGTGAACCGGTGGTGCTTGCCCGTCCAGACTCTGTTGCTGCAAAGGCATTTATGAAACTTGCGGAAAACTGTCACAAATTTCTGAATCCGGAAGAGCCGTTCAAAAAATAAGTTTCTGGAAAAAGCCCGTTTTAATTCCCAATAAATAACAAACCCGCCCCTTTGGGGCGCGTTCATTTTGTCCCCGAAAATTTAAAACAAGGGATTGCGTTTTAAGTGTGGGTTGGGAGATAATACAAGGTATAGATTGATAATAGATTTGAATCCGAGCCGTTTTCTCAATGGCTTTTCCTCGAATTTGAGCTTCTCTTCTTTAAAAGGTCGGGCGTGTTATATAAATCCAAAAAATATAAAGCGGGTGGGTTGGTTCTTTTTGCGCTTTTAATTCTGTTTCCAGCTTGGGCCTTTTCTGATTCTAATCCACTGCCTTATTATTCCAATAATCCGGTTGCCGCAGAAGTGGATGGCGAGCCTATTTATCTCGATGATTTAAAGCATGTGCGTATTCAGGAGGCGTTGGTGCAATTGCATCATATGCAAACGCGGGCATTGAAAGAAAAAATCCTGGAAAAGCTTGCTAAAAAACATCCCGAGTTTTCAGCAACAAGTGTTCCCAAGGTTTCTGAAGCGGAGGTGAAAAAGTTTTATAATAATACTCCCGGTATCAAAGAGTTGGGGAATTTGCAGCAGGTGCGCGGTGAAATTGAAGAATACCTGAAAAACAGCTATCACAATACTCATATTGAGCAGCAATTCGGGTACGCCGTCAAACAGGGCTGGACCAAAGTTTTTCTCACTGCCCCTAACGACTTTCATTTAGTAGCGAGTTTGGAAACAGCCATGTTATGGTCCGATGAAAATAAAACGGCACGAGTGTTTGTGCTGGAATATTCAGACTTCCAATGTCCTTTCTGCAAAAGAGTACAAAAAACGTTAAAGAAAATCAGAGCTAAATATCCTCATGCGGTCCAATTTGGCTACCGACATTTTCCCCTGCCATTCCATGAAGAAGCTAAAAGTCTTGCGCAAGCTGTTGAATGCGCGAGAGACCAGAACAGGTTTTGGCAGCTGCAAAGCTGGCTTTACGAAAACCTGACTCAGTCCGCTAGCGAATCTCAAATTTTAGAAGCAGCGCGCATTTCAGGCGTTAAGGATATGGATGAATTTAAATCCTGTTGGAAAAAAGGCAAGTACAAAAAAAGAGTGGAAAAGGATATTCGTGACGGAGTGGAAATGGGCATTCAGGGCACACCTACTTTCGTGCTGGGTTCCTACGATCAGGAATCGGGAACGGTTTCCGGTGAAATGTTTTCAGGAGCCGTTTCAGAAGATAAATTTGTGAAGTCCATCGAAAAATACCTTGCCTTGACCGGAACGGAAGCTAAACTCAACCCCTAGTTTTTCTGCACCGCCTTTTCTTCCCCTATGAAAAGAGTTTTAATAATCCTAGTTTTTTTAATTTTATTTCCTCCTGCATTATTTGCAGATTCTCCTTTTGATCGCTTGCAGACTTCCGAGCCTTTCCTCCCACAATTAAAGATAAATGTTTTAACGAGCACGCCTGTGGTTTTGCCAGAGGAAGTGTTCAAATTTTATGTGTCCATTTTAGTTGAAGAAGGCTGGCATATTTATTCGCTATCTCCCTTAAAGGGAAGCGAGTTGCTGGCCACGAAAATCTTGATGAATGAAAACGTTTTTTACGAGCAGGGCACCTGGCGAGAGCCCGAGCCGGTTTTAATTCAGGATGGCGCGGTTGGAAAAATGGTCAAAGGCCATCGAGGTAATGTGGAGTTCTCAAGAACTTATGTCGTTCCCATGGATGCGGCTGTCGGCAAACATTCCATCGCAGGCAAGCTGGTCTACCGGGCTTGCGATAATCAGATATGCACCCTGCCGCAGGAATTCCCCTTCAGCACTACTCTGCAGGTTAGACGCAAGTAAAACCCCTCTTTGATATTTCCCCAAGGCTAAGGCAGGTTTGGTGATATAGTTAGACCCTTCCCCTCCAAATATATATTTCACAGGAAAGTTGTATGAAAGTGACCGCAGTAGCGGTGGAATAGGAAAAATCCAGGACAGGAAAAATGGGCGTGCAGAAAAATATAAAAAACTTACTCAATGAAAGATTAGAGCGAGACGTGCTGATTCTTCTTGAAAGGATTGCTAAAGTCGCCAAAAAATCAGGAGTATCCGTTTTTGTTGTGGGTGGATTTGTTAGGGACTTGTTGTTGGGAATTGCGAATAAAGATATTGATATCGCTGTTGAAGGTGATGGGATTTTATTCGCCTCCCATCTTGCGCAAGAATTTGAGGGTCGAGTGAAGGTGCATAAAAAATTTGGCACCTCGGTAGTTATTTTCCCAGATGGATATAAAATCGATGTGGCCACAGCGCGACAGGAATATTATGAGCATCCTGCGGCACTACCCACAGTGAAACCAAGCTCCATAAAGTCAGATTTGTATAGAAGAGATTTTACCATCAACAGCCTTGCAGTGAGTTTAAACGGGGAGGGTGCTTTTTGCCTGATAGATTTGTTTGCGGGTGAAAGAGATATTGAAAAGAAAGAAATTCAAGTTTTGCATGAATTGAGCTTTATTGATGATCCTTGTCGCCTGTTCCGGGCCATAAGATTTGAGCAGCGTTATGATTTTAAAATTTGCAAGCAGACAGAAGCCTTTATGAGGGTGGCTATAAAAAAAGGGCTGGTAGACTCTTTGAGTGGCACAAGACTTTTAAACGAGATAATTTTAGTTCTTAAGGAGAGTCAGCCGTTAAAATGTATTTTGCGAATGAAGGATCTGGATCTCTTGCAATTTTTGTCACCGCAAATGATGGATACTCGACCTCTGGAAAAAATCTCAGCGATATTATCGTGGGCAGAGACTATCTCGCTCCCTGAAGAACCTGAAATCTGGTACATATATTTTCTGTCGTTGCTTTATTCTCTGGACGAAAAATCTTTTGCGCGTGTGGTTGAAAGACTGCAAATGCAGGCGCGATTAAAAAAGTCTTTGATCCGCGACAGAGAGACCTGCAAAGAAAGTCTGGCGCTTCTTGAAAAGGATAAAGACTGGACACCGGAGACGATCTATAATCAACTGTCTCAACTATCTGTAGAAGCGGTAATATATTTTCTTACAGCTGCATCCACAGATCGCGCCACCCAATATGCGAGCGCCTATTTCACGCAATACCATAAGCAGGCAGAATTGTCGTTGACGGGGGATGATCTGGTGAAGATGGGAATAAAACCCGGCCCTGTTTTCCAATCTGTATTCAAAGCACTGCGGGAAGCCCATGTGAAAGGTGCGATTGCTACAAGAGAGGAAGAGGTGGCCTGGGTGAAGAAGCAGTTCCTTAAGAAATAGGGATATGTGATATAATTCGGCTCAATCTTTTTTAATGAAGGTAATTTGTCGTGGCCAGTGTTGAATATCTTATAAAGCAGTTTTTAACTCCAGATAAAAAAAATCTGGATTTGAGCAATCAGAATATCGGAGACAAGGGTGCTATCACTCTGTCAAAATCTAAAAACATCCGGCGCTTAAAAAAACTCATGCTCCCGAATAATAATATCAGTGATGAAGGAATCATCGCTATTGTCAATTCGGAAACTTTCAAGCACCTCACCGATTTGGATATATACGGGAACGTCATCAGTGATGACGGTGTGAAGGCAATCGCCGAATCCCCATACATGTCCAACTTGAAGAAGCTGAGTCTCTACGGAAATCTGGTAGAAGATGAAGGGGCGATAGCCATTGCCGAGTCTCAGGTTCTTTCAAAACTCAAACATCTTTTTATCACTTCCAATCGAATTCGGCGCGAAGGAATTGAAGCATTAAAAAAAGCTAAATGCCGAACCCGCCTATGCCATCTTCATGTCGATGACTTGAAAGACTTCTTTTACGAAGAAGAGCAGGACTACGACGATACAGACCTGATAAACAGTTGGGAAGAATTAAAAGCCCGCGCTGCAGAAAAAGCGGATTCTGAAGATTGATCTGAATGAGATATGGATTGAGGTCGCTGTTTTTCTTTATGGTGACACTTTTTTTTGTCGCCAGCGTTTTTGCGCAAATGGGCGCCTCCGGCCCTGATAATTATGAAGCCTTATTCAAGGAGAATCTTCGGCGCGGAACCCTGAACCTTTCCGGAAAGAAAATTGGCGATAAAGGTCTTGCGGTTTTACTGCAACAGGAGTTTCTGCAAGACCTGAAAAAGATCGATTTACGCTATAACGGAATTAGCTCGACAGGTGCAAAATTGCTGGCAAGCGCGCCTGCTTTTGCAAAGCTCAAAACTTTAATTTTGAAACATAATTTTCTTGCCGATGAAGGGGCGATAGCCCTTGCCAAATCCAGGAGTTTTCCGAAACTTAAAAGCCTGCAGTTGGGCTGGAATGAAGTTCGGGACGCCGGGGCGTTGGCTCTTGCAGAGTCGCAAAATTTCCCCGCGTTGCAAAAACTGGACTTGCGAGGGAATTTTCTCGCGAGTCAAACAAAAGATGTTCTTAGGGCTTCTTTTTCCCATCTCAAGTCTTTACGCATATTTCAATCCGAGTAGATCTACGGCTCTGAGCTTGCCTTGTTGTGGGAATTTTATACTTGTATGATTCCTGATTCCTCATCATAAAAAAAGGTGTCGCCATCGGGACCCCGGTACGATATTTCTTTTACTTCCCATATCTGTTTTGCTTTTACATCTGCTTCGGCGGCATGAAACCTGCCTTTGTCTTCGCGTTGCAAAAGTAGAAACTTGTTGTTGTTATTAGAGACGATCTGCCAAAGATAAAAATCGCTTTGAACCGTTCCCTTTTCGTAATCTATACTGATAATGTTCATTCCTTCAGACCTTGTCTTTTACTTGCGAGGTTAATAATTAATGTTTGCAGCAATTTCACGTGCCTTTTCCATCGACCTTTTTTTACTTGCTGTATGTGAGCTTTCCAAAATTCGCCGGGCCAGCTCCACCGTAGCGTCACGGGTTTTGTTAAGCTTCACACCTTGTTTTTCAAAGAATTTTTTTAAGCTGGAAGCTTTCAGGATAAGGCTTGATCCCGGGTTGCTGCCTTTCTTTTCCTGGGGGGATGCTTCGTCTTCT
>Ga0066376_10002879_pt1 | contig 15768 bp, 16 predicted proteins | sample Knorr_S15_td_Bot_FD_77009 | JGI IMG/M metagenome (GOLD analysis project Ga0066376, IMG submission 77009) | Marine microbial communities from Southern Atlantic Ocean transect - Knorr_S15_td_Bottom_ad_5009_LV_A | ecosystem: Environmental > Aquatic > Marine > Oceanic | place: Southern Atlantic... | reverse complement strand
GAACGCTGACCCGGCGAATCGACACATTGGCGATTTCGGCGCCACTCGCCTCGACCGCCTTGAGCATGACATCCTGATTAGGATAGCGCGCCGTGCCGATGATCAGCCGGGAGTCGAAACTTTTATTGGCGATAACGAGTTTTTCAGACATCTCACCTCTCTCACATCCCAACATGTAAGGAGAAATACGCCAAAGGTCCAGTCACCCGCCGGTCTTGGCCTGAACGATCTCGACCCAGGCGTTGTCTTTGGGACACAGGCTCGGCCAATCGGCGCGCGGCACCACAGCGCCATTGACGGCGACGGCAATACCCGGCAGCAAGGGGTCCAGGCCATACTCGGCAATGATTTCGCTGACGCTCTGGCCGCAAAATTCACACGCCTCGCCGTTGACCGTAATCATGCAGCACCTGCTTCTCGCGCCATGAAGCGATCGAGAGTAAAAGGCAATATCGATGCTGGCGTCTCCCCAGTCAGTACGCAATCCGCGATGGTTTGCGCGGTAATCGGCGCAAGCAGAATGCCGTTGCGGTGATGGCCCGTCGCCATGATCAGCCCGGCCAGGGCCGTCGGCCCCAGGATCGGCGCATCGTCACGGCTAGCCGGGCGAAAGCCGACCCAGCTCTCGATTATCGGCAGATCATAAATCCCCGGCAAAACCTCCCAGGCCTCGCGCAGCAGGTCCATCATGCCACCGGCGGTCAGGCTTGGATCGAAACCCATCTCCTCGACCGTGGCACCGATCAACAGGCGGCCGTCGCTGCGCGGCACCAGATAAATATCGGACCCCCAGACCACATGATCGAGCAGTGGGGCGCCGCGTGGCATCTGGACAGCCAGCATCTGGCCTTTGAGAGGCCGGACCGGCGGCCTGAGCGCTTCCGGCAGGCCGGGAATGTCGCGCGACCAGGGGCCAGCGGCGACGATCACAGTGTCAGCTTCCAGGTTTTCGTCTTCGAGACGCAGGCCAGTCACCCGCCCGCCCTCATGGATGACTTCGCGAGCCGATGTATTTTCCAGCAACTCCCCACCCGCCCGGACAAAGGCTTCTCGCAAGGCAGCCGTCAGTTTGCGATTGTCCACCTGATGATCGAGCGCGCTGAACACCGCCGCACTGACCCCACGGGCGAGATGGGGCTCGCGCCGCCGTGCCTCGGCGCCGGTGATCCATTCGAGCTCAAGCCCCAGGCTTGTCTGGTAGTCATAGCGGTGACGCAGGCGTTCAACATCGTCTCGGTCCAGGGCGACCACCAGGGTCCCTTGGCTGCGATAATCCAGTTTGATTTCAGAAGCGGCTTCGACCTCGGCGGCGAAATCGCTCCATAAATCCCGGCTTTCCAGGGTCAGGGCGAGGAGCGGCTCTTCACTGGGCTCGGCCTCGACCTGAGGGGCGAGCATGCCAGCGGCCGCCCAACTAGCGCCCATGCCGGCTTGTCCGCGCTCCACCACGGTAACCGGACGGCCTGCCTGGGCGAGTCGCCAGCCAATGCCGAGGCCGCAAACCCCGCCGCCGATAATGGCGATCATGACGCAACGCTCCGTAAGAATAACCGGTTGGGAATCCTACCAGGGATCGAGTTCGCTGTCCCAATAGAGAAAGTCATTCCAGCTATCATGGAGATAATTGGGCGGAAAACTGCGACCGTTGTGTTGCAGATAACGAACGGACGGCATGGCCGGCTTGATGCGCGGATGCATGCCACATTCCTTGGCCAGGCGATCGCTCTTCCTCAAATTACAAACCATGCAGGCCGTGACCACATTATCCCAGGTCGTACGCCCACCCCGTGAACGGGGCAGCACATGATCAAAGGTAAGGTCATTCGTCGCAAATTCCTCGCCGCAATACTGACATGAGAAACGGTCTCGCAGGAACACGTTGAACCGGGTAAAGGCAGGGCGTTTGGAGATGTTGATATATTGTTTGAGCGCAATCACGGATGGCAAATTGAACGCCCAGCTTGGCGAATGCACTTGACGGTCATATTCAGATAATACGTTTACGCGGTCGAGAAACACCGCCTTGACCACATCCTGCCATGGCCACAAGGACAGTGGAAAATAGCTCAATGGACGATAATCGGCATTCAACACCAGTGCCGGGCAGCTATCGAGGGACGCGTTCACACCAAACTCCCATAACCTTGACCCCGGTAAAAAATACAGGGTGAGAGCCGCCAATCAAGAGTTAACACGGATTATTTCGGTGGCTCTGAGCAGATTCGCATATGTGAGTAGCACAAAATTAAGTTTATTTTTTGAAATAAAAAGCTTTCAATTGACTCTCTTTTGAGGCACACACCCTCTTCGTTCGCTAAATCAAAGGAAGTTCCATGTCTACAGGTACTGTTAAGTGGTTCAATTCGACCAAAGGATACGGTTTTATTGAGCCTGAAGAAGGCGGCAAAGATATTTTCGTTCACATCTCAGCCGTTGAGCGCGCCGGTATGTCAACACTGCGTGAAGGCCAGAAGGTCGACTTCGAGGTCGTCGCTGGCCAAAATGGTAAATCTTCAGCAGAAAACCTAGTCGCCAACGACTAAAATCATAGTCCGCGATACGGACTATCGATTAAATCGCCTCGTAAGAGCGCGGTATCTGGCCGATAAAAAAGCGGCCAAGCTGAAGACGAAACGGGACGCGTAGGGCGGTGTTGTGAATTTCCGGGTATATTCCTGGCCAAATTCACCAGATATCCCTCGACGTTCCCACTGCTCGCGTCCTTGTGGCTCGGCGGGTAGGTGACTGATCCCGGGCGGAACCTTGACTCTCTGACTGATCAAAGCTGTTAGTGCCTGCGATCAATCCGTTTGGAGTCTAGCGTCATGGGGAACCTAGCATTATGACGGGGCCGTTATCTCATATACGCGTGCTCGATCTCAGCCGGGTTCTCGCTGGACCCTGGGCGGGACAAACTCTTGCCGATCTCGGCGCCGACGTGATCAAGGTCGAACGGCCCGGCCATGGTGACGACACCCGGGGATGGGGCCCGCCTTATTTGACCGACGGAGACGGCCAAGCTACCAGCGAAGCGGCTTATTACCTGTCGACCAATCGGGGCAAGCGGTCGATCACCCTCGACTTGTCGCAACCCGACGGCCAGCGCATAGCCCGCGATCTCGCCGCTGAATGCGATATTCTGATTGAGAATTACAAGGTCGGCGGTCTGGCGAAATACGGCCTCGCCTACGATGATCTCAAGCATACTCACGAGCATCTGATCTATTGCTCGATCACCGGATTCGGCCAGACCGGACCCTATGCGGACCGCGCCGGCTACGACTTCATGATCCAGGGCATAAGCGGCCTGATGTCGATCACCGGCCAGCCCGACGAAATCCCCGGCGGTGGTCCGGTAAAAGTCGGCGTCGCCATATCGGATCTGTTCACCGGCATGTACGCAACCACCGCGGTACTTGCCGCCCTGGCCCATCGTGAGCGGGGCGGCGGTGGCCAATATATCGATATGGCGCTGCTCGACTGCCAGGTGGCGGTGCTGGCCAATCAATCGATGAATTATCTCACCACCGGCGTCTCGCCTGGGCGCCTGGGCAACGCGCATCCCAACATCGTGCCCTATCAGGTATTCGCAACAGCCGACGGCCATATCATCATCGCCGTGGGTAACGACAGTCAATATAGACGCTTCTGCGACGTCATCGGCCGCCCCGACCTAGCCACCGACGTAGCCTACGCCGACAATGGCGCCCGGGTTAAAAACCGCGTAAATCTGGTTGCCGCTATCAGCGAGACCATTGGCAAAATGAGCAGCGAACCCCTGCAAGCCGCTCTCGATGAAGCGGTAGTTCCCTGGGGGCCGATCAACAGTCTGGATCAGTTATTCGCCGACCCTCAGGCCAAGGCGCGCGGCCTGCGCATCGAGCTTGAACACCCTCTGGCGGGCAAACTGCCCTCGGTGCGCAACCCAATCCGCTATTCCGAGACCAAGATTGAGCATAAAACTCCGCCGCCCCTGCTCGGCGAACATACAGACGCCGTACTGTCCGAAGTCCTGGGCCTGGCGGATAACGAGATCGAACGATTGCGCGCCCAAGACGTGATTTCTTAAGGAGCCGACTTCATGCCCCCGATCGATGACATACGAAAATTTCATGATGCGTTGACGGCTATTCGTCAGGATATTCACGCCCATCCCGAACTCGGCTTCGAAGAGGATCGCACCAGCGATATCGTCGCCGAGAAGCTGACCGGCTGGGGCATCGATATTCATCGCGGTTTAGGCAAGACCGGGGTTGTCGGCACGCTTCGTGTCGGCAACGATCCACGGTCGATCGGCCTTCGCGCCGATATGGACGCGCTGCCCATCTTGGAAGGCAACAGCTTCGCACACCGCTCGGTTCACGACGGTAAAATGCACGCCTGTGGCCATGACGGCCATACAACCATGCTGCTCGGGGCGGCGCGCTATCTTGCCGAGAGCCAAAATTTTGAGGGCTGTGTCCATTTCATCTTTCAGCCCGCCGAAGAGGGCATCGGCGGCGCCAGGGCGATGATCGAGGACGGTCTGTTTGAGAAGTTCCCTTGTGATTGGGTTTTCGGCATGCATAACAGCCCCGGCCTGGAAGCCGGATCTTTCGCCATCCGGCCCGGCGCTATGATGGCCGGCGGCGCCCTGTTTGACATCCGTATAACCGGCGTCGGCGCCCATGGCGCAAAGCCCGAAACCGGCGTGGATCCAGTGGTCATCGCAGCCCAGATTATTACCGCCTGCCAAACTATTGTGTCGCGCAATGTTCCGCCCCAGGAGACCGCGGTGCTGTCATTCACCCAGATCCATTCCGGAGATGCCTATAACGTTATTCCAGAAACCGCCCGGATCATGGGCACCGCCAGAGCCTTCTCGACCGCCGTTATGACCACCATGGAAGACAATATGCACAAGCTGGCCAAAGGCATTGCCACCAGCATGGGAGCCACAGCCGAGCTGGATTTTCGGGTCGAATTCCTGCCGACAGTCAACGACGAAGAACAAACTATCTTCGCCGCCGATTGCGCCGCCTCCTTGGTCGGCGAGGACAAGATCAACCGCAACCGCGAGCGCATCATGGCGTCGGAAGACTTTTCCTACATGCTGGCCAAGCGCCCCGGCGCCTACATCAACATCGGCAATGGCGCGGGCGAAGAAGTTTGCATGGTTCATAACCCGGGCTACGACTTCAACGACGAAATTCTGCCCCTGGGTGCTGCCTATTACGCAACCCTGGTGGAAACCAAATTAGCGAAAGAATAGGCCATGACTTGGTAGCCTTAAGCCAGGCTGCTTAACATCTACGGTCTCACCATTACCGTCGGATTCATCATCAGGTTCGGACGTATTGCCTGCGGTCTGTGGTTGACCCGATGCGGCAGATCGGGCAGTGACATTACTCCCCTCATATAAAACTCGTTCGCAGGTGAAAACTGAACGGTTGCGCCTTGTCGATGCGGGATGTTGATATTAATTCATTAGCGGCGGGCAATGACCTTTAGGTGGAATGAATTTTATGATCACGCGAAGGCGTTTACTTGCCACAGGCACCGCGTCGGTCGCCACCGCCACTACCGCTTGGCCCTGGCGTGAAGCCCTGGCCGGCAACGATCACTGGATCGATTTGACGGCGGCCCCCGACAAGGCTCCGTTGCTCGAAGATGGCGGCGAAACGTCAGTTTGGGCCTATAACGGCAAGACTCCGGGGCCGACATTGAGAGTACGGCGGGGGGAAACCATTCGAGTAAGACTGCATAATGGCCTCGAACAGCCGACGTCAATCCACTGGCATGGCATCCGCATCGACAACGCCATGGACGGCGTCAGTGGCCTAACCCAGGACCCGGCGCCGCCGGGCGGCACATTCGACTATGTTTTCTCCGCGCCAGATTCCGGCAGCTTCTGGTATCACCCGCACCACCGATCATGGGAACAGATGGCGCGCGGCCTCTATGGCCTTCTCATCGTCGAAGAAGATGCACCGGTAATGGTGGAGCGTGAAATCGAATTCGTCGCCGACGATTGGCGCCTCAATGATCAGGGGCAAATTGACGAAGCAAGCTTTGGCTCTATGATGGACTGGTCTCATCAAGGCCGACTCGGCAATTGGCTGACCGTCAATGGTCTGACCGAGCCGGCGATCCCAGTCCGCTCGGGTGAGCGCCTCCGGCTGCGCTGCGTTAACGTAGCCAATGCCCGTACCCTCGCATTCGACTTCGACCGAGACCAGCTCTCCGCCTGGGTGGTCGCCTTGGATGGGCAGCCAATAGTTCCCACAGAACTAGCCAGCGACGGCCTGCGCCTGGCCCCGGCCCAACGGGCCGACCTGATCGTCGATGTACTCGAGCCTCCCGGCGGCAGCATCCCAATCTACGAAGTCTCAACCCGCGAGCGCATCCAAGCGGCTATCCTGATGGTCTCAGCAACAGCACCGCTTCGGCAAGTTCCGCCCCCAGCACCTGATCCGCTGCCAGCAAACCCGCTTCCACAAAAACTGTCGCTGCACGATGCTCAAGTCATTCCGTTGCTCATGGAGGGCGGCGCTATGGGCGGCATGCGTGAGGCACGTTACCAAGGCGCGATGCTCGACATTGGCGACCTCGTCGCCACGGGCAAGGTCTGGGCCTTCAACGGTATCGTTGGCAGGACGGCCGATCCCCTGGCCCGAATTCCCCTTGGGCGGACGGTCGTGATCGATATGATCAACGACACCGCGTGGCCCCATGCGATGCATTTGCACGGCCATCACTTTCGGGTCGTCGAGCGCGGCGGGAAGACGGTTACAGGCACGCCTTGGCGAGATACGGAACTGGTCGAGCGGGGGAAGCGTGTGAGTATCGCTTTTGTCGCCGATAATCCGGGTAAATGGCTCTTTCACTGCCATATGCTCGAACATCAGGCCGCCGGCATGATCGCCTGGATCGAGGTGGCCTAAGTGCCGCTCAGCGACGCAGCAAAGCTTGCTTATAGCTAGAGTCGGAAGTCAGAAGCGTTCCACCGTTTTGTCCGCTCTTACCCCATCAATCGACATTCGAAAATCCAAGGCTGCCGTGGGTTTGTGAGCCCTGTTTATGGGCGCAATATCTAGAGCATCACCCCTCGGCGAAGACTTCGGCGAGGAATTCTCCCCCCATTTCCAGGCCGGGGCCGTCGATACCGTGGCCGAGTCCCTGCCCGGCGTGCAAGCGTACCGAAACACCATGGCTGCCGAGCATCTGGCTCGCGGCACCGAGTGAGGCGAAAGGCACCACTGTATCGGCATCACCGTGGGCGAGAAGCATCGGCGGCCTGGAGAGAATTTCATCGGCTAGGGTCTCGGCACCGATCAGCGCCCCCGAATAACCGACCACGCCGGCGCAAGATTGAGCGCGTCGCAGAGCTACATAGAGCGCCATCATGGCACCCTGACTGAAGCCGACCAGGGCGACCTGACCGTCGGTCAATCCCAAGCGATCCAGGCTATCATCAATGAACTGGTTGATGACCAGCGACGCCTCGACCGCGGCGGCAGTAATCTCATCGGCGTCGCGGTCTATAAAGCTGAACCACTGGCGCCCCGCCGGGTTTGCATCGCAGACATCGGGCGCGTGGGGCGACATGAAATGCGCATGGGGAAGCACCGCTGACCAGGGCTCCGCAAGCCCGATCAGATCATTTCCATCGGCGCCCCAGCCGTGCAGGAAGACGACCAGCTGGTGGGCGGCACCACCTTGTTCTGGCGCTATCTCGGGGCCGGAGATGGTCGGCAACTTATTCATTCTGAATTTCCCATGGAGACCTTATATTTGCTATAACCGCGCGCGAATATAAGGCTGTACCTACATTAGATGTCCCTCCCCGTCGATACTATTCCCCCCACGCCTGACGGCGTATTGGCCCCTATGGATTCACGGCAGACGGTTCGGTTCGCGCCATCGCCGAGCGGCTATATGCATCTCGGCCACGCCTATTCCTCGCTGATCGCCTGGCGCAACGCGCAAGGGCCGGGCAGCCGGTTCCTGCTTCGCATCGAGGATATCGACACCTCGCGTTGCCGTCCCGCCTTCGAACAAGCGATCTTTCACGACCTCGCCTGGCTGGGCATCAATTGGCAGCGTCCCGTGCGGCGTCAATCGGAAAGCATGAGCGACTATGCCGACGCCCTGAAGACCCTGGGATCACTCGGTGTGCTCTATCCTTGCTTCTGTACACGATCGGAGGTGCGCGCCGAGATCAAGAGCGCCGACGCCGCGCCCCATGGTCCGGACGGCCCGCATTATCCCGGCACCTGCCGGGGCCTCGGCCGAGCCGAGCAGAACCGCAACATTCGCGCCGGCAAGGCCCACGCCCTGCGCATCAACATGGCCAAGGCCGTCGAAATCGCTGGCCCCTTGAGCTGGACCGACCGCAAGGCCGGCTCCATCGACGCCGATCCTTTGTCGGCTGGTGACGTGGTGCTGGCGCGCAAGGACATTCCTACGAGCTATCATCTGGCGGTTACCCTGGACGACCATCTGCAGGGCGTGAGCCTGGTTACCCGGGGATGGGATCTGTTTCACGCCACTCATGTTCATCGCCTGCTTCAAGCTTTGCTCGATTTGACGACACCGCTCTATTATCATCACCCAATGATTACCGATCTCAACGGCATCAGACTGGCCAAACGTAACCGGGCAGTAACCCTGCGCTCCTTGCGTAATTCGGGAAAGACAGCAGCGGATGTCCTGCGCATGGTCAATCTCGACGATGACACTAAAGAGAAAGTTACGCCATGACAGACAACCCAATGCTCAAACCACGCTACACGGGTATTCCCACCTTCATGCGCGCAGCTCTGGTCGCAGACCCGGCTGAGCTTGATATCGCCATGATCGGCTTGCCTTACGACGGCGCGGTCTCAAATCGCGCCGGCGCCCGTCATGGGCCCCGTGAAATTCGCAATATGTCGAGCTTGATGCGAACCATCCATCATGTGTCTAAAATCAACCCCTTTGAGCTCTGCCGCATCGGCGACATAGGCGACGTTGATTTGCCCAACCTGTTCGATATCCAGAAGACGATGGCGGATATCGCTGAGTATTATCGTGCGGTCCACGCATCGGGAGCCGTACCCCTGACCGCCGGGGGCGACCATTTGATCACCTATCCGATTTTCCAGGCGATCGCCGCTGAGCGCCCCCTCGGCATGATCCATGTGGATGCCCATACGGACACCTGGGATGAATTCCTGGGCTGCAAGCTGGGCCACGGCACCCCCTTCCGCCGCGCTGTCGAAGACGGCCTGCTCGATCCCAAGCGTTGCGTGCAGATCGGCATCCGCGGCGCTCAGAATTCGGATGAAGGCTGGGACTTCTCCCTCGATCAGGGTATGCGGGTGATCTTCATGGAGGAATTCACCAGCCTCGGCGTCGATGCGGTAATTGCCGAGGCGCGCAGGGTGGTCGGCGACGGCCCAACCTACATATCTTTCGATGTCGATGGGCTTGATCCGGTCTACGCGCCGGGCACCGGCACTCCCGAAATCGGCGGGCTTACGACCATCGAGGGCCAGGCCCTGATCCGTGGTATGCGCGGGCTCGATATACGCGGCGGCGATGTGGTCGAAGTCTCGCCGCCCTTCGACCCCAGCGGCAACACAGCCCTGGTCGGCGCGACCATGATGTATGAAATTCTCTGTGTACTCGCCGAAGCGACCGCCAAGAGGAAAGCCTGAGACATGGCGATCAACGGCCTAGACCATATCACCTTGAACGTGGCCGACCTGAATGCATCGCTTCGCTTCTATGTCGATGTGATAGGGCTTCGGGAGGGTGATCGGCCGCCTTTCGACTCACCCGGCGCTTGGCTCTATTCAGGAGATCGGCCGATCGTCCACCTGGTCGCAGGACGCGACGGCGGCAGTGCCTCCACCGGCGCGTTCGATCACATCGCCTTGCACGCCGAAGGGCTCGCCGCCATGGCCGAACGTCTGGCAACGGCGGGGATCGCCCATGAGAAATTCACCGTGCCCCGGATAGGGCTAAAACAGATATTCATCCACGACCCCGATGGCGTTAGGATCGAGCTGACTTTCGGGGCCGCCGAGATTTTCCCCGATGACTGATGATGCCATCCTCAAGCCTGGCGCCGTGGCCCTGGTGACCGGGGCGAGCGCCGGGTTCGGCGTGGCCATCGCAGAGGCGCTCATCGCCAAGGGCTGCCAAGTAATCTGTACGGCGCGGCGCGGCGAGCGTCTCGAATCCCTGGCAGAACGCCTCGGGCCAAACTGCCATCCTCTCACCCTCGACGTCACCGACGCCGACGCGACCGCGAAGCTGTGCGAAAATCTGCCAGAAGATCTGCGCAATGTCGATATCCTGATCAATAATGCTGGCCACGATGTTGGCGGCCGCAAACGTTTCGAAGACGGAACGGTCGAAGACTGGGCAGCAATTATCGAGACCAATGTCACCGGCTTGATTCGCGTCAGCCACGCGGTGATCCCCGGCATGGCGGCGCGTGGCCGGGGCCATATCATCAACCTGGGATCAATCTCAGGCATCGGCGCCTACCCGGAGGGCAGTGTTTACAGCGCCAGCAAGCATGCGGTGCACGGCCTCACCAACAGCTTGCGCCTCGATTTTGCGGGCAGCGGAATCCGGGTTACCGAGATTTTGCCGGGTACCGCGCGGACCGAATTCGGACGTTCGCGCTGGCGTGGCGACGACGCCCATGCCGATAGTTTCTACGACAGCTTCGAGACCCTGCTGACCGCCGAGGATGTGGCCGCTTGCGTGGTGTTCGCCCTTGAGCAACCACCTCATGTGATCATCGCTCAGCTCGTCGTCGTTCCCACCTCCCAATGGTGAGATAGGCACAGATAGTCACTTATCCGGCGCGGCACACAATATATTGTTGCTTTAGGGGATGGTCTCGGTTAGATACCAGTGAGGCGTCAGGAGCGTGGTCTTTCGACCGTCGCTACGTGTCCGGGCGGGACACTCCTGACGCCTCTGGAGTTCGAAAACTCCTGTATGCTCAACGGGTAGACACCGACCGCTTTGCTGCTAACAACGAGCCCAAGGGTCCGATGTTCGCGGCGAGGCGGTTGTTTCGTTTCAGAGGCTCTCCTTGCGGAAAATCTCCTACCTCGAAACAGGTAGCCTCGGCGGATTGCTCGTCAACATCTCTTGTCGAAACTTTGCGCTCGTTTAAGAAGCCCGAAGGCAACCGTCAACTGACGCCAGATTTCGCCCGAGGGCTCGATCCTCTCCGCAGGGAGAACGGAAATCCCGAAGGACGAACCGCCACCGTGCAAAACGCTTCAACTCGAGGGTGATGACTTGCATCTCACCCAGCGATCTCAACTTCCTTGCGGAGGCCTTGATCACTCCCGATGACGACGTTTCCTAAAGAAAATGCCCTCCGAAGAGAACGCCTACCAAAGAAAACAACCGCCACCCCGAAACTTGAATTCCTTTGTGTAACCTATAAATCCCCCAAAGATCGTGAAATCTCTAAAGTCTTTACCGGCGGCAGCTCTGGAATTCGCTGCTCCAACGCTTTCGCGTACAAGTTAAGTATTAACTTATTCAAACAATGACGCAACAAATAAAAGTATTTATACTGCATTTTCTTGTGGATCGAATTGTATTGGAATCTCAATTGCTTCGATATTTATCCACAGGATTATGCACGTCGAACTTGAAATTCGAAATTTTCAGGAGCCATTTGGAGGCCATTGAAGGTTAATTTTTAGAGATGTCAACGCTCCAGCAGAAAACTATCAGCCGCCGAGGAAAAGCCGCCCGATTTCGGGGTTCTCCAGCAACTCGTCACCGGGACCGGCGAGAGCGATGGCGCCGTCAACCATGACATAGCCCAAATCGGCAAATTCGAGACCCTTCTTAGCATTCTGCTCGACCATGATAATGGTCTTGCCTTGGTTGCGTTGCAGATCGTCGAGGATCTCGAAGACCATGTCGATAAAACGCGGCTCAAGGCCGATGGATGGCTCATCGACCAACAGCACGTCCGGGTCCATAACCAGGGCGCGGGAGAATTCGAGCAGCCGCCGCTCACCTCCGGACAGCACCCCGGCGCGCATGTGTCGGCGTTCGGCGAGACGCGGGTTCCTCTCGAAAACCCGCTCGGCGGCGGCGTGGGCGTCGGCAGGGTCTTTCATCAGAAAGCCGCCCATCCAAAGATTTTCCTCAACTGTCATATCGGGAAATACCGAGTTGTCCTGCAGAATATAGGCAACACCAAATTTGAGCCTTTCATTGGAGCTTAGAGCGGTGATATCGGTCTCGTTCATAGTGATCGATCCCCCCATAAGGTTGGTGAAGCCGTAGATCGAATGAAGCACGGTCGATTTTCCGGCACCGTTGGGCCCGATCAGGCAGAGCGACTGGCCCTTTCCCACTTGCAGGTCGATACCATGGAGTATCTCCATTTTGCCATAGCCCGCGAACAGCCCGTCGATAACGAGAACTGGCTCGCCCTGGACGAGCCCGGCGATGACCTCCCGGCTCGGCCCTTCCTCGGCCAGGCGTTTTGCATCGCGTGCCACGTCATCGACCGAGATGATCGTATCCGCGCCGCCGGCGCCATAGCCGCTGATGCCGTCTTGGCCGCTCATCAGTTAGCTCCCAGATAGGCGTCGATGACGCGCTGGTCATCCTGAATTTCAGCCGGCGAGCCATGGGTCAACATCTCGCCATGAGCCAGACAATAGATGCTTTCAGCCAGGTTCATGATAACGCGCATATTGTGCTCGATGACGAACAGGGTGATGCCGAATTCTTCGTTGGCCCGCTTGAGGCGGTCGATGAGGCCGTTGATCAGGGTCGGGTTGATGCCCGCTGTAGGCTCATCGAGGAGCAGCACCTTGGGCTCGTTCATCAGCGCCATGGCGAATTCGAGAAGTTTCTGTTGGCCGAAAGATAAATTGCCAGAGATCAGATATCGCTTCTGATAAAGACCTACAAATTCAAGCAGATGGTCGACTTTCTCGCGCATTTCGTCTGGGTATTTTGAGAACATGTCGCCAAACGAGGCATTACGCTGCGTCGCCGAGATGAGCATATTGTCGATACAGTTCATCTTGCCGTAGATGCGGGTCTGCTGGAAGGTCCGGATCAAGCCGACACGCGCGATCTGGGAAACCCTGAGTTTTGATATTTCGCGTCCCTCGAACTTGATCGAGCCCGAATCGATGGGGTGGTAGCCGACAATGGAATTAAACAGCGTCGTCTTGCCCGAACCATTGGGCCCGATCAAACCGGTGATACTGCCCTCGGGTACCACAAGGCTCACGTTGTGGTTGGCGACAGTGCCACCAAATGATTTGGAGACCGATGTGACTTCGATGATCGCGCTCATGCCTCGGACCCCTCATCATCCGTGGCCGCCGCCGTGATCGTTTCGCCGAAACTCTCGGGCCAGCGTTCACGCACCCAACCCAGAATCCCCAAGGGGAAAGCGACGACGATGACAACGATCAACACGCCCATGGCGACTCGCTGCCAGCCGAACAGGGTGATCCAGAAGAACTCCTGGGTGATATGAAAAACCACCGCGCCAACAACCGGCCCCCACATGGTCCCTTTGCCACCGAGGATCGCCATAAGCACCATCCAAACACCGAATGTAGCGCCGGGGAAGGCCACATCCAGGGGGTCGATGAACAGATTGAGATGGCCAAAAGCGGCGCCTGCAAAAGATAGGAAGAAGGCCGAGATACACCAGGCTATGGTCTTGTAGCGGGTGGTCGGCAAGCCCATGGCCTCCGCCGTGTCCTCGTCGTCGCGGATGGCGTTGATGGCGAGACCAAAGCGGGTCGAATAGAGCCAGTGCAAGCACAGGAAAGTGACCGCCGCCAAGGAGAAGTAGAAATACGAAAAGAATAATCCCTTGTCACCCAGGGCGTCGGGAAACAGCGGCGCCGTCATGCCTGAACCAGCGCCGATATATTCGATGCCGCCGGCGGCCTCGCCGACAGCAACACCAAGACCAAGCGTGCAAATCGCGAAATAATGGCCGCGCATACTGAGCAATACGGAGCCCAGGGCCAGCGCCGCCGTCACGCAGAGCACCATGCCCAAACCCATGCCGAGCGCCAGGCCGCCAAGATATTGCGCCGACGTCAGCCGTGTGGTCGCTGCGTCAGCGATTACCTCGAATTCGCCGATGTCGAAATAGAGCTCCTTCTGCACCATGGCGGCGGCGTACATGCCGATCCCGAAAAACACGATGTTGCCGAAGGAGTTGTAGCCCATGCGTCCGCCGACGACGTCCCAGGTCAGGGCGAAGACGACCATGAGCCACATATAGGCGATCTGGGTCTGATAAGTGGGGAACACCAACGGCAAGAAAATACCGATCAGGACGACGCCGCTGTAGAGCAGGAAATTGCGTATCATTTGAGATATAGGCGTTTACGGCCGAGCAAGGTGCTGCGCCCAACCAGGATAACAATGAGCAAGCCGAATACAAAAGCGATCTGGAATTCGGTGCCGAGGATGAAGCCCGCCATATTTTCGAGCGCGCCGAGGCCCGTCCCGGCAACGACAACGCCGGCCAAATTGCCAAGGCCGGCGGTAACCACGATCATGAACGACCGAATGGTGAAGATGAGTCCGAGATAGGGCTCGATCGACCAAACCATGGCCACCAACGCGCCGCCGGCGCCGCAGACCGCGGCGTTGAGCGCATAGGTGGCGGCATAGACCAGCCCGGTATCAATCCCCATGATACGCGCCGCCCGGGCATTCTGCGCCGTGGCGCGAATCGCCTGACCGAGGCGCGATCGTTTGAGAAACATCACCAGGGTTATCGCAACGGTTATGGCCACCACCGCCGACACCAGCTTGATCTGTTCGATGGTCACAATGCCGTCGAAATATGACCAGGTGCCGAGCCCGTGGGGCGCGCGGCGAATATCGGCGCCGAAAATCTGGTTCATCAGCTGCTGCAACAAAATGCTGATGCCGAAGGTGGCGAGCAGGGATACGAAGATATCCTTATCGACCACATAACGTATCACCGCGTAATAGATCACCAGCCCAAGACAAAAGAGTACGATCGGCGCCACGAAGATGGCGGACAACGGATGGATCCCGGATTCAGCCAGCACCACGGCAATGAATCCGCCGAGAATGACGAATTCTCCCTGGGCGATATTGATGATGTTCATCACCCCCCACACCAGGGCCATGCCATAGGCACAAAGCGCAAAAATAGCGCCGACAAGAAAGCCGTTGACCACCAGTTGCAGCGCCAGTGGCGGCGCCATAAACAACAGATCTATATTGGCAATAATGACGTCGATGGTCTGGCCTCCCGTGCGAACACATTTCGAAAAACGAAAAACCCCGCCGCGCCAGAATTTCTGTCGGCGGGACGGGGTTGCCGTTCGTCGGTTAGGTTGAGTTGATGAGCGTTAGTACATCACCTCACGCGGGTAGAGGAACTTGCTGTCGGCCCATTCCAGCGGAGCGACGAGCTTGTACTCACCATTCTGGATTTGCCGCAGCACCATCGGCTTGGCGGTGTTCTGACCGGTCGATGCAAACTTAATGTTGCCGTAGAAGGTCTGCATTTCGGTCGCCGCCAGGGCATCGCGTATCTTCTCCGTATCGAGGGAGTTGGCACGGGTAATGGCGTCGGCGTAGACCAGAACCGCGGCGCTCGATTCGGCCGCCTGATAGGGCGGCACATAGCCGTACTCGGCCTCAAACGTCTTGGCATAATTTGCCGCTGTACCGAACCACTTATCGCTGTAGGCCAGGCTCGGTGACCATTGAGCAGCGCAGAGGATG
>Ga0066376_10002876_pt1 | contig 15774 bp, 11 predicted proteins | sample Knorr_S15_td_Bot_FD_77009 | JGI IMG/M metagenome (GOLD analysis project Ga0066376, IMG submission 77009) | Marine microbial communities from Southern Atlantic Ocean transect - Knorr_S15_td_Bottom_ad_5009_LV_A | ecosystem: Environmental > Aquatic > Marine > Oceanic | place: Southern Atlantic... | reverse complement strand
GCCTCGTCGATCAGGATCTTCGTGGAGGGGGAGTCGCGCATCACGCGTCGCACGAAGTGTTCCACTACGGCGGCCGGGTGCGCCGTTCCTGTCGGGTTGTTCGGGTTGCAGAAGAACACCATGCCCGCCCCGGCGGCTGCGTCCGCCATCGCGTCGACGTCCAACGCCAGCGAGCCGTCGACGGGAATCGCCTTCACGGGCGCGCCGATCCGTCTCGCCATTCTGTCGGACGTGGTGTAGGTCGGCGACGCGGTGACCAGTGGCTTGGTCGCCGAACAGAAGGCGCGGGCCGCCCCGGCCAGGAGTGCACCCGACCCGGTACTCACCACCACACTGGTCTCCTCAACGCCGTATTTTTCGGCGATCGTGGCCACCAGCTCGTTCGTATAGTCGGGCGGATACCCGCGCCCCGTCCTCGCCGTGATCGTCTGGTGCAGCGCAGCCATCGCTTTCGGACCTGGGCCGCGAGCGTTCTCGTTCGAGCTGATGCGGATGATGCCATCGTCGTCTCGACCGTCCGCCTCCTCCGCCTCGAAGGCTGCCGCCTCCTGGCCGCGACCGATGATGAAGGAACTGGACAGAACGCCGGCCGTACCGAGGCCGATGGTGCGGGCGAACCCGCGGCGCGTCAGTGACATGAGATCCCCCTGGGCCGAGCAGAGCCGGCATGCTGATGAGACGGGACTGGGCCAACTCCTCATCATAGCTCGCGAGGGGCGCCTCCGCATGCTCTTGTGTACCGCCTCCCTAAAGCCCGAGCCGGAGACCAGCGCCAACAAATGTGGGCACCTGTCTCACCACTCGTCGGTGCGGAAGGATGATGCTGGAAGTCCAGCGTTGTTGAAGAGCGAGCCCACGATCCAGTTCTGCCAGGCGTAGCGCACGGCGACCGGATGAGGAACGTCTTCACTGGAGACACGCAGGTTGCCGCCGCCAACGATGAGGGCTTCGGCGGGATGGAACACCTTGTCTTCGCCAGCCAGGGTGAATCCGGTCAACTCGGCGCCGAAACTGGACAGTCCATCGGGCGCGTGGTCGAACTCTAGGACGGCCGCACCCTCCTCGACCGTCATCTTGCGATAAACGGGGCCGGAGTACCGAACGGCCTCCATCCCGTAGGTGTTGGCAAGCGCCCAATACGCGAGACGCTGACCGACGAGGATCTTCTCCGGCGGGTGGATGTTGCGTTCGAGACCAAGGTCCATCGTGGAGGCCATCCCCGTGTTGGGCACGTTCAGCATGGTATTCAGCTGGGCCTCACGGAGGTAGGCTGAGTTGGTCTCTCCGTATTCGAAGGGAGCGATCTGAACGAAGTAGAACGGGAAGTCGCCACGGTCGAAACGCATGCGCCAACCCTCGATCATACCGCTGAAGATCTGCTCGTAGAGGTGCGCGACGCCCACGTTGCTCTCGCCCTGGTACCAAAGCGCTCCTCGAATTCCATAGGGAACGAGGGGGGCGATCATGCCGTTGTACAGGGCCGAGGGATTGTGCTGGGGGCCGCGGCGGTCCCGCGTGAGGTCGACGCCGGGCACTTCTATGAGGGTGGAGGCTTTCGTCCAGGCTTCCACAGGCGTGCCACCCCAAGAGCTGTCGATGGCGCCGAAGGGCACGTCGAGCACATCCGTCAGATACGTGATGAACGCATGCCCGATAGCGCTGAAGTCGAACGCGTTGGCGGAAGTGGACGTTTCCCAGCGACCGACGACGTCGTCGGCCGGCTCGTCGGCAACCGTGTGCGCGACAGAGAAGAGACGCAGGTTGCGATCGTTCGCGCGGGCAACGGCATCGTTGCTGCGCAGGACGGGCTGGCTGGAGTAGCCACGGAGCGGCATTTGCATGTTGGATTGACCAGACATGAGCCAAACCTCACCGACGACGACGTCCTGGAATCGCACCGTCTCGGAGGCGCCACCCACCTGGGCTTGGACAGTGAGTTCCCGCGGCTCGGCGCTGGCCTCCGGCGAGTCGAGGCGGATCATCCAAGTCCCGTCGGGGCCGGCGGTGGTCGAATGGGACTGCCCGGCGAAACGCACGGTCACCAGCGCGCCCGCAGTGGCCCATCCCCAAACGGGATCCGAGGCCCCGCGCTGCAGAACCATATGGTCGGAGAAGATGGCCGGCAGACGAAGCTGAGCGGAGGCAGAGGCCGCGATGAACAGCCCGGCAAGGATCGATAGGAAAAAGGCTCGTCGTGCCATGGGTAGTCCCTTCAAGGTTCCGTTGAAGCTGCGTCGTGCGACAGGTCTGGCTTAGCCCACAATCTGCGGTATGAGCGTGCCGTACACGTCCGTCAGCCGCCAGTCACGACCACTGAATCGATACGTGAGCTTCGTATGATCCATTCCCAAGAGGTGCAGCATGGTCGCGTGCAGGTCGTGCGCAGAGACGGGCTGCTCCAGCGCCTTGTAGCCGAACTCGTCCGTCGAGCCGATGACCTGCCCACCCCTGATGCCCGCGCCGGCCATCCACGCGGTCATGGCGCCGGGGTTGTGATCGCGGCCGACGCCCCGCTGTGAGATCGGCATCCTCCCGAATTCTCCGTGCCACACCACGAGGGTCGAATCGAGCAACCCGCGCGCTTTCAGATCCGTCAGCAGCCCGGCAATCGGGAGGTCCGACTCGGCGGCGTGCTGCGTGTGATTCTCCACCAGGTTCGAGTGCGCGTCCCAGGTGTCGGTATTCTGATTGCCCAGGCCGCCCTGGAAGAGTTGTACGAACCGAACCCCGCGCTCGATGAGACGCCGCGCCATCAGACACTGCCGACCGAACGGCTCGGTGATTTCGTTGTCGAGACCATACAGCTTCTTGGTCAACTCGGACTCCGACGACACGTCGACCGCCTCGGGGGCGCAGCCCTGCATCCTGTAGGCGAGCTCGTACGATGAAATGCGCGCGGCGAGCTCCGAGTTACCGGGGTGCTTCTCCATGTCCATCTCGTTCAGCTTCGCCAGCACGTCGAGCCGAGCGCGTTGTTGCTCGGGGGTCATCCCCTGCGGGAGCTCGAGGTCGACGATCGGGTCACCCGCGGCGCGGAAGCGCGTGCCTTGGTAGCTGGCTGGCATGAAGCCGGCGGCCCAGTCGTTGGGGCCCCCGAGCGGCCCACCGCGGTAGTCGGTCATCACGACGAAGGCAGGTAGGCTAGAGCTTTCCGACCCGAGACCGTAGGTGACCCAAGAGCCTACGCTCGGGAAGCCCATGCGGATCTGCCCGGTCTGCATCTCGTACGTCGCCTGAACGTGGTCGTTCGAGCGCCCGTACACGGAGCGAATGAAGGCGATCTCGTCGACGTGCTTCGCGATGTGCGGGAAGATCTCGGAAACCTCGATGCCGCTCTCCCCATGCCTACTGAAGGCGAACGGGCTGGGCATGAGCGGGCCGGGGAAGCCCTGACGGACCACGATGTTCCCGTCCACCTTGCCGTCCAACGGCTGACCCGCATACCTCGTGAGCGCCGGCTTGGGATCGAAGGTGTCGACGTGGCTGACTCCACCGCTCATGAACAGAGAGATCACCGCGGTCGCGCGCGGCGCGAAGTGTGGCGCCCTGGGTGCGAACGGGTTGCCCGGGATCGCTTGCCCGCACTCCTGGACCTGGTGCTCCGCCGCCAGGAGCCCTTCGCGATCCAGTAACTGCGCGAGCGCCAAGCCGGCGAGTCCCCCGCCCGACTGAAAGAGAAAGTCGCGCCGCGACCAGAAGGTCTTCTCGTGACGATGGCACTCGTGGCTCATGTCCTCACCTCAGGTACAAGAACTCATTCAGGTTGAAGATCACGTGTGTCAGGTCCACCAGCGATCCCCCTCGCACGAGCTGTGTAGCGAGCGCGGCCTCCGCTCCCGTGGGGCTCCTCGCCAAGGCGATGCGGTACGCCAGATCGATCTGCTGAGAAACCCCGCCCGGCGCCTCTCGCCGTAGTCGCTCCGCGAAGAGGCGGGCCTGCCCGAGCACGAACGGATTGTTGAGCAGCGTCAGCGCTTGGGTCGGCACCGTCGACACGTTGCGCGTGGCCGTGGTGACCCCTTGGTCGGGAAGGTCGAAGGTCTCGAAAAACGGGAATACCAGCGATCGACGCCGATAGACGTATACGCTGCGGCGCCAGGCAGACGGACCGTCCGGCTCGTTGTCCCACCGCCCATGCGCCTGAGACGCCAAGATCTCCTCAGGCACGTAGGGGAAGATCGAGGGCCCGCCGACCGTAAGGTCGATCCCGCCACTCGACGCCATGATGGCGTCGCGCACGATTTCCGCCTCGAGGCGGGTCTGGCGGTACCGCCACAGTTCATGATTCGCGGGATCGATGGCGGCGTTGCCGGCATGCCCGAACGCGGATGCCATCTGGTACGCATCGGACGTCATGATCAACCGGTGCATGTGCTTGATGCTCCACCCGTTGCTCATGAACTCGACGGCCAGCCAGTCGAGAAGTTCGGGATGCGTGGGCCGATCGCCGACTTCCCCGAAGTTGTCGAGCGTGGCTACGATCCCGCGTCCGAAATGGTGCTGCCAAATTCGGTTCACCATCACCCGCGCAGGCAGCGGGTTCTCGGCCGATACCAGCCAGTCCGCGAGCGCTAGGCGACGTCCGGACGTGCGACCATCCGGCCGCGCGATCTCGGTTGGCGGATCCCCGTTGGTCGCAACCGTCACGAAGCCGGGCGACATGACCGGACCGGGCCGGAACGGATCCCCGCGGATCAATAGATGGCTGGTCGGGACCTGGTAGCGTCCGGTGCCCTCGTGCAAATAGCTGCCCGGCTCGTCCGGAGGAACCCTGCACTCCGGACATCCGATGATCTCGTCGCCCGGGCCGTCCGGCGTGAATCGGTAGTCCCCGTCGGTGACGATGTCCGCCATGGGCGGTCGGTCCGGTCGCTCCAGCTCGATCGCGTCGATGCGATCGATCAACGCCTGCCGTCGATCGGCATCCTCCGGCGATTGCGCGGCGACCACGCGCGCCCTGGGCACACCGAGCGAAAGCACCTGGTCGGCGAGCAACCTCTCGCCAGCGGTGCGCTCGTCCGCGGGCTTTTGTACCGCGCGCAAGACGTCTGGTGGAAACTCACGACGCAGTCGTTCGATTTTCAGTTGGTCGCGGTACGGCGCCTCGATCTCGGCAACCCCATCCCTCAGCGCACGTTGTCGGTCGTTGATGTCCCGGATCTTGGCGAGGTACGCATCCCCTTCCGCGGGCGGAAGCAACGGATACTCCGTTTCCACATACCCGAAAAGCGACGCCTGCAACTGATAGTAGTCCGTCTGCAGAATCGGATCGAATTTGTGGTCGTGACAGCGCGCGCATTGAACCGTCAAGCCGAGAATCCCACGGCCGAGCGTTGCGATGATGTCGTCGAGGTATTCGTGCCGTCTCTCTGGATTGTCCTTCTCGCGAAAGTGCACGCGGGGTCCGGCGCGAAGGAACCCGGTCGCGATCCGGGTCTCGTCGGTCGCCTCGTCGAGCTCGTCGCCTGCGATCTGCTCACGGATGAAACGATCGAAGGGCTTGTCCCGATTGAACGAGCCGATGACGTAGTCGCGATACCGCCAAGCGTTGGGTCGGTCGTAGTCCTGCTCGAAGCCGTCCGAATCCGCGTAACGAGCCACGTCGAGCCAATGGCGACCCCAACGCTCGCCGTAGTGGGGAGACTCGAGTAGCCGGTCGATCGCACGAGCCCACGCGTCGGAGGCCGTGTCCGCCAAGAACGCTTCGATCTGTTCGGGCGTGGGCGGGAGCCCGATCAAGTCCAGGTACGCACGCCGAAGCAGCGTGGATCGATGCGCGCGCGGTGCCGCGATGAGACCGGTGCGCTCGCGTTTCTGCTCGAGAAAGCGATCGATGGGATGCTCGAAGGACGCAACTACCGGAACGGCGCCACGCACCGGCAGCTGGAACGCCCAATACTCCCTCGCGCCGGGCGGGAGCTCGGGCGACTCGGCTCGGCCCATTCGATCGGCCGCAGAGGTGGTGGTCGTGGGGCCGGCGTCCCAGTGCGCGCCGTCGTCGATCCAGGCGCGCACCGCTGCGATCTCCGCAACGGTCAACGTAGCGCCCTCCCTGGGCATCAACGGCTGCTCGAGACCCGCCACCATGCGGTAGAGGAGACTTTCGTCGGCGCGACCCGGCACGATCGCGGCGCCCTGACTGCCCCCTCTGAGCGCGGCTTCGCGCGTACGGAGGTCGAGACCGGACCGTCGGATTCTGTCGCCGTGACAGTCCCAGCAACTCCGCTCCATGATCGGGCGGATGTCGGTGGTGAACGCGTCCGGATTCTGGGCCTGAGCGCCCCCCGTCATGAACCCAACCGCAAGGAAGGGCGTGACGGCTGAGGCCATGGCCCGCACCAACCCGACGGAGCCTTCAAATGCTCGCATTGCCACCTCGCCTTGATCCCCATCTCGCGAACTGGGCCGATCAGGGGTTCCGCGATCAAGAATAGGCGGCTGTACGCTCGTCGAGCAAGGCCCGCTAGGACGCCGCCTGCGTGAGCACCGAGGTGAGCTTTCCCACCACGGTTGGCAGCCACCCGTCGAGGTCCACCAGCTCGGCCGCATCCTCCATCCACGAACTGATGCGAATCCCGACCTTGCTGCCCCAGTGAGGTCCGCGAAACGCCTTGATTTCCATGACGCCCTCGATTTCGTCCCAGCTCCACAGCGTCTCGGAGGACGTGTTCCGGAGCACGGTTCCGGTGAGGGTCATGCCGTTCTCGAGCACGAGTCGGACCGGCTCGCCAACCGCGCCTCCCGGCGCACCGGAGCGGGTCAGCCAGCGCGAAAGGCCCGATTCGGTGCGTTGGAGGTCGAGCAGTTCGTCCCGTTCGAAGGGCGCGTCCGCCAGGACGAGGACCTCGCGTCGCTTGCGTTCGAAGTAGTGCTCGGCGAAGAACTTCAGGATCCCCAGCGCAACCAACCACCCGGACAGCATGCCTTCGAACTGGTCGTCCCAGTCGCGCCCCTCGCCGAAGCCGGACTGCACGAGGCGGAGCACCGAGTGTCCTTCTTGCTGCTCGATGGTTACCTTGAGGTAGGACACGCCCTGGGGGAGATCCATCGCCGTGACCAGGCGGTGGGGGGCGTCGGCCACCAGAACCCGCTGGCGCATGCCCTCTCCGGCGCCGTCCCAGTGCTAGGTGACGGTCTCACCCACCTCCATGCGGCCGACGAACCAGGCCGTGACCGACTCCGGATCGGACCAGGCCTTATAGATCGCCTCAGGCGGAGCGGCGATGCGTATTTCGTCGCGAATCACCCGTCCGGTGTGTTCGAATACCTCGTTCTCGCTCATGTTCACCCCTGTTCCGGTTCGTCTACATCGTCGCGGTCGGGCACCGGGTAGCAGCCCACGACCAGCCGGTACGCGCGCCCGGGGCGAGGGCGCCCTTCTTCGTCGTTCGCGGGGGCTGTGTGGTGACCGATGACGTTGGTAACGGCCTCCTGTAGTGCGTCCGCAAAGGCCGCTCGCTGCTCGGCCGAGTCGAAACGCACTTCGGCCTCCATCGACAGGGTGGGCACGCCGTCCCCACCGCCCTGATCGGGATTGAACCAGGCCGCGAGCTCCTCCCGCAGCAAAGCGCTGAGCTGCATCAGATAGGTGGCGCTGAAGCGATCCGCGTCGCTCAATGCGCCGGGGCCCATTTCCCCGAGCACCTGGGGAAGCAGCAGGTACGACCGAGCGCTCGCCCGGTAGCGCTTCTCGATCAGATTCCGCTTGAGGCCCTCGCCCGCGGGCCGCAAGAAGCCCGCGTCGACCAGGGTGCGAACGTGATAATTCACCTTCTGCGGCGGGAAGCCCCACACGCCGTGCGATCTCGGCGGCGGTGGAAGCCTCACGGGCCTCGCACAGGATTCTCTGACGGAGTGGATGAAGCAGGAGTTCGGCTCTCTGCGCCTCCCCAATGGGTTCCAGCGCGGACATGGCGGCAAGTGTCATACGATTATTATTTTATGTAAAAATATATTTGTTAATAGGGTCCACACTCGTCGCGCTGTCGCACTTGCACTTCTGGAGTCAGGCCTACCTACATCTGTGGGAGACCCATGACCGCCAGGCCGTCACTGAGCTGGATGACCACGTACTGCCGCCCTTCGTGGACCCAGCTGGACATGCCATACCGTGTGCCACCCGGCAACTCCACCGAGCCGACGCGCTCTCCCGTGCGTTTGTCGATCGCGAACAAGTGAGGCGTGCCGTCACTGATCTGTCCCGAGGCCAGGAGCAGCGTAGCCGTCGCGACCATCGCCGAGTGCCCTCTCCGGCCCTGGTTCGTCTCCACGCCTTCGACACCCTGGAGCAGGGGATGATTGCGGATGCGCTCCTGCTGATCCTCCGGGGCGTCACCGTGCGGGATCACCCAGAGGTACTCACCCGTGTTCAGATCGATCGCACTGATCCGGCCGAGCGGGCCCTTGAAAATCGAGAGGCCGTCGAGGGTCGTGGGGGGACCTCCGCCACCGCCCCTGCCGCCCCTGCCCCCTCGACCCCGGCCACTGCGACTCCGGGCCCAATCCGCGTGCGTAACACCGGTCTGCTCCGGACCGTCCAAGGGAGACTCGACGCCCGGCGCCAGCGCGACCGATCCGCACCCGCTGTGCGACGTGATGAAGATCACGCCGTCCACGGGATCGGCCACGGCGGGGCCGGTGATGTTCACGCCCCCCGTATCTCCAGGACAAATCCGTCCGGGTCCCGAAGGGTCACCCACATGCGTGGGCGGGTTGAAGAAGGGTGCGAACATGTTGGCGTTGCGCGCGATTTCCAGGGCCCGTCGTCGGATCTCGGGCGTGTAATCGATCAGTTGATCCTCGGTCCGCCCTTGCAGGTCATACGGAGCCGGCTTGGTCGGGAACGGCTGCGTTGCGGCCAACACCTCACCCGGCACCCTGGACTGTGGGACGGGCCGCTCTTCGATCGGCCAGATCGGCTCACCCGTCTCGCGGTCGAGCGCGTACAGGAACGCTTGCTTAGTGGCTTGGAACAGGCCTTTGATTTCTTCGCCGTCCACCGTGACGTCCATCAAAACCGGGGCCGTGGGCGTGTCGTAGTTCCAGATGTCGTGATGCACGAACTGGTAGTGCCAACGCCGTTCGCCGGTCTCCACGTCCAGGGCGATCATGCTCGTGCTGAAGAGGTTGTCACCCGGACGGAAACCTCCGTAGAAGTCCATGGTGGCGCCGTTCGTCGGGATGTAGACCAGGCCAAGCTCGGGGTCGGCCGACATCGGGGCCCACGACGACACGTCACCGGTCCATTCCCAAGCGTCGTTCTCCCAGGTCTCGTGCCCGAACTCGCCCGGCCGTGGAATGACGTGGAATTTCCACTTCAGGTCTCCGGTACGGGCGTCGTACGCCATGATGTCGCCCGGGATCATCTCGACCCGCGTCTGGTTGTATCCCTGCTCGGCCGAGTTCCCGACGATCACCACGTCATTGACCACGATGGGCGGCGAGGACGTCGTGATGTAGCCGATCTCCAACGGAATGCCCTGGTAGGGATCGAACTCTTGATCGAGGTCTTGCCAGGGGCCCCAGTCCTCAATGAGATCCTCGAGCATGTCCACGCTACCCGAGGCGGGGAAGCCAGGGATCGGAACGCCTTCGCCCCAACCTTCCAGCGGCTGCCCGGTCTCGGCGTCCAGCGCGTGCAGGAAGAAGCCAGGCGTCGAAATGTAGACCACGCCCCGGCCGTCGATCTCGCCGTATGCGATACCCTTCCCGTACCCGGCCCGCATGGAGTACTCGTAGCGAGCCGTGTTCGGCTCGGTGAAGCTCCACAGCAACTCTCCGGTCGCTGGATCGAGGGCGACCACATGACGTCGATATCCGGTGACCGTGATGAGCTTGCCATCGACCATGGTCGGCGTCGCGCGGGGTGTGCTGGAACCGAAGCTCTCCGCCTGCCACTGCCACAGCACTTCGAGGTCCCCGAAGTTGTCGGCGTTGATTTCAGTCGCCGGCGTGTAGCGCGTGTGCCACGCGTCCCCACCGAGGAACGTCCACTCCGCACCCTCCGTTCCGGGCCCCTGCGCGGCGGTGTCGGACGGAGCCGAGAGCAGCGCACCGAGCCCGAGCGCGCAAGCGGTGAAAGGGGACAGCCGCCGCAGTCGCAAGCTTGCGTGGTTCGTCATGATCGTGTTTGCTCCCGGGCCTGGCCCGCTGGAGTGAGGGTCCACCGCCATCGTGACAGCCCGTTTCGGAACGCGCAAGTCGATTTCGCGCCGGTCCCTCGCCCCCGCGGCCCGTCCTGTGCGGCTGGCGCCAACCCAGGTCGCCGGTCAGAATATCGTTGATGGCATGTACGCTGATCGGAGTTAGCAGGAGTACACTGCGGCAACCGGAGAGAATAATCATGAGACGCATAACGTCCGCCGTCCTCGGGCTACTGGCCTTCCCCGTGCTGGGATCGGCTCAGAACTTCGACAACGTCCAGATCCGGACGCTTCAGGTCAGTGAATCGATCTATGTGCTTCAGGGAAGCGGCGGAAACATCGGTGTATCGATCGGGGACGACGGCACGTTCATCGTGGACGACCAGTTCGCTCCGCTCACCGAAAAGATCAAAGCGGCGATCGCCGAGTTGACGGACAATCCCGTCGACTTCGTCGTCAACAGCCACTGGCACTACGACCACTCGGACGGAAACGAGAACTTCGGGAGAGCCGGAGCGGTCATCGTGGCGCACGAGAACAGCCGACGCCGAATGGAGACGGACCAGATCGTGTCCCTGAACGGCCGGCTGCAAGAGGCCTATTCGAAGGAAGGACTGCCGAAGATCACCTTTGGGGAGTCCGTCCGCTTCCACTACAACGACAACCAAATCGACATCGTCCACTTCGGACCAGCGCATACGAACGGCGACGCCGTGGTGTACTTCCGCGACGAGAACGTCATCCACACGGGTGATGTCTTCGTGCGCTACGGCCTGCCCTTCATCGACGGGCCGAACGGCGGCTCCCTCGAAGGGATGATCGACGCATTGTGGGGCATCGCGGGGCTCATCGGGGACGATACCACCATCATCCCCGGGCACGGTCAACTCTCCACCCGCACGGACCTGCTGCAGTATCGGTCGATGCTCGTGACCATCCGGCAGCGGATCGCCGACCACATCGCCGAGGGCCTCTCGGAGGATGACGTGGTGGCGGCCAACCCGACTCGCGGCTTCGCGCAGCCGGGCGCCGGCACGGAGCGGTGGGTGCGGGCGGCGTACGTGGACCTACGGTGACCTCGACCCAGCGCTCCGGGGAGTAGAGCCCATCCCGAACTGGTCCGGCACGTTCGGGGCGAGGACGACCGCGGACGAAGCCGTGGCGGGCCTGGACCTGTCCGGGCAAGTCGTGATCGTGACCGGCGCCAACACCGGTATCGGCTTCCACACTGCGAGGGCGCTCGCCTCGGCCGGCGCTCGTGTGATCTTCGCCTGCCGCGATCGCTCCAGGGGCACCGCCGCAGTCGAGCGCACGATCACGGCGCACCCGCACGCCGCAGCCGAAGTCGGCCTGCTGGATCTAGGATCTCGCCAGAGCATTCACGACTTCACAGAGCGTCTCGATACCGATTCGGTCGATGCGCTCGTATGTAACGCCGGGCTCTTCGGCGGACCTTACCAGGAAGTCGACGGAGGGATCGAGCGGACGGTCGGAGTGTGCCACGTCGGCCACTTCCTGCTGGTGCGGGCGCTGCTGCCGAAATTGCTCTCACGAGGGGGCGGACGCGTCATCATGGTGTCGAGTGAGTCGCATCGCACGCCGCGGAGGCTCGACTTCGACCGGCTCCCTCTCACCGCCAGCAACTACTCCTCTTTCGTGGCATATGGTCAGGCGAAGCTGTGCAACGTGCTCTATGCGAGCGAGCTCCAACGTAGACACGGTGGCGAGGGGCTTACCGCATGCTCCCTGCATCCCGGGACCATGGTGACCACGGACATCACGAGATTCTCACGGATGGCGAGCCTCGCGATGAAGCTCATCAGCCCGTTCACGAAGAGCCCGAGCGTCGGCGCGTCCACATCGATCGTGTGCGTGACACACCCTGATCCCCCAGAACTGGCAGGCCGGTACTTCTCCGACTGTCGACCGAAGCAGGCGAGCGACGAAGCCCGCGACGAGGCGGTCGCCGAGCGTTTGTGGGCGTGGACCGAAGACTGGGTGGGCACAGCCCGCCCCGCATAGTCTTATGTTGCTGTCCTTCCGACCCGAGCGCGGCAAAGGAGAGGGTCGATGGCCGGCACTGTGGCCCCGCAGGTTGCATCGAAGTCCGTCTGGCAGGTCATGGCCAGCTACGGCATCGGTGCGTGGATCGTGCTTCAGGTCGCCGATACGCTCTCGTCGCTCGGCGGACTACCGCTGTGGTTCGGCCAGGCTTTGCTGGTCCTGCTGGGCATTGGGGTCGTGGTGCTCCTTGCCACTAGCCTCGTTCAACGTCGCGCCGCGCCTGGCATGACCTCGGGCATCGCCGGTCTGCTGACCTGGAGCAATGCGCTGCGAGGTGGCGTGGGAGCCAGGGCGCTGCTGGTCGCAGTCACAGGGACGTACCTCGCCATGCGCGCGGGCGGGTTCGGGCCGATCGGCACACTCCAGGCGCGAGGCGTGTTCGATGACCAGGAGCGCATCATCCTGGCAGACTTCGAGGGCAACGTCGAGCAAGAAGGCTTGCTAGAGACGTTGACCACGCTCCTGCCCATCGACCTGGCCCAACCGCGGGCCGTCACGGTCCTCGAGCCCCTTCAGCTCGCGCCGGTCCTCGCCAGGATGCAGCGTGATGCCGCAGCTCCGGGTCCGAGGCGACAACGGATCACTGCACGCTCCCACCAACACAACCACCGCCACGAATGATCCACATGCCGTCATACGACGCATGTCCGGGTCCTCCGGTGGAGTCGGGATTCCTGCCAGTTGAATCTGGCAGCGAGGGCCTACCCTACTTAGGGCGTGAATTGCGGGCAAGCCGATCATGCCAGAGAACGGGCGGGATGGCACTCAACGTCATCGGGCGCGCCAAGTAGCCGGGTCCCAGAACGGGAAGCCCCTCTTTCCGAAATGTCCGTGCAGGTGCGGGAGAGGGCCGGCGTCATCGCTGCCGAAGGCCCTCAGGTGGATCTGCCCAAGGACGGAATCCGGAAACGCGTCAGCCGCTCTCAGGAAGTTCTCGAATCGACCGACCGTCCCGTCGAAGGCGGTTCCCGCCGGCTCGTGGTACCGGTCGATCCACTCGAGAAAGCTACCCGAGCCCGAGACGAAGACGGCCACGTCGGTCGCTTCGTTTCCTGGCTGGAGCGTCAGGTTGAAGAACTGCACGCTGGAGTCACGCTGGAGCCGTGGCACGACCGCGAGCGCCGTCTCCCTGATGGAAGCGGCGCCGCCCATGTAGACGATGTTCGCAATCGGGAGATCCGGATACTCCGCCAAGACCCGATTCGCGATAATCGTCCCCATTGAATGCGCGACGAGTCCAGTTGCCTGCCTGGTCCAGAGTAGTGCGGGGAGCCTGCAGGAGCGCGCGACCGAGCCCGAGCACGAACCGCGGCGCCAAACTGACCAGACTGAGCGCCGCACTCCCGGCGCCGTCTCCGTGCCGTTGGAAGAGACGCTCACCCACGACCTGAAACATGCCGCTTTCCCAGTTGAACCAAATCGGGTAAGTACGGTAGGTGCCCGGGCGGGCATCCCGAGCATTGAACTGTTCGATGTCCTCCAACGCGACCATTGCCCGAGCCAGCGCTTGGCCCTGGTCGACCAAACCACCGTGGATGAACAGCATGATGCTGCTACGACCGTCGGGGACCGCTACCGAGTCCATCATCCGGGACAGGTATGTACCGTAAGCCGTGGCGCCCATCCTCCGCCGTTAGCGCGCTTCGGACCACCCTCGCTCACAACGTCCAACGGTCGACCCTCATCGTCGGCGAAGACCATGTGAGCTCGGACGGTGGGTACGACTCGAGGGGCGACGCGTGGTGCTGTCACACATGCTGAGAGGGCAGCCGCGATCGCGACTGCGAGCACGGCCCTCCCTACGGAATGTGTGGGGACGATCAAGCGCGCAAGATGTGCGCACAGCGCGCGGTGGAGCAAACGGCGAACCTGCTCGCGCGACCGAACACGCCGTCCCGTTCCTCCACCCCGGACCGCGCGTGCGAATCTCGGGGTATCGCACGTCATTACAGTGTGACCGGCACCGAGCCTCAATCTCCACCCAGGAACTACATGCGAATCGCCATTCGACCACCCGACGCTCGCAACTCTGCGGTCGGGGTAATGGTTCTCGCCTTCCTGCTCGCGCCGGCGGACGTTCTCTCCCAAACCCCGTCCGCCGTCCCCGCTGAGATTCTCGAGGAGCTACACGACCTCCAGGAGGAGTTCGAGCGCTACCGTGAGAGTCGCATCCCCGTTGAGATGGAGCGTAGCGGTGGGTCCTGCGACGAACAGATCGGTCGCATTTGCATCTGGTTCGGCGAAGACGGTGAGGAGAGCTATCCCGCCGAGTTTCGCGAGGTCAAGCAGGCGCGAATCGAGCTGATCCGGTCCCTGTTCGACGGGTTCGAAGAGATCAACGACGCATGGGTGATCGGGCAGCTCGTGCATTACCTCGTAGAAAGTCGAAACATGGAGGAGGCCGAGCGGGTCGCGACGGAGTGCGGGATCCAGGAGCGGTGGTGGTGCTCCGCGCTTCACGGCTACGTCCTCCATGTATGGACCCGCTATGTGCCAGCGGAGGCCGCCTTCCGCGACGCGCTCGAGGCGATGTCGGACGAGCAGTGGGAGATGTGGACCACGCCTCGGTACATCTTCACCAGGGATGGCGAGCGAGAGTTCAACAGCGCTCCCGCGGCGGAGCGCGACCGGAAGTGGGAGCTGTTCTGGCAATTGTCGGATCCGCTCTTCCTCTTCCAGGGAAACGATCGCCTCACGGATCACTTCGCGCGGTGGGTCGTGGCAACGAACCGGCGAGACGCCGCCGATCCGTTGGGACTGGAGTGGGAAGAGGACCTGGAAGAGACCCTGATCCGGTACGGGAGGAACACGGGGTACAGCCGCACCCACAACCCAGGGAGAGCCTTCGGCGGTCTACAAGACACGCGCCGGATGGTCGGCCACCACCATCCGATGAGCCGGGGATATCTGTTCCCTGAGGAGTACATGGAGTCCCCCTCCGAGATTCCGCCGGAAAGCTGGATTACAGCACCGCGTGAAGCCCGCACGTGGTACGCACCGCCATACGCCCCCGAGATCCGCGGCCTCGAGACGCAGGTCGGCCGCTTCCGCAGAGGCGATGAGATGCTGGTCGTGGGTGCCTACCGTCCGACGGTCTTCGACGCTGGTATCGACGGTCGTGTGGTCTCGGCCTGGGGTCCCGATGGCGGCATCGAAGGGGACGCGCACACCGCCCTGTTCCTGATTCCGGAGGACGGAAGGGAGCCCCTCAACATCCGGGGCACCGAGCCCGAGGGCGTGCTGACCCTGCACGCGCCCCCGTCGCGGTATGTGAGCGGACTCGAGGTCGTGGACCTGGAAGGGCGGCAGGCGTGGCGGGCTCGGCAGGGCGTGATCCAACGCCCGCTGGTACCGGGCTTGGTCGACGTATCGGACCTGATGATCCTGAAGGAAGGCGTGCCGCTCCCGGAATCCCTGGAAGAGGCCATCCCGAACGTGCGGCCCGGCGTTCGGCTGAAGGCGGGCGAGCGCTTCCCCGTCGTTTGGGAGGTCTACGGGCTACGGATCCAGGAGCCGATCCGCGTGACGATCGGATTCAGCCAGGGTCGCCCCGGCTTCCTGACCCGCG
>Ga0066376_10002875_pt1 | contig 15777 bp, 12 predicted proteins | sample Knorr_S15_td_Bot_FD_77009 | JGI IMG/M metagenome (GOLD analysis project Ga0066376, IMG submission 77009) | Marine microbial communities from Southern Atlantic Ocean transect - Knorr_S15_td_Bottom_ad_5009_LV_A | ecosystem: Environmental > Aquatic > Marine > Oceanic | place: Southern Atlantic... | reverse complement strand
CCTCTCAGAACGTGCTACATGTTGCAACTTGCCAGAAATAGTGTAATATCCCGTAATTCAGCTCTAACTTGAGCAACAATCAGTATGAAGTGGACTCATATCGGTTGAACATTCTTTACCCGTAATTCATTTGAGTTACACCCATGTGAAGCGACCTTGTGCAGACGTAGTCCACACGCCCTGCCGGATCCGCTGAAAGGACTTGATTCATGAGCGAATCACCCAACGATATTGTCACCCGACTGCTTGAAGCTGGCATTCACTTCGGACAACGCCGAAGTAACTGGAACCCAAAAATGAAACCGTATATCTGGGGATTACGTAATGGGCTTCATATTATTGACATTCGAGAAACTGTAAGAGGTTTGTTGAGGGCAAAGAAGTTTATTCAAGACACAGTCGCAAGCGGAAAGGATGTTGTCTTTGTTGGAACGAAGCGACAAGCTCAATCTGCAGTTCAAAAGTATGCGAGTGAAGCTGGTATGCCTTGGGTTACAGAACGATGGCTTGGTGGTACGTTGACAAATTTTGCAACTATTCGTTCACGACTCAAAAGACTCAATGAACTTGAGCATTTAGTTGAGTCTGGTGAAATCGAATCGTACTCAATGAAAATGACATCACAACTCATGCGTGAAAAAGCGAAGATTACCCGTAACCTTGACGGAATTCGAAATATGAACAAATTGCCAGGTGCAATGGTTGTCATCGATGCAAATATTGAAACTAATGCATTGCGTGAAGCAACCGCACTTCGTATTCCAACAATTGGTCTCATCGACACAGACGGTGACCCAGAACTTGTAGACATTCCTATTCCTGGCAATGACGATTCTCTACGATCAATTGAAGTTGTCATCGCAGACCTTATGTCTGCAGTCAACGAAGGTTTGCAAAGTCGCCGAACTGCTGAAGCCGCCGCCGCAAAGAAAGTTGAAGAAGAAGCTCGTGATGCCGCCTCACAAGAGGAAAATCGACAGCGATCAACAAGAACAACCTTTAAAGTTGACGACGCAGCACCTGAAAGCAAAAATGATGCTACAACCGCAACCGCTACTGCACCTGAAGAAACAACACCAGCGATCGACGCTGATAATTCTTGAACACTGTAAAACTATCGGAGATACAACAATGAGTTTTACCGCAAAAGATGTGATGTCACTACGCCAAAAAACTGGCCTTGGCATGATGGACTGTAAAATGGCACTCAATGAAACTGATGGAGATCCAACAGCTGCTGTGGAGTGGTTGCGAGAAACCAAAAAAGGAAAAATGGATACTCGAACTGAACGTACTACCGGCGAAGGTAAGATTTGTATCGCTATGAATGATGGTGGTGCAGCAATCATTGAAATCAGAACTGAAACTGACTTCACTGCAAGAAACGAACAGTTTGTTGAAACAGTTGAAAAAATTGCAGATCTTGCTTTGCTAGCAGTTGACGGAGAAATTGCTGTGACTGATGAGATGACTAGCCTCGTTGATGACTTACGTATTACGACCGGTGAAAATACAAATTATGCTCGCGGTTTCAAATACACCGGTGGCAACTTTGGTCAGTATGTCCATCATGATGGTAAACGAGCATGTCTACTTCAACTCAACGGCGAGATTGATGATGCCACAGTCAAGGGTATTTGCCAACACATAGTGTTTCATGACCCGATGGGCATATCCGCTGACGATGTGCCTGCAGATAAGATTGAACAGATTCGTGTGGATGCAATTCAAGAAGCAAAAGACACCGGCAAGAACGATGAAATTGCTCAAAAGATGGCCGAAGGCAAGGTTCGAAAACACTTGCAAGAAAACACATTGTTAGCCCAGAAGTATGTGTTAGATGAATCAAAAAGTGTGCAAGACATGCTTCCAGAAGGAACAACCATTTCCGCATTTACGCGGTACACCCTAGGCAGCTAAATTAATACCCTGCATGTTTGCCACCCTTGCGTGGGTCACTCGCTGGTTTCATCAGACCTTCATCAAGGAGAATCACTTGAACAACGCCAATGTTTGAGCGGGGACGTATTTCGTAGCCAATCTTTGCAAGATATGTTTCAAGAGCATTATTTCGATATTCTTTCTCGACGTACACTATTTGAGGAAGCCATTGATGGTGCACCCTCCCACCACTTAATGCTTCAGTGGGTTCATTACCAAACCAAAGGATTTGCAGAAGCACTTGCACGACACTTGAAATAATTCTTGGACCTCCAGAAGCGCCTAGAGCAAGAAACGGCGTGCCTTCATGTTCAACAATCGTCGGTGTCATGCTTGAGAGTGGTCGCTTTCCTGGCTCAGGCAGATTATTATCTGATTGTCGAAGTCCGTACACATTCGCACCATTTGGCGAAGAAAAATCATCCATCTCATTGTTAAGCATAAATCCATATGGTTCCACCAAAACAAGAGATCCAAAACTTGTATTAATCGTTTCGGTTGCTGAGACCATCATGCCATCCTTATCGACAACACAAAAGTGACTTGTTCCATCATCATCAGGTTGTGGAGACACCGATCCATACGTATAGGTTTCTTGTGTTTTTCCAAGAACTATTCTCTGTGCGAGTTCATCTAGATATGCGTCTTCAAGCAGTTTTTGCACCGGCACATCAACAAACTCTGCATCAGCGAGATGCTCAGCACGATCTGCGAATGCATGTTGCATTGACTCTATAAGTAACTGCGTGAACTCTACACTTCCCTCTGCATATGTTTGAGCATCAAGACGAGTAAGTAGACCAAGAATCTGTGCGATTGCAACACCTCCACTGCTCGGTGGAGGCATGCTGATTATCGTATCTCCATAACCCAGATCAATGTGAATAGGTTTCTCCCAACGCGGTGTATACGATGCTAAATCATCAAGTGAAATGTGATTTGAAGTTGCAAGAACAATTGCCTTTGCAACATCGCCGCGATAAAAACCATCTAACCCATCCTGTGCTATTTGTTCAAGAACTCTTGATTGTGCAATATTTCCATGCTCCGCCTGATGCGTCAGTGACCTCAACCCCAAAACAAACTTTCGCTGTTGTTTCAGGGGAAGTTTTTCAATCGATTTCAGAGCAGAACTCACAGCATTTGAGAACGCATTATCGACACTGAAACCATCGCGTGCTAAACGAATAGCAGGCGCTAAAACCTTCTCTATAGGGAGAATCCCATACCGTTCATGAGCAGCAAGTAATCCAGCAACTGTTCCTGGAATGCCAACAGCACTTCCTCCAAATCGACTACTGTTGTGCTCGAAAAAAGTCGGATCAACGCTTCTTGGAGTTGTCTCGCGATAGTTGAGTGCAACTGGTTCCATGGCTGGGGAATCGATAATCATAAATCCACCTCCACCAATGCCGCAAGAAAATGGTCGGACAACACTCAATGCAAAACTTGTAGCAACAGCAGCATCAACTGCGTTACCGCCTTGTTGCAAAATTTCAACTCCTGCTTTGGATGCTAACACATGGTCAGCTGCAACCGCTCCACCAACGTACGTCGGTTGCCGGATTGTACAACCGCACAGCAAGATGAAGAGAGCAATATATTTCAACATACACCAAACTCTCTAAGCGTTGATACAGCATATTGAACATCTTCAACACGTTGGGAACCTGCTTCACGCTCAATAACAAGATCAACCCCATCTGGAAGTTGTTGTAAAAACTCTGCCCAACAAACTTCTCCCTTTCCAACTGGAACCTCTTCTCCCCACTGACCAACGGACTTCGCAGTTATTGCATCTTTAATGTGTACTTGTTTCACCCACGAGTGAAGTAACTCCAATGCTTGCACAGGATTCCCCTTACCGTACAAAATCATATTCGCAGGATCAAAATTCACTCCAACATGTGGGTGTGATAGTTCTTCTAAAACACCAGCGAGGGTATGCGCATCTTCTTGCCCAGTTTCGAGTGCTAGTTCTACGCCTTTATTGCTGAACAAATCACCAAGTTGTGCGAGTCGATGTAACATTGTCACTCGCTCTACACACTGGTGTTCAGGCATGAACCCCGCATGGAATGTCACCAAAGACAACCCTACATGCTCAGCAATATCTGCCACTTTTTCAGCAAGCGATAGAGTCAATGGCCAAGTTTCATCTGGACGAATCCCACCAGTTTTCTCAATTGATTCCAATGTTGAATAGTCCTCCCCCACTGTTGCAAGCATCCCACTCACAATTTCAATTCCATTTTCTAGAATGACATCCTGTGCATTTTCCCACTCCGTTTCTTCAACGAGGGGGACTAATGCCAACTGAACTGCTTGTAGACCACATTGTTTGGTGAACCAAACCAGTTTCAGGGGGTTTAAAGGCTGCAAACTCCAACTACAAATGGCAAGCCGTCGACTGTGCATGGTCGATAGTTTAGAATACGCAGTCCAAAGCAACCTGATTTCATGACAATAACTTCACAACAATCTAACACCCCAGAAACACAGCAACCAGAATCTCCTATGACGGAGTCTCAGGGTAATCCTAGTTCCTTAGATGAACCTGTTGGTTTCTTGGAACGGGTCGAAGCGTATATCACTCGCTTGAGCACCAAGAACAATTTCTGGCATCGGGTTTGTTCCTTGATATGGCTTCCATTCGCATTCCGTAGTGGAATTAGTATGCGACGAATTTCAAGAGATCGATTCACTGTCGTTCTGCCATTCAAGCGGTCAAACCGGAACTTTTATAATGCGATGGCTGGAGCATCTCTTCTTGGTAACAGTGAAGTCGCTGCGGGCATGTTTTTGTTTAAACATTGTGGCAGTGACTACGCAGTTGTATGTAAAAATATGTCATACAAATTCTTGCGTCCGTGTTACGGACCCGCAGTCTATAACGTACGTGATGCAGAACAAGTAGCAGTGCTATTGAGCGACCAAATGAGTTCGCATGATGAGTTTAATATTGATTTTACAATGGACATTACTCAAATTCTCCACAAACGTGGTCGTGAAGTTCGCGTAGGTCGTTGTGACATTACATTTCACTGTACCCCTAAATCAATGCTAAAAGAGCGGGCTACTCGCCGGAAAGCTCGAACTAAAGAGTGAGTTGGTTCAAAACGATTGGCTGGGGTTTCTACCTCACGTGTAGTTGGACATGGTGCATAGGAATGTTTTTGCCGGTTGTCTTGCTCCATCGCTATGGATGGCAAGGTTTTCTGATGTTTGCAATTCCAAACGTGCTTGGTTGTACTGCGTTTGGGTATGTAATTCGAACTCCCGACAGGTCGAAAAAGCTTGTTAAACAGTATGGCGGGATTATGTCGCTGTTTGCAATTGTGACAGTTGCATTTCACCTCTTTTTCCTTGCGATGATATCAGTGCTACATTTTCCAGAGGCGGGATTTGGTGCTTCAATTGTTATCCCAATCGCAATTCTATTTTTGGGTGCTGCACTTGCATTACTTCCAAACAGACTCTGGCCAATGCTCGCTACTGTCGTTTGGATTTTTTCACTGTTCGCCGGATTTGCCATGCTACCGGTTGAAACAAGTATTCAACCTACGCATCCTTGGCAAGACGTCGTGTGGCTCTGGCCGATTACAACTTTTGGATTTGTGCTATGCCCATACCTTGATCCAACATTTCATCGTGCGATGCAATCTTCTCCGAGTAAACACGCCTTTGGAATATTTGGCATTGCCTTCGCAATCATGATTGCAGTGACTTGTATCTACCACAATGTCATACTTGCAACATTACCAATCCTCCTTGCACTTCACCTCGTCATTCAATCAACGTTCACAATTGGAGCTCATCTGAAAGAGGGTTGGAAAACTAACGTGCAACAACGAAGGAAAGGATTTATTCTCCTGCTGGTCACTGCGTGCACAATCGCAATTGCTGTTGCCCACCGTTCGTATGGAGGAGAAGACAGTAGCGTGAACGATTACATACGGTTCTTTGTCTTTTACGGTCTTATCTTCCCAGCACTTGTGGTTACATTCATGTTTACGAAAAGGAGTTTTACTGCCGTACGAACAATCTTGTTTTGCCTTGCAATAATCCTATCACTCCCGCTCCTTGAGTTGGGTTACCTGCACGGCAGTGCGTGGTTGTCTGTACTACCCGTCGTACTCTTTCTTACATGGGCGTTCGCAGATTGTAAGACGGCGAAGTAATCGTTCTACATTGCAAGCGTCGGGGCCGCGTCACTTTGCGCCGCAGCACTTCTTGTATTTCTTACCGCTCCCACAAGGGCATGGTTCATTTCGACCAACAGTCATTGTGCCTCCACCTGCAACACCCATTTTGGTTGCTGCTTGTGAAGCGGCACGAACAGCTTGCTCTGCTGGTTTAATTTTTGACTTAGCACCCTGTGGTTGTTGTTGTTTATGTTGTTGTTTTTGTTGTTGTTGTTGTTGCTGGGGTATTTGAACCTGCATCTTTGCTTTGAAGACTAAATCGGTCACTCTGTCTTGAATATGATCAAACATCTCTTCAAAGAGTCTTGAACCCTCCCTCTTATATTCAATTCGAGGATCAAGTTGGCTAAAGGATCTAAAGCCAATTGATTCTTTAGCTTGATCCATCTGATACAGGTGATCTTTCCATGCAGCATCAAAAATTTGCAAGAGAACTGATCGCTCAAGTTGTGCGAGTTCAGCTCGTTGAACCTGCTTAATCTTTTCTATAGCAACCCCAATTGCATCCTCTTCCAACAGTGCTTTTTCTTTTTCACTGAGAGCAAATTTCCAGTTTTCACGAAGCCAAGCGTCAAGGTCTCCTCCACTCTCATCGAGCATTCGTTGTGCTCGTCGCTCATACCTGTCTTCATCCCACCGAGTTGCTTCTTCCAATAAGAATTTTTTCAAATCTGCTGGATCATTGGACGGTAGTGACTGTGGGCTCCAATCCAAATCATATTTCGCTTTTACCCTTTTACAGAATCCTTCAATAGCAACTGCCGGGTCCTGTTGCATCATGACACTTGTCATTTCAATCATAAATTCAATTGGATATTCTCGTTCACGGATTTTATACGCATCCAATGCGCGATCCATCACAAGATCAACAGCTTCATCGAGTTCGATGTCATCAAATTCTTTCGCTTCACATGGAATTTCAAACTTAGAAGTAACCCAAGTCGCTAATTCAGATTGGGAATGCTTGGCAACAAGATATTGATCCAATGGAGATAAATCGAGTGACTGAATTTTCTTTGCTGCTGCATCTTCAATCGATTTTACGATATCTTCTCTGGACATATTTGTAGCATCAGATATTGTGAGTGTACTGTTCCATGCAGCGGTTGCCCAATCGACAGCGCCTTTGTAATCCCATGATGTTTCGTCTCGTTCTGAAACTTTACCATCGCCCAAATCAATTGTGTCTGGTAAATATTCACCGATTGTTACTCGAATAATCTCAACGGATTCTTCTAGTGAGTCCCGAATGATTAACTTATGTAAATCTTCGCGGTCCTTTCCGACTATTCTGTCCGGTTCAATACCAACAACTAGATTTTCTCGAATCCATTCTGCAATACAACTCGCAGAATATGTTGGGTCAAGATAGTTATAGACTGAATCAGCAACAGCTTTTTCAATGTATTCAAAAATCAATTCCCGAATTTCAATCCCCTCTAACACTCGTTGACGCAAGTCATAAAAGATGTGACGCTGAAGATCCATCACTTCGTCATATTCAAGAATATTTTTTCTAACTAAAAAGTTACGTTCTTCTACTTTCCGTTGCGCTTTTGTTATTGCCTTGGTGAGCATATTGTGTTCAATCGCAACGCCTTCCTTCATGCCCATTTTGCTTAACAACTGCAATGTTCTTGGACCTGCAAACATCTTCATGAGATCATCATCTAAACTGAGAAAGAATCGTGAAGACCCGTTGTCACCCTGACGACCACTTCGCCCTCTCAACTGGTTGTCAATCCGTCTAGATTCATGCCGTTCGGTTGCAATCACATGTAGACCGCCAAGTTCTTCAATGTCCTTAAAGAATCGAAGTCTGTGTAACAAACAAGCGCCACTGTGATCTAAATCGGCGAGCAATTTGTCATTTTTCGTCGAATGCACTTTGGCTGGGTCAACCCACCAACAGTATGTTGCCCACCAATGCTCAAGGAGTTGTCGATAGACATCATCATCTGACATCTCAGCGACTTCGGAGTGTTTCAATCCGAGATCTTTTGAAGCAAGATGTCGATAAATCTTTTGTACAACTTCTTCTTCACTCATTGCCGCTGTGACATCATGAGGACATATGCCGGATTGTTTCCAATGTTCTATGAGTACATCTGGAGTTAATAGGCTTAACTTAATATCAGTACCCCGCCCTGCCATATTTGTTGCTACTGTTACAGCTCCGAGACTTCCTGCAAATTTTACGATTTCTGATTCGCGTTCGTGTTGCTCTGCGTTTAACACTTCGTGAGTAATATTGAATTTTGATTTTAATTGTTGGCTTAGTTCTTTAGACTTCTCAACACTCGTCGTACCAACAAGTACTGGTCGTCCAACTTGGTACATTGAATGTATTTCTTTAATCGATGCGTTGAGTTTGTCTTTCTGCGATGTAAATACAAGATCGTTGTGATCTTCACGAATAACTGGCACATTGGTCGGAATCACAATGACATCAAGGTTATATATTTCGTAAAACTCTGTCGCTTCGGTGTCTGCAGTGCCTGTCATTCCTGCAAGTTTTTCGTACAACTTATAAAAGTTTTGGATAGTGATGGTTGCCATCGTTTGCGTTTCTTGTTTAATCGGAACGCCTTCTTTGGCTTCGATTGCTTGGTGTAAACCATCGGACCATTGTCTACCTACCATTTTTCGCCCAGTGTTTTGGTCAATTATGATGACGGTTTGAACACCCTTGTCATCAGCAGCAACCATGTAGTCCCGATCCCGTTGATACACTGTATGTGCTCGAATTGATTGTTCTAGAAGGTGGGGAACATCCATGTTTTCTCCAACATAGAAAGACCCAATGTTTGCTTCTTTTTGTGCTTCAGCGACACCTTCGTGCGTCAATGTCGCTTTCTTTTTATCCAGTTCGATTTCATAAAACTGTACATGTCTGTCACGGTCTGATTCAAGATTAGGTAAATTCGCTTTTGCATTGGCGAGTTTTTCTTGCATTGGTTTCACCGTTGATTTATCCATCGCATTTCGTATATCACCTTCAAGTCCACTTATCAGAACTAAACATGATTGCACTGCTTGATCGGCATTTGTCCATGGCTCTTGTTTTGACAATAGGAACCGAGCAAGTCTATCTGCCATTTCATATCGAGGTTGACCTTCATGCGCGTGTCCAGAAATGATGAGTGGAGTCCTTGCTTCATCGATTAGGGTTGAGTCAACTTCGTCAACAATCGCAATCTGGCGACGTTGTTGAACTTGCTCTTGAGGGGACATCTTCATGTTGTCTCGCAAATAATCAAAACCAAACTCCGCTGTGGTTCCATAGACAACATCGCAGTGATACGCCATTTGCTTGAGTTGTGGATGTTGCATATGTTGTGGGTGAATCGCCCCCGCTGTCATGCCCAGCATTCTGAAGAAAGGGAATGTCCAATCGCGGTCACGTTGGACAAGGTAATCATTCACTGTCACAACATGGACTTGTTTATTTTCAATGGCTGATAGATAACACGCGAGTGGTGCAACAATTGTTTTACCCTCACCAGTTTTCATCTCGGCAATTTGTCCTTCATACAACACAACCGCGCCAATGAGTTGCACATCGAACGGACGAGCGCGAAAAGGTGGCTTGGATTGTGGATATAGTTCACGTACCGCGTCATACAATTGGGTTGGAATATCAACAAATAGCCACGCTGGAACGGGTTCAACACTCCCAAGTAATTCCATATCAGGTTTTCGGTCTTCTGTTGAGTCAATCAACGCTTTTGTTTCGTCGAAAAGCTGTCTTGCTTCACCGCTCAGTTGTGAAGGATCAAACTCATGAACAGGATTGAAAATGTTTCGAATCCCAACTGCTCGATCCATTGCTTCCCTTGCAATGGCAAAAACTTCAGGAATCAAATCCTCAGCCTTTTCGCCTTCTTCAATCCGCTTACGAAATTCTACCGTTTTCGCCTTCAACTGGGCGTCGCTTAAGACTCTCGTCTCATCTTCTCTGCTTGAAACTTGTACCACTAATCGCATATATCGTTTCACTAAACGATCATTACGACTCCCAAAGATCTTACGGGTAATTGAACCAATGACTGGAACGCCCATGCGTCACCTCTTTTTTAATAATGTAATAATTAAGAATACTAAATAGAAAATTCGAACAACATCAAACAGTTGCGACAGGTGGAGGCAAGTTGTGAAGTTCCACTATTTCTACTTGAGCAGGAATATCAATCTCTACAAGTTGAGATGAAATTTGCTCTGGTGTTTCAAATGTATCAGAAGGACGTTCATCGGTCATACTTGGATGAGAATTGACGAACATACTTACAATTAAAGCGTTGGAATTGGAAATGGGACACGAACCTGCGGCTCCCCCAACGCAACAGAGCATGACCACAAAGGCAACTAAAGTTATTCCACGATCGCTTCGCATGTTGACACATTATACTCCGAATTTGAGTAAAGACCACTCCCCAATGGTAGAACGCATGCTTACAACAAGCGTATGATGCGAATATGGATCAGATAGTACTCATTGTCGAAGAGATGAGTTGCGCAGCGTGCAGTTCAGCGGTTGAAAAAGCCCTGAATGCTGTTGACGAAGTAACCTCATCTGCTGTTGCAGTTTCAACAGGAAGAGCGATGATTTCAGGGACGAATCTCGATGGCGAAGCTCTCGCCAACGCAGCGACAAATGCAGGATATCCAGCAAAAGTCATAGACGATGGTATTGACCCAGCAAAATTAGCACTCGAAATCGAAACTAGACAAAAGAAAAATGCGTCCGCCTGGAAACGCCGTGCAATGATTGGAGTCGCGATTTGGGCACCATTTGAAGCCTTGCATTGGAGTGCCGGTCCTTTGGGTATTGATGGTCCATGGGTGTCTTGGGTGATGTTGGTTGCTTCAACTGTTGCGATGGTTCTCGTCGGTGGCGGTTTTTTCAGTTCAGCACTTGGTGCTGCTAAACGGTTGCAAACCAACATGGACACGCTCATCACCATTGGTGCTTCTGCTGCGTACTTTTTTTCACTCTTTCTCTTTGTTTCAAAAGAAATCGTTGGGTACGATTTTCTATACCCAATGTATTTCATGGAAGCAGCAGCGTTGCTCGCAATCATTAGCATAGGTCATTGGTTGGAAGCAACTACCACAGCTAAAGCTGGCTCTGCAATCAGAGAACTTTTGAAGATGCAACCCGATATTGCTGAGCAAATTAGCGAAGACGGAACGATTACTGAAATTCCAACAGGTGAAGTACAAGAAGGTGTCCGCTTACTTGTTCGCCCCGGGAGCAGAATCCCCGTTGATGGTGTGGTTGTTGAAGGGACAAGTGAAGTTGATGAGTCGATTGTCACTGGAGAACCCCTCCCAGTTGCAAAAAATTCTGGTGATATTTTAATTGCAGGATCAATGAACACGACAGGTCAACTCGTCCTAGAAACTACCGTGGATGGACGACATACAACAGTCTCAAGAATCGCTCAACTCGTCACAAAAGCACAATCAAGTAAAGCCGGTATGCAACGACTAGCAGACAAAGTCGCAGGAGTTTTTGTTCCTGTCGTCATCGTGATTGCAATGTGCACCGTTGTTGGATGGATACTTGTTGGAGAAATTGAAATTGGCATCGTTTCTGCAGTAACGATTTTAGTCATCTCGTGCCCATGCGCACTTGGACTTGCAACTCCTATGGCGGTCATGGTCGCAGCAGGTGAATCTAGTTTGCGCGGGATTCTTGTCAAAGATGCAGGCTCTCTTGAACTTGCTGGAAAGATATCAACTGTCATTTTCGACAAAACAGGGACGTTAACTCTCGGAAAGCCAGTGGTGTCAACGGTAGACACGTTGGGTGACATCACAGAAGATGAACTTCTGAAGTTTGCAGCGAGTGTTGAAACTCCAAGTGAGCATCCGATTGCAACAGCAATAGTCAACGAAGCAAACCGTCGTCAGATTTCTATACCTGCTGTTGTGGATTTTAAGGCAAGTGCTGGAAGTGGAGTAAATGGAACTGTCGAAGGTCTCCGCGTTTCGGTGACTCGTGATGATGCTGCTACATGTAAAGTTGACGTTGATGGCAAGACAATTGGTCGCATTTCTGTAACAGATGAAATTCGGCCGGATGCAAAGAAAACTATTCAAGAATTACATTCATATGGCATTCAAGTTCACATGCTTTCAGGTGATCGGTATGAAAACGCATATGCAGTTGCCTCTGCCGTTGGAATACCTCGAGAGAGAGTACATGCTGAAGCAACACCCTTAGATAAAACAGATATCGTTGCTGGTCTTCCACGCCCTTCAATGATGGTTGGTGACGGAATCAACGACGCCGCGGCGCTTGCTGCATCTGATGTTGGCGTTGCGATTGCCTCTGGTACTAATGTTGCGATGGAATCAGCATCCATCATTATTCCTGCAGATACAATCGAATCAACCGCCGAAGCGGTCCATATTGCCAAAGACACCCTCCACACCATTAAACAAAACCTCGTTTTTGCTTTCATGTACAACGTTGCTGCTATTACACTCGCTGCTTTTGGGCTTCTTGGAACCCATGGCCCCCTTATCGCTGCTGCTGCAATGGGTTTGAGTGATATAACGGTTATAGGGAATGCGCTACGATTGAAACATACTCTCAGAAAACGCCGTATTAAAACGCAATAGCGATCCACCATCCCACGTTGAATTGTTCGAGGCACACACAACCCCTGGAGTTACCAATGACTGTTTCTTCATTACAACCCCTTGATCCGCGAGCCTTCGATGAACGAAAGGCACAACACCTCCTTCAAAGAGCAGGTTTTGGTGGAACACCCAAGCAAATTCAATCCATTGCGAACCTTGGGCTTGAAAAAGCAGTTGACTACATCGTCAACTATGAAAAATTGAAAGATCCAAATCCGGCAACTCGAGATGCTTATGACAAGGATATCATACGTCCACCAACACGAGTAGAACGTGAGGCAATACGAAAAGCAAGGACGAGTGGCAATGAAGCGATGGTTGAAAAGTTTCGCAACGAACGTCAAATAAAACAACGAGCTGATCGAAAACAAATATCCGAAATGGAACGTTGGTGGTTTCAACGACTCGTGTCAACACCGAGGCCACTAGAAGAAAAACTTACTTTGTTTTGGCATGGGCATTTTGCAACTGGATATCGATCCATTGAAAACAGTTACCACATGTATTTGCAAAATATGTTTTTCCGACAAAATGCAATGGGTAATTTCAAAGAAGATTTAGTGCGAGGCATTATTCATGACCCAGCAATGATTAAGTATCTCAACAATGACCAAAACCGTAAGTCAGCACCGAATGAAAACCTTGCTCGTGAATTAATGGAACTATTCACTCTCGGGGAGGGTGAAGGATACACTGAAGATGACATCAAAGAAGGCGCACGGTGCTTAACCGGATATACCGTAGAGGATGACGAGTTTGTATTTCGCGCCCAACAACATGACACTGGAACAAAGAGAATCTTCGGACGAAGTGGTAATTACGATGGGGATGATTTTGTCGATCGGATTTTCACTCGATCCAATGCCTCTCGTTTCATTATTGAAAAACTCTATCGATACTTTATTAACGATTTACCGCACGGCGATACGACAGAATCAAGGGCATTTGTTCTTGCACTTGGAAACCTATTAAAGCGGAAGGGTTGGGAACTCCGCCCAATTATTGAATCAATTTTCCTCTCCGAACACTTTTATGACGAGACGAATATGAATTCGATTATTAAGAGCCCAATCCAACTCATTGTTCAGGCAACAAGAACACTCAATCCTCCTCATCGCTCAAACATGGTAAGAACCCTTGCAATTGCTTCTGATTTCATGGGTCAACGACTCTTTGCCCCACCATCGGTCAAAGGTTGGGATGGTGGACGATCTTGGATTAACACTTCAACCATGTTTATGAGACAAAACACCCTGCTTTACCTATTAACTGGTCAGCGACCAGATGGCAAACCTTGGGAAACCGGTGGTGACACCTTCGATGCAATGTCGCTAGTTGTCGGAGAAACACGTGATCCAAAAGATACGGTGACTTTCCTACTCACAACTCTTCTCAATGTAGATGAACCGAATCGAGACCGCGTTGCGTCGTTATTGGATTACATGAAAACACAAAACAACAAACTAAACAATGAAACAGTCACTGGTTTATTGACTCTGATTACAGCAATGCCAGAATATCAACTCTGTTAAGGAATAGCATTATGTCCGACCATCACCATCACGAACATGAATTAACACAAAGCACTGGATCAACAGACGCTTACAGCCGTCGTATTTTCATGCAACAAGGCATGGCGTTTCTTTCCATGGCAACAACAGTCCCAATGTTTATGCAACGGTCTGCAGAAGGCATCATGTTGCCACTTGGTTCACTTGTTACCTCACAAGCAGGAATACCTGAAGATCACACCCTTGTTGTCATCCAACTTGGTGGTGGAAACGATGGATTAAACACAGTGATTCCGTACGGTTCACGTGAGTATTACACCAATCGCCCACAAATAGCAGTTAAAGCTCCAGGGTCTTCCTCGTCGAACACCGGTGTTGCGTTGGAAATTCCTGGAGCAGATGGATATGGGCTCCATCCAAACCTCACGGGAATCCTTGAACTGATGGACAACGGTCAAGCAGCAATCGTTCAAGGTGTTGGATACCCAAACCCAAATCGTTCACACTTCACTTCAACTGATATTTGGCACACTGGTAATCACAGTGGTCAAGGATATGGTTGGCTTGGAAAATATTTTGATAATACATGTGCGGGTCAACCTCACCCGAAGGGTTCGATTGCAATAGGTAACAAAGCGCCGCTCGCCTTGCATGGAAAAACACAGAAAGCGGTCAACTTTGAAACCGAAGAACTCTTCCGTTGGGCAGGCGGAACTGTAAACAATTCGCTTGAAAATTCGTACAACGACATCAATCGGAAAGACACACTGCAGGGTGTGAAAGAAGACAGCCAACTCGATTTTTTACTACGAACTTCATTAGATGCTCAAGTATCGTCAGATCGAATTCGCGCCGCTGTTTCTAAAAAGCCACTCGTCAATTATCCCAATGGACAACTCGCACAACAATTGCAACTCATCGCCTCGATGATTCGTGCTGATCTTCCTACCCGAGTCTACTATGCGAGTCTCGGTGGTTTTGACACACATGCCAACCAATTAAATAGCCATGCAAATCTCATGCGGCAACTTGGTGATGCACTCAATACATTCCAAAAAGACCTCTCGAAGCAAGGAAATACTGGCAAGGTCATTACGATGGTATTTAGTGAGTTCGGTCGACGAGTTGCGCAAAATGGTTCCAACGGTACTGATCATGGAACAGCAGCTCCAATGTTCCTCATTGGTGATAACGTGCAGAGTGGGTTGCTAGGCAAACACCCTTCACTTGCGAAGTTAGAAGAAGGTGACCTTATCTACAATGTGGACTTCAGGGAAGTCTATGCTTCTGTCCTGGAAGATTGGATGGGTGCAGATTCCACAGCAATTCTCGGTAAGAAGTATAAGAAAGCAAAAGTGTTGATGTAGGATTAATCCTACTTGCTCATCGGTTGCACAATAACTTGTATTCCAACCTCTTGAGGGTCTGTAACGATTTGTCGCGTACCGTTTGGCCAGACCACTTCTACT
>Ga0066376_10002874_pt1 | contig 15781 bp, 14 predicted proteins | sample Knorr_S15_td_Bot_FD_77009 | JGI IMG/M metagenome (GOLD analysis project Ga0066376, IMG submission 77009) | Marine microbial communities from Southern Atlantic Ocean transect - Knorr_S15_td_Bottom_ad_5009_LV_A | ecosystem: Environmental > Aquatic > Marine > Oceanic | place: Southern Atlantic... | reverse complement strand
TAGGCGAGGCGGAGATAAAAGAAGTCAGATACGGCAGATACGGACACGGTTCTTCTGCTTCGATGACCAGCGTATGGTCATCAAGCGCCCGGACGCCTACCGCATCCCGGTCGGTGATACGCCTCTGGTTAAAATCCCGTGCGCCCTTAATCTCGTAGAATAGAAACGCATAGACGTTGGCCTGTGCGGGATCGAGCAGCAGTTTGTAGGTCCATTCGAAATCGTGTGCCGTCACGGGCCGGCCGTCACTCCAACGTGCATCTGGTCGCAGATGAAACGTCCAAATTCTGCCATCCTCCGTCGACGTCCATGAATCGGCAGCGCCGGGAATCAGCTGATCTTCTTCATCAAGCAACGCCAGCCGTTCGAAAATATACTGAGAGCCGCCGGTGCCGTAATTGTCGAGCGTGGCGTCCAGCGTCCTCGGTTCGCCGGACATCAGACGCAACGTCTGGGCGGACAGGGGCGCCGCATCGGAAGGAAGCAGCACCCCGACCGTATTGACGATCGCCTGCTCGGCGCTCAGATCACTACAGGCGCACATGGTCATTGTGAGGAAAACAAATAAATACATTCGATTCATGAAGGGCTCCGTATCCCCTCTTACATCGGACGCATCGTTGTTGTGAGGCATGATGTTGTGAATCATAATAGAGAATATAACAAATTTTCTCCAGGAATAGAATAGTATTGTCAGCGTACCCGATACAAATTAATATTGACATCTTATACACTGGAAGTAGATTGCACCGATTTTGTAGGTACACCCTCTTAAAGGGATCGGATAACAGATTATTTTGCAAGGGAGATCCATCGTATGCCTCACCATCAATTAACAAAACAGCAACTCGCCTTTTTTGATACCTTCGGCTATCTGGGTTTTCCTGGTTTGCTGGCCGATCGTGTTGACGAGATTATCAGTGATTTTGAGGAGGTGTGGGATAGCCACGGCGGTGGCCATAATGGGCGGCCTCATGACGGCACAGCCCGTTCCTGCATCGTACAGTTTATCGATTTGCATGACCGGCTTTCTACACTGTTGGATGACGAACGGATTACGGGGATCGCGTCCAGTTTGTTAGGAGACGATTTTAACTACATGGGAAGCGATGGAAATTACTACGCCGGTGATACGAACTGGCACTCGGACGGCCAGCATGCGGATATCCGACATATAAAAATCGCCTTCTATCTGGACCCGATAAAACGGGATACCGGATGCCTCCGGGTGATACCGGGCAGTCATAAGTTGGGGAATGAGTATGCGGATGCCTTGCAGCAGCACATCGGCAAGAGTCAATCCGAATGGGACCTCTCCGGCGCCGACATACCTGCTGTAGCATTGGAAACCAATCCGGGCGATATCGTCTGTTTCAATCACAATACGAAACACGCCGCATTCGGCGGCAGTAAGCGGCGACGTATGTTTACCATGAATTTATGCCAGCGCTATCCAGAGCATCGCCTTGGAGAACTACGTGATTATATCGGCGGCGGTGCTCGTTTCTGGGTGGAGGAAGCCTATGGCAAAGTCATGATTCGTACTGCGGCTCCAGAGCGTATGCGCCACCTGGAGCAGGTTATGGCCAATGACGATCATCTACCGGAATTGACCCGACAGGCCAAAGAACGGATGAGTGAGCCATCGCGAGGTTAACAGGAGAACCATGTTATGAGAGCTGAAGTCAAGATGTATCAGGGTACACCAACACTCTATCTTGATGGCATGCCGAGTTTTTATAGCTGTCAGTGGATGTCTTCTGATCCTGCTGAAGGGGATTTCCTTGCTGAGGGATGCGTCCGCGCCTTTGGAGAAGCAGGGGTTCATCTGTACGCGACCGGACCGCCTGTTTTCAGAGAGAACCGGGATGAGATGTTCGACTTTGCCCCTGTAGAATTCGGCATGCGACGCGTCATGAGTGCTGATCCGGATGCTCATTTTCACCTGCGTCTGTATTTTGAGACGCCGCCCTGGTGGAACGAGGAGAATCCCGATGAATGTGAAGTCAGTTCCGAGGGTGAGCGTTTGAATCAGTCATACGCATCGAGTGTATGGCAAGATGAGGTCAATGATTATCTACGCGCCTTGATTGCGTTCTTGAAGTCGGTCGACCTGGCCGACCGGGTGATTGCCTATCAACCTATGGCAGGTATCTGCGGCGAATGGATCAAGAATTCCACGTCCATGCAGCATCGATGCGGGGATTACAGTGCCCCGATGCGCCGCCGATTCAAGGCGTGGCTCCGCGAGCGCTACAACGACAACACGGAGGCTTTTCAGACCGCCTGGAATAATCCGACAATCACTTTCGACACGGCAGAAGTTCCGTCGGCAGAGATGCAGCACACGACGACTCATGGGTTATTTCGTGATCCGGCAGTCGAACAGCAGGTCATAGATTACTACAGATGCCTGGCGGATCTCTGTGCGGCGACTTTGATCGATTTCTGCCATACCGTTAAGGTGGAAACCGGGGGGCAGGCGCTGGCCGGTGCCTTTTTCGGTTACCTGATGGATCTGGCATGGAACGACTGTTTCTTCGGATCGGAGACGGATCGCAGTAACGCGTCTACGATCCAACGCAGTGGCCATCTTGGTTTGCGTACGGTGCTCGAATCATCGGATATAGATTTTCTGGTCAGTCCCTACGGCTATGCGTTTCGTGGATTGGGCGGCGACGGGTTACCCATGCCGCCCAGTGAGTCCCTTCGTATTCACGGCAAGCTATATCTCTACGAAGAAGATTCACGTCTGCACAACCTGATGGACCCCGATGGCAGAAATTATAAGCCCGAGCACGGTCCGGCGATTCATAACCGCTGTTTCGCGCAAGCCCTGACCCACGGTCTGGGCATCTGGTGGTTCGCCGACTGGCCGGCAGGGTCGTATGAGGACCTTCCGAAGACGGAACCGGCATTTCAACCGTTGCTTGAGCGCTACCAGAAAATCGGATCGTGGGCCTTAGAACTCGATCGTAGCCCTGCCGCAGAAGTGGCCGTCCTGATTGATGATGAAAGTTTCTTCTATGAGACCATCCACAACACGATCAATCTGCCGTTGATTTTCCAGCAGCGTGTGTGGGGCTTACCGCGCTTCGGCGCACCTCACGATGTGTACTTGCTTCAGGATTTGGTCGATGGCAAGCTCCCGCCATACAAGCTCTATATATTTCTGAACCCGGTCCGGCTTGATCGGGCGCGTCGTGATGCCCTGGCACAGCAGATTCGACGGAACGGGCAGGTAGCCGTGTGGCTGTACGCTGCGGGCTATATTGAGGACGCGCCCGCTCTGGAAAATATGACGGATCTGACCGGCTTCCAATTTGGGACGGGCAAAAACGCCTGGGGGCCCATGATGCACATCAATAATTTTCAACATGAAATCACAAAAAACATCCCTCAAGATGTAATGTGGGGAACAAATAACTCGCTCGTTCCGCTTTTTCACATAGAAGATCCGGAGGCCATTGAGTTGGGTCAGGTGGTGTACTCACTCGGCCGATGTAAGCCGGGTATGGCCGTTAAGGAGTTCGACGATTGGCGGTCCATCTACATTGCGGCACCGAATGTACCTGCTCCGGTGCTTCGCGGTATTGCGAGGTATGCGGGCGTCCATCTCTACAACGAGGCGGGCGATGTGCTCTATGCTACGCCGGACTTACTCAGTGTCCATACCTTATCCGGTGGTTCCCGCGTGTTTAAACTGCCAGAATGCGTCGAGGTGGTGCATGATCTCTACGAAGATCAAATAGTCAATCAAAACACTGATCAGTTCGAGGTGACCCTGCAGCCGTCTTCAACCGTTTTGTACTATACGGGAAGAAAACAGACCATGCCGTAACAGATCGTATCACGAAATGAAAACGGCAATCCGGTTTACGAGTGACAACAGGTTGTGAGTGCGGTGGGCAAAGCAGGCAGGCTGTCTTATGGCATGATCAGACTTGGCATAGAGGCGGCATCAACCGATCTCAGGGATGATACCGCTGGGTTCAGCAGGCGCCCTATGGCCGCCGTTTTATCGCCCAGCGTTTCTACCCGTTTGTCAACTATCATATGCCGGAAGACATACTGGCCCGCGCCAATCCAAGAAGGCAGCGTCTACTCGGTTTGCACGGAATAGGGGCATATGGTTGAGGTTGGTGACGGATAGTCTCCGCCGCCGTCTATGCTTCATTATATCTGTGGAATCCCTCTGGCTTCCACAAGATCGGATAGCCGGGTGGCCAGTCCCGGCCATCGTTGACCGCCTCGAACTCCGGGGTCATGTCACATAGCCAGTAGAACATCCGCGCTGCATCGTACCATTCCCGGAACTGGACACGGAATGTAGGGCCTTCCATTTGATATTGAGGGCTGTGATCATGGCCGAATTCAAAAGCCGGATCAATTCTCCAGTCCCGCACCGGCGGCGACATCCGCCAGTAGCAATATTTGAGCATATTACGAAGTCCGGTGGCGGTGGACCGGCTCCTTCGATGCCAGATGTTGTAGGCGGTGATAAAGATGGAGCCGGCCGGTGCAGCGGTACGGATCGCACCACGGACACGGTCGTAATGGCCCATCATGTTCTGCGGCGAGAACAGAAAGTGTGAACCGGGCAAAACTTCCGTGGGGCCCATCTCAATCGGTGTGTCCTGAGGGTAGTAAAACACCTGGAGATGGTTGACCTCATACCCTACGCGTGAGCCACCGTCTCGGTGCCAGTTCTGGGCGTCCAGCGGATCTTCTACGCGATGGTTGGCCATCCCCGTGGGCAGCGCGAAATTTTCTCCGAGCAGGGCGCGAACCGCCCCGCCTGCTTCAGGATTGAGAAGCACATGCTCGATAAATCGATCTTCTTTCAACAGACAAGTCGGGTCATTATCTTCAAGAAATTCAGTGACCCACTTATTGATGTCACCAGAGACCACGGCTTTGTACATGAGATAGCCGTTTTTACAGAATGACAGCACTTCCGCATCGGTTAACGTATGTTGTACGGTGGACGAGTCCATCGTTTCCTCCAGGATATTGAACAGTATTTTACAATGTCGAGGTCACTATGAATAAAAAGCTTGTAACCCGAATCGAACAATGTATTGAGGACCGACGCGCCGGTACGCTCACCGAACAGCAGCTTCTCGATGTACTTGCCATCGTCAAAAATATGCCGGAGCAACGCCAGGATCTGCTCTATCTGCAAACCAATAATACATCTGTCGCCAGCCAGATTGTCGGTATGGCCCTTGTGCAAAACGGCGAAGTTGTGGCGGATCTGCCTGACGCGGATCAATGGCCGTACGCAACTGTATTGGATGCGATACGGGACGGTTGGCGGATAATCTCTTTCCCCAATCAGGCCTTGATGATGGACGAATCACGCGTCTACGGACTTGGATGTGAATTCGTTCTTGAGAAATGGTCCTGCCTATAATGATAGTATCCCGACAGGCCTTATGCCACTAACCCTCCGGCGACCACCGTGTTTCGGGTTTCTCAGGGGTTCGTCGGCGACGTGATCACCATAACGACCATCTGATCGATGCCCGTGTTTTCGATACCGTGTTCACACCAGGGTGCCAGATAGATGAAATCGCCTTTTTTGATCGGGCGTGGTCCCTTGGTGAAGTGCATAATACCCGCTCCCTCCATCACGGCATACACTTCTTCAGGCTCATGGGAACCGAATGCGACGGTGCCTTGCGGCGGCACATACAACATGGTGACACCGACATTACGCGATGGTGCGTTCGGGTTGGTCGGATGTACCACGCGGATGGCCGGTGCCTCGCACGGTTCGAATAGGATCGGCAGTCCGTCCTGCACCGTGACAATCATGGGATCCGGGGGTACATCAGGCTTAGGAATGATCGGGTCTGGTGCTTCGTGTGCGTACCCGGCGTAGCGTTGATATTTTGCCATCGTTCTGTTGCTCCTTTCATACATCAGTTTCTATTCATCATCCCCGGGCTGGGCATCGGAAGCGGTGTCCCAGCTTGCAATGGGTGCCTGCAGACCATCTTCGATCCACAGGAACCGACCGGAAACCTCGGCACTTTCCTCTCCCATCAGCTTGAGTATCAGATCTGCGGCCTTGCCGGGCGGGTCACCGCCGGTTTCATCCACCCGCTGCACCCAGGCCCGATAGCCATCCGCTTCCGCTCCCAGCAGGTTCGCCCCGTCCCGGATGGCCGCCCACATGTCGGTTTTTACATCACCGGGATGGATGACATTGGCCGTCACGCCCGTGTTGATGAGTTCAGCGGCCAGATGCCGGGTGAATTGATTCAACGCAACTTTGCTCGTTCCATACGCGCTGTTCAGGGGGCCGGGCGGATGGAGCGCAGCAGCGGAGGTGACGTTGACGATGCGACCCCATCCCGCTTCAATCATACCCGACATAAATGCCCGGCACATGAGATACGGCGCCACGGTGTTAATGGTCAGCGTCTCGATCCAGCGCACCGGATCACTGTCCTTGATCATCTGTATGGGGCCGAACACGCCGGCGGTGTTGATGAGCATATCTGTTCGTCCCAAACGATCTTCTACATTTTTCCGGACCAATTCAACGCCAGTCTGCGTGCTGACATCAGCCGGTATGACACAGGCAATGCCCCCGTTTTCGGCAATCAGCCGCTCGGTCTCCTGAAGCTGGTCTGTACTCCGGGCGACCAGAGCGACCTGCGCGCCGCATGCCGCCAGACTTCGGGCGATCTCCCGGCCAACACCACGACCAGCGCCGGTCACGACCGCTATTTTCCCTGTCAGTTTCTGGGTCATGTCCTATCCTTTCTCTCCGGCCCGTGTTTCGCACCGGAAAATCTCGCGCAGTTCACCGAAATCTACCAGACCGTCTTCCCGAAACTCCATAAACGGTCCCATGACCTCTGCCCAGCGATCATGAATTTCAGAATGCCATAAACGGTCCCAGGCCGCTTCATCTGTAATTTCAGAAAACAGAAATAATACCGGGTCCTGTTCAAACGTGGTGATCGTGGCGATGCCACTCCGTTCGATCTCTTCGACCAGCTCCAGCCATATTTCATTATGGTTTCGGGTATATTCAGCCAAAGCCCCAGGTTTCAAACGCATGGTAAAAGCGCGGCGTATCATGATGGTCGTCCTTTCATAGTTGTTTTCATTCGAAAAAGTCTTCATCGCCCTCAGGCAGGTACGGCCTGGCCGCTTCCTCAATGAAATCAACGCCCAGCCCCGGCGTGTCCCAGACCTCAACGAATCCATCTTTGACAATCGGATCGGGAAGGCCCGTGACAATATCATACCACCAATCCGGGTTATTGCCTGGATACTCAAAGGCGATATAATTCTGAGGCAGTGTCGCCGCCATCTGAACGTGGGCGGCCAGACCGATCAGACCGTCGATCACACCGTGTGGCGCCATGAGAATGCCGTGGAGATCCGCATACTCCGCTATCCACTTCAACTCGGCAATACCGCCGACATCGGCAGGGTCCGGGCCAACGATATTCACGGCCTGTTTTTCAAATAGTTCTTTGAAATGCTGCCGCAGGTAAATCTGCTCACCGGTGTGTATGGGCGTGGAGGTGTTCTCAGTGACCTGCCGATAGAGGTCGGCCATGACGTAAGGTGTGTAGTCGCCTGTGATCATATCTTCCAACCACATGAGGTTCAAAGGCTCTACAGCTTTAGCCAGCCGGAGGGCATCAGGCACCATCATCCCCGGTCCGCAATCCAGAGCCAGCCCGACTTCGTCCCCCAGAACCTCTTTCATGGCCTCGGCGCAGGCGATGATATGCTTCAAACCCTTCTCAGTCATGAGTCCGCGATTGGGATGTGCGCCGCCCGTGGCCGCGTCGCCGTAAAAAAAGTCGGGGACATCATGGGGCATCTGACTATGAAAACCAATCCCTCGTTTAATGATGGTAAACCCTTCCTCCATATTTTTCGTCTGCAGGACATTGTCGGCGTAGGATTCAGGCGAGCTGTCCTTCATGGGAAACGGCGCCGCCGTGTTGTAGACCCGCACCTTGTCGCGGATCTTTCCGCCAAGCAGTTTGTACACGGGTATCCCTGCGGCCTTACCGGCAATGTCCCACAAGGCCATCTCAATGGCGCTGACAGCACTTCCCCAGGGTTTAAAGCCTCCCATCCGGCGGATGCCTAACATTACCCGTTCCACATCGGTAGGGTCCTTACCCAGAATAAGATCCCGGTAAAACATCACGTGCGGCTTCAGGTACGGCTTTGAGGCTTCCGCCTCTCCATAACCGCTGATACCCTCATCAGTGACGATTCGTACCACGGGATTCTGGCCGATTACTGCGCATTTTAAATCTGTGATTTTCATTTACCGATCCCTTTCTTTACTTGAGAGTATCTATCAATTTTTCTTTGCCTGTATAATACAGGGTGGTTGATGCAGGCGACAACTCTACGTTGAAAGCCGTTACATTACGGGCTAAGAACTGTTCGTTGTACAGGTCGTAGACGACTTCGACCTGGTTGGGCAGATTAAACGTACGGATTCCACCGGATACGGTGTGCACGCTGAGCAGATCCGGCGTGGCATACAAAACATCTCCATCTTCATTATACAGATGCACGCCGGCAAACCGGGCGATACCGCGAAGCACCGGGGCAGGCAGATCCGGCGAGGCCATGTAGACCGACGGCGTGGGCATGGGTGATCACCTGGGCGAAGTTACGCTGGTACACGGCTATAGAATTTTCGACGCTTTGGTTACGGCCACCCGGATCGAAATTATTGTGCATCAGTGTGTCTTCTTCCATAAAATAATTCTGCCTATGCACCCGCAGTGATTCTGCCGGTTGCATAGGCAGGCCGTCACCGCCCAGACCACGAAAACCATAGCTGTACGGACTGACGAAAAAGTCGATGTCCGGAGAATGCATCACGCGATGCAGGCCCAGATGGCCGCTGCGCTGCATCGTGGAGACTTCGGCGTTTTCAACCGTACCGGTTCCAGCGAAAAAGACCATGTTCCAGGCTAATTCCAATATATAGCCGAAGAATCCACCGATCAGCTTTTCACCGTTGGTGATTTTGCGGATCGTTTGACAGAATTCGATCAGATCATCCGCACACAGTTCTGCGAAGCAGGTGTAGAAATCAATCGTCTTTCGTTCCAGACGAGGATCACGGAAGGAATGCCCCGTGGTTGTGCTGGATTGTTCTTCGTGGGAGGGTATGTCCGCGGAATCGAAGGTGACAGATGGATCGGACCAGGCCATCTGGAATGCGCTCTGATTCTCTTTGTACCGTTTCCTCAGCCAGGAGCGGAAGTGGCGCCGCATGGGCGCACTATAATCCATCGTCTCCGGCAACATGCAGGACATATCCTTGATCCACTCACCGGATGAACCTGCACCTACCTGGAATGCGACCACCCGGTCATAGAGCCCTACGGCTTTAAGGTGGTCTATAAAAGCCTCCACCAGATCATTGACCTGATTTCGCCAGACGCTCGACGCGAAGGACTGCCCCCAACGTGCGTCGTCGGACAGGATCTCGACTTCATCCGGATAGGTATTGTTCCACCAATTCTCGGGTAACGACCGTGTTTCGAAACCCATCCGGAGTAGAAAAAGGGCTTCCGGATCAACGTCGATATACCCTTGGAGGCGAGGAACGACCAGAGAAAAATCGTAAGGGCTGGGATCATCCGGGCGTGGTCCTACCCATTCCTGAGTCAAGGTGTCAACCGAATAGATATGAACCTCTGCTTCAGCGTATTTCCGGGCATACGGCTGATGCTCGTTTAATCTATCCGGATGCATACCCCCGACCAGATGACAACCGAAAAAGGCGGGCTTATCATCCAAAAAAACGGTTGGCGTCCCGTTGTGTTGCTTAAGTTGGGCTTTCATTTTTCTACTTACCTGAACCGTCTGGGGTCGGGTTCATAGCTCCTATACGGCTCCGGGATGCCGCTCTCGGCTGCATCCTCCATGACCTCGCAAAAATAATCCAGATCGGACAGCGGCGTATACAGATTCGGCGAGACGCGAACCCATTGCAGTTCGTTGCCCTCTCCCTCATAAAACCCTCTGGACGTCAGAATCTGATGTTCTTCCCACAGATAGTCCTGCATGGCGCTCGGGTCTACGTTTTTAATGCCCACAGACGCAATACAGCAACTCATTTCAGGGGCCGTCGAGGTATATACGTTGATGTTAGGATGACGTCCAAGACGCTCCGCCCAGTGATTCTTTATATACCGGAGTCGTTCTTCCTTGCGTTTTGGTCCGATCGCGTTGTGGAAGGCGACCGCCTCTCCGATGGCCAGAAACGGGGCCTCGGACTGGGTGCCTACGGACTCGTACTTGCGCATGCGCGCATTGGCGTTGGACCGGCGACTCGTGCTGGCACCGTACAACGGTTTGATTTTCTCTATATGTTCTTTGCGTATGTACAGCATCCCGGTTCCTTTGGGCGCGTACAGCCACTTATGCAGGCTTGTACCGTAATAGTCACAACCCAGATCCGAGACTTTGAAATCCAACTGGCCGAATGCGTGCGCGCCGTCCACAACTACTTCGATACCACGCTGGTGGGCCATATCACAGATCCGTTTGATGGGAAAGACCTGTCCAGTGGTATAAGTGACATGAGACACCAGGATCACCTTCGTCTTTGGTGTCATGGCCTGCTCGTATATCTCTACGAGTTCATCCATGGATTTCGGTGGGGTTGGCACCCAGACCTGAACCAATTTGATCCCTTCTTTCTTTTCCCGGTTTTTCAGGACGCTTACCATAGAACTATAATCCTGCATCGTGGTCAGCACCTCATCACCCGGCTTCAGCGGGATGCCGTACAGGATCGTTTTGAGCGCCTCGGTGGCGTTCCGTACAATGGCAATTTCCTCGGGGCTGCTGCCGAAGAGACGGGCCAGGGATTTTTTCACCGTAGCCCGACGATCTCTTGCCTCACGGACGAACAACCCGTAAGGCCTCTGTTCCTGCTCCCTGATATACCGCACCACGGCTTCGGTGACCACGCTGGGCGTTGGACAGGTGTATCCGTTATCCAGGTGTATCAAGCCGCGATGTATGGTAAAAGACTGCTTGACTTCGGCCCATAGCGCCTCTTCGCGTGCAGCCTGCTGCGGCGTCAGACCTGCGATGGTTTCTACTGCGGCTTCAACGCCATGAAGTCCGTCGGAGCCCAGGAACGTCGCCAGGCCTGCTGCTGCGCCAGCAGTCTTGAGAAAATCACGTCGTTCCATGGTGCGGAGGCGTTCTTTGCGGCTCAGAGGTCCATCTTTTTCTAATTGCATGATGATTCTCCTGTGATTAAACCCGTGCCAGTTTTGAGACTCTGCCTACTTCTACCCATTCAGCTACGATCATATCCGCATTGCTCAGGAACCCCACGCCGTGCGCTGAGGCGAAAATACCATCCGGGAAAGAGTTCCGGGGCCCCGTGCGGAGTTTGAAAATATCCTGCATTGTTTTTCCCCAATGGCCCAGATGATGCGTCTTCCCCGTGGACTGATCAATTAGTGTCAGACGCCCGCCCATTTCAGGGATCGCCCAGAGATTGTCCTTCGCGTAGATATTACGAGGATGAAGGAATGTGCCCGGCATCAGAGAATGAAAGACACCGTCGAGCGTAAATCGTTTGATCTGTGACGGATCATCCACAGCCACATGAAGCAGGGGTTCACCATCTACTTCAGCAATAAAGGCCCCATGCGCCCACCGGGTGTGCGCTTCGTCTTCGCCCCATCCGCCGAACCGGCTGAGCAGAATACCTTCCCCGTTGAAATGCAGAACGAAGGAGGATCCATACCCTTCAGCCAGATAGAGATCACTGTTGGGCGCCACCGATACGTTGGCCGCACCGAATTCCAGGGAATTTTCATCATAGAAAGCAGGTTTGCCGGTATGTTGTAATATCTCGCCGTCCAGCGTACATTTATAAATACCATGGGCAATATCGACCAGGAGCAACAGTTCTTGTCCCGCCTCATCAATCAGCGTTAATCCATGCGCCTGTCCATAAAATTGTTCGCCCCAGGAATAGAGATATCGGCCCTCTGGATCGAATACCACAATTGTGTCTTTGGTAGGGCTGGCCTCACAGGAGGTATGAGCGACAAAGATCCGGTCCTGTGAATCCACCGCCACCGCATGGGTGTTTCCCCATACGATATGATCCGGCAGTTTAGCCCAATGGTGGTCTATGGCATAACAAAAAGGGCCTGACGCCATGATTATGTCCGGCATACTAAAGATCATCCTTTCAGACGATTACATCCGTTGAATCTAACGGCTTGAGAATCTTTCCCGCAATGTAGTTGCCAGATTTCATATGTAAAGAAAAAATAGACCTGATAAAAAAATACATGGAAAATTGGGACAAGGCTAATATATTGGACCCGATTCACTACCAACAGATACCCTACAATAAAGATCTTATTCTATGCCCTTACTCTCTTCGCAACAACGTCAACGCTATGAAGAAGACGGCTATCTTATCATACCGAATCTGCTTAATGATCGAGATCTGGCGCCGGTACGCCGAGCTATTATGAGACATGTGGACCAGGAAGCGAAGCGCCTGTCTTCTGAAGGTGAAATTCAGGATCTGCATGAAAGGTTACCATTTACAAGACGCCTTAAAGAGGTGTATCGGTCGTTAAAAAAAAGAACCATCGGCTGGAATCAGGAAGTATTCAGCGAAGAGATTTATGATTTCGGTGTGCACCGGGCCATTCTGGATGTCTCCGAAGTGCTGGTCGGACCGGAAATACAGTTCAACGGCGACTACTGGGTACGTACAAAGCTGCCGGGGGAAACCGTGACGACCTTCCCCTGGCATCAGGACAGCAGTTACTACGGCGATCCGACAGAATTTCATATCCTCTCTCTTTGGATACCGCTGGTGGATGTGGATGAACACAACGGCTGTATGCAGGTGCTGCCCGGTAGTCATCGCTGGGGTCTGAGACCGGTGGACAGCGATGACGAAGGTCATCATATCCCGACAGAAGACATCGAGTCCCGGGGAGAGATCGTGACTCTGCCTATGAAAGCCGGTGATATCTTTGCATGCCACAACCTGACTTTTCATCGTTCTCTGATGAATCAGTCCGACGACATCCGATGGAGTATCGATCTGCGTTACAGTGAAATTGGACGTCCGCTGGAATGGCTGTTCAAAGCAGGCCTTAACGGATTTATAGCTCGAAGCCATGAGCATCCGGAGACCGTAGATTCCTGGGTAGACTGGCAGGCAAAACGCAGAGCTGCCGGCGTTAAGGTATAACGAAGAACAACAGGATGGAGATAAAGATGTTGACCACACCGGCACAACGGCTATTGTATGATGAGCAGGGATTTATCATGATTCCCAGTCTATTCAGTCCGGAGGAGGTGGCCGTCCTGAAAGCCGGCATGGCTGCGCTTCACACTGATCAACGGGTTGCCGAAGCGGAAGGGCGGACCAAGGGCGGAATGGTCGTGGAGGATGCGGACAAGGCCCGTCTTCAATTCGATATTCACCGAAGCGGTACGCGCTTTGATCTTCTGGCCAGGCATCCGCGTATGGCGGGTATTATGCAGGAGCTGATGGCCATGCCGATGTATATCTATCATAGCAAACTGGCATTCAAAGCTGCCTTTACGGGTTCCGTTCAATTCTGGCATCAGGATTATGGGTATTGGATCACGGCAAAACATCCGCAGCCGCTGATGGCTTCCTGTCTGGTGATGCTCGATCCTCACACGGAAGATAACGGCTGTATGCAGGTGCTGGCCGGTTCTCATAAAGAAGGCGTCGCCGCCCACGAGCCCTGTTCGCGAGAAGCAACCGGCGATGCGCAGATACGGATTCCTGGTTCAATCATGGAAGACTACTGCAAGCAGTGGGAACGCGTGAAGTTCATCGGTGAACCGGGTGATTTTGCGGCGTGGCACAGCAACACCATGCATGCGTCGGCGCACAACATATCAGAAAATTCACGACATGCCGCGATCATGGCCTATAATGCCGTCGGCAATTATGATCCGGAGCAACGAATAGCCGACGACAGCCCCTGGGGCGCCGAATGCGATACGCCCATCGTATTGTGCGCCGATGACGCGTTGACCGAATAATGATGCAACGGCAAAGTTCAAACATGCAGTGAGGATAACGTATGATTACCGATCTTGATGATTATCTTTTTGACTTACGGGGATATCTGGTTCTTCCCGGCGCATTGACGGAAGAAGAAGTGGCTGCGCTAAACGGCGGTCTTAATGAGATTCCTTCGATGAAACCTCCGGAATGGTACGGTTATGTCCATGCCCATCAATACGGGGTGACAGATGGTCTCAACTACCAGCAGATCTATGAAGCCGGTACGCCGTTCGAACAGCTTATAGATCACCCTTCATGGATCGATAAGGTGAAACATTTTGTAGGCGGAGAAGGCACGTTCGATTATAATCACGGACCCTTATTTATTGATGAGAACTTCGCTAACTTCCGGGAGCCTGGTGAAGCCATCGGCCTGCACTCCGGTGGCCATGCCGGCTCCAAGCGGAATCAATTCCGTTTCAAAGATGGCCGTTTCATGTGCGGCCAGATTAACATCCTCATCGCCTTAACGGATATCGGCCCGGGAGACGGCGGCACGATGATCATTCCCGGCAGTCATAAATCCAACTTCGAACATCCGCATATCCATAAACACAAAATGGCTGAGTACGCATCCGTGGACGGTATAGAAGAGGCGATCGAAATTTATATGAATGCCGGTGACGCTATATTGTTCGTCGATACCCTGGCACATGGATCCGCCAAACGGAGTAATGAAGGAACCAGGCGTATCATCGTCAATCGGTACGGCCCCTCCTGGGGCATATTCCGCCATGGTTACCAACCTTCGCCGGAGCTGCTGGAGCGACTGACGCCGGAACGCCGTCAGATCGTACGGCCGCTGCAACTGATACCACGAGAACCCAATCTGAAAAAGTGAGATAGGTCGTGGGATTGGGATTGTCGAGGAGATGGTGCAAGGCACAGATCGTGCCCGTAGCTCACCATACCTTGGAAAAGGTCCGGGCGAGCACCAGGTTTCCCACCTGCCTGGTCAGAGGGATCATAGATCGATAGCTTTCACCTGCGAACTCAATATACCGCGAGGTCGTTAACCTCGACTATGATAGTAATTCCACCCGTTTTCGGACCATTGTGATCGCCACAGAAAAATATGGGCTGATGGATGATGTGCATCCGGAAGTAGCCCAGAGATTCGCAGAAGAGGCGCTTAACCCTGTTCTCGATATGGACTGTGGAGAAGGGCGATTTATCAACGCGGCGCAAACATACGATTTACACACAATAGCGCTTGACCAGTCTGAGACCATGCTTGCAGCCGTATCTACGCCCCGCACAAACGGTGATGCCCGACAATTACCGTTTCATGATGGTTGTTGCGGCGGCGTAGCAGCCCTTTGGATGCTCTATCATCTGCCTGTACCGCGAGACGCGATTGCTGAAGCATACCGTGTTTTGCGTTCCGGAGGGATATTCATAGCTTGCGCACCAAGCCGTTATCATGACCCGGAGCTGTCGGAGGTGCTCCCATCATCCCAATTAGCAACGTTTGATGCAGAGAACGGCCCTGAATTAGTCGGTGAACTCTTCAATGACCTTGTAGTCATCAGATGGGATGATCCCCTGGTCCATCTGCCGGCCCAACAGGCCCTTAAGTTGTATCTAAAGGGACGAGGGCTATCTGATGCTGAGATTGCGGAAGCCGATGGGATCGCGTCACTTCCGCTAACCCTCACTAAACGT
>Ga0066376_10002870_pt1 | contig 15803 bp, 16 predicted proteins | sample Knorr_S15_td_Bot_FD_77009 | JGI IMG/M metagenome (GOLD analysis project Ga0066376, IMG submission 77009) | Marine microbial communities from Southern Atlantic Ocean transect - Knorr_S15_td_Bottom_ad_5009_LV_A | ecosystem: Environmental > Aquatic > Marine > Oceanic | place: Southern Atlantic... | reverse complement strand
CCTGGGCAACATATCTGATCTCGCTGCGGTTCCCGCTCTCAGCAAAGCCCTGGAATCCGACAGCGCCCTGGTGAGAGGTCACGCAGCGTGGGCCTTGGGACGCATAGGTGGCAACGAGGCTGAGATTGCTCTGCAGTCGGCATTGGAAAAGCCTCAGGAGGGCGAAGTCATAGAAGAACTTCAGGATGCTATGAACCAGCTGGCGTCGGAGACCAATTCATGACCAGCGGAGGACGCATCTATCTGGCCAACGTCGGGGCCAACGCCGGCCACACCTTTGATAGCCCCATATATGACGACGGCACCTTTGAGTTCATCACCATACCTGAGGATAGGGACCTACCTGGAGATCATGCCATCCGCTATGGCCAACTGACGTCATACTATGACTCTAAGAAACCGATCAGGGACTATATCCCCAAACGCCTGTGGGACTTCCCGACCCACTTCGACCCGGAATTCGAAACCTTCACTTACGGGGATAACTGCGAGGTAAGCCCCCGTGCAGCGTCCCTTAAACGCATGGAGCCGGGTGACTTCATATTCTTTATGGCCAGGCTAACGAGGCAGGAATACAAGCAGTCGGCAAAAGAGCACGGCTTTTACCTGGTTGGTTTTCTGGAGATCGAGGACATCCTCAAGGATGTGACCCAACGCCCCTCAGATGCCGAAATGAAACGCTATGGCACCAACGCCCACATCCTGAGAGGCATTAGCGACGACTCGCTGTGGGACCGCTTCTGGGTCTTCGGTGGGTCAGCCAACTCCAAAAGGTTCCACAAGGCTGTACCTGTTACGAGAGAGCTTTCGTTGCAGGTGTTCTCCTCCGCAGACGGCTCGCCGTGGAAGTGGGACTCCGGCCGCAGCGACCTCCAGGTGATCGGCTCCTACACACGAAGCTGCCGCTGCGTAATCGACCCCGCCATTCCAGGGCAGGATGAGAAAGCTACCATTCTCTGGGACTGGATTGAAAAGTACTCCTGACCCGATGTTAGCCCGACGCTGAAGGGGTGTAACCCTTTAATGTGGATACGGTTAATTCTTTGATTCGCTCCAGAAAAATGGCCTCTCTGGCGGCTTATGCTGTGCTGCTGCTTGCAATCGCTTGCCAGAGCCCGGCGCCCTTCGTTCCACCAGAAGTCGACGTAGTCATCTTCGCCACCCCTACGGCGACAGCCCCTGCAAAGACACCACGGGCGCAGGCAAGGCCCACACAAACATCGTCGCCATCAGCCCAGTCAACCGATGTAATGCCGGCGGCGACTGAACCTACCCCCACCGCCACGTTGGCTCCTGAAATCGAGCCTAACCACACACCTGCACCAACAGCAATACCTGAACCACAGGCCGCCGCTACCGCAGCGCCGATTCCCGCAACCGCTGCACCAGTTACTGCAACAGCCCTCCCAACTTCGACCCCCCTGCCTGTAGCCACTGCGGTCCCAACAGAGTCGCCGACGCTAAAACCCGCGCCTTCACCGACTGTGCCACCTCCGGACCTGGACATTAATCGCAGTCTGACCTACATAGATATTGATGGCATTCTCTGGTCAATCAACGCTGATGGCACAGACAAAACCCTCATAACGGAATCAGTGAACCCTTCGCAGGCACCAGTCTGGTCGGCGAAGAAACGACGAGTGGCGTTTCGCGAACAGAAGACGATAAACAACACGACCATGAAGGTCTGGCGCGTCATGGAGGTTGACTATCTCGGCAAATACAAACTCATCGCGCGGCTGCAAGACTCAGCGGACTTCACATGGTCGCCCGACGGTCGCACTGCAATAACATCAGAACCTTTCAAAGGCTTTGTGCAGTACAACATATCAACTCAACGCAGTGAGGACGTGTTCGATACCTTCGGCGCCACGCTTGATCGCAGTCCAGAGCTATCGCCCAACGGCAAAAAACTCGCGTTTGTTCACTATGAGTTAAGCGTGCAGTATTACGTGGGTCTGATACGTGACTATGACGACGAGATCAAGCCCACAACCTACGATGAGGCCTTCATCGATTACTTCCACCCAACAATGGCACTCCTCGACGCTGGAACGTCTATTGAACGCAACCAGCAGTTCAGGTTCATGTGAATTCCCGACGGCAAACAGATCGTTTACGCCGTGAGGCAGCCAGCAGAAGCCTTCGGCAGCATATACATAGCAGGGGCAGAGTTCGCGACCATAGCCACAGGCGTTATGGAGCCAGTCAGCACAAACGTTGACCTCTCGGCAGATGGCGAGCTTGTGGTCTTTGTAACATCACAAGGACTGACCATAGTCCCGGTGGACGGCCGCCGCCAGGAGCTTCTGCTTCTTGCGGGCACACCGAGCTTCCCTCGATGGTCGCCAGATGACAAATACGTCGCGTTTGCCGACAAGCAGGGGATTGCAATCGTGTCCGCCGATGGCAAAGTGAAGCACGCCATTCCCGGCACAACAGGCGCCGTCTCAGTCGCGTGGGTACCGGTCCCCTAGCAGCCCACGTCAGCTTGACAATCCCCTTTTCAGGCTCTAGCGTGTAAGCCGACACGCCGCGTTAATAACACCTGCACGGGGAATTTACTTTGACAAGCACACTCGACCATTCTCCCAGATTTCAGGCAGCAAACCGTCCTGCTGCGCTTGGCGTAAACGGCATGGTTACCTCGGCACATCCGTTGGCTTCGATGGCTGGGCTACAGGTGCTCGTGGATGGCGGCAACGCTTTCGACGCGGCAATAGCCACTGCCGCCGTGCTGGGCGTTGGCGAGCCGTACATGTCCGGCATGGGCGGCATAGGCGTTGCGTTGGTTTATACAGCCTCAGAAAACAAAGTCCGTGCGCTGAACTTCTCCGGTTGCGCTCCAAACGCGGCCGACCCGGACATCTTCAGCGGCGACATGAAGGACACGGGCGCGAAGTCTCCCCTGGTGCCAGGAAACGTCGCTGGCTGGCTTGCGCTGCATGAGGCCCACGGCTCCATGGACAGGGAGCGCCTGTTCAGGCCAGCAATCGAGTATGCAGAAGGCGGCATGCCGGTAACCAGGCTCAACGCCAAGACGATGGCAAACAGGGCCAGCGCACTAACTCGCTTCCCCTCCGGGTCCATAATCGTGGGAGACGATGGCAGTACACCAGCCGCTGGCGAAAAGCTGCGTATGCCTCAGCTGGCGGAGTCCTTCAGGGCCATTGTTAAGGGCGGCACGCAGACTTTCTACACTGGCGAAATAGCGGAGCGTCTGGTTAAGGGAGTACAGGCGGAGGGTGGCCTGCTTACTATGGACGACCTGGCCGATTATCAGGTCGAGTGGCAGGAGCCCATTAGCATTCCCTACCGTGGTTACAAGATTTTCACGACTCCACCAAACTCCACAGGCTTCCAGATACTGCAGACCCTAAAGCTGATGGACGGCTTCAGCGGCGATAACCTGGTCTTCCAGTCTCCAGAGACCCTGCACCTGATGATGGAGTCAATGAAGTTGGCCGTCACAGATAGAATCAGGTACGGCGGCGACCCAAGAGTTAAAGACATACCTGTGCAGGGCCTGCTTTCGGAAGGCTACGCTGCACAACAGAGGTCCCGCATCGATCACGCCAAAGCTGCGCATGTCTCAGGCGAGACCTACGCGGCGGGAATACCCAGCGGCTCGCTTTTGGCGGGTAGCCCTGAGGCCTTTGACGGTGGCATGACCACCCATTTCGCGGCTACGGATAGGGACGGCAACGTCGTCTCGATCACTCAAACGCTGGGCGGCGGCTTTGGATCAAGCCTGGCACCAGACAACACCGGAATATTCCTGAACAACATGTGCCACTGGTTCGACCTGGAAGAGGGCAGCCACAATCGAATCGGCCCCGGCAAGCGAGTCGACTTCTGCGTTGCGCCGACTCAGACCTTTGTTGGCGACAAGTTCTACGCCAGCATGGGCACTCCTGGCAGCTGGGGCATCCTGCAAACGACACCTCAGTTTCTGATGCACCTGCTGGACTTCGGCATGAATCCGCAAGAAGCCATTGAGGCGCCTCGGTACAGGTACTACGGCGGCGTGAGCGTGCAGATGGAAGAGCGATTCCCCGTAGAAGTCCGCAAAGTTTTAGAGAAAAAAGGACACGAAATAACAGTGCTTGAGCCCTGGTCCATGTCTGTGGGCGGGGCCCAAGGATTCAGACTTAATTATGCTAGCGGCACTCTGGAGGGTGGTGCAGACCCCCGCCGAGATGGCCTGGCAATCGGATGGTAGGTTGAATGGCAAGAGAGAAATTATTCATAACTAGAGAACACATAATTCCAGAGGCGATAGAGTTTCTGGCGAAACACCACGACGTGGAGGTCTGGAAAGAGCGCACAGCTCCACCCAGAGACCTCCTAATTCAGAAGGCGGGCGAGTGCGCTGGCCTTCTAACCGAAATAACGGACCTCGTCGACAAGGAACTTCTTGACCAGGCCTCGACTCTGCGTGTGGTGGCGAACAGGGCTGTTGGAATGGACAATATCGACATACCTGAGGCCACTCGGCACGGCGTCTTAGTAGCCAATACGCCGGGGGTTCTGCATGAGTCCTGCGCGGATTTCGCCTTCGGACTCATGCTCTCGTTGGCCCGAAACATTGCGTACGGCGATCGGCAGATCCGGGCGGGCGAGTGGAAGATGTTCGACCAGATACCCTACGTCGGCACAGACGTTCACGAAGCTACCCTAGGCATCATCGGCATGGGACTGATCGGCACGGCGGTCGCTCGCAGGGCAACTGCCTTCAATATGAAGATCATATACAACTCCCGTACCCGCAAACCAGAAGTCGAAGAAAGCCTCGGCGCACAGTGGCGACCCGACATGGATTCCATATTCAAAGAGGCTGATTTCGTATCCCTGCACATGCCTCTGACGGCGGATACTGAATACATGGTGAGTTCGCGAGAGCTGGACCTCATGAAGACAACCGCGTTTCTGATCAACACAACCAGAGGGCGCACAGTTGATCCCAAGGCACTCTATACCGCCGTGTCTGGTGGGTCTATCGCAGGGGCTGCAATCGATGTCACAGACCCGGAACCCATTGGCATCGACGATCCTCTGTTGACCTTACCGAACGTACTCATATCTCCGCATATCGCCAGCGCCAGTACCGCAACGATGCGAAAGATGGGGCAGATGGCAGCAGACAACATCATGGCAGCTCTTGAGGGAAAGCCTATGCCGTCTTGCGTAAATCCAGAGGCAGCGGGCTAAAGGCGAGAACAACTACTAAGGCTTCCGCGCAGTCCGCGAAAGCTTCGTCGTGAAGTCCCTGCTGGAAATAACAATCCAGTGGCAGCGGGTCAAGACTCAAAACAGATACTAGGGCTTCCGCTCAATTCACCGGAGGTTAGCCGTGAAACCGAGTCACAAAAAGAAAACCGATCTGCCAAATATGTGAAATTTCCCGGCAGGTCTGGGAACCACCCAACACAACTACATCATCAACTGTTCCCAGGCCTGCCAGGCGACTCTCGATTGCAGTGCGAAACGCCTAGCTTTTCTTGAAGGCGTTTACGCCGGTAACCAGTGCAGGAAGACCACCCATCCAGTAGGCCACTCGAATGGTTTCCGCTATCTCTTCCTCAGTCGCTCCAGGTCCTCTGGCCCTGTCGGAAATGACTCCAACGCCGTCAGCGTGCGCCAGAAGGGCATCGCAAAGCATTGCCATCAGCGTCTTGACCTTGGCGGAAAGCGCTCCATCGGCCATAATCATTTCTCGACCGGAGCCGATGAGTTGTGCCATGCGCCATTACCCTCCGGCACCATGCTATAGGCCGGGAACGCGGAGCCCTGAAGGATTTGCTCGGTGACAAACTCCTTGTCGATCAATGTGGCCACCGCCTGGCGGAAGACCTGATGATTGAAAGGCTCTTTGCGCGTATTAAATCCGAGGTAGCGGACCTTGTTCGCCCGGTTTGTAACGATCTTCAGGTCCTCTGCACTCATGATCTTAGTTTGAGCAGCCCTGCTGAGTCCCTGGGGATTAAACAGGTAGTCAATTTCGCCAGCCATCAGAGCCAATATACCGGCGTTCTGGTCGCTGTACTCGGTGAATATTTCGCTCTCCACATGAGGCCCTATTTCAAATTCAAGTGAGGTCTCGCCTATTGCTTCACCGTAGTAAGTTACGTCATAAAAATCCGCAGGGTCATCCTCTCGGTAGGCCCCGTTTTTGTACTGGTAGACCTTCGTTCCCTGACGCCACCAGTTGTCGGCCCTAACGTTCTGAACGAAAGAACCCGACTCAGACTTCTCGTATACAAAGCCATTGGCCGTGGGCTCGTTCTCAGGAATGTGAGAGAACAGGGCCAGTTGCTGGGCCTCGATGCCCTCTGCCTCCATGGCCTTGTCGACCACCGGCTGCCAGTAGTGCTGGGCGAGAATAGGGGTGAAGGCTAGCCCAAACTGCCAGATGCTCATGCCTGGCTTCATAGGCTCGCCGTCGAAATCTTCAGTAAGAAAGAAGACCTTAATTTTGTGAGGAGACAGTGCCTCTACATGGCTGAGGAAATAGGGATCTACCACGCTGTAGAAGTTGTTACCTAATTCCATCTCTAACGCCGTTTGCACGACAAAGACAAAGTCATCGGCTGTGATCTGTTCGCCATCGCTCCAGTAGGCGTTTTCATTCAGCTTGACTTCGAATGTCCAATATTGGCTGCCATCTACGCTCTCTTTGATGAGCGGAGAAGGAAAGCCGTCGGCCAGGACTTGCACCCAATCGAATCGCTGGTGGCAAATAGTCATATAGCGTGGTCGTCACACCATCGAGGGTGTAGCCCGTCCACACATCGCCACCGGGACCGCCGAAGAAGTTGAAGTAATTCCTGGTGCTAGGACCTTGGCTTGTGCCCATCCTGTACGTCCCCGCTGAGGCGGACGTCTCCGTAGGGTCAGGCGGCACTATCGTGACGGTGACAGTGGGCACTACGACCGCGGTATTCGTCGGAACAACAGGCGTTTCTGGTTCAACAGGATCGGTTTCACACGCCACGGCCACAACGAGCACAGTCATTAGGGCAATTAGCATACCTATCTTGAAATTCAGTCGAACATTTGCAGGAAGCATCCTTCCCTCCTCTAAGGGCTTATGCTGTTACTAATGGCCTTATGAGTTTTTATTCAAACATAGTCCACACCTAGTACGTCCCGTATTTTCCACAAAGGCGAGTGCCGAATGACTTTAAAGAATCGGACACAAAAAAGAGAGGCAGTTTAGAAAACCGCCTCTCATTACTAGTTTCTAGTGCCAATTCCGCTACTGACTGGCAGAATCAGCTTTACAGTATGCCTACCTCAGCCGATACGTCTCGCATATAGGTTGGCCTGATGATTAGCTCAGGTATACAGGCCCTCTGAGGAAGGCTGGCGATTAGCATAATGGCCTCTGCCGTGTCTTCCGAGGTGACCATGGTGTCGCGGGATTCCCTGGAAGGATTGAAGGGTCGGCCGTTAAGAATCGGGGTGTCGACCTCCCCAGGAATGACCACGCTGGCGCGAAGGCCAGTGTTCTTGAACTCCGCATTGAGGAAACTGGTGAAGTTTATAACCGCAGCCTTGGCCGCTCCGTACGCCATGCCTGCCAGAAGACCAGGGTTGACCCCGGCAAGAGACGCCACGTTGATTATCGTGCCTTCGCCGCGCTCCTGCATGTTCGGCATGACAGCCTGACTCATAAACACGGTGCCATTCAGGTTGGAATCCATCACGCTGCGAAGCTCCTCCTGCGTGGTGCTTAAAAGCATGCGGTGTTTGGAACTGTGCCCTGCGTTGTTAATGAGCATATCCACTTGGCCAAACTCGGCCAATACGTCTTTTACCAGCTGTAGACCTGCCTCTTTGTCTGCCACATCGAAGGACGCGGCAGTGGCTGTCCCGCCTGAGGACTCGATCTCCTTTTGGACATCTTCAACCTTCGAAGCTGTCCTGCCCACAAGGACTACCTTCGCCCCTGCTTTTGCCATCATGGTAGCCGTACTACGCCCGATACCACTTCCGCCGCCCGTGATAATGCAAACTTTTCCGTCCAGGCTCATAGCCCACCTCGCTGCTGATTATTCCAGTGTTGCCGTCCGAGTATAGCACCGCTCGGCCTTTAGCTGTCACCCGCTGATGGCCAGCAGAAACAGGCCGACCATGGCGAATCCCAGACCGGCAAATTGCAGGCGGGTCACCTGCTCTTTGAAAATGAACAGGCCACCCAGCATGGGAATTATGGGATAGGTTATGGCTGCCGCTGCCACGATGGATATGACGCCAACCTCGGCGCCTCTGGCGAACGCGAAGAGCCCGCCAGTTTCCGTAAGGCCTATTGCCACGACGCCAATTAGGAGAGGCACGGTCATTCGCTGCCACGGCCACTCTCTTCGGGCCGCTGCCAGCGGTACGAACATAGCCAACGTGATGACCCTGCCCAGGAAAATGGGCAAGAACCAGCCGATTTCTCTGGACAGGACTCCTATGCCAAACTGCCAGACCCCGATTCCGAACATTGCTACGAATGCCAACAGCACGCCAAGACCGACGACATCTCGCATGGTCATGCCGGACTGAATGTTCACCGAGGCCAGGACTATGCCGCCAATGCTGGCCACCGCTGCCAGGCTCTGGATTCCTGTGAGACGCTCCCCGGTAAAAATGAATGCCAGTATTATCACAACCACCGCGAAGGCGGATACCACCGGGGACACAATGGCGACAGGGCCGATCTGTAGCGCCCTGTAAAAAGAGAGGTATATTACGAAACCGATTACAGAGAGCGCTACGAGAAATACCCAGTTGGATGTAGATAGCGTAGCCACATCAGATACGGCCAGGAAGTAGCCTACTGTGGCCAGTATGCTGACGACGTGTACACCGACAATGGCCCTGAGAATGCCCAGTCGCTTGGATACAACAGCCGTGATGAAATCGGCGATGCCCCAGCCAATTGCTGCCGCCACACCCAATATCAGGCTTTCGAGGACTACGTTCAATTAAGCAGGTTAGACAGGAGAAAGCTAATTCCGGGACTTCGGCTCTTCAATACCCAGCTCCTTGCGTCGGTGTAGATAATCTATGATGTCAGCCCGAGTGAGCATTCCTATCAACCGTCCCTGATACAGCACGGGCGTCTGATGTATGGAGTTCTCCGCCAAAAGATCGAGGGCGTCCGAGAGCTCGTCTTGGGGCTCAACGGAGTGCACTGGCATGGGTGTCATGATATCTCTAACGGAAGTCGTAGGCCACCTCTCCCTGTCCACCTTCTTTACGTCTGTCAACGAGACAATTCCCGCCAGGAGGTCGTTCTCGCACACCGGCATAGCCCGAACGCCCCCTCTCATGAGGTGCTCATAAACGACGTCATGCACAGACAGGTCAGGGTCTGTGAAGTCCAGCGACGGCCGCATGACATCCCGCACATGGACGCCCTCCATAACAGCATCTGCCTCCATTTCCCGTAGGTTTGATCGCGCCGCAAAGTAGATGAAAAAGCCGACCACAGCAAACCAGGGACCACCTATACCTCCCAGCAAAAGCGGGATTTTACCGAACATTTGTGCAACACCAACGACGATCATTAACAGCCCGACGATCTGCCCAATATACGAGGATATTCTGGTGGCTCGGCCAAAATTCCCAGAGAAGGCCCATATTACCGAGCGCAGAATCCGGCCTCCATCCAAGGGGAAGGCCGGCAGCATGTTGAAGATCGCGAGAAGCAAATTGAGGAACCACAGATAGCCTAGGATGGCTTCTATGGGAGACAAAGAGGATGCGCCTATGAATAGCGGAGTTATTCGCGATGCCTCTCCGCTGATGATTTGAAGTGTCAAGAAGAAAACAATGGCTAGAAAGAGGCTGGTCAGCGGACCAACAATAGAAATTATGAATTCGTCCTTAGCCCCTCGTGTATCCGCTTCCAAGTTGCTGACACCACCCAGCAGGAAAAGCGTGATGCCTTTCACCGGGAATCCCATGGATTTCGCAACGACGGAGTGTGCCAGCTCGTGAATCAATACAGACGCAAACAGGGCCAGTGCTGACACCAGACCGAGGGCCCACCGAAACGCAGAAGACCATTCGGAATTTGCGTCTGGCAGGTAGGATTCCGAAAGACTGAACGTCAGCAGCGCCAAAATGAAGAACCAGCTGTAATGAATGCCGATATCTATGCCAGCGATCTTACCCAGGCGAAATGTAGACTTCACGAGACTAGCTCCATTGTCGTCACGTCAACGAAGACGTTCGATAAGTTGGCTCGGTTTAGGAAGAATCCAATTTAGCCCGCTATAGTAACGCCTATGAGACTGCCGATTCCGTAGGTCACAGATGCGGCCGCGCCTCCCGCCAGTAGCATGCGTAGCGAACCCATGTACCAGCTCTTCCCGGATGCCAGAGATAACGCGCCGCCTACCACGACCAGGGCGATGACACTGAGCACAGCGCTCAATGTAAATGCCATTCCACCCAAGTTCAGTATGTAGGGAAGAATCGGAACGATCGCGCCAGCAACGAAGGCCGTGAAAGAGCTTAGCGCCGCTCCTACGGGCGAACCCAGATCGTCTGGATCCAACCCCAGCTCTTCCCGAGCCATTGTATCCAGCGCCACCTGCGGATTGCTCATGATCCGCGAGGCAACCTTCTTGGCCTCCTCTTCGGACAGGCCCTTAGCCTGATAGATGAGAACCAACTCCTCTTCTTCTTCTTCAGGGAATTCTTCTAGCTCGGCGGCCTCTATGCCTATTTGATACTCGTAGACGTCCCGCTGCGATCGCACAGAGACATACTCGCCCGCCGCCATGGAGAACGCACCGGCCAATAGACCAGCAACGCCAGCCAAGAGAATGAATGAGACATTATCCGTGCCGCCTGCGACGCCCATGACCAGGCTAAAGTTCGATACTAGACCATCGTTTACGCCCAGAACAGCAGCCCTCAGACTGCCACCACTTCCACTGAACCTATGCCAACGCTCTCCGCGAAGCGCCTCCATCGGATCGACGCCATCCGCCATTTCCCGTAGCGCCCTTGCGTGCCTTCGCTCCTCGACGGCAAAGTCTTTGGCCTCGGGATCAGCAGCATAGGCCGCAACGTCCTTGGCCTCTCCCCTGAGCAGCCATGGCACGATTTTAGCTGTGCCAAATATGCTGGCACCTCTCCGGTAAAGACCTATCTTTAGGCCTCCACCAGCGGGCTCCAACTGGGAGACATCCATGCCGAGTTTCTCCGCCCAACGAGAGGCGTGACGCATCTCCGCTTCTACCAGTTTCGTGAAAAACACTGACTTGGCTGGGTCAGGTTCAACATCAGCCATGGCCCGGTACATCGCCGCGGCCTCTAGTTCTGCTGCCAGATAATCACGGTACTGCTTAAGTCTCTGTGGGCTTGGGGAATCTACCAATACTTGTGTCGCACTCCTACATCTCGTCAGACATGGGGTCAGGCACTAGGAATATAGCATGAAACCGCTGGCCTATAAATGACAAGATGGCAATTTCGCAGAAGTGTTAACCAGAATTAGAGGCGGTAGGCCTATCGGGAAGCCTATTAGGGTGCGGCTAGGACTTCAGTGACTGTGTCGACAATAAGTCGCATATCGAAGGGCTTAGGGATGAATTTCTCAATTCGATTATCTCGAAGTTGCGCCCTCGTTACTCGTGTAGAAGATATAACTATCACTTTGAAGTCGTCTACCTCAGAATCCGGCGAAGCGCTCCGAATGTCCTCCAGTAGGCCCCAACCTGTGCCGTCTGGCAATTCCAGGTCCAGTAATAACAGAGCAGGTGCATTGTTCGAGGCCAATTCAAAGCCCTCGGCACAGGTCTCTGCCGACTCTACGCAAAAGCCATTGGCGGTTAACGCGGTCTGGATCGCCCTATTTACCGAGACATCATCCTCAACTACAAGTATCGACATCGAACCCATCTTCTATCTCACATCCAACGCTATTCAATTACCATTAATAGATATTTCCTTAAGATACGTGAGAATAGCGTGAAGATGACGATCCTTCTATGAGGAAATTGTGAAGAATACCGGTCTAGACTGAAAGCCTGTACCCCATACCTGGCTGGGTAAGTATGAGCTGAGGCCGCGACGGGTCGGCTTCCAGTTTTCGCCTTAGCTGCTTGATGAAGGTGCGCAGGTACTCAGTCTCTTCGCCATATTCCGGTCCCAAGACCTCTCGCAAAAGCTCCCTATGAGTAAGAACCTTGCCAGCATTAATCGTCAGGAAACGAAGTAGTTCGTACTCCGTACGAGTCAGGGAAATCTCGTTGCCCTGTTTCAGCACCGTCCGGCGCGACGGTGGGCCTGGGCCGCAGGTGGGCGACGATCCCTCTGGTGAAGCGCTACCCAATCTTGGAATAAACAGGCCACGAAACGCCAACTTAAGCAGAAGGACCTCTCAAATCGAGAGGTCCTTCTTCATTAACCTTTAGTTCAAATCTCCTACGCCTTGGCAAGCCGCTCCCGAATGGCCTTCAACCTGTCCAGATTCGCCTTGTCCGGACCCTTCTTGTCCTCGCCCGGCACCTCCAGCAAGAATGGCGTGTTTTGGAAGGCTGGGTGCGCCATTATGGTCTCAAATCCACTGAGCCCTATATGTCCATCCCCAATGTTCTCATGCCTGTCCACACCTGATGCTAGCTCCACCTTGGCGTCGTTGGCATGAACAACCACCAGACGGTCCAAGCCTATCTCCTTGTCGAACTCGGCCATGGCGCCTTCGATGCCGTCCGGGTCTGCGATATTGTACCCAGCTGCAAAGGCGTGCTCCGTGTCCAGGCAGATCTTCAGTTGAGGGTGATCCACCGCTTTCATCAGCCGGCCCAATTCGCCGAACGAGGCTCCTATTTGGGCGCCCATGCCAGCACAGTTCTCTATGATTAGTTGAACGTCTGGAGGGCTGTCCGAAAGAACCTTAGAGAGGGCTTCAGCAGCCTGATCCAGCACCGCATCGAAGCCCACACCCTTATGGCTGCCCGAGTGAAAAATCACCCCTTCTGCGCCAATCTGGCCAGCTGCGTGCATGTTCTGCTCCAAGGCAACTATGGACTTCTCCACCAGCTCTGGCGTGCCACCAATGTTGACCAAATACAGCCCGTGTATATAGGTCGACTTGATGCCAGCCTCTTCAATCGCCCCTCGAAAGGCAAGAATCTGATCTTCGGCCAGGGGCTTGAAGGCCCACGCTCGTGGAGACGACGCAAATATCTGAATGGTCTCCGCGCCAATCTCTTGCGCCCTACCAACGGCCTTGGAGATCCCGCCTGCGGTGGAAACGTGCGCGCCCAAATCCATAACTATCTCCTGTATCGAACTATTGCTGATGCGAGGACAGATTATAAGCTCTAGGCCATTTCAAAGCCAGCAGAGCGCCTTCTGACTGCCATACTCTTTGAGGAAACCAGTGCCTGACCTCGACTATTTGGTTCTGTTATTCTTAATGACCAGAGGATGGTCAGAAATTCACTGACGTGTTATATCTGATTGGACGCCCCAATATCACATACCTAAGGAGTCACACCTACATGCCTGAAAAGACAATTGCCATTTATAGCCCAGGAGACATGGGTTCCGGTGTCGGAAAGGTCCTGGGAGAGAACGGCTTCGACGTTATTACATCATTAGACGGCCGTAGTTCTCGCACGAAAGACCTTGCTGCGTCCTCCAAAATACGAGATGTTGGCAGCCTAGACAATATGGTAAAAGAGGCCGACCTGATCCTATGCATCATGGTGCCCTCCAACGCTACAGCAGCGGCAGAACTGGTAGCAGAGTCCATGCGGACAACCGGCGAAACGACCTATTACGCCGACTGCAACGCCATCTCCCCAGACCGCACCCGCACCATAGGGGAGATCATATCCAGCGCAGGCGGGAAGTACATTGATGGCGGCATCATCGGCGGCTCACCAAACCGCGGTGAGGCTCCCAGGTTCTACGTCTCCGGGCCGAACGCCTCCGCCATGAGCGACCTTGACGGCAAGGGCATCGCGGTCCGCGATATGGGTGGCGAAATCGGACACGGCTCCGGTATCAAGATGTGCTACGCGGCGCTCACCAAAGGCACATCGACGCTGCAGATAGCTCTTCTATCCGCAGCTGAGGCGATGGGTCTCTCCGACCAGCTACGCGCCGAGTTCGAAAGCAGCCAGCCCAATGCACTGAAGCAGATGGACACAGGCATTTCCCGCCTCCCACCAAACGCCCACCGCTGGATCGGCGAAATGGAAGAGATATCCGATACTTTCGAGCAGGTTGGCGTATCGCCTTTCTTCCACAAAGGGGCCGCTGATATTTACCGGCTGCTGAGCCAAACGCCTTTCGCCTCTGAGACGCCAGAGACGGTGGACCGAAACAGGCCCACCAGCACGACGATCAAGGCGGTCGTCGAGCTGCTAGACACCGGCGTGGCAACTGGAGATTAGTCTACGCAAATGAAAGCCCTATACGTAAATGAGCCGGGGGCGGAACCTGATCTTGAGATTCGGGATGTTCCAGTCCCCGGCGTTGCAGATGACCAGGTCCTTGTTCGTGTTGCGGCGTGCGGCCTGTGCCACCATGACGTCGCAGTTATGGCAGGCCTTCTACGCAGAGGCGTAAGCCCGGACATCATCCTTGGGCACGAAATCTCAGGCGTCGTAGAACGCGTCAGGACGTCTGTGAACGGCTTCAGCGCGGGCGACCGGGTAGTCTCGACCTTGACTGCCTTTTGCGACAAGTGCGACCGCTGTTTAGCAGGACATCAGTACCGCTGCAGGGAAGGCCAAGGCATCGGTCACGGCATTGACGGTGGCTTCGCCCAGTATGTAGCCTTGCCGGAGACGTCTCTGGTGCTTGTCCCAAATGGCGTAGACCTGGTGGATGCATGCCTGGCTGCGTGTCCGATAGGCGTCACGATTCAGGCCATATCAGACGTGGCCAAAGTCAGGCCCGGCGAGACCGTCTTGGTGGCTGGCGCTGGTGGAGGCCTGGGAATTCATGCCATTCAGGTAGCGACGGCGGCGGGTGCCAGAGTCATCGCGGTTACCACCTCTCCGGACAAGATTCCAGCTATCGAATCCCTTGGCGCAGAGGTCGTCCTTTCAACGGAAGACCTGGACTTCTCGGAAATAGTGCTGGCACTAACGGCCGACGAAGGCGCAGACGTCATCCTGAACACTGTAGGCTCCGCCGTATTTGACTCTTGCTTGGCAAGTCTGGCCCAGTTCGGACGCATGGTAATTCTGGGAGAGGTTGAAAGCGCGAAGGTGAACTTCAATCTTACGAATATACTGTTTCGAGATGCCACGATATCGGGCTCTACAGGCGCTTCACCCAGTAACATCGCCAGCGCGTTGGACATGATGTCCAGTGGAAAGATCAAACCAGTCATCCACCAAAGGCTTGGCTTGGCTGAAGCAGCAGAGGCCTTTCAGCTAGTGCGGTCTCATGGTGCGACTGGGCGGGTTGTCCTAATCCCGCCAGCTGATTAGTTTCGAGCAGGACTTCAATAGGCTCAGAAATAAATAAGGCCTCTCGCCAATTAATGATGCGAGAGGCCTTAATCTTTTGCGGAACTTATTTAGCTAAGCGGAGGCCGTTGAACGATTGGCTGATCCACCTCTGCGAAGAATGCGTCCAAAATCCCCAGCCTCCCAGGCAACCAGTACCTGACTGGCAATTCCTATGGAACTGTAGGTTCCTGCTACCACACCGATCAGCAGCACTAACAAGAAGTTCTGTATAGTCGCGCCGCCAAACAGGAACAGCGCCAGCAGCGTGACCATCAACGTCAGGCTAGTGTTCAGGGAACGACCCAGCGTCTCCGAGATACT